>Ga0207683_10001852_pt1 | contig 18704 bp, 19 predicted proteins | sample KBSM73metaG_FD_184333 | JGI IMG/M metagenome (GOLD analysis project Ga0207683, IMG submission 184333) | Miscanthus rhizosphere microbial communities from Kellogg Biological Station, Michigan, USA - KBS M7-3 metaG (SPAdes) (version 2) | ecosystem: Host-associated > Plants > Roots > Rhizosphere >... | reverse complement strand
AACGCACCGGCTACGAGAAGGTGGCGACACCGCCCGTGCCGCTCGATCATGCCTCCTGCCCCGAGCAGGCCCTGATCGCGCATGCGAAAGCAGCGTGGGACCGCGCTTTGTTGCTCGGCGAAAAGCACGGCTACCGGAATGCGCAATCGACCGTGATCGCCCCGACCGGCACCATCGGTCTGGTGATGGATTGCGACACGACCGGCATCGAGCCCGACTTCGCGCTGGTGAAGTTCAAGAAGCTCGCCGGCGGCGGCTACTTCAAGATCATCAACCGCGCGGTGCCCGAAGCCCTGCGCACATTGGGCTACGGCGAAGCCGATATCGCCGAGATCGAAGCCTACGCCGTCGGTCACGGCACGCTGGCGCAGGCGCCAGCCATCAACCACACCACGCTGAAGGCCAAGGGTTTCACCGACGAAGCCATCGCCAAGGTCGAAAAGGCGCTGCCGACGGCCTTCGACATCAAGTTCGTCTTCAACAAGTGGACGCTGGGCGAAGACTTCTGCCGCGACAAGCTTGGGATCTCGGCTGAAGACCTCGCCTCACCCACCTTCGATCTCCTGGCTGCCCTGGGCTTCGGCAAGCGCGAGATCGAGGCTGCAAACGTCCACGTCTGTGGCGCCATGACGGTCGAAGGAGCGCCGCACCTGAAAGCCGAACACTATGCGGTGTTCGACTGTGCCAATCCCTGCGGCCGCACCGGCAAACGATACCTCTCGGTTGAGAGCCACATCCGTATGATGGCGGCGGCGCAGCCGTTCATTTCCGGCGCCATCTCCAAGACCATCAATATGCCAAATGACGCGACCGTCGAAGACTGCAAGGAGGCCTATCTGCTCTCCTGGAAGCTGGCGCTGAAAGCCAACGCGCTCTATCGCGATGGCTCGAAGCTCAGCCAGCCGCTCAACGCACAGCTGATCGCCGACGAGGAAGACGAGGACGATGTCGTCGAGGCTTTCCTCGATCGTCCGGCGGCGGCGCGCGCCACCGGGCTCGCCGAGAAGATCGTCGAGAAGATCGTCGAACGGGTCACCGTGCTGCGCGAGCGTGAACGCATGCCCGACCGCCGCAAGGGCTACACGCAGAAAGCCGTGGTCGGCGGCCACAAGGTCTACCTGCGCACCGGCGAATATGACGACGGCCGGCTGGGCGAGATCTTCATCGACATGCACAAGGAAGGCGCGGCGCTTCGCTCGATCATCAACAATTTCGCCATCGCGGTATCGCTCGGCCTGCAATACGGCGTGCCGCTGGAGGAATATGTCGACGCCTTCACGTTCACCCGCTTCGAGCCGCAAGGCCCGGTACAGGGTAACGACTCGATCAAATACGCGACGTCGATCCTCGATTACGTGTTCCGCGAGCTCGCCGTCTCCTACCTGGAGCGTTTCGACCTCGCCCACGTCGACCCGAGCGAAGCCGGTGGTTTCGACGCGCTCGGCAAGGGCGTGGAGGAAGGCAAGCCGACACCCGCGACGAACTATGTGTCGAAGGGCCTGACGCGCTCGCGCACCGATCGACTCTCGGTCGTGCGGGGAACGACGGCATCTCCGGGCGGAAATATCACTGCCCTCGCCGCGGTCGGCGGCGCGCGTGCCGAAGTCGCCGGCACCACGGCGCTGAAGGCCGAGCCGGAAGCGAAGCTTTCTCCCGCCGAGCAACTCGAACTCCGCGTCGACACCCAGGATGTCCGCGCGCATGCGAAAGCGGCCGCTTCCGAGAAGCGTGCCGAAGCCCGCGCCAAGGGCTACGAGGGTGAAGCCTGCGGCGAGTGCGGCAACTTCACACTGGTACGTAACGGCACCTGCATGAAATGCGATACGTGCGGGTCCACGACGGGGTGTTCGTGAGCAAAAGCACCAAAGACATGGAACGCGCACAAGCCGCGTTCCACAAGAAGGAAATCCAGGCTCGCGAAGGCGCGACCGCCATGGCCGAGTATCAGGCCGCCGGAAACGCCGAGCGGGCCAAGACCGAGCGTCTGCGCGCGCTGCGGCTTGCCAAGGAAGCGGCCGACCGCGAAGCCGCAGCGAACGCACCGCCGCCCGCGGCAAAGCCAAAGGCTGCGGCTAAAAAAAAGAAATAACGAGGCTGCGAGGGCACTGAAGCGGGTGCCCTTTAGACGCCGCCCTTGTTCTTCAATCGAAACTGCACGTAGCCGTATTTGAAGCTGCGGTTTGCATCGCCAAGCGCCTCGATCCTGAATTCCCCGGCGGTCTGAAAGGCCTTCACGCTTCGCCCGTGGATGATCATCGTCTGCGGACCCTCCGGCGAACGCCAGTAGATCTTGGCCTCGGCGTTGGAATCCAGAATCGTGAAGACCACCGTGTGCCACTCACCGTCATCGACGATCGTCTTCGGCGGTGATCCGCCGCGTTGTGTCCCCGTGCCAAGGTTCTCGAACGAGTCGATCTGGCCGAAATCGATGACCTGGGCGGCCGCATTCCGCGCATCGGACATCGCGCCCGCCCACACAAGCGCCGACACCGCCACAATCCGCACGACTGGTTGAAGCTTCATGGCCCAATCTCTCAAAGAGCCCGCTGCTTGCGGATAATTCTAGTCCCGGGATTTTCGTTCCGGAAGTGCGGAGATCGTCGGCCTTTTCTTGCCGCAATGCACAACCAAGCTGGAGGTATGACGACCCAATTCGCATGGAAGTATGACCGCGGCGAGACCGTCGCCGACGCCGTCGTTCATATCCTTGGCGTCACGATGGCAATTGCGGCTGCCGCGCTGCTCGTGGTGGTGGCCGCGCGCGACGACGATGTGACCGAGGTGGTCGCGGTCATCATTTATATTGCCGGTTTCCTGGCGATGTTCAGTTTCTCCGCGGCCTACAATCTGTGGCCGATCTCGCCGATCAAATGGTGGCTGCGCCGCCTTGATCACTCGGCGATCTATCTGTTGATCGCAGCGACCTACACCGCATTCATGCTGCCGATGCGGGGCACCGCTCCCACAGCCCTGTTGGCAACCATCTGGCTCGCCGCGCTCGCCGGTATCACGATCAAGATCTTCTGGCCCGGCCGGTTCGACCGGACGGCAGTCGGGCTTTACCTCGCGATGGGGTGGAGTTGCCTCTTTGCGATCCGGCCAGTCATTGCCGCGCTCACGCCCGGCACGCTCTGGCTCATCGCGGCAGGCGGCGCCCTTTATACGATCGGCGTGATTTTTCACGTCTGGAGAAGCTTGCGCTTTCAGAATGCGATCTGGCACGGTTTCGTTCTTGCGGCCGCGTCGTGCCACTACGCCGCCGTGCTGACAACGCTAGGCGACTGATTACGCCTGCGCAAAGCCGCTGGAACAAAAACCCCGACTGCAAGTTCTCAGCTAGCGCCATGCGCGTCTATCTGGGAGGAGAACATGCGGTCGTATGTCTTGGCAGCACTCTGTGCCGCCGGTCTGGCTGTTGCGGCAACATCGGGCGCCGTCGCGGCGCCAATAGCCCCACTCGGCAAAGCCGCCGACGCGGTCAATTCCCGCACAGAGGCTCATTACTACTATCATCGGCATCGTCACCGTCATTACCATCACCACCGTCACTGCTGGTGGCGGCACGGCCATCGTCACTGCGGCTGGTAATGACGGCTAAATTAGTTCGCCACTGAAGACGCGTTGGCGCGGGCCAGAGCCACAAGGCCCGCGCGCGTGTCGAGCGTAGGCTTCCATCCCGCGCTCAGAAGTTTCGCGGGATCGACCACCATCTTCCCGTGCAGGCGCTGCCATTCATCGGTGCGTCCGAGCGCGGCCGCGCCAAGTGCGATGAATGGCGGCGGGACCGGCAACAATCCTGCGCTCCGCCCCTCGCCCGCACGCAAGGCGGCGACAATCTCCGCAAGCGTCAACGGTGATGGATCGGCCACGACATAGGTCTCGCCTTTGGCGGCAGGTGACGCCAGCGCGAGATGGATGGCATCGATCAGGTTTCGTCGCGCCAGCAGCGAGCGACGATTGCGGCAGAGGCCAAGCGGCAACGGCCACGGCTTGTGCGCAAGCTCCATGAGGCGCGCGAAGTTGCCTTTGACGCCCTCACCATAGATCAGCACCGGCCGCAGGATGGTGAAGGGGACGCCGGCCGCGCGCACCGCCTCCTCCGCCGCAAGCTTGGAACGCCCATAGGCATCGGTGGGGTGCGGCGCATCGGTCTCGCTCAGAACGCTGGATGAGGCCGGACCGCTTTGTGCACGGATCGACGACATGAAAACGAGGTGGCCAATGCCGCTCGCCTTCGCTGCATTGGCCAATTCGGCGGTCGCCAGGCGGTTGACGCGATCATAGGCCTGTTCGGCAATGTCGGGGCCCGCGTGAGCGATGCCGGCCAGATGAACCACCGTCCCGACGTCCCTGAGCAGCGTGCGCCATTCGACCGGACGCGTCAGATCCGAAACGGCAATGACCTCGACCGAACGAGGGAAAACGTCCGCCGGCTGCCGCATCGCCGCGCGCACCGAGTGTCCAACATTGGCGAGTTCAGTGACGAGGGCGCGGCCAACGAATCCCGATGCGCCAGTCACGAGAATGCGCGTCACAATTTGCCTCGAGCAAAGCGATTCAACACCAGCCATCATCGGCGCGGCCCCTGCGCCGTGGCAAGCCTGCCGCCCGAAACGGGAGCAGTGTTCTACCGCTCTCAGTTACGGCCCGGCTGCTATAAAGCGCCAGGAACCCGGTTCTGTGACCTTTCCAATGGCCAAACGAGCGCGATCCAAAGCGGCGCCACAGAAGGCCCCTTCCTCCGATGGACTTGCGACATCGGTGTACAACCGGAGGCGGAAGGTCAGCTTTGGAACACTGGTCAAGAATGGCTGGTTCAGCGCGACCCCGGATGACACCGACATCAGCCGCGCCATTCGCACCAACAATCCCGGCGCGCTCAATGTTTCCACGTGGCAGCGCACGAGACCGGGCTTTGTCGGCCAGACGCCCGCGGACGCCGCCGGAAATATCACCTCGATCTATCGGACACCGGAGCAAGGCATCGCGGCCTGGTATTTCCTGCTCTTCGACCGTTACGGTTTCGGCAAGGCGGGCCAGTTTGATCTCGCTTCCCTCGCCCGCAAATATGCCGGTCAGGACGCCACGCCCGCCGAGGTCAAGGCTTACACGGACGGCTGGTCGAAATGGTCGAACGGTGCCCTCCAACCCGACACCGTCATTCATTTCGCTCTTGATGAAGAGCTCCTGGATTTCGCCAAGGCAGAGTTCGCTCACGAGGCGGGCGCCGTGAGCCCGCTGCACGACGACCAGATTCTCTACGGATTTGCGCTCGGAAGGCAGGCGGCCTGAACGGCCGATTGCCGGATCGGGTCACTGTGCAGCCATTTCGGTTGTGCTAATTTCAAGCGATGCGCCACGGTGGTAGCGGCATGTGGGGTACGATGCGCAGCGACGCGTCGAATGTTTTCCACTTCGTGATGATCAAGCCGTCCCACTACGACGACGACGGCTACCCGATCCAGTGGATCCGTTCCGCCATCCCCTCAAACACCCTCGCCTGCCTCAACGCGCTCGCCGAGGACGCGCGCCGGCGCGAGATCCTCGGGCCGGAAATCGACATCCAGCTGCACACTTACGACGAGACCAACCGCCGGGTACGGCCCGAGCGGATCATCCGCACGATCCGCAAGGCAGGCGGCCGCGCGTTGATCGGTCTGGTTGGCGTTCAATCGAACCAGTTTCCGCGCGCGATGGATCTCGCGCGTCCCTTCCTTGCGGCTGGCATGCCGGTGCTGGCCGGCGGTTTTCACGTGTCTGGTTGCATCGCCATGCTGCCGGAATTGCCGGCCGATCTCAAAGCCGCGCAAGCGATGGGGATCTCATTCTTCGCCGGCGAGTGCGAAGACGGCCGGCTCGATGACGTGCTGCTCGATGCCTGGAACGGGAAGCTCAAATCCATCTACAACCACATGGACAAATTGCCGGGACTTACCGGTGAGCCAACGCCGTTCCTTCCGCTCAAGCACGTCAAGCGCACGACGGGCGCCGCCTCAAGCATGGACCTCGGCCGCGGTTGTCCTTACCAGTGTTCGTTCTGCACGATCATCAATGTCCAGGGCCGCAAGAGCCGCTGCAGGACACCCGACGACGTCGAAAGAATTATCCGCGAAAACCATGCGCAGAACATCAGCTGCTTCATCGTCACGGACGACAATTTCGCACGCAACAGCGACTGGGAGGTGCTGTTCGATCGGATCATCCATCTGCGCAAGACCGAATTCCCCGATCTCGTATTCACGATCCAGGTCGATACGCTCAGTCACAAAATTCCGAATTTCATCGAGAAAGCTGGGCAAGCCGGCGTTCGCCACGTCTTCATCGGTCTCGAGAACATCAACCCCGACAACCTCATCGCGGCGAAGAAACGGCAGAACAAGATCACCGAATATCGCGAGATGATCCAGAAATGGCGCGAGCACGGCGCCATCACCTATGCCGGCTATATCCTCGGCTTTCCCTCCGACACCAAGGAGTCGATCCTTCGCGACGTCGAGATCATCAAGCGCGAATTGCCGCTCGATATTCTCGAGTTCTTTTTCCTTACGCCTCTGCCCGGTTCGGAAGACCACAAGGTGCTTTTGCAGAACGGCATCTGGATGGACCCGGACATGAACAAATACGACCTCAATCACCGGGTCTCGCATCATTCGAAGATGAGCGACAAAGAATGGGAAGAAGCCTACCGCGCGGCCTGGGCGAGCTACTACACGCCCGAGCACGCGCGTACGATTTTTCGCCGGGCAGCCGCGTGCAAGGCGAGCCGGCCCGAGATGACCTTATGGACCGTCGCCTTTTTCTTTCGCACGATCGAAGTCGAAGGCGTGCAGCCCCTTGAAGGTGGCGCCTTCCGGCTGAAATTCCGCCGCGATCGCCGCTCGGGCATGAAGCTGGAAAACCCGCTGGTCTTTTATCCGCGCTACGCCTGGGAATCGGTCAGGAAAGTCTGGGAGTATGTGCGGATGTATCGCCAGTTAAAGGCGATATTGAACGAAGCGCTCGCCGCCCCTGATCGGTGGACCTACAGGGACGTCGCGATCACGCCGCCGGAGAAGGACGAGTTCGAGCGGCTGTCGCTCTATCACGAGACCACCGGTGGCGAGGCCGCACTGGCCCGCAAGCGCCGAGACGATGTGATCCGCGCGGGCGGGCACGTCTATGAGACCTCGCCCCTTGCAAAAGACATGACGATGGCGACGCCGGCGGAATAGCGCCCGGTCGCTACAAATCCAAATGTGCGCTGCTAATTTCTGACAACGGAATTCGACTTGCTCGATTTCCCGTCGGTCTTGCCCGCCGTCTTTGCGTCAGACTTCGAGTCTGCTTTGGCGTCGGTGTTGTCGTCCGTCTTGCCGTCAGTTTTGCCGTCGGTTTTAGCGTCGGCCTTGCTGTCGTGGACCTGCTTGGCCGCTTCACCGTCTGTATGGGGCTTCTTCCCGCGCGCCGCGCGTTGCGCCAGTTTCGCCAACTTCACCTGACGCGCCACTATGACAAGCGGGTTGGGAGCCGGCATCGGGATCGCATCGGGTCCGTTCCACGCGAGAAGCCCGGCGAGCTCCTGACACGGCGCCTGCTGTGGCAATCTCACCGCGGGACTGCCCGCTTGCTGCGATCCGGTCCATGTCGCGGCGGGCCAGCTTGTGATGTTTCGTACATAGTCCTGTGTCTCCTGCGGCAGCGGACCCTTGTTCGCGAGCCAGTCCTGGATGCGCTTTGGCCCCGCGTTGTAAGCGGCGGCGGCGAGACCGAGATTGCCGAACTTCCGCGAGAGATCGCGCAACAGACGCGCCGACGCCGGGATCGCCTGCGCGGGATCAAACGGATTATCGAGGCCCCGTTCGTTGGCAGTCTCCGGCATGAATTGCGCGATGCCCAGCGCGCCGGCCGAACTGATCACATAAGGTCTGAAACTGCTCTCCTGATAAAGCAGACGAATGAAAAAGTGCGGCGGCAGATCATTGTTGCGGATCGCCTCGGCCAGCGAAGCGCAGACCTCCTCGCGCGAGCGGTAGATGATCGGCTTCATCATCGGGCGCAGTTGCGCCATCGGCTGCATGGCCAACTCAAAGGGGGCCGGCGCCCAGCTCAGCAGATCGCTCTCCGAAACTTCCGGCGGAGGCGCCGCGGCCACCGGCAGTTTCAGCGTCGGCAATTTGGGAAGCGGCAGATCGATAACCGCCGGAATGATGTCGCGCGCTCCGGGGGTGATCCAGATGCCGATCATGATCCCGAGCACGCCGGCGACGACTGTGCTGATTGCACCGAAGCCTATCAGCCGGACAATCTTGCGCAGTGGCCAGGCCACGATGAGCCCGACCAATAGACTGATGACAAGACTTTCGCCCAGCAATTCCATCGGGCCCTGCCCCTCAAGGGTCTACCATAATCCCGCTTCAGCGTGACAAATATGAGGCACAAGCGCGTTTCGCCATCACTGGCTACCGCCGACATTGCGGTCAAATCGGCCGGATTTCGGCGGATATCTGCTGACCGCTGTCGCTTTGACCCAAAATCGGACAGCGCAATACTCCCATCCTGATCTGCATGTCCATCCGCGTGCGGTTTGTGCCGAAAAGGGCGGGCTGTTATCGAGCGGGACTGCCGCCAGAGTCCTCGACTGGACCAGCAATGATCTCCGCCACCGAAAACAACACGACCGGTTCCGTCACGGCGATTGTCTGGGTGGGCTTCGCCATGATGTGCATCGGGATGTTCATGGCGATCCTCGACGTGCAAGTCGTCGCGACATCGCTGGCCACCATTCAGGAAGCGTTGAATATCGCCCAGGACCAGATGAGCTGGATCCAGACGTCGTATTTGATCGCGGAAATCATCGCGATCCCGCTCACCGGATTTCTGACGCGACTGCTGACGATGCGCTGGTTGTTCGTCGTCGCCGTTTCGATCTTCACGTTTGCGTCGATCGCCTGCGCCATGAGCGGAAGTTTCTCCTCGCTGATCGCCTGGCGCATTGTGCAAGGGTTTTCCGGCGGCACCCTGATCCCGGTTGTGTTCTCGGCGGTCTTTCTGCTTTTTCCATTACGGCTCCAGCCGCTTGCAACGACGATTGCCGGTGTTCTCGCCGTCCTAGCACCGACCGTAGGGCCAGTCGTGGGCGGCTGGATTACCTCGACTTATTCCTGGCATTGGCTCTTTCTGATCAACGTGGTGCCGGGGATCATCGCCGCCTCGGTTGCATCGTTGTCATTGAGGAAAGAGCGCACGTCCTTCGATCTGATCCGCCATTTCGATGTATTTTCACTCGCAGTCGGCGCGGTCGCACTCGCGGCACTTGAAATCGGAATCAAGGAGGCGCCCAAGCGCGGCTGGACTTCGCCGATCGCCGCCGGCCTCCTCGCGCTCTGCCTGATCACCGCGGCGATTTTCGTCATTCGTGTTCTGCGATCGCCGAACCCGCTGGTGAACCTGGGAACCTTTCGCGACAGGAATTTTTCGATCGGCTGCCTGTTCAGCTTCGTGCTCGGTGCAGGCCTCTTTGGATCGATTTACCTGATGCCGGTCTTTCTCGCTTATGTCAGGGCGCACAACGCGCTTGAGATCGGCGAGATCATGCTGGTGACCGGCGTTGCCCAGCTGATCGCTGCGCCGATTGCAGCTTTTCTGGTGCGGCGAGTCGACGAGCGTCTCCTGACTGCGTTTGGGTTCCTCCTTTTCGCCATAGGACTGGGACTGAGCACCGTGCAGACCAAGGCCACGGACTTCGACGAAATGTTCTGGCCTCAGTTGGTCCGTGGCACCGCCATCATGTTTTGCATTCTGCCCCCCACTCAGCTTGCTCTCGGCCATCTGGCAAAATCCGCCATCGATGATGCGAGCGGCCTGTTCAACCTGATGCGCAATCTCGGCGGTGCCATTGGAATTGCGCTGATCGACACGGTTGTATACACGCGTGCGCCAGAATATGCGCAGCGCATCGTCAATCGCTTGATGGCCGGTGATCTCGATACCGCCAAGGCGGTCGGCATACCGCCCGAGGCCCTGGCGACAGCGCCTCTCGATCCCGAGAAACAGGCGCTTTTGGCATCGCTGGTCGACAGAGTGGCGTTTGTCGATGCGATCAACGACGCATGGGCTCTGATTGCCGTGATGACATTTGTCGCGCTCTTTTTCCTGCCGCTTGCACGACGCGTGCCGACGCCATCCGGCGCGGCGCTGCATTGATGCGTGGCGCGTCGCGCGAATTTTTTATACGATTGTTTTCGTAGCCGCTGGTCCCCACGGCGAGTCACGCGTTGTTCGCCGTTTGTGGGCCGCGGATCGGGGGCGGATATGGCTGACGCTTTTCGCCACACCTACATCCCACGATCCTGGAAGGAGATAGTTGATGGCGCACGCGCCATTTGGGGCGTGGTACGCGGCTACATCCCCCGCTCCTGGAGCGATGTGGTCGATCTCTCCCTCATCCTTTGGGTTATTCGCGTTCCGGTCTGCGCACTTGCTCTCGGCTTTACGCTGCTCTGTTTCGTGCCGCAGGCCCAGGATCTGCTGGTCGAACTGATCGAATATTCGTGGCACGTCGTGTTCTTCCTCGCGCTGGTCTTTTTCATCTGGGCATCGACCACTCACTATACGGCACGGTTGCTGCTCGATACTGATGAGCGGTTTCGCGTGCGCGTTGCCGAACGCAGCAGCGATTTCATCGAGAATTGGGAAATCTTTCTCCCGCGCCTCCTCGGCGCGCTGACCTTTGTCGCCGTCCTTCTTTCGGCCGAGCGTTCGATCGAAAACCTGCCGGTGATCGATGACCCTTACGTCGTTCCCTATGTGAGCCGAATGCTGCGTTGGTTTCAGCTGGTGACGCTCGCCACACTGGGAATTTTCATTTGGTACATCCTCAGCCGCAAGACCCTCAGTGCGCTTCAACCCGTCCGCGCACTTGAATCGAAGACCGGGTTCGTCACGCGCTTCCTGCGGCGGATCGGGATCGAGCCCAGGCTCAATTCCAACAATCTGGGTCCGTTGATGCTGTTCGTCGTATTTCTGGTCTGCGCCGGCATCCTTTTATTCAGCCCTGTCTGGATTGCGCGCTGGTTTCCCCGCAGCCTGTCGGTCCCTCTCCTGCTTGGGGCCTGGGTGCCGTTCCTGTCGCTGCTCTCCGGCATCGGCCGACATTACCGCGCGCCCGTGATTGCCGGTGTCGCAATTGCGGTCGCGGTATTGTCGTTTCTCTTTGGCGACAATCATTCCGTGCGTCGCGTTGACGCCGCGCAGATTCTCGGCCGGCAGCCGGACAACGCGCAATTGTCGCTCAATCGCGCCGTCGATCTGTGGATGAGCGCGAACAGTTGCAAGGAGGATCCGGCGAAATGCCCAAGGCCGATCATCATTGCGGCCGCAGGCGGGGCGAGCCGCGCCGGTTTCTTCACCGCCAGTATCATCGGTTATCTGCTCGACACGGCGAAGGAGAAGGACTCGCGACTTGACGCTGCGGCGATGACAAAGCGTCTGTTCGCGATCTCCGGGGTATCCGGCGGTTCCGTCGGAGCGGCGATGGTGGCCGCGGCCATCGCGCGCACGAAAACGGGCGAGCAACCTTGTGTCGAGCGCCAGCCAAGCCTTTGGTATGGCGACAAGATCGGCAACTGGCGCGATTGCCTGGAGGCTCTGACGGCGGGCGATTTCCTCACCCCCGTTTCGATCGGCCTCGTCTTTCGTGATGTTGTGCGTTTCGGTTGGTGGGAAGATCGCGCCACGGCGCTCGAAAGATCGTGGGAAGAGCGTTTCTCGCTGCTGGCGGGCACGGATATCGAGAAATGGCCGGATCAGTGTCCGGGCGATCTGCGCTGTCCGTTCATGACGGTGCGTCCGCAAGACAGCCACTGGATTCCTCTGCTGGTGCTCAATGGTGTGTCGTCGGCGACCGGCCGGCGGATCCTCAGCACCGTGCTCGCCGCCGACTATCAGCCGAGAAACACGTGCCCGGTTGCCGGCGCCATGAAAAGCGACGCGGATACCAAGTCCAACGCGGCGCCGACTGCAAAATCCGCTGTCAGCGGCCCCATCAGGACCTGCGCCATTTTTCTGGAAAGCGTCCGCTTTCATGATTTGCTGGCCAACGACAACCCGCCCAACATGCTTGCACGCATCCAGCGACTCGCGGTCTGGGATTATCTGCGCAACCAGCTGCCGTTCTTCACGCGGCGCGAACTCGACGACATACGCCTGAGCACGGCGGCGCATAATTCCGCGCGTTTCCCGATCATTTCTCCGGCCGGCGAAATCCGCAATCGCCAGCACCAGATCGTCGATCGCATTGTCGACGGCGGGTATTTCGAGAATTACGGCGCGCTCGGTGCCATGGAACTGGCGCAGGCCATTCGCGCCATTGAGCCGAAGCTCGCCCCGTTCGTGCTCGTGATATCGAACGACCCCGACGAGGATCCCGATTTGACGAAGGTCGATGTCGCCGATGATCGGGTGTTGGCGGACATTTCCGTTCCCATTGCCGCTGTCGCCAATACCCGGACCTCGCGCGGCCGCCTCGCCGTCGGCCAGCTCGAGGCCGCAATGGACAGCGTGGCTGGGCGCGATTGTGGTGGCGGCACGGCGCACGTTCGCGTGTGGCCGCGATTTGAGCAGAAGGCGAACGGAGAGCTTGAAAACGTCTCCCGCCCTGTTTCGATGAGCTGGTGGCTATCCCGTCCGATCCAGATCCTGCTGCACCAGCAGACCGAGGAGTACAAGAACCAGAACAAGAACCCCGATCAACTCGAGCGCGTGTGGCGCGCAATCACATCGAAATCGGATTGCACCAGGTAACGGCCCGGCTGACGGCTATTTCTTGGTGTTCGGATCGGGCTTGGCCTTCAACTGGGCCAGTTCGTCCGCCAGCTTCGTGACGGCTGATTTAAGGGTGACGATCTCGGCGCGCGCTGCGGCAAGATCGCGGTTGGCGGCGGTGATCTTCTCCTGGGTCTCGCGCGCCAGCTTGGCCAGCGATTGCTGCAGAAAGTCGATATTGGATTGGAGACATCCGGTACGCCGCTCCATCTGTTTTTCGGCGGTGCAGACCTCAAGCCCCCGAATGTCCTGCGCGGCCGCAGGGGACAGCTGCGCAGCGAAAAGGATTCCTCCAGCAAGCAAAAATTGCGTCGCTACAGGCCATGTGCGCCGCCAGGACCGTTGCCGTTCCGATGTCATGAGCGAGACCCTACACGATAATGGGCTGGCGCGAGCCCTTCCAATGAGGCCGTGTGAGCCGGTACGATGCCCTGTCCTGAGCTTCGGGGGAAGTGAATGAATATTCGGGTTGGTGTTTCAGCTTTCGCACTCGCCATCGTTTCGCTGCTGGTCCTTGCGGCCACGCCGGCCGCCGCGCAACTCCTCAAGACCGTCAAAGACCGCGGAACGCTCAACTGCGGCGTCAGCGAGGGTCTCTACGGTTTCTCCGCGCGCGACAATAACGGCACCTGGAGCGGCTTCGACGTCGACCTCTGCCGCGCGGTCGCGGCGGCAATTTTCAACGATGCGAGCAAGGTCAACTATGTGCCGCTCGACGCTACCAAGCGGTTCGAAGCACTCCAGTCGGGCAGCATCGACGTCTTGTCGCGCATCACCACCTGGACAATGTCGCGCGAGGTCGACCTCGGCCTCCTCTTCACAGCGACGAACTATTTTGATGGCCAGGGGTTCCTCGTGCGCCGAGACCTTAAGCAAGACACTGCTCTCGAGCTCAATGGAGCGAAAATCTGTGTGCAGAGCGGGACAACAACCGAGCTGAACCTCGCCGATTATTTTGCCGCCAACAACATGCGTTACGAACTGGTCGCTTCGACCACCGCCGAGAATGCGGTCAAAGGTTATGATTCCGGGCAATGCGTCGCCCTCACGGCAGATGTGTCGCAGCTTTTTGCCATCCGGCTATTGCTCTCAAAACCCGACGATCACGTCATTCTGCCGGACGTCATCTCCAAGGAGCCGCTTGGTCCCGTCGTGCGCCAGGATGATGTGCAGTGGTTCAATGTCGTCAAATGGGTGCAATTCGCCATGGTCAATGCCGAGGAACTCGGCGTGACATCGAAAAACATCGACGAAGCGCTCAGGTCCGAAAAGCCGGATGTCAGGCGCCTCGTCGGCACGGAGGGAAATTACGGCGAGCGGATGGGGCTCACCAAGGACTGGGCAGCCCGCGTGATTAGGCTCGTCGGGAACTATGGCGAAGTCTATGAGCGCACCGTCGGCACCGGTTCCGCGCTCGGCATTCCGCGCGGGATCAACCAGCTGTGGAGCAAAGGCGGCATACTCTATGCTCCGCCGATCCGCTGATCGCAGCGCCTCCGCTGGTGCGTCCGCACATACAGATGCTAAGTTGGAACCAAGAATAAACGCAGACTGAACAAATGGCTGACTACTATCCTTTGATTGCCCGCGCGGTCGGGACCCTTAACCCCAACACCCCCGAGCAAAGGCGTGCGCTCTACGATCGGGCCCGCAGGACGCTGGTCGATCAGCTTCGGATCAAGGATCCCACGCTGACGCAAACCGACGTGAAGGCAGAGAGTGCCGCGCTCGATGCCGCGATCCAGCGCGTCGAACGGGATTTTGCCCGGCCCGCCGCGCCACCGCCGCCTCGCCCGAGGCCGCGACCCGGTCCGCCGCCGGCCCATGCGGTCCCCGATGAACCTCCCGGGTATGGCGACCTGTCGCCGCTTGCGGATACTGGAAAGCGTTGGCGGCTTCTCATCGGCGCGGGCGTTGCCGCGCTTCTGATCATTGGCGGCGTGGTGGCCTACTCATACATGCCGCGCAATCTTTCCGCCGTGCGGTCCGATATGCACACGATGGCAACCGCCCAGAAAAGCGCAGCCGTTGCCGCGGCCGAAACGCCCGAAGACAAATCGAACTACGTGCGCATGCGCCAGCTCGTCTACTACCGCACGAACCAGCCGGTCGGAACGCTCGTCGTCGACAAGAACCAGACGTTCCTTTACGTAGTGCGACCGAACGTATCGGCACTTCGATACAACATCGGTGTCGGTCCCGAATGCACCGCGCTGTCCGGCCTCTTCCACGTCGTGCGCAAGGAAGAGCCCAAGCCAGCGGGCGACGCGCTCGGTGCGCGCGTGCTCTACCTCGACAAGGATTACCGCATACATGGATCGAGCGCGGCGATACCTTCCGGGAAACTCGCCGGCTGCATCCGCCTGGTCGATGACGACGTAATCTATCTCTACGATCGGACGCCGCTCGAAAGTCGCGTGGTCGTGGCGAACTGAGCTTCAGAAGCTCTGGAAAATTGCCACAGCGACTTTGTCGACGGCGCTGAGATATTTGCCGTCCATGATCAGGATGTCGAAGCTGGCCGCAAAGGCCAGCGTGGCCAATATGCGCAGCAACATGTGCGCAGCGTAATCCCCGACTTTTTAAGATGTGCTTGCCTGAAACTCGACGAATTAAATCGAGTTGGACGCAATGGCCCGATGTGACGATGAGGTCAGGCTTTTTGCCGATCGTTATCGATCGGAATCACCTGCCCCGATATTGATTTCGCGGCATCGGAGGCAAGGAACACCGCAAGCTGCGCGATATCCTTGGGGTCGATCATGGCCTTGATCGAGGCCGCCGCCAGCGCATCCGCTTTCACGTCATCCAGCGACCTGCCGCTGATCTGCGCGCGACCCTGAAAGACACGGACAATCCGCTCGCCCTCGACCGCACCCGGCGCAATTGCATTGGCACGGATGCCCCATTCGCCGAGCTCCATCGCCAGCGTCTTGGTCAGCCCGATCACTCCCCATTTGGTCGCGGCGTAAGGGCTGCGATTGGCAAATCCGTATCGTCCGGCAATCGACGACATGTTGATGATGCAACCCGCCTTCGATTTTTTCAGGTGGGGAATTGCGAGGCGCGACACGTCGAACATGCCAGTCAGGTTGATGGCAACGACCTTGTCCCAGTCGTCCGGCGGATAGTCCGCGATCGGCAGGGTCAGGCCGGCAATACCGGCATTGTTGATGAGCACATCGAGTCCGCCCAAGTCCGCAACCGCCTCGGGCACCATGCGCTCAATCTCGGCGCGGCTCGCCATGTCACAACGCCTGACGATCAGGCCGGGGATTTCATTGGCAATGGCGGCGAGCGCCTTGTCGTCTATATCGCAGACGAAGACTTTCGCGCCGTTCGCCGTGAAGGCGCGCGCAAACTCCCGACCGATACCCGCGGCGCCGGCCGTTATCAGGACACGCTGCGACATGATTTCGGGACGGATCAGACCATAGCATTGAAGGTCCGACAACCGGCCCGACAGCGGGCCTTGGCCGGTTGGCCGGCACCGCTTTCACACATCAAAGGCGCGAATCGGCTAAGATTTTGCGAGGTGATTCGAACTTGCCGATATCCTGCCAGGGCGGTTTAGCCACCCGGGCTGGTTTGTGTTGAAAAGGCGTGTTGGTGCGGAGACTGAGGTGCAGTGGCGTGCGTTGGCCACACCATCCAAGGAGCTCCACGACATGGCGAAGAAGCGAACGACAGCCAAGAAACGGGTCACTCGCAAGCCGCCGGCAACGCGGCGGCGCGAGAATCCCGACACCACCATCAATACGCTGGTCATCCTGGTGGTGATCGTGATGGTGCTCGGCGGATTGTTCTTCTACTCGCAGAACAACAAGAAGCAGGCCGCGCAATGGCAGGCCATCTTGCAGTCGATTGCAGCCCTTCCCGCGCCCGCGCCGACGGCGCTACCCGATGAATCACAAGCCATCGAGTCCACGGGAAGCATTGATGCCCCCAAAGACCCGCTTAAGCCGGCAGCGGCAATGGCCGTCCGCTCGCCGTCCTCTAACTAGTCCCTTGCAGGGGTCGTTAAGAAACTGAGGTTCCTGCCAACCATTCCGTAACCGGTCGGCGTCTAGCCTTCGGGTTATGGGCACAATCCATCAACTGCGCTGGGATCGCCCGCGCACGCGGCCCGCCGCTGATATCCAGCCACGACGCGCCCTGCGTCCGGCTGATCTGCTTTTATTGTTCGGCATTCTGTTTATTGCCGCCGCGATTGGCGCGAAAGCCTACTGGCGTGAAGGCGCCCCGCCCCGTGTAGCCTTGAGTGTCCAGGTCATCGACGGTGACTCATTGCGCAACGGCAGCGAACAAATCCGTCTGGTCGGCATTGATGCGCCGGAGTTGCGACAGACCTGCCGCGACGTGCAAGGCCGTGAATGGTCATGCGGACGAGCGGCGAAAGCGCGCCTTGCGGAACTGGTCGCACAAGGCGACGTCGCATGCTCGCCGCGCGGGCGTGATCGCTACGGCCGCACGCTTGCCGTCTGTTCCGCGCGCAATGTTCCGGATCTCGGCGAAGTGATGGTGCGTGAAGGTTACGCGGTCAACTACGCGATCGACTATGGCGGTTATCCTGCCGCGGAGCGTGAAGCTCAATCTGCGCGCAGCGGCGTCTGGCAAGGTGACTTCGAACGCCCGAAGGATTGGCGCAAGCGCCACCCGCGCACCGGATAGAAAGCTTGGAGGTTCAGGCTGCGCCGTTGTCGGTCAGCTGGGCGATGCGTTTGCGCAAAACCGCTTTCTCAGTTTCGCTCTGTCGCAGGCGCCTCGCCAAATCCAGCGATACGGGCATCTCATTATTGTATTCGCCGAGAAATGTGACGCCGGCCTCATCCACGCTGCGCCACACCATGCGGGCCCGGAAAGAACGTTCCTTGCGCGCGATCGTCAGATCGAAGTGATCCGGAATAACCGCCGTATTGGTGAGATGGACCCGCGCACCGGTCGATGAAAAATCCCGCACGCGGCAATCCATGGTGGAGTTGCGCTTGTTGAACGCAATCATGCCGCCAAAAAAAGTACGCGCCCTGTCAGACTTACGCCGTTCAGCCATGAGCAAGCCCCGTTTCCGGTTTGCACAGCAGAATACCTCCCGGCTGGCGCCCGACAAACAGCCCCAGCCACGAAAGCTCGCGTTAGTCTTAAATCGGAAGGTTACCGGCCGGAGTCTTAACGCCTATTCTTCCTTTTCCGTCGTGAAATAGAGCGGATATCCCTTGGAGCGGCCCATTTCCGTCGCTTCTTTCGCCTTCGTCTCGGCAACGTCGCGCGTATAGACCGCAATCACGCAGGCGCCCCGCTGATGCGCCGTCATCATCACCTTGTAGGCATGGCTTTCGTTCATCCGGAAAATTGCCTTGAGCACCAGAACGACGAATTCGCGCGGCGTAAAGTCATCGTTGAGCAGGATCACCTTCCATAGAGGCGGTCGCTGCGTCTTCGATTTGGTCTTTGTGCGCGGCTTCTCGAGGGTTTTCTGGTTCACGGGGAGCCCCGATCGCACTGGCGCTCTGTGAAAGGTTAGCCCTCCCGATTATAGACGCCCCGCAGCTGCGGATCGAGGCACGCCGCCGCACCGCCTATGCATGACGGCTATTTGTCCTTGCCAGGCTCGACAGTCGTCTTCGAAGACCCTTCGGGTGCGGCCTGGTTGTCGGGGGGAGTTTCACCTTGCGGGCTCGAGGCCGGCGCGCCACCGACACCCGTGGTGGTCGGACCGGTCCATCCTTGCGGCTGCTTTTCGCCTTTTGTCTCAGGCGTCTGCGTCCGGCCTGTTCCATACTCCGGCTTGTCCGCCGGTTGGTCTGCGGCGTGGATGGATGCCATCGGGCCCATGAGGGCGGATGCCAATACAGTAATGAAGAGAGTTAGGCGCATGTTGTGCCTCCGATGACGATGTAGCGTAA
>Ga0207683_10001850_pt1 | contig 18713 bp, 15 predicted proteins | sample KBSM73metaG_FD_184333 | JGI IMG/M metagenome (GOLD analysis project Ga0207683, IMG submission 184333) | Miscanthus rhizosphere microbial communities from Kellogg Biological Station, Michigan, USA - KBS M7-3 metaG (SPAdes) (version 2) | ecosystem: Host-associated > Plants > Roots > Rhizosphere >... | reverse complement strand
AGCGCCTGCGCCATCTGCCGCGCGATGCTCACGACCTCGGCGGGATCGAGCGCACCGCGCGCGACGCGATCGGTGAGGCTCTCGCCCTCGATGAGCTCCATCACGAAGTACGGGCGGCCATCGCCGAGGTAGCCGAAGTCGAACACATCGACGATGTTCGGATGCCGCACCCGCGCCGCCGCCCGGGCCTCGCGCAGGAACCGCTGCGCCGCCGAGGCATCCTTCTCGACGACCCGCGACCGCAACACTTTGAGCGCATACGGTCGACCCAGCACGACATGCTCGGCGCGAAACACGGTGCCCATGCCGCCTTCGCCGAGGGGCTCGACGATCCGGTAATTACCGATCACGTCCCCGACGAGGCCGACCGCACCGCGCGATTCCGACTTCGTCGCACGTTGCTTGCCGACGAGCATCAGGTCGGCTCGCAGACCATCGCCCGGCCGCACCGTGAGCACGACATCGGCGTCGCGATCGCCGCTGCGCACGGGGATGACAGCGCTCGATGCGCTGGTCGCCGCGAGATCGAGATCGGCGATGAAAGCAAGGCGCGCTATGGTCGCAGCGCCCGTGAGAGCCTCGACGGTGATCGTCGACAGCACCTGCGATCCGCGCTCGAACGTCAGCACGTACGCGTCCTCGTTCTGCGGCGCGGGCTCGATGTAGACAGCGTCGGCAGAAGCGCGCACGGCTGACGCCAGCACGACATCCGCCAGACGACGCGGATCCGAAGTTGGCGTCATTACCCGCGAATGATACTAACACAACAATGAGTACCGAGGTCGGAGTCGTCAGCGAGACGACCGTGCTCCCGGGCTCGGTTCGCTTGCTCGTTGTCGATGATGACGTCGCGATCTGTCGTCAGGTCGCGTCCGGTCTCGCGACAGCAGGCTTTCAAGTCGTGACCGCCACCGATGCGGCGGGCGCGATCGCGCAGGCGGACCTCACGCCGCCCGATGTCGCGATCATCGATCTCGGGATGCCGACCACCGGCGGCACCGAAGTGATCCGTCACATCAAGCAGCAGCACGGCACCGCGGTGCACATCATCGTGCTGACCGGCCACGATGACGAGCGCAGCCGCGCCGAGGCGTTCGACGCCGGCACCGACGATTATGTCGTCAAGCCGATCGGGCTCGCCGAGATCAAGCGCCGGATCTCGGCCGCGCTGCGCAACCAGCGCGCGCTCGTGCAGGTCCGCCTCGAGAAGGAGGCCGCCGAGCGCCGGCTCGTGTACGGCCAGGAAGCGACCGCGCTGCTCGCGCACGATCTCAACAACGGCCTCGCGGTTTCGCTATCGAACCTGTCGTACCTGATCGATTCGATCCAGGGCGATCCGGATCAGACCGACGCGATGGCCGCGACGCTGCGCTCGGTGCGCCGGATGGCCGGTCTCGTCGCGAACTTCGTCGACATCGCGCGCTTCGAGGATGCCGCCGTCAAACCGAACGCGCAGCGTACGCGCGTGCGCAACGTGCTGCAGAGCGTGTTCGACGTCAACGCGCCTTCGGTGACGCGCGGCGTGACGTTCGAGATCGACTGCACGCCCGAGCTCGAGGGCCGCTTCGACGCCGGTCTCATCGAGCGCGTGCTGCACAACCTGTTTGGCAACGCGACCCGCTACTGCAACCAGGGCGGCAAGATCATCCTCGGCGCACGGCGCTGGCACGACGTCGAGGATGGCAGCGTCGAGATCTTCGTCGCGAACACCGGACCGCAGATCCCGGAGAACATCCGGCCGAACCTGTTCGGCAAGTACGTCCAGGGCAAGGGCGGCAAGCGCGGCATGGGCCTCTACTTCTGTCGGCTCGTTGCAGAGGCGCACGGCGGCAAGATCGAGTACGAAGCGCGCGCGGATGGGCCGAGCTTCGTCGTGCGGCTGCCCGGCCGCGCGTGATACGATTCCGCCGTGGGATCGAAAGTGCTGATCTGTGACGACGATCCCGACATTCGAAAGGTGATGCGCCGCACCCTGAAGGGGTACGACATCGTCGAAGCAGGCTCGCCGCGCGAGGCTCTCGACGCCCTGAAGGAAGCCATGTTCGACGCGGTCATCAGCGATTACTCGATGGACTCCGATGCCGACGGCCTCGATCTGCTCCAGCTCGTGAAGCTGCAGCAACCCGATACGATTCGGTTCCTTGTTACCGCGAACCGCGACCTCGAAGTCGTCGTGCGCGCGGTCAACGAAGGGGCGGTACACCGCTACTTCTTGAAGCCGTGGAACGACGAGAAGCTGCGCAGCGCGCTCGAGGTCCTGCTCCGCGGCAGGAACGCGCCATGACGCCCACGCATCTCGGCCGGGTACTCGTCGTCGACGATGACTCCGCGGTGCGCCGCGTGTGCGCGCGCGTCCTCGGCGCCGAGGGCTGGAACGTCACGCTCGCCGAGCACGGCCGCGCTGCGGTCGAGGAAATCGGCAAGGGCGAGCAGTTCGACTGCGTGCTGTCCGACGTCAACATGCCCGAGCTCGACGGCTACGGCCTCGTGACCGCGCTGCGCAAGAGCGACGAGGATCTGCCCGTGTTGCTGATGACCGGCGATCCGTCGCTCGACGGCGCGGTCAAGGCCCTCGATCACGGCGCGATCTCCTACATCACCAAGCCGTTCCAGCACGAGGCGCTCGCGGCCGCGGTCGCACGCGCAGCTCGCCGGCACGGTGTCGTGCGGATGCGGCGGCGCGCGGAGTCGGTGGCGCGCGCGCTGTACGAGCCGGATCAACGCGATCTCGCAACCCGGTTCTCGCGTGCGCTCGAGCGGTCGTGGATGGCGTTCCAGCCGATCTGCGACATGACGAATCGCTGCGTGTTCGCGTACGAGGCGCTGCTGCGGACCGACGAGGAGTCGCTGCGCCGCACCGACATCTTCATCGCGACCGCCGAGCGGCTCGGCAAGGTCCACGAGCTCGGACGCACGGTGCGCAATGCGGTCGCGCGCGCCGCCACCGATGCCCCGACCGATTCGTTGCTGTTCGTCAACGTGCACGGCCTCGAGCTCGACGACGAGGATCTGTTCTCGGCCGACACCGCGCTCGGCAAGATGGCGCCGCGGGTCGTCCTCGAGATCACGGAGCGCACCGGGCTCGACGAGGCCGCCGGACCCACGCGCGTGGCCATGCTGCGCAAGCTCGGCTACCGCATCGCGGTCGACGATCTCGGTGCCGGCTATGCCGCGCTCGGCGCGCTCGCGTCGCTCGAGCCGGAGATCGTCAAGCTCGACATGTCGCTGATCCGCGATCTCGACAAGCACCCGAAGAAGCGGCGTGTTGTCGCAGCCATCGCAACCCTGTGCCGAGAGCTCGGCGGCAAGGTCGTCGCCGAGGGCGTCGAGACCGAGGCTGAGCTGAATGTTCTGATCGAGTCGGGGATTGACCTGATCCAGGGCTACCTGCTCGCCAGGCCCGCGCGTGGCTTCACTCCCGTGAAGCTCTAATTGCGCGAGGCACCCCGCGGGAGTAGGGTGTGCCTTCTAGATCCATGGGATCCCATGCAATTACCAAGAGCGCACACGATGCGACGGCCGTGATGGTCGCGCTGCGTCGGATCGTGCGGCTGTTCCGGCTCGCCGATCGCGAGGCCGAGGCGGCGCATGGCCTGTCGGCGGCGCAGATGTTCGTGCTCCAGGCGCTGTGGAGTGAGCCCGCGGGATCGCTGGGCGAGCTCGCCGAGCGCACGATGACCGATCAGAGCTCCGTCTCGACCGTCGTGTCGAAGCTCGTGGCGCGGCGCTTTGTCATGCGGCGTCCGTCCTCTTCTGATCGGCGTCGCACCGAGCTGCGGCTCACGCCCCAGGGCGAGCACGTCGTTCGCACCGCGCCGCGGCTACCGCAGACGATGGTCGCGGATGTCATCGCGGCCATGCCGGCGCCGCGGCGTGCCGAGCTCGTTCTTTCGCTGGAGCGGTTCGCGTCGGCCATTGGTGCCAACGAGATGCCGCCCAGCATGCTGTTCGAGGACGAGCCTGCTCGTCGTCGCCGGAGTCGCACTCATGTCACCGCCCGCTAGAGATTCGTCGTCCGGCCTGATGGTCGCTCCGTCGCTGAGCCCCACGCTCGCCAGCGAGCACGTCGATCAGGTCCCGGCCATCATGGACAAGCGCGACGCGTTCATCGCGCTGATGGCCGCCGCGCTGGGAATCGCCGCGTGCGGTGTCGCCGAGGTGCTCGTGCGAATGATCGCATTCGTCACGAACCTGTCGTTCTACGGCAAGGTCTCGCTCGACTACCACTCGCCCGCGGGCAACCACCTCGGCTACGCGGTGATCGCGGTGCCGGTGGTCGGCGGCATCGTCGTCGGCCTCATGGCCCGCTACGGGTCGCGTGCGATCCGCGGCCACGGCATCCCGGAGGCGATGGAGCAGATCCTCACGAACGAGGCGAAGATCCCGCGGCGGATCACGTTCCTCAAGCCCGTGTCGTCCGCGGTCGCGATCGGCACCGGCGGCCCGTTCGGCGCCGAGGGTCCGATCATCGCGACCGGTGGCGCCCTTGGCTCGTGGATGGGGCAGGTCATTCGCGTGACCGCGCAGGAGCGCAAGACGCTGCTCGCGGCCGGTGCGGCTGCCGGCATGACCGCCATCTTCGGGACCCCGATCGCCTCGGTACTGATCGCGATCGAGCTGCTGCTGTTCGAGTACCGCGCACGCTCCGTGGTTCCGGTCGCGGTCGCCGCGGCCTGCGCCGGCGGTCTGCGCGCGATCCTCCACGGCGACGGTGCCGTGTTCATGATGCCGGACGTTGCACCGAACGCGACCACCGATGTGATCTGCACGATCATCGGCGGCGTGGTCGGCGTCGTCTCGGTCTACGTCACCAAGATCGTGTACTGGATCGAGGACTGGTTCGAGGAGCTGCCGGTCCACTGGATGTGGTGGCCCGCGCTCGGCGCCGTGGCGGTCGGCGTGATCGGCGTGTTCGCGCCGCGTACGCTCGGTGTCGGCTACGACAACATCGAGGGCGCGCTCGCAGGTGCGTTCACCTGGAAGGCGATGCTCGTCCTGGTCGTCGCGAAGTTCGCCTCGTGGGCCATCGCGCTCGGCACCGGAACGTCGGGCGGCACGCTCGCACCGCTCATGACGTTCGGTAGCGGCATCGGCTGGCTGCTGTGCGCCGGCTGCGCCGTGATCGCTCCGCACGCCGGCATCGATCCGCGGGTCGGCGCGCTCGTCGGCATGACCGCGATGTTCGCGGGTGCGTCGCGGGCGCTGATGGCATCGATCGTGTTCGCGCTCGAGGCCACGCAGCAGATCCACGCGGTCGTGCCGATCGTCGCGGGCGTATCGCTCGCGTACTTCGCCTCGTGTCTGCTGATGCGCACGACGATCATGACCGAGAAGCTCGTGCGGCGCGGCGTGAAGGTCGCTGCCGAATACGACGTCGATCCGCTCTCGCACTCCTCGGTCGCCGAGGTCGCGACATCGACGGTTCACTCGCTCGCGGGCGAGCAGACGGTGGCCGAGGCACTCGCCGAGATCGGCCGCCAGGGCTACCGCCACCAGGCCTACCCCGTGCTCACCGGCACGCGTGCGGTCGGCGTCGTCACCGCGCGAGCGCTGATGGCTGCCGATGCGACGTCGAAGGTCCTCGAGCTGGTGGAACGCGATCTCGTCGTCGTGCGGTCCAGCGATACCGCGCGCGCTGCAGTCACGAAGATGGCCGAGCACGACGTCGGCCGCCTGATCGTCGTCCAGGGCGACAACGTCCCGATCGGGATCGTCACGCGTAGCGACATCGTCGCGGCCTTCGGTGGCAAGCGCGGCGTGGCGCCCGAGGGACTGGAGTAGCCTGCTCGGGTTCGCGAGCCGGTCGCTGTCTACGACGCCGCGCTACTTCGTCAGAGCGACGAGCTCTCCCAGGATCCTGAACGTCAGGCCCCAGATCACGTGGCCGTCGAAGCGCCAGCTCGGGAACTGCCGGTCGGTGCCGGGATACACGTAGACGTCGTCGAGCGCGCCCGACAACGCGGTCTCGATCGGCAGCCAGAATGCCGCCGCCGCCTCGGCCGCCGACAGCTGCGGCACGACCGGCTCGCGCGTCGCGAACACGTACGGCGTGACCTCCATGCCATTGGGCCCCGCCGACAGCGGGGACAGCGTCGGCAGGTTGCCGAGCAGCTGCGCGCCGCGCAGGTCGATGCCGAGCTCCTCGCGCGTCTCGCGGATCGCGGTCGTCAGCAGATCGGGGTCGCTGCGATCGTGGCGTCCACCTGGTAGCGAGATGTGACCCGACCACGGATCGCCCGGTCGCTCGGTGCGCTTCATGAGGAGGACTCGCGCATCGTCGTCCAGCACGGCGGCAACCGCCGCACGCCGGCGGCCATCCTCGGGCGGCCTCTGCGACGCGCCCGGGCGAACGCGTTCGATCAGACGGCCGAGCAGCGGAGACACACAGCATGATAGCGTGCCGCACCGGGATTGGCGCCCCGAAGGAGCACATGAAGGACTTCGATCTCGTCCTGTTCGGTGCGACCGGCTTCACCGGCCGGCTCGTCGCGGACTACCTGGCGACGGCGCCCACGCGCGAAGGCCGCTCGATCCACTGGGCGATCGCGGGACGCAACGAGCAGAAGCTCGAGGCGATCTCGCAGCAGCTCGACCACGTGCCGATCGTGCTCGCGGATGCACTCGACCCCACGTCGTGCCGCGCGATCGCCGAGCGGACGCGCACGGTCTGCACGACCGTCGGTCCCTACGGCAAGTACGGGAGCCCGCTCGTCGCCGCGTGCGCCGAGGCCGGAACGCATTACTGCGATCTCACCGGCGAGGTGAACTGGATGCGCGAGATGATCGACGCGCATCACGCGCGGGCGGCCAAGACCGGCGCTCGGATCGTGCACGCGTGCGGATTCGATTCGATCCCGAGCGACCTCGGCACGTGGGCCGCACAGCAGGAGCACATCCGCCAGCACCGCCATCCGGCGCACTCGATCACCGCGGTCTACGGCCCGGTGAAGGGAGGCATGTCGGGCGGGACGGCGGCGAGCGGCTTCGTGCTCGCCGAGGCGATGAGTGATCCGGCGGTGCGCCGCGTGCTGCGCAACCCGTTTGCGCTCGATCCGGATCCCGAGGCGCAGCATCCTGCACAGCCCGACAACAAGAAGCCTGGCTGGGACGCGCGGCTCCGGAAGTTCATCGTGCCGTTCTTCATGGCAGATACGAACTCGCCGGTCGTGCGGCGCGGGCACGCGCTCGCCGGCCACCCGTGGGGCGAGGACTTCCAGTATCGCGAGGTCATGGGCATGCCGGGCAACGCGCGCGGGTTCGTGATGGCCGCGACGATGACGGGCGGTCTGCTCGCGCTGTCGGAGGCGATGAAGCGGCCGCGCGTGCGGCAGATGCTGCAGAAGCGTGCGCCGCAGCCGGGTGAGGGTCCCGACGCCGAGACGCGCGCCGCCGGCCACTGGAAGATCACGTTCGTCGCCGACGACACGCCGTTCTACATCGCCGCGGACCCGGCCGGCGATCCCGGCTACGCCTCGACGTCGAAGATGCTCGGCGAGTCGGCGCTGTGCCTGGCGTTCGACCCGCTGGCCTCGACGGGCGGTGTGCTGACGCCGTCGACGGCGATGGGCGAAGCGCTCGTCGAGCGGCTACGTCGCGCCGGGCTGACGTTCGCGCCGATGTAAATTCGCGCCGATGTAAGATGAGACGTGGCGTACCGGGTCCTGGCGTGGTTCCTGCGGGTGGTCTCGCGGGTGTTCTTTCGCCAGATCGAGGTCGCCGGGCTCGAGAACATTCCGGCGAGCGGACCGGTGGTGTTCGCGGGGAATCATCCGAACTCGCTGATCGATCCGATCCTGATCATCACGACGTGCGGCCGCAAGGTTCACTTCGCCGCGAAGGACGCGCTGTTCAAGGGCCGGCTCATGCGCGCCGTTCTCGGCGGGCTCGGTGCGGTGCCGATCAAGCGGCGCGACGATCACGATGGGGCGCCGCGCGATAGCTCGCCGACGGCTCCGCCCGTCGACAACGACGCCGCGTTCTCGGCGATGTTCGGCGTGCTCGGCGAGGGCGGAGCGATCGGCATCTTCCCCGAGGGGCTCTCGCACGACGAGGCGCACCTCTCGCGGCTGAAGACCGGCGCCGCACGGCTCGCGATCGGCGCTGCCCAGCGCACCGGAGGCCCGATTCCGATCGTCCCGTGCGGCCTCACGTTCATCCATCCCAAGCGGTTTCGCAGCCGCGTGCTCGTTCAATACGGTGCGCCGATCGCGATCGCGGGCGGGGACGCACGCGCCGTCACCGACGAGATCCAGAAAGGCCTCGAGCGGTTGACGATCAACGCGCCCGACTGGGACACCGTGCGTGCGCTCGACGTCGTGCGCCGGCTCTACCAGCCGCAGGAGATCTCGATCGAGGAGCGCGTCGAGCTCGCACGCCGGTTCAACGCGTATTACGGCGCGGTCGCCGCGGATCCGCGCGTGATCGAGCTCATGCACGAGGTCCGCGCGTATCAACGCAAGCTCGACGAGCTCGAGATCAGCGACCGCGAGCTCGCGCGCGATCTGTCGAAGCTCGAGGTCGTGCTGCGCGTGGTGCGCCACCTGGTGCTGATGGTGCTCGTGCTGCCGTTGACGATCCCCGGCGCGCCGCTGCACGTGCCGCCGCTCGTGTTCGCGCGCTACGCGTCGCCGCGCCTGACGCCGCGCAAGGACGTGGTCGGGACGACGAAGCTGCTGATCGGCATGCTGCTGGTCCTGGTCGGCTATGCGCTCGCGATCGGCGCGGTGTGGTGGAAGCTCGGCTTCGCGTGGGCCGTGCTCGCTGCAGTCATCCTGCCGATGTCGGGCTGGGCCACGCTGCGCGTGCTCGATCGCGTACGGCTCGTGCGGCGCGGCCTCGGCGTGCTGTTCCGCCGGCTGCGGTTCCGGCGCGCGGTCCACGCCCTGCGTGCCGAGCGCGAGCAGCTCGCCGCGAAGGTCATCGCGGTCGTCACCGCTGTGAAGCCGGCCGAGCTGGCAGCGCTGTTTCCCGCCGACCATCCCGACCGCGCGCAGGCCGAGGAATCGTGGCGCGCGCGCCGGAACGCCGACCTCGACGCGGACTTCGACGCTCAGCGCGATGCAGAGGGCGATCGCGAGTGAAGCCGCTCGTCGTCCTGCTTCACGGGCTCGCGCGCGGCCAGGGCTCGATGACCCGGCTCGGTCGTGCGCTGCGCGCCGCCGGCTTCGAGACGTGGAGTCACACGTATCCGTCGCGCCGGCACTCGATCACGTACCTCGCCGACGCGCTGACCGAGCAGCTCGTCGCGCTCGACCGCCCGCTGTCCGCGGTCACCCACTCGATGGGCGGCGTGATCGTGCGCCATCTCCACGATCCGCGGCTGCGCTGGGAGCGCATCGTCATGCTCGCGCCTCCGAACCAGGGCAGCCGGCTCGCCGCCGGGCTCGTGCGCAACCCGGTGTTCCGCTGGTTCTACGGCCCGGCCGCCGCCGAGCTCGCCGATGCCTCCAGCTGGCCCGCGCCGCCGGCGCCGTTCGCGGTGATCGCCGGCACGCGCAGCCTCGCGTGGACGAACCCGACCAGCTGGACGGTCGGCCGGCGCTTCCCAGCGGGCATCGCGAACGACGGCACGGTCGCGGTCGACGAGACGAAGCTGCCCGGCATGGCCGCGTTCACCGAGGTCGACGCGACGCACACCTGGATCATGAACGCGCCGCAGGTTCACCGGCTGGCGATTCACTACTTACGTGAGGGGGCCTTCGGGAGCGTGACGGGAGCGTGAGAGCCGTGTTACGAGAACACGCATGTTCGGCCGTTTCCTGCCGCGAGAGACGAGCTTTTTCGACTTCTTCGAAGAACACGCGGCGCTGACGATCGAGGGGACCAAAGAGTTCCTGTCGATGGTCACGACCGGCGCGAACATCCCGGCGAAGTGCCGTCGCATCAGCGACATCGAGCACGAGACGGACACGATCACGCACCGCTGCGTCGAGGCGCTGCACAAGACGTTCATCACGCCGATCGACCGCGATCAGATCCACCGGTTGATCACCCGGATGGACGACATCATGGATTACGTCGAGGCGGCCGCCGAGCGCATCGAGCTCTACGAGCTGACGACGATGACCGCCGACTGCCGCGACCTCGCCGACGCACTCCATCGCGCCGCGCAGCAGGTCGAGGGCGCCGTCCGCGGGCTTCGCACGCTCAAGGAGCCGCAGGCGACGCTCAAGCTGTGCATCGACATCAACCGCCTCGAGAACGAGACCGACGCGATCCTCCGTCGCTCGGTGGCGCGGCTGTTCAAGGACGAGAAGGATCCGATCCTCGTCATCAAGTGGAAAGAGATCTACGAGAACCTCGAGAGCGCCGCGGACCGCTGTGAGGACGTCGCGAACATCATCGAGGGCGTGATTCTCGAGCACTCATGAGCATCTCCGCGCTCGTCTACGTCACGATCGCGGTCGCGCTGATCTTCGACGTCATCAACGGCTTCCACGATGCCGCCAATTCGATCGCGACCGTCGTGTCGACGCGCGTGCTGTCGCCGCGGCTCGCCGTGCTGTGGGCGACGATCTTTAACTTCGTCGCGCTGTTCATCTTCCAGCAGGGGGTCGCGAACACCATCTCGAAGATCGTCTCGATCCAGGGCAGCGACCCGGCGTTCGTGTGGGTCGTCATCGCCGGGCTGACCGGCGCGATCGTCTGGAATTTGTTGACGTGGTGGTGGGGACTGCCGTCGTCGAGCTCGCACGCGCTGATCGGCGGCCTGTCGGGCGCAGGCGTCGCCTATGCCGGCTTCGGCGTGCTCAACACCGACAAGCTGTTCCCGACGCTCGAGTGGATCCTGCTCGCGCCGCTGCTCGGCCTCGTCCTCGGCGGCCTGGTGATGTTCGTCATCTACTGGCTGTTCCGCGGGATGCGGCCGAACAAGGTCGATCGCGTGTTCCGCGTCGGCCAGCTGTTCTCGGCGGCGGCGTACTCGATCGGCCACGGCGGCAACGACGCCCAGAAGACGGTCGGCGTGATCTGGGCGGTCATGGTCGCCGGCGGCATGCTCCCTGCGACGGCGCACGGCGCGCCGTACTGGGTGATCCTCGCGTCGTACACCGCGATGGCGGTCGGCACCGCGCTCGGCGGCCAGCGCATCATCAAGACGATGGGCATGGGCATCACGTCGCTCAAGCCGGTCGGTGGGTTCTGCGCGAACCTCGCCGGCGCGATGACGCTGTTCGGCGCGACCGGCCTCCACGTGCCGGTGTCGACGACGCACACGATCACCGGCGCGATCGTCGGAGTCGGCTCGGTGACGAAGCTGCGCGGGATCCGCTGGGGCCTCGCGACGCGGATCGTGTGGGCGTGGATCTTCACGATCCCCGCGGCGGGTGCGGTCGGCGCCGGCGTGCTGGTGCTCGCGCGCGCGCTCCACGCTTACTGAAGATCGACCTCGATCTCGAGCTTGTCGCTCGGCGAGGCGTTCGGGATCTTCAAGCCGTCGAGCTTGCCTTTCACACACGCCTCGATCGCGGAATCCGTCGCGGTGACCTTCTTGGTCACGAGCTTCTCGACGGAGAGCGTGACGGTCACCGCCGTGAGTCCCGCCTTGGGATGCGCGTTCTCGCAGTCGAGGAGGTCGAGCTTGTGCGCGCGCACCGCCGTCGACACCGCGTCCTTGAGTGCCTGCTCGTGCGAGAGGTGTGGATCCGCGCTCATCGGGGCGCCCTGCTCGCCCGGCGCGGTGACGTCCGCCGCGATCCAGAACGCCGACTCGGCCGCCGGCAACTTCACCGACGCGAGCGCCTTCGCGACGCAGTCGTCGTAGCCCGGAGTGCCCGAGCGGACGATCGGCTTGCCGGCGTGCCAGATCATCGCCTTGCCCGGCTTGTCGCGCTTGCCGGCACAGTTCGAGACCGCCTCGCTCGCTGCGTCGAGCCCGGCCGCGATGTCCATCATGCGATTCGCGGTGTAGTGGATCTGGTTCGCGCTGAGCTGCCACTTCGCATGGTGCGCGTCGAGCACGACCGGCGCTTGCGACACGCGCGGCGCCGCCTGGCCCTCGACCTCGATGTGTCCGACGACGACGATCGGCGCGGTCAGCTTGTCGGCGACCTTGGCCTTGCCGAATGCCTTCTCGAAGCACGCGTCGACCTTGCCGGCGCCGTGGACGTGGGCGGCGGTGACCTTGCCGGCCTTGCTGACCTCCACCCAGAACACCGGCGCTCCCGGGGCGTCCTTGCAGGCCGAGAAATCGGCGTCGAGCAGCGGATGGCCGGGTAAGTCCATGCCCAGCGCGGCCTCTTCGGCGATCTTGTAGGGGCTGTCGGCAAGCGCGGTGGTGCTGATCAGGGTCAGGGCCAGGGCGAGGCGCATGTGAGTGTCATACCCCCGATCGAAGTTCGGTGACGTGGCGAAGCTCTACTTCCGGTACGGCACGATGGACTCGGCGAAGTCGATGAACTTGCTCGCGGTTGCGCACAACTACCGCAAGCAAGGTAAGAAGGTCCTCCTGGTCAAACCGCGGCTCGACACGCGGTTCGGCGCTTCGAAGATCTCGTCGCGCTGCGGCCTCGAGGCCGACGCGGATCTGATGGTCGACGAGGAGACCACGCTCGACCCGCGCGACTTCGCGGGACTCGACTGCGTGCTCGTCGACGAAGCGCAGTTCCTCGCGCCGCACATCATCGATGACCTGCGCCGAATCACCGTCGATCCCGGCATCCCGGTGATCTGCTACGGCCTGCGCACCGACTTCCGCACCAAGCTGTTCCCGGGCGCGCAGCGGTTGATGGAGCTGGCCGACGGCATCGAGGAAGTCAAAGTCACGTGCCAGTACTGCCAGAAGAAGGCGATCTGTAACCTCCGGTTCGTCAACGGCACACCTACGCTCACCGGACCGCAGATCCAGCTCGGCGCCGACGAGCACTACGCACCGGTCTGCTGGGCGCACTACGACGAGGCCACGCGGCACGTCTCGGCCTCCGCCGAGCAGTCCGGCGCCGTGCTCCGCCCGTCCTGAGAGAGAAGTTCGGAGGTCCAACTACCTGCAGCCCTTGCCGGGGAGCAGTAGAGTGGACCTTCCTTGATCCTCGCTGGACACATCCTCGGGGGGCGCTTCGAAGTGCGGCGGCGCATCGGAGCGGGTGGGATGGGGGAAGTCTTCGAAGCGCGCGACCTCGTGCGCGACGACACGATCGCGATCAAGACGCTGACGCGCGCAGACGGTGCGGCGTTCGCGCGGTTCAAGCGCGAGTTCCGTGCGCTGCAGTCGACGTCGCACCCCAACCTGGTGTCGCTCGGCGAGCTGGTGTGTGTCGGCGACCTGTGGATGTTCACGATGGAGCTGGTCAAAGGCCGGCACTTCATCGAGCACGTGCGCGCCGAGCCCCGCGCCGACCGAAGCCGGCTGCGCGCCATCCTCGGCCAGCTCGTCATCGGGCTGTGTGCGCTGCACGAGTCCGGGCTCGTCCACCGCGACGTCAAGCCAACGAACGTGATGGTCACGGGCGAGGGGCGCGTCGTGATCCTCGACTTTGGCCTGGTGACGACCCTCGATCCGGCGCAGCAGTCGATCGCCGATGGACCGATCGGCACCGTCGAGTACATGGCGCCCGAGCAGGCGAGCGGCCGCCAGGTCGGCGAGGCCGCGGACTGGTACAGCGTCGGCGTGATGCTCTACGAGGCGCTCACCGGCCAGATGCCGCACAAGGGTCACGCGCTCGAGATCCTCGTGCACAAGCAGCAGGTCGAGCCGCCGCCGGCGCACGAGCTTGCTCCCGATGCTCCCCGCGATCTGTGCGACCTGTGCATGGAGTTGCTGGCGATCGAGCCGAGCGCGCGCCCGACCGGAGCGAAGATCGCCCGCCGGCTCGGCCTCGATGCCACCGAGCTGCGCCCGGCATCGACGTCGGTTCCACCGCAGATCTTCGTCGGCCGCGAGCAGGAGTGCGCCGCGCTCGACGAGTCCGCTGCAACCGCGCGCACGCAGCCGCGCATGCACCTCGTCATCGGCGAGTCGGGTATCGGCAAGTCGGAGCTGGTCGCGCGGTTCGTGCGGTCGGTCGCGGACGCCGATCCGACGACGCTCGCGCTCGCCGGCCGCTGTTACGAGCGCGAGTCCGTGCCGTTCAAGGCGTTCGACGGCGTCGCCGATGGTCTCGCGCAGCTGCTCACGGGGATGGCCACGCTCGAGGTCAAGAAGCTGCTGCCGGAGCGGCCCGAGCTGCTCGTGCGCCTGTTCCCGGTATTCCAGCGCGTCGAGGCGATCGCGGCTGCTCCCGCTGCCGCGCGTGAGGTCGGCGAGCCACACGAGCAGCGCCGCCGCATGTTCATCGCGTTGCGCGAGCTGGTCGCCGCGCTCGCACGCACGTGCCGCGTCATCATCACGATCGATGATCTGCAGTGGGCCGACGCGGACAGCTTCCTGCTGCTGCGCGAGCTGTTCCGCGGCACCGACGCGGCGCCGATCCTCGTGATCGCCACGGTGCGCGGCGAGCTCACCGCGCTCGAGACCGAGCTCGAGGGCCTCCCGGTCGCCCGCACGCGGCTAGGCCCGCTGACCGGCGAGGAGTGCCGCGAGCTCGCCGAACGCCTCGTCCCGGGCGCCGCCGGGCGCTTCGATCTCGAGCGCGTGTCGCGCGAGGCCGGCGGTCACCCGATGTTCCTCCACGAGATCTTGCGCCACCTCGACGTCGCCGGCGCCAGCGGCGAGGCCGGTGCCACGCTCGACGATGCGCTCTCGGCGCGTATCGCCCTGCTCCGTCCCGATGCTCGCTCGGTGCTCGAGGTGGTGTGTATCGCCGGTGCGCCGATCTCGCTCGAGGTCGCGTCGCAGGCGTGCCGGCTCGACGCCACCGCGGTGACCCGAGCGGTCGCCTCGCTGCGGGTCGCCTCGCTCGCGCGCGAGATCCAGCGCGGCCGCCACATCGCGCTCGAGCCCTATCACGACCGCGTGCGCGAGTCGGTCGAGGGCAGGATCGCCGCGGGCGCGCGCAAAGATCTGCACGCGCGAATCGCGTTCGCGCTCGAGGCCGCGGGTGAGCCGCGCGATCCACAGCTGCTGCTTCGCAACTTCCAGCTCGCCGAGGTCGCCGACCGCGCCGCTCGTTATGCCGAGGAGGCCGCGCAGCGCAGCGAGGCCGCACACGCATTCGATCAGGCCGCGGAGCTGTGGCAGATCGCGATCGACGCGATCCCGCGCGACCCGAAGGACCGTAGTCGCGTGCTGCTCCGCCTCGGCCAGGCGCTGGTCTCGGCGGGCCGCGGCGCGGAAGCGGCGAAGCACTATCTCGCGGCCGCCGAAGGGGGAGACCGAGCAACGCGCCTCGAGTGCCACCGCCACGCCGCCGAGCAGCTGATGATCAGCGGTCACATCGCGCCCGGTATCGAGGCGCTGGAGTCGCTGCTCGCCGAGATCGGGGTGTCATCGCCGAAGACGACCCGCAAGATGCTGCTCTCGCTGCTCTGGCATCGCGCGCAGGTCCGCGTGCGTGGCCTCAAGTTTCGCGAGCGCCAGCGTCGCGAGATCGCCGACGCGACGCGGCTCGAGCTCGACCTGCTCAACGTCGCCGCGTACACGCTGTCGATGATCGATGTGCTGCGCGGCATGGATTTCCAGACCCGGAGCCTGCACAGGGCGCTGCAGGTCGGCGATCGCGAGCACGTTTCCCGCGCGCTGCTGCTCCAGGCGATCCACTTCTCGACCGCCTCGGATAACAAGCAAGCGCAGCAGTACATCGCGCGTGCGGTCGAGCTCGCCACCGATCCGAACGATGCGCTGACCCGTGCGATGGTTCCAGGCGTGCGCGGTGCGTGCGCATACCTCGTCGGCGATCTCTTGAAGTCGGTCGAGCACTGCGAAGAAGGAATCGCGATGTTCCGGCACACGCCGGGGGGCAGCTGGGAGCGCTCGTCGACTCAGCTGTTCCAGATGTTCGCGCTGCGCTTCATCGGTGACCACGTGGTGCTGCGCGCGAAGTACGAGCTCTACAAGCAGGACGCCTCGGAGCGCGGCGATCGCTACCTCGAGTCGACGCTGCGCCGGCTGTGCGTCACGACGTTCCTCGCCGAAAACGACGCCCGCGGCGCGGTCCGCGAGCTCGTGCGCGCGACCTGGGTGCCGCCGGCGGGGCGCTTTCATGTCCAGCACTTCCACGAGCTCGTCGCGTGGTGCGAGATCGGCCTGTATCGTGGCGTGCTCGACGAGCGCGCGCAGCTCGCGGAGCGCATCCCGCAGCTCGAGAGCTCGATGCTCCTGCGGGTCGAGAGCGTGCGCGCGCAGTATCACTACCTGCGCGGCCGCCTCGCGCTCGCCGGCTTCTTGCCCCAGGACGAGGCTCAGCGCGCTGCACGCAAGCTCCACAAGGAGAACAGCCCACTCGCGCCGACGTTCGCACTCGTCATCGACGCCGGCGCGCTGGCGCTCCGCGATCCGCAGCAGGCGGCGACGCTCTACGAGAAGGCGGCCGAGATCAGCGAGCGCGTGGACATGCGCGCGATCGCGGCCGCGTGCCGGTGGCGCGCTGCAGATCTGCGCCGCGATCCCGCGAAGCGCTCGGCCGCGCAGGCGGAGCTCGCCGCGCTCGGCGTGCGGGACGCTAAGCGGATGTGCAATCTGCTCGTGCCGACGCGGAAGAGCACCAGCGAGCCCGACGAGCCGTCGGTCAGTTGAGATCGGCGCGACGCGTGCGCCACTCGTTGAACAGCGCCGGGAACCGCGGGTCGGAGTGGAGCGGCGACAGATCGACGTCGGTCTCCATCTTCTCGGTGTGCTCGTACTCGTGCTCGATGGCGCGGGAGACCTGCTCGAGCGCGCGATCGATCTGGCCGACCGCCGCATAGGCGCAGGCCGCGGAGTGATAGATGTACGGGTTCTCCGGCGCGAAGCCCTGGCCGCCGTCGGCGAGCTCGACCGCGAGCTTGTAGTCGCCCAGCGCGTGCGCGTGGATACAGGCGTTGTTCCAGGCCATCACCATGGCGGTGCGTGCTTCGCCGGCTTCGCGAGGGGGCTCGGGCAGCGAGAGCACGCGGCGCAGGATCGCGAGGCCTTGCGGGCGCTCGACCGAGAACGAGGCGTTGTAGAGGTGCGGCACGAGCGCGACGTCATCGGGCAGGCGCGCGAGCAGCGCGGCGAGATGCGCGGGTGCGTGGCGGGCGATCGAGGCCGCGAGATCGGCGAGCTCCTCGGGGGGCGTCTCGGCGAGCGTCTCCTCGTCGAGCAGATCGAGCGCAGGGCCGAGCGCATCCGGGGCGTGCTCGGCGGTCTCGCCGACGACGAGGAGGCGGACGTCGCGGCTGTGCGCGGTGCCCGCGAGGGCCACGGCCTCGGTATTGCGGCGCTGGCGGATCAGCACGATCGCGAGGTAGCCGGCCGCATCGGAGCGCGGATCGAACGACATCGCGCGGCGCAGCAGGCGCTCCGCGACCGCGGCCGTCTTCGGGTCGTCGGGATCGTGCTCCAGGGCGACCTCGACCAGCATGCCGGCGAGCTCCCGGCGGCTCCAGGTGGTCTGGCCGACCGCCCAGGCGAGCGCGGCCTCCTCGCCCTGACGGCGAAAGCGGTCGGAGAACGGGTTGCCGGCGAGCACGAACGGCGGTTCGCCGGTCGCTTGCGACTTCACCGCCTCGTCGACCCCGTCGAAGCGCGCCCATGCGATCGGGATGATCTCGTGCATGCGCGCGAGCAGCCACAGCAGGAAGTGGACCTGATCGGACGCCGTCGCCGGCACGGTGAACCGCTCGACCCACATCAGGGCGCTGCGATGGCGGCGGTCGTGAATGACATCGGCGCGCTGGAATGGCTCGAAGTCCTCGGCGCGCTCGTCCTGGTAGACCGACAGCCACAGCGCGAAGAACGCGTTGACGACGGACTCCTCGCCGGGCATGCCCTCGCCCGCCATCTTGAGCGCGACGCCGAAGCTCTCCCAGTCGTAGTCGTCGATGATCTCCGGGTAGCGCTCGATCGGGAATGCGACCGAATGCTCGAACGGCGGCACGCCGTTGCGCCAGTGGCTCTCGAGCGGGGTCTCCTCGACCTCGAACACGTCGGAGTCCTCTTCGAGCTCCTCGTCCTCGTCGTCATCCTCGTCGTCCTCGAGCACCTCGGCGACCGGCGCATCGGGGGCCGTGTAGATGACCTCGCGCGCCTGCTCCTCGAAGATCGCATCGACCAGCTCGCTCGGCTCTGCACTCGCGCCGGGCTCGGGCTCGTCGGCGGTCTCTTCGCGCGGCTCGGACGCGGCGATCTCGAGCCAGGCAACGCCGTCGACCCCGGTCTCGACCTTGACGAACCAGACCGCCTCCACCTCGAACTTCGCGCCGACCTCCTCGAGCGAGCGGCGATGGCCCTCGATCTGGTCGGGAGCAGGCGGCAGCCACGGCGCGGCGTGCCACTGGCGGTCCGGATCCTCGTCGCTGTCCTCGTCGGCTTGCTCGGTGATACCGGCGGCCGACAGCGCATCCCACAGGGCCTTCTGCGTCGCCGCATCGAGCGGGCGAGTACTGCGAGCGATCAGGATGCCCCGCGCGAGGTCGCTGCGCCGCGGCTCGAAGCCGACGATCTCCACTGAGATCAGCCTATCAGCATTCGATGATGTTTACGGCGAGACCGCCGCGCGCGGTCTCCTTGTACTTGCTGCTCATGTCCGCGCCGGTACGCCACATCGTCTTGATGACCTTGTCGAGCGAAACCTTGTGGGTGCCATCGCCCTGCAGCGCGAGCCGGGCCGCGTTGATGGCCTTCACCGCCCCCATCGCGTTGCGCTCGATGCACGGCACCT
>Ga0207683_10001849_pt1 | contig 18718 bp, 15 predicted proteins | sample KBSM73metaG_FD_184333 | JGI IMG/M metagenome (GOLD analysis project Ga0207683, IMG submission 184333) | Miscanthus rhizosphere microbial communities from Kellogg Biological Station, Michigan, USA - KBS M7-3 metaG (SPAdes) (version 2) | ecosystem: Host-associated > Plants > Roots > Rhizosphere >... | reverse complement strand
AGCGAGCCAGACCCGTGGATCAGGAAATCATTTCCCGCCTGAGAAAGCGCATCATTGCCGATGGCCTGGATGCGATTATTGCCGTCTCCCCGGAGAACGTGACGTACGTGTCCGGGTTTGTGGTTCCTTCGCAATCGTTGATGCGGTGGCGCCATGCCGCCTGTATCTTAACCGCTGACGGGCGGGTCTCGATGATCGCCATCGATATGGAAGCGACCACGATCAAGGCTCATGGCGGAATCGATGATCTGCGCATTTATCGCGAGTTCACGGACGATCCGATGGACACGCTCGCTGAAGCATTGAAAGATTTGAAACTGGAGCGAAGCAGAGTTGGCATCGAGCTTGAGTTTTTGCCCGCCAAGGACTTCAGCACCTTGCAAAAAGGACTGCCAAGCGTTCAATGGACCGCTGCGGATGGAATTTTCAACAAGGCGCGGCAGATAAAAACGTCCGGCGAGATCGCGCTGCTTCGCGGTTTGAGCAAGCTTACCGATGACGCCATCGGGCATGCGTTGCGTTCTGCCAAAGTCGGCATGAGCGAGATGGAGTTGGCGGGGACGTTGCTGAAGGCGCTTTTTGCTGGAGGGGCCGAGAGCTATAAGCTCATGATCATTGCTTCCGGAGAGCGCAGCGAGTTTCCCAACGTCGGCCCGAGCGAGCGGAAGTTGCGTCACGGCGATATTATTCGAATGGAAATTTTCGGCCAGAAGAACGGCTACCTTGCGGGCGTATGTCGCACCGCGGCCGTCGGCGATGCGACGCCGGAGCAATATCGGATCTGGTCCAATCTGATCCAGTGCAAATATCTTGTGATGCAGTTGATTAAACCCGGGGCAAGCTGTCCGGAAATCTACCGCAAATTTTTGCAGAAGTTTGGCGAGCTCGGCTTCGAGCCAATCAGTTTTGTGGCCCACGGCATCGGTTTACACCTGCACGAAGAGCCTTACATGGGGCGATATGGCGATGAGACGGTGGCGGCCGGAATGGTCGGCGCCTTCGAGCCGCTCGTCTATATCCCGGGTAGATTCGGCATGCAGAACAAAGATATGTTTGCTGTCACGGAGCACGGCTGCGAACTCCTTTCCGATGTGACGCCCACGGATGAGCTGCTGCGAGTGGGCTAATCAGAAATGAAAATCACTCAGATCGAAACCATTCCGATTCGTTTGCCGACGCGCCGGGTGCACCAGTGGGCGAGCCTGACAACGCCGATCGGGGTTTACGTCATTATCAAGCTGCACACGGATGAGGGATTGATCGGTTTCGGCGAAGCGCCGGTATTAAAAGACTGGGGTGGAGATCACGGCAAATACTTCGGTGAGACGCCGCAAACCACGATCCATATCATCAACGATATTCTCGCTCCGGCGCTCGCGGGACAGGACCCATGCCGATTCGAAGCGCTGCACGCACTGATGGACAAGGCGGTAAAAGGCTATCCCTACTGCAAGGCGGCCGTCGATGCGGCGCTTTATGACGTCGTCGGCAAAAAATTTGCGATTCCCGCATATCAATTGTTGGGTGGACTGGTACGCGAGCGGGTGCCAATCGCGCACAGCCTTGGGTTGATGGAGATTGACAAAGCCGTGGACGAGGCGATGCAAGCCAAAGCCGAGGGCGTAAAGACGATCAAGCTGAAAGCCGGGGTTGAGCAGAAGCGCGATATCGAGCTGGTTCGACGGATTCGGGAAGCGATCGGTCCCGAACTCAATATTTGCGTCGATGCCAATCAAGGTTATCCTACGGCGAAGGCGGCCGTGAAAGTAACCAACGCAATGGCAGAATATAATTTGCTTTACATGGAGCAACCAGTCGAAGGCATCGAACAAATGGCGGAGGTGGCGCGCCGGGTGGATACGCCGATCATGGCCGACGAGAGCGCGTGGACACCTCAGGACGTGATCGAGATTATCCAGAAAAAAGCCGCCGACATGATTTCCATCTATACGACCAAGCCCGGCGGCATGTTCAAAGCCAAGAATGTCGCCGCCGTGGCTGAGGCTGCGGGCTTGAAATGTAACGTCAACGGCTCGGTAGAAACTGGCGTGGGTAACGCTGCGAATCTCCATCTTGCGGCGTCGACCGGAGTAGTAACCTACGGCTGCGTGGTGCCGGTTTCGACACCGAAGGGAAAGGGCAAGGGCGGCATCGCGGGGATCTATTATCAAGACGATATCATCGTGGAGCCATTTGCATATTCCGACGGCGATATCGTCGTATCGCCGAAACCGGGCCTGGGAATTGAGCTCGACGAAGATAAGCTGAAGCACTACCGAATCGCGCGATGACTTGCAGCATGCTGCGCCCCCTACACTGACCCGTTACTACTTCTCTCTGGCCAGCAAAAAATAATTTCATGAGCATACGTAAAATTGCGGTTTTGGGCGCCGGCAACGGCGGGTGCGCTGCTGCCGCGGATCTTACCTTGCGCGGTTTCGAAGTACGCTTGTTCGCACGCTCCGAAGCGGCAATTGCCAAACTGGTCAAGGCTGGTGAGATCGAGCTGATCGAAAGCGGAACGAGCAGAAAAGCCGCGCCATTTTTCATGAGCCCGCATTTGCCGCCGGTAGTGCAGGGCGCCGATTTAATCGTCATCGCGACACCGTCGGTCGGCCATGAGTACCTCGCACGGGGCTTAGCAAATCATCTGGTCGATCATCAACGCATTCTGCTCAATCCCGGCCATACCGGGGGAGCCCTCCATTTCGCGAATCTTCTGCGCGCATTTGGCTGCAAAGCCAGGGTTCGCCTCTGTGAAACCGTGACCTTGACCTATATTTGCCGCATGCCCGAGCCAGCGCGCGTCGAAGTTTATCGTCGCACCACGAACCTTCGCTGTGCCGCTTTTCCCGGGAAATATACGGCGGCCTTGGTAAACGAGATCCAACAGGTTTTCCCGAACATCATCCCTGCGGCCAATGTGTTGGAAACGGGGTTTTTCAACATCAACGCGATCATGCATCCTGCCGGCATGCTCGGCAATGCTGGCTGGATCGAAAAAACTGGCGGAAACTTTCTCTACTATCGCGAGGGCATCACACCGGCCCTCGGCGCATGGATCGATGCCGTGGACGCCGAGCGCTTGAAGATCGTCCAATCGCTCGGCATCGAGCGGCTTCGGTTTGTTGATATTTTTCATCAGGCGGGATTGACGACGGAGGCGGGCCGCGACTCCGGTTCAGCGTATCAGGCGATTCACCAGAGCGAGCCAAACAAGACGATCAAAGCGCCGGCGTCGCTCGATCATCGTTACATCAGAGAGGACGTCGGCTACGGCCTGGTGCCAATGGCGGAGATCGGTAAACTGCTCGGCGTGCGCACGCCGGTCATGGAGGCGCTGATCACGCTGGCTTCGACGGCGTTGGGTGCAGATTTTCGCACGGAAGGTTTGACTCTCGATAAAATGGGCCTTGCGAAGATTCGGCCAGATGAATTGCAAGACGTTCTCGTGAATGGCTTCTAGTGCGAGTCGAGCCCCGCAGCATGTCATTCTGAGGAGCCTGCGACGAAGAATCTGTTCTTTGGACTGTATCGCAAAACCAGATCCTTCGCCTGCGGCTAAGGATGACACAATGAACTAAAGTGCTGCTAGCAAATTTGTCCAAAGTGTCATGCACAAGCAGGAGAAATCAGATGCGCATAGGTCTTTGCTTTGACGGTTTTTATTCGATTCAGGAAATGATCGAACTCGCGCGATTGGCCGACGAAATCGGCATGGAGTCGATCTGGATGTCAGATCATCTCTGCTTTCGCGATTCGCTGACGACCTCGATGGCGCTGCTTGCATCGACAGGCAAAATCAAAGTTGCGCCAGCGCCCATGAGCCCATATTCCCGCTCAGTGATTATTTCGGCGATGTCGGTGGCGACACTCGATGAGTTTGCGCCCGGCCGCATCATTGCGAGTCCCGGTACCGGCAACGCCGCGGCGTTGAAGGAAGCCGGCATTGAATCGCCGCACCCGCTCCAAACCATGCGCGAATACGTCGAAGTTCTGCGCAGACTGCTAAAAGGTGACACCGTTCAATATCAGGGCAAAATGATTCACATGAATGGCGCGAAGATGGGGTTTGTGCCGGCTTCGGCGATCCCGATGTACATTACGGCGGTGCGCGCACGTATGCTCCAGTTGGGCGGCGAGATCGGTGAAGGCGTGTTGCTGTCGGCGGGTTGCGCCCCGGGGTACATTCAAAAATGTCTGGCTGATATTGCAAAAGGGGCGGAAAAGGCCGGCAAGAAATTGCAAGATATCGATGTCGCGGGTTTCGTCACCGCGTCGGTTGCCGACGATCCGCGAGAAGCGATCGAAGCAAACAAAATCTTTCTTGCTTACATTTTTCGCAATACGCACCATGCGGAAAACATCCGCTTGGGCGGCGGCAAGGTGGATCAAGAACAACTGGCGCAGGCCGTGGCCAAGCGCGATTGGGAGACCGCGAAAAAATTCATCAGTGACGAAGTTGTATTTGCGCACTCTGTGGCGGGCACGCCCGCCGAGTGCGGTCGGCAACTCGAACGCTTTACCAACGGCGGCTTGAATTTGCCCGTCGTCTTGCCGATGGGGACGCAGGAAGCGCGCAAACGGGTAGTGCGCATGATTCGGGAGATAGTGTAAATGTCATTGGATCGGAGGGGCGACCATGTGGTCGCCCGTCCGGAAGGGCGGACACATGGGTCCGCCAAGACAGGAGGTTGGGTATGTCAGCGACACGTTGGCGCGTTGTATCGTCGTTGTTTGTCATTGCTGCGCTATTTTTGCCCGCCTTCTTGCATGCCCAGTCGGCGACCTCCGACGCAGCCAAGAAGGAGGGCAAGACGATTATCTACGGTACTGTCGTACCGCAGGTGATGGGGCAAATCCAAAATGGATTCGAGACCAAGTACGGAATCAAGACCGAGTATTGGCGCGCCGATGCGACCAAGGTGATCGATCGGGTTTTGACCGAATGGCGCTCGGGGAAACCTGCGTTCGACATCGTCATCGGCGCGCGCGGGCCGCTCGCACTGGGTAAAGAGGATCGGGTGTATGCGAAATACAGTCCGGCGGCGGCAGAAAGCTTTCCGGCGAAATTCAAAGATAAGGACGGGCAGCTGATTGCGTGGCGCATCACCCCGGTGGGCATTCTTTACAATACTGAATTGGTCAAGCCCGGCGAGGCGCCGAAATCTCTCGACGAGCTACTCGACCCGAAATGGCAAGGAAAGATCAGCATGCCGGACCCGTCGCGGCATGCGAGCACGGCGCAGTATCTGTGGAATCTGCAGCAAGTCAAAGGCGACAAATGGATGGATTTCGCGAAGGGTTTGGCAAAGCAGAAGCCGATGCTCATGGAATCGTATTCGACCGTGCCCAACGCCATCGTTCGTGGTGAAGCTCATCTGGGCATCAGTTACATTCAATACACGGCGCAAACCAAGGGGCCAATCAGCTTTGCATCCATCCAGCACGTGTTCGCCGATCCGAGCGATGTGGCGCTAAGCGCGAAGGCGATGAACCCGAACGCAGCAAAGCTCTTCATCGAATATTTGTGCTCGGCCGAAGGACAGAAGAAAGTTGCCGAGACCGGCGAATTCGTACTCTCCCCGGGCGTTTACCCAGCGATTAAAGGGGCCGACAAAATCATGGCGAGTCTTTACATGATGGAAGATCCCAGTGCCGAGATGCTGGCGAAACTTCAAAGCCAGTTTCGTCAGCTGTTTTTAGCCAAGTGATCTTTCGCCGTACCGTGGTTGACTTAGATAGAGCGGGTGGCTAATTGTTATTCTGTTTCCAGACTTAAGGAGGAAATTGTGAAACGATACATCAAGCAATCGTTGGTTGTGTTGGCGGTAGTTGCGGCTGGCGCCATGACGTACTCGCGAGTTGCATTTGCGCAAGCGGGCAATGTCGATGCGGCGAAAAAGGAAGCCAAGGTTGTCGTCTATGGCTCGGTGCCGCCGCAGTCAATGGAAGGACTGCACCAAGCCTTCAAAAAAAAATACGGCATCGATGTTGAGTACTGGCGCGGTTCTTCGACTCAAGTTTCCGAGCGCGCTTTGACGGAATGGCGCGCCGGCAAGCCCGCCTTCGATATCGCCGAAGGAAATCGCGGTGTGCAACTGATCATGAAAGACGAAGGACTGTTTCAGAAATTCATTCCGCCGGCATCGCAAAAATTTCCCGATCGGTTCAAGGAAAAAGATGCTCTGATCACTCCTTGGCGCGTGCTGCCGATCAGCATGCTCTACAATACCGAATTGGTAAAAAGCGGTGACATACCGAAGACATTTGACGATTTGCTCAATCCAAAATGGATGGGAAAAATTTCCATCCCGGATCCGACCCGCCATACGACGACGGCGCAGTTTTTGTGGAATCTTCGGAAATTCAAAGGTGACAAATGGCTCGATTACGTGAAAGGCTTGGCCAAGCAGAAGCCGGTGCTGGTGGAATCTTTGGCGCCGGTCACGACGACGATCATCAAAGGCGAAGCGCTGGTGGGCATCACCTACATCAAGTACATCAAGCAGTACAAGGGACCCGTCGATTACATCCCGATGGATCAGTACTTGACCGATCCGAACTACTTGAGTCTCAGCGCCAAAGCGAGCCATCCCAATGCGGCGAAGCTCTATATCGATTTTGCCTGTTCGCCGGAAGGCCAAAAGGAAATCGCCGAAGACGGCGAATTCGTGTTGGCTCCCGGCGTCTATCCACCGATCAAAGACGCTGACAAAGTCGCCCCGAAGATGGTTTTTATGGACAATCCCTCGGAGGAAGAATTCAAAAAGCTGATGAGCGGCACTTTTCGCGAGATCTTTTTCGCCAAATAATTGGGCTGATTCTGAGTGGTTCATCGCCGAAGAGGGCTCGCCCACACGTGGCCGGCCCTCTTTTTTTGTTGCCGAGGCTATTTTTTTAGGATGAGAAAGGATCAAATCCGGCGTTGCTAAGCCGCTTTGCAAATTCGTTTCGACGCGAGCCGCAGTTGGCGCTCGTGATCACGATCGCCATCATCATTGGGTACCTCAGCTTGTCGCCGACGCTGATGCTCTTCTACGGCAGCTTTCGTAGTAAACCGCTCGGGGTGCCCGGTGCAGGATTCACGCTCGCGCATTACGTGTACGCCTACACCGATCCGGCCACTTACGAGCTTTTGTTGAATTCGTTTATATTTGCTGCCGGCGCGTCGATTGTCGCGACGATTCTAGCGACCGTGCTGGGTTGGATCGCGATCCGCACCAACGCGCCGTTTAGAAAGTTTTTCGAGCTGACCGCGATCGTTCCCAATATCTTTCCTCCGGTGATGCTCGCAGTCTCTTGGACCGTGCTGTTGAGCCCGCGCACAGGATTGATCAACCGTGTCCTGATGCAGACGTTAAACCTGGAAACTGCGCCGCTGAATGTCTATTCACTGTGGGGGATGATTTTTGTCGAAGCGCTGATCACGACGCCGCTGGCTTTTTTGCTGGTATCGGCGTCGCTCTATTCGATGGATCCATCTCTCGAGGAATCGGCCCGTGTGGCCGGCTCGAATAATCTGCAAATCGCTTGGCGCATCACCCTTCCAATTATTCGACCCGCGCTTTTGGGCGCTGTGATGCTCAACTTCGTCCGCGCCATCGAAAGCTTCGATACTCCGGCGATCATTGCTCTGCCCGCAAGGATCGAGGTATTTACCACGAAAATTTATCGCGAAGCGGTGGGCGCTTTCCCGCCGAATCAAAATCTTGCCGCCGCCTACGGCGTGTCGCTGCTGCTGGTGACGATGGTGTTCGTTTATCTCTATCGTGTGTTGACGCAGCAGAGTGAACGCTATGTGACGGTAACGGGACGTGGTTATCGACCGACACTTGTCGACCTCGGAAGATGGCGCTATCCGGCAGCGTGCCTGGCATCGCTCATTCTCGTACTGATTGTCGTGCTGCCATTCTTGGTCCTGACCTATGTGTCATTTGTCTCTTACATTCACGTTCCCGGGCCGAAGACCTGGGAGTTGTTGACCCTCGACAATTACCGCAGCAATTTGACCGACGGTCGCACCTACCGCGCGCTCCAGAACAGCCTTTTTCTTGCCGGAGCCGGCGCGACGTTGTGTATGCTGTTGGCGGCGCTCACCGCATGGGTGACGACCAAAACAAGAGTGGCCGGGCGAGGTGTGATCGAAGCGCTCACTTTCATTCCGTGGGCTTTTCCTGGAACGGCGCTGGCCATTGGGCTGCTCTGGACCTACGTCTACGTTCCTTTGCCGATTTACGGATCGCTCTGGATATTGTTGATTGGCTACATTACTCGGTTTCTGCCCTACGGTCTGCGCTCGATGACCAGCACGATCGTGCAGTTGCATGACGATTTGGCCCAGGCGTCCATGGTGTGCGGCGCGAGTTTCCTGACGACTTTCCGGCGCATTATGCTGCCTTTGTTGCGGCCCGGTTTTTTCGCGGGCTGGATCATTTTGGCAACGATTTTTTTGCGCGAGTTTAGCACGTCAATTTTTCTCTATTCTCCGGGCTCCGAACCGCTTGGACCGCTGCTGTATCACTTTTACGTCGACGGCAACCTCGGACCGATGTGTTCGCTGGCCTTGATCGTGAGCGTGGTTTGTATCACGCTGATCGTGATTGCGCGCAGGCTCGGCGGAGGGAATGAAATCGAGGGACGTTGATCGATGTGAGCCCGTGCGCTTCGAGGCGAGAGTCACGATGGATGCTGGAACGGCAAAAAAGTTAATTGAAAAGAATTTATCCTATGATGAAGTGAAGCGGCTAACAATCAAGTTGGTGCAACATCCGAGTCCGCAAACCGAGTTGCTTGAGAGTGAGCCTCAAGTATTGGCGCTGATCCGAAATGTGATTAAACCCGAGTTGGAGCAGTCGGGTTTGAAGCCCTTCGTCGATAAACAGGGAAATCTGATTTTGCACATCAAAGGGCGACGGAATGCGGATCGCTTGATGCTCGTTAGCTATGCGATGTGCGCGGCGCCGAGCACGATGCAGAATCCTTATTCCGGAGAGATAGTCGACGGCGCGCCGTACAAACTCGACGGTGAGTGCGTGTGGGGTCGCGGCGCGTGCGAACAAAAAGGCAGCCTGGCGGCGATGCTCGCTGCGATGAAATTCATCGGCGCCAGCAAAGTGGAACTCCCCAGCGATCTCTATTTCGTCGTCAGCACGGCGGGCGAAACCGGCCGCCATAATTCTCTCGCTTACGTCCTGGACCATGGCGGTGTTCAAGCGGACTGGTGCATCATCGATGGACCGCCGGAAATTCAACTTGGCAACAAGGGCCGGGTGGATGTGCTCGTTATCGTGCGCGGCAAGCAGGCGCATAGCAGCCGTCCGTGGGAAGGCGTCAACGCCATCGAGGGCGCCATGAGAGTTTTGGAAAAATTACAACGGCTGATGCCCTATCCCGAGGAGAAATCTCATCCCGAGTTGGGCAAGGTAAGCTTGACCCCCAATGCCATCGAGAGCTTTCCCAAGGCGACGCACACAATTCAAAGCGAATGCCGTATCATGTTCGACCGCCGTCTGTTGCCCGGTGATGATCCGGCGCACGCGATTGAGCAAATGAAAAATGCCATCGGCAAGATCGAACCGTTCGAAATCGCAGTCGAGGCGCGCGATTTCATGTATCCTAGCGAGGTCAAAAAAGAGGCGGAAGTCGTGCAGGCTTTGGAGCACGGTATTCGTTCGATGCTCGGGTATGAGCCGCAATTCACCTTTTCGACCGCAGCAAACGATACGGGGCTATTCAACTTTCGCGGTATTCAGGCGATCAACTACGGCGCGCGCCACATCCGATTCCAACACACCGATCACGATTTGGTACCGCTCAACAGTGTGTTCGATGCGGCGAAGGTGTTCGCGTTTTTAGGGATTCACCGCTGAATCGGGCGTTAAATCGTTCAAGACGTTCAAACGGTTCGACCCCGCCTATTTCCTTCCCGCAGACCGCCTGCGTCGTAAAGCAAAAAACGTTGAGTGTCATGCTGAGTGAAACGAAGCATCTCGTATTATCGGCTACTTACGAAGACGAGATTCTTCGCCTTGGGCTCAGAATGACAGTTGCGACACAGTCTAGAGGCGAGGGAGGATTGAAGCCGGGGGGGATTGAACGACTTGAACTTTGAACGGCTTGAACGGAGGCCGGGTTTCGGCCGATTGAACGATTACTTGTTTTCGTGCTTTCTCAGCATCCGCAGATAGTATTCCCATAAATTGATCATTGCGTCCGGCCGGTAGATACGTTTGCGCTTGAGCAGAGCGTCGGCGTCAGTGGCCCATGAAAAAGCGCCCATGGAAGCCGCGGTGACCTGGGTCTTCGCGCTGTGTTCGAGCAGCACGCCGCGAATGCACGCTTCTTCGATGGAAGTGCCGGCGACAACAATCCCATGGTTCCGCAGCAGGACGATTTTATGCTCGCCTAACAACTTGGTCACAGCGATGCCTTGCTCCGCTGTGACGATCAGATCGGAGGACTCCTCGAACTTATTCAGCGCCGGTGGATAAAAGGCGCAGCTCAGATTCGTAATGGGTAATAGACGATGTTCGGATGACGCAATGATCGTCGAATAGGTCGGGTGGGTATGAATCACACAGCGAATTTCAGGGTTGGTACGGTAGACTTCGCTGTGGATGGGAAACTCGTTGTGCCGTTTGCGTTTGCCCGCCAGCGTATTACCTTCGAAGTCGATCAGCACCAGATCGTCCTCGGTGACTTCCTCAAGACCGATCCCGGAGCCTTTGATCCAGTATTGTCCGGGAGTGTCCGTCAGCGCGGAGACATGGCCATAAATCATGTCATTGTGGCCCTGCATGGCGAGAATTCGACACGCGAGAGCGAGCTTCTCTTGCAAGTTCATTCATCTCCTCCTAAACAGCGCGCAACAAATCTTTGCGAAATTTAAGCACAGTATCGAAGAGACAGAAGTGCTGTCAAATACAGATGAAATACTTACTTCACAGAAAAACGCACCCCAAAACACCGATTTCCCCAGTAGCGACCCGTACAGTCGCGTAGCGAGGGGCTATCCCTCGATACGCGCTTCGCGCACTCGGGAAATCGGACCACATCGAACGCGCTGAGCAGGTAACGAATAGCGCTGCCGTATCAAAGATGCTGCCCTTGGTGCTAGCGCAATTACGAAACGAACCGGACGGACAGAAGGCACGAAGCAAAACGCTCGTTGAAGACTGAAAAACAAGTGACGATGGCAGGCGCGCCGCCTGCCATCGTCATGAAAGCTAGCGGGAATTATCGGTGGGCCCAGTAGGGACGATCGTCTCGGTAGTATCTGCCGAAAACACGACTGGGGTGCTCGAGGATTTCACGCTTCACGGACGGGTGACGCTTTAAAAACTTCTCTAGATCGTCGTGTTTGTCCAAGTATCTCTTGCTACTGACCAAATTGGGATTGGCGCGCAGTTCGGTCGATACCTTGGGATGATCCTGCAAAAAATCATGGAACTGGCGGACTTCGTCGCGCAAGCTGCTCCATGCCGCTCCCGGAGTGCCAAGGACCGACAAGACAAGTGTGAGAATCAAGGCTGCTGACGAACTATACCAAAAGGTCTTTTTTGTTTTCATCGACTTATCTCCTTTCGCTCGTTAGACGTCGGCGCACGAATTTTGTTTAAGCCGCCCGGTTTGCGAGCGGACGGGCCTAAAAACACGCGACGTTATTATAGGCTATCGGATGAACAGATGTGCGCCGTGCGTCAGGCGGGCATCAAGGAGCTTTGGATCTGAGCCTTTGGCTTTGAGGACAGCAGAGTAGGGGGATGGACCAAATTGATGGAGCCAGTTTACCACAGGGCTCGATGGGTCGCGCGAAGCGAAAAATTCCAGGATGTGAGGCCCGACGTTGAAACAGAGTCCTTCAGCGTCGAGTTCCGCCGATGTGACTGCGTTTGGTTTCTTCGCCAGCAGGGAACTATACCATTTTTCGATCGACTCAAGTTCCGAGGCTGCAAGGGTGACTCTTTCGATGCCGGTGACCTGATTGGGATGTTCAAAGTTTTGCGGAACACGCTCACTTCGCGGTGTCAAATCCTCGATTAAAAATGGCGCGACACCGCGCTGGCTGCCGGTCACGAGCGAGAGCAACCATTTCAGCTCATAGCCGTCCGGCCGCTTTCGCGCCCACGGCACCGGGTCGTTGATTGCGACGCCAGCATCGCGTAATTTTTTTGTATCGCCGCGGAGATCGTCGGTTTGAAAGCAAAAGTCGACGAATCGCTCGCCTTTGCTGAGGGGCTCCCACCAGCGGTGATCCGGCGCTTCGCGGTAGAAGGCAATGATTTCGAGATACGAGCCGTCCTCGAACGCGATTAGCGCATTATGGCTGCCGACGGGGTGCTGTCCGCCGGCGACCACATTGAACCCGAGCTCCCGATAGTCCCGAGTCGCTTGATCGAGGTCTTTGACGACGATGACCAGGTGATCAATTCCCTGAATCATAAAAGAGTGATTCCATCGGTGCTTATCTCGAGCCGATCAGCGAAGTTTAAGCTCTTGTTGAACATCGCGAAGAAAGCTCAAGTCAGTTATCTGCGCCGGCTGAATCTCTTTTTGAACTTTGCTGGTTGCCTTTGCCTGAATGATCGCAGCCTGCATGGCAGCATCGGTCGCGCTGCCGTCGCGGCTCATGGTCTTGACGATTAGGTCGTAACTTTTCTCTGCCTGCTTCCGATCCAATTTCCAAAATCGCTGGGCAAAGCTCGTGACTTGGTCAGGCTGCTGGCGAATGAAGACCAACGATTTGACGATGGCGCGAACCATTTTCTTGACCTGATCTGGACGCTCCTTAATGCGTCTTTCGCTGGTTCCTAAAACGCCGAGAAGACTGTCCTCCATAAAATCGCCGCTGAATACCAACAGACGAAATCCCTGTGCTTCCGCTTTGAGATCATTGGGCGGCGTCACAATCGCGCCGGCAACGGTTCCGCTTTGCATCGCGGCCATGCGTTGGGGCTGATCGCCCAAACCGACTGTGGTGATATCGCGATCGGGATTGAGGCCGTAATGTTTGACGATTTCTCGGGCGGTAAAATCGGTCGTTGTTCCGGGCGTCGAGATTGCGATCGCTTTGCCCTTAAGGTCGGCTACAGTTTTTATTTCCGGACGCACAATCAGCGACAACGAGGGCTTCACACCGATCGCTGCAAGCATTTTGATGGGCATTCCGAGCACGGGAGAGCGCACCGTGGCGTCGGCGGAAGTCGTGTAGCCAAGCTCGCCAGCGAGCAAAGCGGCGACTACGACATTGCCGGAAACTCGGACCAGTTGCACGTCAAGTCCCTCCTCACGGAACTGTCCGAACTCGCGGCCGACGAACGCGGGAAAATGACTCATCGCCGTGGCCGGGTAGCCGAGCGTGACGCGCTCGAGCTGAGCGTTCACTGAGCTCGGCAGGAAGGAGAGAAAGAGGGAAAAAAGGACGATCGCGATAGGTGAAATGCTTTTTTTGAGATGCCTCATCAAACCTCTCCTCCGACTTGCTGTTGTCGGTCTATCGAAAGGCGGGAACCACTTCCTCAAGAAATTGTTTAAGTTGTCCGGCCTGATCCCACGACGTCATTCGTAAGGTGACGTGTTCGATACCAGCATCGAAGTAGCCTTTGAGCTCGTCAATGCACTGACTGGGTGTCCCCGCGGTGGTGAAGCCCTCGACGAATTTCATGCTGAAATTTGACGTATAGTACTTATCGAGAAATGCCTTGCTCTCGTCGAGCGCGGCCTGGCGGCTCTCTTTGATATTGATGTTGTGATAAAGCGCGCTGCCGAGCTTCGAGGGATCGCGCCCCTCTTCCTTCGCCATAATCAAGATGCGCGACCACTGCGATTTGAATTCTTCGGGCGTGACTTTATTGGTCATCCAGCCGTCGGCGAATTTGGCGACTCGCCGCAATCCTCTCTCCACCGCGGGAGAGGGTGCGCTTGCACCGTCCTTCCAGGTCAGTCCCGTGGGATTGCTGGCGATCCAGATCGGCATTGGATTTTGTACTGGGCGCGGTTGAATCGTTACGCCTTCGAATTGGTAGTACTTGCCGTGATGGGAGGCATTCTCCTCCTCAAATAACTTTTTCAGAATCGTAATTCCTTCTTCGAGCCGGCCGACCCGCTCCGTGTCTTTGATGCCCATCACTCTGTGCTCGAGGGCTTGTGCGGGGCTCTGTTCATTCGGACCGCCAAGGCAAACCGCAAGCCAGGATCTCCCGCCGGAGATGACATCGAGACTTGCCCATTGTTGCGCGAGCAGCGCCGGATGACGGTGCGGAAAAGTCGCCATGCACCCGACGGCGAGCTTCACTTTTCTTGTGATCGCGGCAAGCGCAGAAAGCAATGTAATCGATTCCAAGCGCGGCTTGGCGAGCAAGCTATCGCCGACCCACACGGCGCTGAAAGCGCCGGAGTCCTCGCCCCGTTTGGCCATATCGAAAAGTTCGGGAACGGTCACCGCGCCGATGATGACGCCACGATTCGCTAGCGTAAGCCCAAATGAAGCCATAGGACGCCTTTCTTGATCGTTATGAACAAACCCCTATAACACATGCCGCTAACCGCACGAAAGCGATGCACTTCGGCCACCGGTAAGTTGTCATCCCGAGCAGTAGATCGTGCTAATAGTGCGCTCATGATTTTTTTTCCCCTCGATACGCGCCTTGCGCTACTCGGGGAATCGGTTTCAGACCGACTATCCTGAGTAGGTAGCGGTTACGCTGCCGTATCGAAGGATACGCTCCGCGCTTCCACCCTATTCTTCTAACAGAACGGATTTGTTCAAGCTGCCGTTCATGAATTGGACAAGGCTTCGGTGCCGTGTCATTGTCGGAAAAACTAAAATCAAAACGCTTTTGGAGTGAATCATGAGAGCGAGTTTTAGAGATTACATTAATATTTTGCGAAAAAACGATGAACTGCTGGAGATCGCCAAGCCCGTCGATCTGCGCAATGTCGCCGCGCTGGTGAGTCAATCCGAGAGGGCGCTGCTTTTTAAAAACGTCGTCGGCTACGCAATGCCTCTCGTTTCTGGCTTGCTCCAATCACGGAACCGAATCGCACTCGGGATGGGAGTCGCCTATGAGAACATCGCCGACAAGCTCGGCAAAGCGATGGGAAAGCCGATCAATCCGAAGCGCGTTGGCAATCCGCCGGTGAAAGAAGTCGTATTGACCGGAAAAAAAGTGAATCTTTACGATCTACCGGTGCCGGTGTTCTCCGTGATGGACGGAGGGCCGATGATCACAGCCGGTGTGGTAATCGCAGAGGACTCGGAATTCGGAACGAATGCAGGTATTTATCGCTTAATGCTCAAGGAAAGGAATATCACTGGAATCGACATTGTGACGCCCAATAATATGCGCAAGTTTGCCGAGCGGGCGCTAGCCAGGAGGAAGCCGCTGCCGATTTCTATTTCCATCGGGACACATCCCTACGAGCTGGTCGCGTCGACGTTCAAAGCGAATCTTGGCGTGAACGAGCTCACCTTCGCCGGCGGACTCCGTAACGAGCCGCTTCGGTTGACGGACGGCGAAACCGTTCCGGCGCCTTGCATTGCCGATGCTGAAATCGTCTTGGAAGGAGAGATTCTCCCGGATGGCTGGGTGCATCCTGAAGGTCCGTTCTGCGAATTTAACCGCCTGATGGGTGGTATCCACATGAACCCGCGCGTTCGCATCAAATCGATTATGCACCGCAAGGACGCGATGTATTATGCGCTGCAAATGCCCTGGGAGAATATTTGGATGAGCGCGCCGATCTACGAAGCCGCAGCGCGAAAAGTGTTGTTCGAAGCCGGCGTCCAGACCGTGGCTATCAATGTCACTCCCGGCGGTTGTTGTCACTGGCACATTGTAGCATCCATCAAAAAAGTCCCCGGTGACGGTAAAAACGCGATCATGGCACTGCTTTCTATCGCCGATATCAAACATGTGACCATTGTTGACGATGACATCGATGTTTTCGATCCCGTCGACGTCGAGTGGGCGGTGGCGACGCGCGTTCAAGCGGATCGCGACGTGGTGATTGTCTCGAATGCCCGCTCAAAGCCGCTCGACCCGTCGCTGCCGCTGCCGGTGCACGGAAAAGTTCCGACCACCGCAAAAATGGGCATCGATGCGACGATTCCGGAAAATATTCCAGCCGAGCGCTACAAGCGCATCGTTTATTTCAATCAGGGTAAAGTCGATCTGAAAAGTTATTTGGGCGCAGCAGAGAACGGCAAGCCATTCGCTGCTAGTCTAAAACGCGAGGACAATGTTGATGACTTGGTGAATAGAATTACACGGACGCTCGAAAAGAGCCATTGTTTTTTCGCCGATCTCTTGGAGAAATTTCCCAAAGCAGATTACAAATCCATCGGTAGCGCCGTTGCGAGACTCTACGAGGAAGGAAGAATCGCCCAGGATAGCGAGGGAAAGTTTCAACTGAAGGCGCCGGAAATCTCACCAGCGGCGTGACGCGCCTCTGGTAGAACCACAACGGCAAATCCGTCATTCCGGGGCGAGCTGGCGAAGCTAGCGCGACCCGGAATCCAGGACTATCCGAGGGCATCCGCACATCAGTCCGCGGATCTTGCGGGAAAGTTCGACTGAAAATATATCGCGATGAGTCTAGCGCTAACCTTTCTTTGAAAAAGAGGGTTTGGGAAGATTTTTCGCAAAATTCGTTCAGAACGCGCTCGGCTGCAGGAAAATATCGCCGCTCTGACCGCTCGCGATGCGCAAGATTCGTTGCCGCTCGGGCATGATGACGATCGCGGCTTCTGAGGTTCCACCGCCGCAAATAGCGGTCGCTGCCGTGGCAACTACGCTATGCTCGCCGAGAGCCACGAACAGCTCGACCTTCTCCGCAGGTCTGAGATCAGCAACCGGAACGGCATCGACAAAAACACGGATCGTACACGCGGATCCCATAAAACCGCTGTCGCGCTTGACGACCAGACTCCCTGAATTTGATGTTTGACTCAGAAACTCTGGAGCTAAGACGCGGGATTTCGGTACGGCGAGGGTTTGATTAACCGTCAACGGCGTTGTGGCACAAGCGCTAAGCGACAGAAGGAGAATCATTGGCGGTAAGCGGCGCATACGTCCTCCAAGGCCAAGTTCAGGACTATAGTACGAATCTTAGCGAGTTTTCCAGTTCGGGGCACAGGCACAGCCGTTGGGCAAGGAGATTCCGCTAGGCTGATGGAGGGGCGCGCTACTCACGGCACTCGTAAGTTGTCAAAGGATAAACGGAAGTCTTCACACAGGCTGTGCTAGCGAAGATGGCAAAATTTGTAGCGCTTGCGAATACGCGATCCTTCGCCTTAGGCTCGGGAATGATATCGGAGATTGGTCGTGGGTACGGAGAGAGTAAAAACCATGATAACTTTTCGCATAAGAAATTTATTCAACTATTTGCCGCATTCACTCTAATCGGCGCAAGCCATTTCTATGCGATGGCCGGCGAAATGGCATTGCCCAAAGCAGAAAAAACCCGCCTAGAGGTCGGCACGGCAGGGTCGGGAACCACTAGTCTGCCCTTGTTTGTCGCTCTCGACGGCGGGTATTTCAGCAAACGCGGTCTCAACGTTTCGGTGAATCAGGTCGGCGCGACGGTGGCCGTGCAGGGAATCATTTCCGGTACCCTGGATATTTATCAGGGCGGCACTGCCGCCATCGCGGCGAATCTGGCCGGCGCCGATATTATCTATGTCGCTGCCGCGGTAGATCGCAATTCGCTTATTTTATTCGGCCAGAAGGGAATTACATCTTTCGAAAGTCTGCGCGGCAAAGCCATCGCGACAACTTTTCCGGGAGCGTTCGGCGAAATCGCCGTCCGGATGACCGCGCGAAAGCTCGGCATGGAGGTCGGGAAAGATCTTAAGCTCCTCTACCACCGGAGCCCGCCGGAGGCGCTTACGACTTTCCTAGCAGGAAACTCCGACGCGCTGATCATTACACCGCCGCAAACCGAGCTGGCAAAGCAGCAGGGTTATCCAGTGATCATCGATTACTACAAAGAAGGGTTGAAGATCGTCGGGCCGGGGAGCGCGGTCACGCGTGATTTCGCGCAAAAATATCCGAACACCATCAAGGCGTTTCTGATGAGTTATCTTGACGGCTTGAAGCGAGCGATCGATGACGAAGAGTTCGCCAAGAAGACCGAAGCGAAATATTCCAAGATTACGGATCCAAAGATTCTTGCCGCCAACTACCAGCAGGGATTGCGAGTGTGGAACAAAGACATGACAGTCGATGTTTCGGCGATTCGCGTCGTGCTGGAAGACTCTTCCGACTCCAAAGCTAAAAGCGCCGATCCCAATCGATTCTTCGATAATACGCTCGTTCAGGCGGTCAACCGAGAGTATGCTTCGAAGTTATTTCCGGGAGAAGTGAAATAGGGATGTCTTTCGATACGGCAGCGCTGCGCGCTGCCTACTCGGGACCTTCGGTATAAACCGATCTCCCGAGTAATGCGTCGCGTGTATCGAGGGATACGCGACCGCTGACGATCGCTACTCGGGGAATCGGTAGTTTGGATTGTAAAGTACTAAAGCGGCTCGTGGCGAGCAGCATGTACTGAAACCATGAGCGGAGGTTCTCCACGTCGGTCGTCAGAATCGCGTCTAGCTCAGACGGGGCATCCTTAATTTTCAATGGTGGCCGGGAGTTTCCCAGACCGCCATGGCCGCACGGCAGCAGAGCACGTCCTGTTCCGGCCGGCTGGCTCCGGCGACGCCGATGGC
>Ga0207683_10001848_pt1 | contig 18723 bp, 11 predicted proteins | sample KBSM73metaG_FD_184333 | JGI IMG/M metagenome (GOLD analysis project Ga0207683, IMG submission 184333) | Miscanthus rhizosphere microbial communities from Kellogg Biological Station, Michigan, USA - KBS M7-3 metaG (SPAdes) (version 2) | ecosystem: Host-associated > Plants > Roots > Rhizosphere >... | reverse complement strand
TGCATCCGCTGTGACGGCTTGCCCATTTTTTCCCAATTCAGCCCTCGCCTGTCCAACATTTTCTTCATTTCTACCGGCCACAATAACTTTTGCACCCTGTTCAATAAATGCTTTTGCTGCAGATAAACCAATGCCTGTGGTTCCGCCAATGATGACTATGTTTTTATTTTTTAATTGCTGACTCATTTAACAATGGGCCATGGAAATTTACTTTTTAATTTGATACGCGTACCTGTTTGCTGTGATTTTCTTGCGGCTTCAATGATCTCCAGTACATGCAGGGCATGTTCAACATTTATTTTTGGTTCCGTTCCCATTACAATGCTTTCCCCGGTCACTCTTGCACCCTCCTGCCATTCATAGCCGCCTTTGTCAGTTGATAATAGTTTTGCCGGGTCGGTCCACGAATCATCGAGCACGACTCCGTTGGTTTCCCAATCATAACCAATCAATCGCATATTAGCTTTGTCACCAAAGATTTGAATTGAATGAAGAGATTGTGTACCTGCTTCATGCCCGTGCGGATCAAAATAATTAAAACCACACATCACGTGACTGATGGTCCCTTTATCATGCTCAAGCAATACATGTGCATTGTCTTCTGCTTCTACTTTTATCTTTCCTTTATCATCAACAGTCCTTTCAGGGTTTACTATGCTCAGCATTGCCATCACACTTTTTGCCGGGCCTAATAAGCCGGTCAACGTTGCCATATTGTACACACCAAGATCAGGCATGCTGCCACCGCCTTTTTCATAAAAGAATGCCGACCACGTTGGGCCAGTATGTCCATATTGACCATGTGCACTTGCGATACGGCCAAGCTTTCCTTCCTGGATCGTTTTGCTCATGAATGCAAACTGGGGACTGTTCACGACAGCAGGTGCGCCCCAAAGCCGAATCTTTTTACTTCTTGCAAGGTCCAACAATGCTTTTCCTTCTGCATAGGTATTAGCCATTGGCTTTTCACTCCATACATGTTTACCTGCAAGCAATGCTTTTTTATTTAAGTCACCATGCACCTGCATGTCCGTTAATGTTACCATCATATCAAATGGAACACCTTTGAGCATGGCGTCAATATTTGGATAGGTTTGGGCATTTACTTTATACTCTTTATTCTGATTGACCGCCCGATCATATTTAATATCACAAAGACTCACAACTTCGATCATTTTTGATGAAAGCAATTGTGGTAGGTAACGATTGCTTACACTACCGCAACCAATTACAGCTACTTTCAATTTTTTGTCATCAGTAGTTAATGCCAGACCTTCCAATGACGATAACAATACCGCTGCTCCCGCAGCAGCAGTGTATTGCAAAAATTTTTGACGGGAGATATTGTTGCTCATAATGGCAAGTTTTTTTAATTAAAGTCAAAAGTTAAAATTCAAAAATTGATATCCTTTTAATAAATTCTTGAACATTGCTCCTGTTTTTACCTTTTTTAATTTTGACTTTTGAATTATTTAAAATAAGGACTCGTAAAACCTAATTTCTTTAACCCATTTTGTATATCAGGGATGTTCATAAATAATTTCCACATTAAGCCACTTCTATAATTTTCAATCATCACCACAATTGGTCCTTCGTCAATCGCCAGGTGTGTTTTTGCATACCAATTTTTTTCTTCACTGAATCCGTCTGCAAAACCATATTCGCCCCAAATTTTATCACCTAAGTCATAATAAAAATGTTTTAGCACTTGCATACTATATTCAGGAGTATAAGGAAAAGCAGATAAGGCCGCTGTAGGTTGTATCACTCCAAGATCTTCTTCCGGGCAATGCGCGACGTAACCCTTATAACTATCGCCTGCTGTCAGGCCCCAGCAATTTTCACTGTACCCTTTATAATGTTTTGGATTTTCAATACACCACTGCCGGTTTATCAAGGTGTGATTCCTGTTTTGTTCAAAATAATCGGTATGCCAGTCTTTGAGCCCATGTGGGTCAAGCGACATAAAAGTATATTGAGAAATGAATAAAGGTCCACCATATTCGAAACCCAGTGGAAGTTTTATACCATAATAAATTTTATCGTTTTTATAATTCGTACTGTTTACAAATCCGTTGAAATAAACCGCCGGCTCAATACTATGCGATGGTGATGATGCCGCAAGAAGATAAGTGCCTAATCCTTCATTCCATCCCCTGATAGGGAAATTCATATTGAAAGCATTATTAGGACTCCAATGCCAGTATAGCTTTTCATTTCCTCCGGCAGCATGCCATTTGAAGTCTGCAGTTTCCCAAATTTGTGTGATGCGCTGCCGCAAATATTTTTCATAGAGATTATCTGCATTGAAATATTCTCTTGCACAAAGCAACCCGGTGATAAGGTAGGCTGTCTCCAGTACATCAGCACCGTCATCCAGTCTGCCAAAAGGGATTGTTTTGCCCGTAGTGCCATTCATGAAGTGAGGAAAGATACCGTGATAACTATCTGCCAGCAATAAAAAGTTAACCATTTTCACTAATCGCCTGACAGCAGTATCCCTGCCGATCCATTTTCTTTCAACTGCAACAATGGTTGCCATGATTCCCATCCCGGTTCCAGCCATTGCGCATGCTTCTGGTCCATAGGCATTGTTACTGATATTGGGCCTGTCATATGCTTCATCAATCCAGTCCCAATAGTATTGGCCATACACCGTATTATCTCTCTCCCTCGCCAAACCGCTAACCGGGTGACCAAAATGCCAGAAATAGCGAAAGGTCTGCCTTTGGATGATATCCAATAAAGATGAGTCTGAAATATTTTTAGTGACACCAACCGGGGCAATACTATCCGGACCATCACCATATTTTCCCGTTGTAAGCGAAATTGCATTTTTCTTTTGTGCAAATCCGTTCTCATTCAAAAGAGACAAGCTCATCAACAATATCACATGTGCCAATCTCATAGACTTTTATTTTTTCTCAAACCACGGGCTCGTAAAACCAAGCTTCCTTAATCCATTCTGTATATCCGGAATGTTCATAAATAATTTCCATATCAACCCGGTCCGGTAATTTTCTATCATTACTACGATCGGTCCCTGGTCAATCGCTAAATGGGATTTCGCATACCAGTTATGATGGATGCTGAAGCCATCTACAAAACCATATTTACTCCAGATCTTATCACCAAGGTCATAATAAAAATGACGCAGTGCTTCCATGCTTTCCTTTGGAGTGTATGGCATCGAAGAAATGGCAGCGGTGGGTTGTATAACGCCCAGGTCCGTATCGGGACAATGAGCCACATAGCCTTTATAACTATCCCCTGCGGTTAGTCCCCAGCAATTTTCAGCATAGCCTTTAAATTTTTTTGGATTCTCAATGCAATAGGCTCTATTAATGAGGGTATGATTTTTTACCTGCTCGAAATAATCAATGCCAAGTGAATCTTTTAATCCATTGGGGTCAATACCCTGGAAAGTATATTGTTCAAAAAATAAAGGCCCTCCTTTGTCGTAATTCCCCAAAGGCAATTCATATCCATAGTAAGTTTTACCGTTTTTAAAGCCGTTACTTCCTACCCAGCTTCCATTGTACACATCTTTTGAAATTGGATGACTGCGTGAAGACGCCGCCATGATATAAGTGATCAGGCACTCATTCCATCCCCAGATGGGGAAATTCATGTCAAACCCATTATTCGGGCTCCAATGCCAGTACAATTTATTTTCGCCCTTAGTATGCCAGTTCCAGTTGGCTGCTCCCCACATCTGGTCTACCCTTTTCCGCAAGTATACTTCACGGGGATCATTGCTTTTAAAATATTCCCTGGCACAAAGAAAACCCATCAGCAGGTATGATGTTTCAACGAGATCAGCGCCATCATCCAACCTGTCAAATTTGATCGTCTTGCCTGTTCTTCCATCCATGAAGTGAGGATAGATCCCATGAAAACAATCTGCATTGATCAAAAAATCGGCGATCTTTATCAACCTTCTCACCGCTGTATCCCTCCCGATCCATTTTCTTTCCACGGCAATAATAGTGCTCATGATACCGAAGCCGGTACCACCTATTGCGCATGCATCAGGACCAAATTTTGTTTTACTGAAATTGGGTTCATCCCAGGCTTCATTAATATAGTCCCAGTAATGTTCTGCAAGCACCGTATTGCTCCGCTCGAGGGCAAGGCCACTCACAGGATGTGCGTCATGCCAGAAGAATCGAAAAGTTTGCCGTTCTACCACTTCCAGTAAAGCCGAATCCGAAAGATCTTTAATGATGCCGACGGGAACAATAGAGTTAGGAAAACCTGTTGATTTATTTTTCTGGGCGAATAATATTGCGCTGAACGAAATCGCGATCACTACTACTATAGTACGACGAAACATGTTGGTTATTTTTCAAGCGAACAAAATTCTCATTTCTTAACAACTATCCACCTATTCAGAAAATTATAGGGTGCTTCAATTACTATTTTATAAAAATCAGAAGGCATATCTTTCACACTTATCATTGCTTTTCCATTAGCAACAGGAACTTCAGCCATTAATTTATAATCGTCCCTGCCGCCTGTTTTGAAATTGTTATTAGTTGCCAGCCATATTTTTGCCTTCCCCAGTCCGACCCGGTCATCCCCGTCCGTACCGGCACGGGCGGGCGGGCGGGCTTCTTTATTGATCACATTCCATTTTACTTCTATTGCATCATTCATCAATTCAGCATTTGCATTTGTTGCAGAAAGTTTTCCCGTCAATGGGACGCCATCTATTTCCATTCGCTTTTCCCTGGGAACATCTATGTTTAAAAATGAGGCCAGTGATGGCATGATATCGACGATCGCAGGCTGCTCTTTCTTAAATCTTTCATTTAGTCCCTTTGCATTGGTTACGATCCATGTTGTTCTTTCCCGCTGGCTTTGTCCTCCATGATGATATCCATTTTCTCCGCGGCCATGGTCAGTGGTAATATAGATCACCCAGTCCTCATTAAAATTTTTTTCACGATACTGAATAGCTTCCCATATTCTCTCTATTTGTTTGTCCATCATGATCACTGCATCGTCAAATATTTTACTATTGCCATGGCGGTGTCCCATCTCGTCAGTATATTCTAAATATATCCAGGTAAGGTCAGGGGCAAATTTTTTAATGTACCATGCAGCAGTGTCTGTAACTGCTTCATCAATGGGATGATAAAAATACCCGGCAGTATCATGTGCATAACGGACAGTGTCCAGTTCCAAACCATCCAAATAATAATCAGGTTGCAAATTCCCTGCTTCCTTTACTTCGCTGCCCACAAGTTTGGTTCTGTTATCAAGCCATGTTGAAAAAACCGCGGTTTTCTTTAGAGGATATTGTGTTTTAAGAAACCGGAAGATATTCCAGTAAGAGTAATTGGGTGCTGCAATATCATTATCCCATACATTATGTTTATTGACCCATGTGCCGGTGAGCAGGCTGTTATAGCCAACTGCAGAAATTGTTGGTGTTTGCGAATAACCATTTTTTTCACCTCCCACATAGGCTCTTGCATATCCGCCTTCTTTACTGATGGCATCCAACGCCGGTGTATTGACTCTTTCAATTACATCAGCAGGGATGCCATCAGCGATAACAAAAATTGCTTTATGTGCTTTTTGTGCAGAAAGGCCTTTGAACAGAAAAAGAACTAATGAAAATGTAAGTATTCTCTTCATGTTGTAAAATCTATTTCCTCAAAACTATCTCACCTATATTAATTACAAATGAATGTTCTGTTACTGTATGAGCCACATAACACCATTTACGTCGTCGTTGCCGCCATACTGGCTTTGTAATGCATCTTCCAAATTGCCTCCATTGTAATCGTACTCGCTTTGGGGATACAACCATCTTTTTGGAACCATCATATTATTATAAGTCCCGGGTCCCACATTAAAAGTTGGTATCCCCGTTCTTCTTTGTTCGAAAAATGCTTCATATCCGCCATTCATAAATAAAGCGATATATTTCTGAACTGCAATTTGATCAAGCGCTGTTCCGGCATTAAAAGCTACATCCGGCCCTGCGAGATAGGTTGTAATATCGGCGTCATCGATCCCATAAAATTTCATGGACGCCGTTATGCCGTTTTCGTAATGTTCTTGTGCAGTTCCCGCACCGGTGATCCAGCCGCGGCTAATAGCTTCCGCGATCAGCAGTTCCTGTTCAGCATACCCGATAAATATCCATGGCTCATTGAGCTTATCGTCATGATAACGCGCCTTTATTCTCGATGCGTTTGATGAAGCCGTTTGTTGATCAGCCAATGTTTGTCCACCGTCAACTCCTTCATAGTTGGCGAAAATTCCTGCGTCCATTCCCGGTATTGGTTCTGCCATAGCGAACAAGCGGGGATCGCTTCGATCTTTTAAAATTTTTACAAAACCTTTTTCCATACTTACTGCCGTGGCAAGTGAAAGATATCCGAAATCAGGATAATAATTATTCTGGGCACTTGTATTAAATACCAGTTGCGCGTTATCGGCATTGCCTGTGAATAAAGGATATTTGCCAGGATCACTGATGATATTTTGAAATTGGGTTTTAATATTCAAATTTGTATTAGTTTCTTTTTTACTAAGGTGGATCAACAGTCTTAACTTAAGGGCATTCGCAGCTTTTTTCCATTGGCTGGCAACACCTCCGTAGATAATATCTCCTTTTATTTCTCCTTTGCTATCATCCAGTAAATTGTTAGCATCTTCCAACTCCTGCAATATTCCTTTGTAAACAGATTCCTGGTCGTCATATTTTGGTTTGAAATTCCCTGATAACCCCAGCATGGCTTCCGAATAAGGAATATCACCAAACTGCTCGGTTATCTGGCTGAATAGCAATGCACGGAAGAATTTTGTCAGGCCACGATATTGTGCCTGGCCGGTTTGAGCCGCGAAAGAATCCATCTGCATCACCTGGCGTAATATGTTGTAGTTATCAAAACTCCCGTCCCTCCAACTATAATCCTGGCTTGAATTTCCTCTTTCATAATAGGTAAGATGGCGGTCAGAAAAAGAGGCTGAGGTATTATCATAATAAAAAACACTATAGCAAATACCGGTTAACAATAAGCCGGGAGTTGAAGTGGATGGTTGATTGGGGTTAGTTTGGAAATCATCATATTTTTTACACGAGGTGAACAACAAAATGATCAAAGCAACCCCAACAATATATTTATATGTTATTAACTGTTTCATAATAATATTTTTTGACGAGACCATTATTTAAATTTCAGGTTGAGGTTTATACCAATGTTTCTGTACGTAGGTTCGGCAAGGGTAGTATTAGAGTACCCATCGGGGTCCATAAACGGAACATCAGTGAATAACAATAGATTTCTCCCTGTAACAGAAATGCTCGCTGATGAAAAAGGAGTTTTCTTTATTAGTTTCTGTTCAAAATTATAAGAAAGCACCACTTCTCTTAATTTCACAAATGATCTCTTATACATATTGGCACCGGGAACTCCATTTACATAAGTGGCGAAGATCCAGTCTATATAATTTACTGCAGTCGTATTGGTAGCGAATTTCCTATCGTCAGAAATGATCTTTCCCTGTACATCATATTGAGCACTTCCCGATGTAACGACCACTCCTGGGCCTACCCATGTTTTATTGCCTGCATAAGCATCATCCCTGTATGAATTAGCTGTTGCGGGATGCATTCCTCCCTCATAAAGTTTTTGCTCCAGTCCATTATACATCACACCACCAATGCGACCATCAAAAGAAAAGCTTAGCCCAAAATTCTTGTAAGCAAGATTATTTGTGATCCCGAAAATATAATCGGGATCGGTGTGCCCGATATTTACAACATGGTCAATAAACTGTGGGAAACCATTTGAACCATAGACAATTTGTCCATCGGGGCTCCGTTCCCAATCCCAGTCGCGAAATACATCTGTTCTTTCACCTACCTTAATAGCGTTGCGGATGGTATCACCATTGTAATATTCTTTCACCCATTCATGAACCTGGCTATAGTTGAAGGTTATATCCCATCTTATATTTTTCGTTCTAACAGGAGTTCCTGTCAGCACCAATTCAATTCCCTTTCTGTTTATTTTATCTCCATTCACCAATTGATAATTAAAACCGGAGGCTGTGGAAACCGGCGCCGATATCGCGAAATCTTTATCGATATAAGTAAAATATGTAAAGTCGACACCGAGACGGCTTTTCAAAAATCTTAGCTCGGTTCCGTATTCCTGTGAGATTGTTGTGTTAGGTTTTATACCAGGTTGTACCAATGTACCTGGAAGATTGCTGGAACCATTGGTGCCGTTCCAACGCGGACCCGTATTGTATACAGGTAACGTACCATACCAGTTTTTGTAAATATTATTTGGATCGTTTGGATCAACGGTTATGTTGTCAGTAGATACCCTGGACCATGACCCTCTAAGCTTTGCAAAAGAAATAAATTCGGGAAGTTTAAACATGCTGGATGGGATTACACCCAACGAAGCAGAAGGGTAGAAGTAAGAATTGTTTGGTTTCTGCAAGGTCGTGGTCCAATCATTTCTTCCCGTTACGCTCAGGTAGACCATTTTTTTGTAATCAACATCCAAATAACCAAAAGCACTGTTGACTTTTCTTTGCGCAAGGCGATCGATACTACTCACAACTCCAATGCTATTTTCAAAACTATAATCCTTTGGAACAAACAATCCGCTGGTTTGCGATTGCAGATAGCTATTGGAATTATACCTGTTACTGGCACCGACTGAAAGTGTGCCATTAAAATCCGTTAAAAATGTTCTTTTGTAAGTAAGCAATGCATCAGTTACGATTTGAAAATTACTTTGCCTTTTTTCATAGTAATTGCCATCGAGATCGCCATTGCCATAATACACATAGCTTTTTGGTGTTTGTAAGGTGGACAAGGCACTATTGGTAATGATACCGCTGCGTACAAAAAACGACAGATCCTTTGTGATATCATACGTAGCGTTTGCCTGCGCGGTGACTACGCCATTGTCATAACCATTCAACGCTTCATGAGCCAAATACCATGGATTATTATACCAGGTATAGTTATAGTTAAACTGTTGAACGTCTTTCACGCCATAGGGAACAAATACGGAACCGTCTGTGCGGCCGCCACCAGGCTTCCAATAATCTTTCAGATCACGTATGTCCACATCCGGACCCATCCATAAAAGAATATTGTAGAAAAAATTATTGGCTCCATAACCGGTTTGTGGAAAATTGGGTGTGTACTGCTTGTTAAAAGAAACGACGGATTCTATTCTGAATTTTTCACTTACTTTCAGACTTCCCGAAAGATTGACCGTAGTAGAATTGAGATGAGTGTTAGGTACCTGGCCTTTTTGATACATATGCGTTAGGGAAATACGGTAATCAGCATTTTCATTTTTACCAGCCACAGAAACACTATTCGTCGTCAATAATTCATTGTCCAGAAAATTCTTAAGATTATCCTTTCCTCTTGTTATAGCTGGTAAAGGCTTGTAGTGACTTTGATCTGTATAACCCTGCTGCGTAAAATCATAAAGGGTATTGGGATCGTAAGGACTGTTGTATTGAGGATATTCGTCATAGCCACTTGGTGTGCTACTGTTCTTTACATTTAATTTTGGTCCCCATACATAACCATAGTCATCATACCAACCACCACCCCCTTTGCCATTGATAAATGCAAAATATCCGCTCCAACCCATTCCATATTCGTGCTGTGTTTCAGGAACACGCAAAAAACCAGTCTGGAATTGTGTGGTCGAATTGAGACTTACTTCAACACCCCTGCCGCCACTTTTCCCCTTCTTTGTGGTGATCATGATAGCCCCGTTAATACCCAATGAACCATACAAAGCCGCGGCTGCTGTTCCTTTTAAGACATTTACGCTCTCAATATCATTTGGATTCAGGCTCCAGAAATCAAAATTTTCCTTATCGGTAGGAACACCATCTATCACTACCAATGTTTCCTTCCCTCTTAAAAGTATCTCAGGGTTCTCAAATAAATTGGTCTTTGCAAGTATGTTCAGACCCGCTACTTTTCCAATTAAATTCTCAGCAACATTTGGCTCCGGGGCCTTTTCCAATGCAGCACCTTTTACTTCCTGTGTAGCATAGGATACCTTTTGTTTTTCTTTCTTGATACCTAAAGCTGTTACCACCACTTCGACAGCGACCTGGTCCTGGCGCAGTAGTGTTATTTCCATTTCGCGACCAGCCACTATTGCGATTTCCTGGGTCTGGAAACCAATATAAGAGATCACCAAAACCGACTCATTGTTTTTGACAGTAATGGTAAATTCGCCACGTGACCCCGCTATTACACGGTTGCTGGTTCCTTTTTCCGTTACGGTGGCCCCTGCAAGCAAGTTGCCCGTCTCATCTCTTACAGACCCTCTGACCGTAATATCTTTTTTATGAAAGCCGGCCGGTGAGTGATCACCTGGGTTGTAACCGGCGAATGCAAAATTTTGCACACTGAGGAGAAGAAGCCATGCAATTCCTCCCTTTAAAACAAACAATCGTTTTTTCATATAGCAGTTTTTAATCGTTTTGATAATTCTGGTTGCAGCAATAATGGATAACTACCTGTCTATAGAGTTATAAAAGCAATCGTGTTATAAAGTCAAAACTAAGCGCAGCTAAAAAAGTAAACTACCATTTTGCCCGAGGAAATCTGTACTTTTTTAGCAAAACGGTGGGAATATTGAGTAATTTAAAAGCATAAAATCATTGAGTTTATGAAGCCGGCATTAGAACATTTGCCAAAGGAGATAGACAATTCTTTTGTAGTGAAATTCTTTGATTATAACTATTATCCTACGCCATGGCACTATCATCCCGAATATGAGATCGTGATGGTGACAGAAAGTACCGGTAAGCGATTTATCGGGGATCATATTTCTGATTTTCATCCCGGCAATCTCGCTTTTTTGGGTCCCAATATTCCGCACACATACCGCAACGATGAGAAGTATTATGAGGAGAGATGCTCCCTGCGGGCAAAATCGATCGTCATTCATTTTACGGAGTCTTCCCTGGGGAATGATTTTTTAGAACTACCTGAGGCAAAACCCTTACACAAACTCTTTGAAGAATCCTTACACGGGCTGGATATTTTTGGCGAAACACATGATAGCATCAGTAAAAAATTACATGCTATTGTGAAATTATCAGGTCTTAAGCGATGGCTTTGTCTTGTTGATATCTTACTGGAATTATCAGAATCAAAAACTTTGTCACCCATTACCAAGATAACTCACATCGGTTACAATGAAAAGGAATCTAAACGCTTGTGCAGTGTGTTTGACTGGATCACCAGCAATTTTGAAAAGGATATAAAGCTGGCTGAAGCTGCTCAAATTGCTCAAATGAACGAAAATGCTTTCTCCCGCTTCTTCTCTTTGAGAACAAGAAAAACATTTTCAGGGTTTGTACAGGAATTGCGTTTGCAGAAAGCAGCTAAACTTTTGGTGGAAAACGATATGACGATTACTGAAGTATGTTATGAATGCGGTTATAATAATGTTTCGAATTTTAACCGCCAGTTTTTAAATCACTACCAGATGAATCCCATGAGGTATAAAAAAATGTTTTTGAGTAAACTGTAATCACGGATTTCATGGATTTGTACCATGACCTCACAGATGAGCGCAGGTTTTTTTGAGTCGTGTTAGTGGAAATCTGTACAATCCGTGAGAATCAAATCCATGTAATCCGCGATACTATCTTATCAAAGCAGTTGTCCCCTTCAATTTGTCGTATCAGTTTGTAGACGTTTGTAAAAGAATTATAAAGGTGAATAACAATATTTGCGATCGATCTCAATAGCACTTGCAATTATTTCAGCCAGGGACTTGTAAAACCTAATTTTTTTAATCCGTTTTGTACTTCAGGACAACTCATAAACAAATTCCACAATAAGGCACTCCTGTAATTTTCAATCATCACTACAATCGGACCCTGGTCAATTGCCAAATATCTTTTGGGATACCAGTTGTCGGTTTCACTAAAAGCATCATAAAATCCGTACCTGCCCCAGATCTTATCCTTCTCGTCACTATACCAGTGCCGCACAGCTTGTAAAGAATATTCAGGTGCATATGGTAATGATGACAAGGCTGCAGTGGGAGAAATCACGCCGAGATCGTTCCTTTCATCAGGGGCGTGGGCAGCGTATCCTTTCACGGAATAGCTTGCAGTAAGTCCCCAGTTCTCACTTCCATATCCTTTAAATTTTTTCGGATTGTCAATGCACCATTGACGATTGATCAGTGTTTGGTTTTTGTTTTCTTCCCAATAATCGGCGTACTGGTCTTTCAATCCTCTTGGATCAAGGCCCAGGTAAGAATAATGAGCCCAGAATAAGGGTCCCCCATGCGGTGGATTACCCTGGTGCCGAAGATGCAATGTATACCCTCCATATGATTCATCACCTTTTATCTTTCCATTTTCTGCCCAGCCCTGATGATAAACCTCGGCCGGAACTCCATGTGTAGGGGATGATGCAGCGAGCACATATAAAATGAGGCATTCATTGTAACCATGGACAGGGAAGTTCATTTCCCAATTATAATTTGGACTCCAGTGCCAGTATAAAACATTTTTCCCATTGCGATACCAATCATATTCCACTTCTTTCCAGAGTTTATCGATCCTGTTTGCTAATTCTTTTTCTTTGTTATTTCCGTCCTTAAAAAATTGTCTCGCACAAAGCAGTCCCTGGATCATGTAAGAAGTTTCCACAAGATCACCTCCATTGTCTTTCTTACCGAAAGGTTTTACTTTTCCTGTCTCACCATTTAACCAATGAGACCATGCGCCATGAAACCTGTCGGCTGTTTCAAGAAAATGAACAATTTTTTCTAACTGCGCCCGTCCCTGGTCTCTGCCGATAAAATTTCTATGGATGGCCGCGAGAATAGCCATCACACCAAAACCACTTCCTCCACTCGTCACGATCATCTGATCATTCTCGGGATAATCATTGTCTTCATGAATACGTTCCCTGCCCATTCCACTTACAGGTTCTGCACCATCATAGAAATATTGAAAGGTTTGCTTTTCCACAATATCAAGTAGAGCAGAATCGGAAATAGTTTTTGACGCTGAAGCAGGAGCAGGCTTTTCGTCTTTGTTCTTATTTTTTGTAATGCAGGCAATGCTGATCACTAAGACCATTACCGGCATAAGAAATTTCAACTTCGTCATAGTTTTATAAATAAGGCGCGCACTGAAACCCAAAGAGCTGTCTGCCGTTCCACTTTATCACAACTTCAGAGAACAATCAGTACTACAATAGCTGCACAATTCCAACGACTCACTTTCTAAGGTTAAAATTTTCTTTATTCGATCACCAATGTGCTCATTGAGTGAGGGAGACTGGTTGCTTCAACAGCTTTTTTACCGATATACATTCTGTATGGAAATTTTTGACCTGTAGGATTCATGATCACTACTGAAAGTTTTCCGTCCTGGTTTTTAAAAGCGGTGGTGAGTAATTGAACCCTGTTTGAAGAACTGATAATTCTTTTCGCACCGGGTTTAATGAATTTAGAAAAATGACCTATGTAATAATAGGAGTTCATGTAATGCAACGTACCTTCTTTTGTCTTTGCATGCACAGGAGCGAAGCAAAAATTACCTACATGATTAGGTCCACCTGTTTCATCCAGCAGGATATTCCAATCCGTCCATCCCACGGCTCCATTGTTAAAGTCATGGATCATATTCTCGCCATAATTCTCACCCCATTTCCAGTTACTAAAGGTTTGCCAGCTAAACGGGGAATTACAACCTTCTGTAAACAATAGATTTTTTCCCGGAAAAGTTTCATTTACAAGTTGCACATTATCGTATTGGTGTCCTCCATTCCATTCCTCATACCAGTGAAAGCCTATTCCCCATAAATATTTTGCTGCATCGGGGTCATTCAACAGCGAGGAAGCTCTTTGATACAAAAGATCACGGTTATGATCCCAGGCGATCAATTTTTTATCACTTAAATTATTTTTTTGAAGAGCAGGGCCAAGATTGTTCTTAATAAAATTTTTTTCTTCATCTGCAGTGTACATGCAGCTTTCCCATGTTTGCTTTGCCATCGGTTCATTCTGAACGGTCAAACCCCAGACAGGAATACCTTCTTTTTCATAAGCCTGGATAAACTTCACATAATAATTGGCCCAAGAATCATAAAACTCGGGCTTCAATTTACCACCATGCAGCATGTCATTATTGTCCTTCATCCAGGCCGGCGGACTCCAGGGACTCACAAATAAATCCAGTTTACCTCCTGCTGCTTCCATTGCTTTCCTGATCAGCGGAATTTTATACTTCTCGTCATGCGCCAGGTTGAATGATTTTAATTCCTTATCACCATCAGTTACATAAGTATACATGTCGCTCGAAAAGTCGCAACTGTTGATATTCGTTCTCCCGATCGTATAACCAATTCCTTTGTCCTTATCATAATAGGCTTGCAAAACTTCTTTTTGCTTATCGGCAGGAAGCTTTGCAAAAGTTTCAGCCGCTGCATCGGTCAGTGCACCACCTACACCAAGAAAAGTCTGAAATGTATGAGAAGGATCAATAAAAATACTTGCCTGCGTTTCCAAAGGCTGATCAAAATCGCCAAATGATAAAGTGTCTGTTGGCGACAGCCTGTATTGGGTGCTATCAGCAGTAGTATAAACAATTACTTTCTTTCCGTCAATACTAAAAGAAGTATCTGTATTTGTCGTGGTCGATTCATTGGCCACTTTATTTTCTGAGCAAGCAGCTAATAGAAAAAGGCAAGCCAGGTAAATAAATTTGTTCATCGCAAAAGTTTTAAGGATTGTATATTTTTATTGTCTCAGCATTTTACTTCTCATGGTTTTAAATAAATGCCGAAACAATTATTACTGCCAAATGTAGGTACCTACTGCTCCTGCTGCTAAACTCGCTGTTGCCCATTGCCCGTTGAACCGGATGTTGAAATTTGCGTCTGCCGTTCCATCGTTCTCAACTAGCAAAACTTTTCCACCACCTGGTGTTTTAAACGCTGCATTGTATAAGCCACCAACAATATTACTGCCAATACGAACGGAGCCTGGTGGAATAAATTTGGACGCATGCGCAACGATGTAATAAGAAACATTCCTGTTGACCGTGCCATCCAACGTTATTGCTCCCTTGCATTCTGTACATCCTCCTGGTGTATGAGGATTGTAATTACCATCATTGGCTAAATTCCATTCCAACGCTACCTTACCCCAGTTTCTTACCGTACCGATGATCACATTTTTTACGTGCCATTTCAGATTGTCGTCAAAACTTTCCTTGGCCCCGGTCCATTGTTCGGTGAAGTAAAGATTTTTATCTGGAAATGCATTGTGAACTGTTGATAATACGCTTATGTCGCCCCCATATAAATGAAAGGCTGAACCATCTACAAATGGGTTTGCAGCTGCGTCATCTAAGATCGCAATTGGATAATCGGGCCTGTCGCAATTGTGATCATACAAAATTATTTTGGTGGTGATCCCCGCGGCCCGGAAAGCAGGGCCGAGATTATTCTTAATAAATTCAGCTTGCTGTTGCGCCGTCATAACCATACTTGGATTATTGCCACCATACAACGGTTCATTTTGTGTAGTGATGGCATGGATAGTGATCCCGTTTGCCTGCATTTGCCGAATGTATTTTACAAAATAGCGGGCATACGCATCATAATACCGGGTTTGTAAACTTCCACCAATAGAATTTCCATTGTCTTTCATCCAAAGTGGCGGGCTCCATGGTGAACCAAGGATCTTTATATTGGGATTGATGGTCAGAATTTGTTTTAATATTGGGACCAGGTCCAGTGTATCCTGGGAAAGAGTAAAGTTGTCAAGATTTATATCAGTTTGCCCGGCGGGCATATCATCATAACTAAAAACAGAAGCGTTAAGATCTGAGGCCCCGATACTGATCCTCAAATAACTTACTGCGATCGAGTTCTCTCCTGTGCCAAATAATTCCTCGAGCAAGGAATTCCTTGCAGCAGCACTAAGGCGGTTGATCAAATAAGCGCTTCCACCCGTCAATGAATATCCAAACCCATCAATCGTCTGAAAGGTTTGAGTGGAATCGACATCGATATTTTGGAACATGTTGCTTGTTGTACCAAAATTGCCATCAGCTTGTTTTTGTAACAATGCTGAGCGGTCACCTTTTGTGATCCATGACTTGATCACCGGAACTGAATTCGACTGGCGATTTGTATTGGTATTCGTTTTGGTCTTATTGCACTCCGTAAGTTCGGCCAATGCAACAAAAAAGATAATGGAATTGAAAACAAATAGTGGTCTGAAATAGCTCATGAACAAATTTAAAGTCCTCCGGATGAAACGGGGTTACGAAGGTAAACTTATAGCTCTAAAATTCAGAAGGCCCGGAGCGTAACCGGGCCTTCTGAGATCATTATTTTAATACCCGGGATTCTGATCGAGTCTCGGATTTAAATCGATCTGGTTCTGCGGCACGGGCATTATAAGACGGAACGGTTGAACATTATAATTTAAGTTATTCCCTGAACCGCCCTTCTCGGCATTCATAACTTCAATAGCCTTTCCCGTTCGTACGAGATCAAACCACCTGTGTCCTTCAAATGCCAATTCCATTCTTCTTTCATCCGCAATGATCTTGTCCACTTCATCAGCGCTGCCTCCTGATTTTGGTCCGAGACTTACCCTTGCTCTTATCTCGTTTACTATCGCCAGCGCACCATTGAGATCGTTCGCTTTTACCAGGGCCTCCGCTTTCAGGAGCATTATATCCGGAAGTCTCAACACATAAAAATCATTTAATCCATTCGCCGGATCGTTAAACTTGGTAAGGAAGGGGTAGTGATTTGAAGGCCAGTTGGGATCCGAGAACTGCCCGGTAATATCAAGGAAGGTCACCGAATTATTTAGCCGGATATTATCTCCTTCACCCTGCCACAGATTTATCAAATCATTTGATGGCAAATTGAATTTCTTCCAACCACCTCCTTCATAATTTCCGATTGATCCCCCAACATGTATCGAAGGAATCCAATCACCTATTCCATCAGGGCTGGAATAACCATCACCATACGTCAGTTCCCAAATCGCTTCGCTATTATTTTTATGGGCATTATCCCATAACTCCGAAAATTGAGGAAGCAAAGAATAATTTGGTATTACCTGGTCACTGTAATATTTTACTGAGTCCCAATTGGGATTAGGTTGGGTTGCATAGATCTTTGCCAATGTAGCATTAACAGTTCCTTTGGTAATAATGAGTTTTGATGCGGCTGCACTGACATCCATTACATTATTTTTTGCGAACCACAGATCATCCAATATTGCGAGATAAACCGAATCAACGGACGAACGAGGCACCAATGTTGAATTTAGTAGTGTTTCCGCATTCGCGAGGTCCGGGGGAGCTAAAACGATGGGCAGTTTACCAAAAAGCCTCGTCAAATCAAAATAATTGAAAGCCCTTAAAAATCTGGCTTCGCCTACCATTTGATTTTTGCGGGTTGCGCTAAGAGCAGGATCGGTGCAGGCTTCAATTTGTGGAAGAGCAATGTTTATTCTACCTATCATCTGATACGCCTGAGACCAATCGCGGTCGAGATTACTGTTTAGAGAATTAAATGTGAAATTATCCAATGTAATGTTTGCGGAATTATCACCGCCGGCATAACAATTATCTGAAATAGCGTCACCATTGATGATCTTATCGAATATCGACCATGTCATAAAATCATATCCCCGGTAGCTTGTGTAAAGCCCTGAAACCAGGTTTTCAGCATCTGTGGCAGAAATACTTGCCGATGTGGCATCAGGCGTGATCACCTGCGTGACAGGCTTTTTGTCTAAAATTTTTGAACAGCCCCCCAGAATCAGCAGCAGCGTGGCGGAAGTCACCAGGATCCCTGTTCGTTTATTCGTTTTCATTTTCAAGATTTTTTATTATGAATAAATATCTTTTTAATTAAAGACTTAGGTTAATACCGAACAAAAACGTTTTTGATTGGGGATAGGCCCCATAATCAACTCCCAATGACACGTTTCTGTTGTCGGTAGTGTTACTCACACCGCCGTATGTGCTAACTTCCGGATCAAATCCTTTGTACTTGGTAACTGTGATCACATTTTGCCCTGAAACATATACGGAAGCGCCGGCAATTCCAATCTTGTCTAACCACTTTTGATTGATGCGGTAAGCCAGAGTTATCGTTTTAAACCTCAGGTAAGATCCGTTTTCTACAAACCGTGTCGAAATAACTGTGTTATCGTTGCTGGCAAGACTTACACCAGGGATATCAGTTATGTCGCCGGGGTTTCTCCATCTATTAAGAATAGCTGTACTCTGATTGCGCGAATCTTTCATTCCTTCCGTTTCTACCCGTGCCCCATTAAATATGTCGTTGCCCTGGGAGCCCTGCAAGAACACTGTCAGATCGAAATTCTTATACGTAACTACATTCGTCATGCCGTACACAAAATCCGGCTGAGCACTACCAATGAAGCTACGGTCCGAAGGCGAAGTTTCAGAATAAGGAACAGCGCCTTTATCCTTAGTGAGATATAATTGTTGGCCCGTTTGAGGATCCACACCCGCGGCGGTATACCCATAAAACTGGCCAAGCCCATATCCCTTTGCAAGGGCCACTGCAAAACCGCGTTCGTAAATTTCTCCAAAGCCGCTCAGGAATGACAAATCGTTACCGATTGATGTAACTTTATTCTTGTTAAAGGAAATATTGAAATCGGT
>Ga0207683_10001844_pt1 | contig 18736 bp, 16 predicted proteins | sample KBSM73metaG_FD_184333 | JGI IMG/M metagenome (GOLD analysis project Ga0207683, IMG submission 184333) | Miscanthus rhizosphere microbial communities from Kellogg Biological Station, Michigan, USA - KBS M7-3 metaG (SPAdes) (version 2) | ecosystem: Host-associated > Plants > Roots > Rhizosphere >... | reverse complement strand
AAGGTTGTTGTGTCCACCGTCATTGAAGTAAATCAGGTCGCCAAACTCCAGCCGCAATCCGAGTGGATCTAGAGTCGCCTCCGCACCACCAGCCGGATAAAGTGCCGCGTTTAGATTGGAGGTACGGATGCCGAGCACCGAACTCAACACACTGCTATATGGAACCAGGCTCGGGCTAAGTCGAAAGTCGATGAACCCGCCTTTCAGCGTGGCGAATGGACGAAGGTGGCCATGCGCTGGTTGGACTTTCGGCCCAAACAGAACTTGAGTGACTCCTATCGAAGTCTGTTCAATCGCAGTTATATTTCCGTTCGCTATGTTGTTGTAAACCTCTTGGAAGTTAACGCCGTAATCGTAGGCAAGCTCACCTTCCGCCATCACATTGCGATGTACGCGGTATCCGAACCTTCCACCAACTCCGAAGTTATTGGTTTGTGTCTGCGAGACCCTTAGATAATCGAGAAGCAAGCCGGCTTCGACTCGTTTCTGTGCGTGCGCGGGACACAAATTTTCGCACAGTAGAAGAGCAGCAACCGTGAGAACGACCTTCACCATGCAGGAGTTTGCCTTCCGGGTCCAGATGGGCTAGATGCGGGAAGGCTCCCCCCGGTTGGTCGTCACCCGCCACCGTTCCTTGCACGCAGGTCATAGAATGAGCCGCAATAGCGGACGCAGCCGGAGAGGCCGGGATATTACCTTGAAGAATTATTTCCGTTCCATTGCCATTTCGTCATTGCGGTCGGACGACCGACTGTACGTACTTTTCAGTACTCAGCAAGCGGACTTTCTATATCCTTCCAGTCTCAAGGCCGCTGAATTCGCACCCCTTCAAGATGGGACGGGCTACATCATAGAGAAGCCAGAAGCCAGCGGCTAGCAGCTGTTCTTTCACAGCCCCAATTCTGTCGCCCGCTTCTTCATCGCTTCCAGGCAAAACGCAATGTGCGCGTCGAGGTCCACACCAAGCTCGGCCGCGCCTTGGATTACATCCTCGCGATTGACGCCGCGGGCGAATGCCTTGTCTTTCATTTTTTTGCGCACGCTCGCGACTTCGACATCCGCGATCGCCTTGGTCGGCTTGACGAGAGCGCAGGCGGTGAGGAAACCGGCCAGCTCATCGCAGGCAAACAACACCTTGTCTAAATGCGTGACGCGCGGCACGCCCGAGTATTGCGCGTGGCCGAGGATTGCGGTGCGCAGCTCGACGGGCCAGCCCTGCCGTTCCAGTTCGCGGACGCCGACGAAGGGATGCTCTTCCTTTGTGGGGTGGCGCTCATAGTCGAAGTCGTGAAGAAGCGCCGTGGTCGTGTAGAGCTCGATGAACCGCGTGCGCTCTTCGTCACCAAGGCCCAGCCGGTCGGCTTCAGCCTCGCCGCAAGAGGTTACGCAAGCCTCCACCGCCAGCGCGTGCTTGCGCAGGCTTTCGCTTTGCGTCCACTCAGTCAGCAGCGCCCAGGCCTGCTCGCGACCGAACTTTCTCTCGCCGTTCTCGGGATTCGCCATCTTCGAATTTTACGTGTTGCACACCTTGGTTCGCGTTTTTTAGGGGTTTTCCGGCATTCATGCCATTTTCTTCGGTTTGACACTAAGTTTCTACTTGACAATTATGGTTCACTCGCTGGAAAGTAGCACTTATCGCGGTGCAAAACACCCCGGAGTACCCGCTCTGGCACTCCGCAATTTTGATCATGGCCACCACTCTTGTCAGCGTGGATACACGCGAAGTTGTGCGGTGCGACTACTGCAGTTTGGTGCAGTACAGAACCAGCAACTCTCTATGCAGAAAGTGCCACCGGCCCCTTGATCTAGAGGAGCCGGCGCCTCTGACTCCCCAACTGGTTTCAACCCCACCCGTAGCCGCCTGTGCTGAGGCGGGTCTGCAGGTCGCGGGCCAGGTACGAGAGATTCGTCGCGCTCGCCACCTGAGCCAGCGCCAGTTGGCCGGCCGCATGCAGGTGCCCCGGACCTACATCTCCAAAATCGAGAACGGCAAGGCTATTCCCACGCTGGGTTCGCTTGAGCGTCTCGCCAATGCCCTCGACGTGGACATGCGTCAGCTGGTGCGGGATTCCCGCAGCCGTCGCGATGAAGAGGTGGCTGCAATTCTGGCCGACCCCTTCCTCGCCGAGATTGCAGCAATGTTGCCGCATCTTGACTCGCTCCATCGCACGCTGCTTTACGGCTCGCTGCGCGACATGGCGTCAGGCCGACGCCGCACCGCGTAAGTTCGCCGCCGCAGCATTCGTCTCCAGGCCGGCGGCGGGAGTCCGTCTCGGATTCCCGCCGTTCCGCCTCTCTTCCAATGCCCCATTACCTTTGCGGCCCGCGGCCCGTTTGAGCCATGCCCAATTATGCTAGGCTCGATTGTGCCGCCCAATTTGCGCCGCGAAACGGGCACATTTCCGTTTCGGTGAATGAAAACAGGCGGTTCCATCAACCGCCGGGCCCTGCTCGCCTGGCCTTGCCGTTTCAGATGTGGCAGATGTCGCTGCTGGAAGCGGAAAAAATTTCGTAGAGGCGACTCCCTTGCATCAAACTGGCATGCTGCGTATCGATGAGCTGACGTCGGAAGAGCGTGCAATTTACGCGACACTGAAGCCCGAGCGGCTACCCCAACATGTGGCCATCATTATGGATGGAAATGGCCGCTGGGCCGGAAGCCGATCGCTCAAGCGCTTTCTCGGCCACCAGCAGGGAGCCAAAAGCGTGCAGCTTGTGACGGAAACGGCCTCGCGCATTGGCCTTCCATGGCTCACTCTGTACGCTTTTTCACTGGAAAATAATCTGCGCCGTCCCAAGGCGGAAGTCAGCTTCCTGATGCGGCTGCTCAAGACCTATCTCGAGAGCAACGTACAGCGCATGATGGATAACAACGTGCGCATCCGGTATATCGGACGCATCCACGAGCTACCGCACGAAGTGCAGGACAAGATGCAGTGGGCCGCAAACATCACTGCGCGTAATACGGGCACCACGTTGACCCTTGCACTGAACTACGGTGGTCGATCCGAGATGGTAGACGCCTTTCGTGCGCTGGCGGTAGAGATGAAACACAAGCACGTCGCTGCCGATCACATCACCGAAGAGGACATTCATCGCCATCTCTATACGGCGCACATGCCCGACCCCGATTTGCTGATCCGCACCTCGGGCGAGATGCGGATTTCCAACTACCTGTTGTGGCAGATTGCCTACACGGAGATCTTCGTCACCGAACGCCTGTGGCCTGATTTTCGCGGAATCCATCTGCTTGAAGCCATCGCAGCCTTCCAGCGCCGCGAGCGCCGCTACGGCGGCATCGGCGAAAACTGCGGCGAAGTGGAAGAAGATCCCGACCGCATCAAAATCGCCGCCAGCTAAACGATTCTTCCTAAGCTGCCCCGCCACGAACGCTTATCCTTGCTTGCATCCGGTTAAGGCTTCGCGCCTTCCATCGGAAGGCGTACCAGTTTGCGTACGCGGAAAGGAATCGGGACATGAGCAAGGGAAGCGCGACAGTCTCGTCTGGAATCTCGTTCGGAAGCGCATTTGCGTTAGTGATCTCATGGGCAAAGTGGCACTCGTTCTGGTGGGCCATGCTGCACGGAATCCTCGGATGGATTTATGTGGCCTACTACTTTCTGATTGCGAGGTATTAGTTTTCCCGCTCGGACGTTATCCTTCCATCCATGATTCAAACGCTCGCGATCTCGGGCTACCGCTCATTGCGAGACCTTGTGCTGCCGCTGACGGGATTGAACCTCGTCACCGGCGCCAACGGAACCGGAAAATCAAGCCTGTATCGCGCATTGCGTCTGCTCGGCGATGCCGCCCTCAATACCGTTGTCTCGTCGCTGGCGCGGGAGGGCGGCCTGCCATCAACCTTGTGGGCTGGTCCTGAGACGATTGCCCGCAGCGTTCGCAAAGGCGAACATCCCGTGCAGGGAACTCCGCGGCAAAGTTCGGTGAGCCTCAAACTGGGGTTTGTTGGCGACACCTACGGATACTGCATCGACCTCGGCTACCCGCCTCCCGCGCAAACCGCATTTCCCCTCGATCCGGCAATCAAGCGCGAGTGCATCTGGCACGGCAACATCTATCGCCGGGTGTCTGTTCTCGTTGACCGCAACAATCGACTCGCTCAACTTGCGCCGGCGCAAAATGAAGACCCGATCATCCTGACCAAAGAACTAAGCTCGACCGACAGCATGCTTGCCACAATTGCTGATCCGCAGCGCGCGCCTGAGATGCTCGCCGTGCGTGAGGCCATTCGCGGCTGGCGATTCTACGAGGGATTCCGCACCGACGCCGCGTCGCCAGTTCGCATTCCCCAGATTGGGACATTCACGCCAGTGCTCAACGACGAGGGCACCGATCTGCCTGCCGCTCTCGAGACAATTCGCGTCTTTGGCGACAGGGAAGCGCTCGAACGAACTATCGACGATGCCTTTCCCGGCAGCCGCATTCAGATCGAGACTCAGGCAGGCCGCTTCGAGGTGCAGCTTCAGCAGCATGGTCTGCTAAGGCCGCTGGCAGCCGCGGAACTCTCCGACGGCACGTTGCGCTTTTTGCTTTGGACTGCGGCCCTGCTTACCCCGCGTCCGCCCGAGCTTATGGTCCTTAACGAGCCCGAGACCAGCCTTCATCCGGATCTGCTGCCGGCCCTGGCGCGTCTGATTGCCCTCGCGTCGGAGCGAACCCAGCTTGTGGTCGTCTCGCACTCGCAGCCTCTCATCGCCGCGCTCGAGCAGAACGCAAAATGCCGCCGCCTCCACCTTGAGAAGTCGTTCGGCGAGACGGTGCTTGCCGGCGCCACTCTGTTCAACACTCCCAAGTGGGAATGGCCATCCCGGTGACTCGGGCTTTCGGCTCGGTCCCACCCGCCCCGCCGGTGTATTCTCATCCCTGAATGAAACGCGTAATCACGGCCCTTATTCTGGCGCCCTTGGTGCTGGCGCTGGTGTTCCTCGGCCCCAAGTGGTTGATCACACTGGCCGTAGCGGCGGTGGCTATGTTGGCAGCATGGGAGTTTCTTGCCCTGACCGAGCACCGTGGTGCCAAGCCGCCCCGCATCGCGGTTGTCGTGGCCATTGCAGCGCTTTTCTTTGGCAACTTCCATTGGCCTGATGAGACGGTGACGTTGTTTGGACTGCTCTGCATCCTCCTTCTCATCTATTGCACGTTTCGCTCCACAATCGATCGCGCACTCGCCGACGCCACATCTTCAGTCTTCGCCCTCTTCTATCTGGGACTTACGCTCATTCCGCTGCCCATGCTCCGCGAAGCCACCAACGGGCCATCTCTTCTCGTTTTCCTGTTTCTGACGGTTTGGGCCGGAGATACCGTTGCGATGTACACCGGCCGTGCTTTTGGGAAACGCAAGTTGGCTCCCAAACTCAGCCCCAACAAGACGTGGGAAGGTTCGATCGGCTCAGTCCTTGGGTCGGTTGCGGTTGCGGGCATTCTGCTGGCATTGAGTTCCTGGCTGGCGTCCTTCAACTCCGTCAAGCTGAACTACTCCGATGAGGCCTGGTGGTACTGGCTGACTTTGGCCGCGGTTGTAAACGTGGCGGCGCAGGTCGGCGATCTGGCCGAATCCGCCCTCAAGCGCTCCGCTGGAGTCAAGGATTCCGGAACGCTGCTGCCCGGTCACGGAGGCATTCTGGACCGCATCGATGCGCTCCTGCTGGCTGCCCCTGTACTGTGGTACGCTCAGGTTATCCGCCTGAGATTTTAGAGGCTTTAGCCCCGATTTCCGGGCGCTTTTGTTGCGGGAATTGGACCACTAGAAACGTTGAAACGACTCGCCATCCTCGGTTCCACCGGCTCCATTGGACAGAGCACACTCTCCATAGTCGAGCAGTTTCCCGACCGCTATTCGGTCGCGTCGCTCGCCGCCGGCCGCAACGTCGACGAAGCCTTCGCACAGGCAGTTCGATGGCGACCGAAGATCGTATCGCTGGCCACTGAAGAACTAGCCTCCCAACTATGCTCGCGCCTGACCAAGGCCGGCATCGCTGGGATTGAAGTCGTGCACGGTTCGGAGGGGACCGTAGCTTGCTCGACCCTGCCCGAGGCCGATTTCGTTGTCTCCGCGATTGTCGGAGTTGCAGGTCTTGAAGCGACGCATGCCGCGATTCTCGCCGGCAAGCCTGTGGGCCTCGCCAACAAGGAATGCATGGTTGCAGCAGGCGAGATCCTCACCGCCGCTGCCCGTGAGCGCAATGTGCCCATCTTGCCCATCGACAGTGAGCACAACGCCGTACACCAGTGCCTCCGCGTAGGCAGTCACGCTGAGGTCAAGAGCATCTGGCTTACAGCCTCCGGTGGGCCATTCCGTCAACTGCCGCTCGATCAGTTTGCCTCGGTCACTCCGGAGCAGGCGCTCAAACATCCCACGTGGGTGATGGGCCGACGCATTACGATCGACTCTGCCACGATGCTCAACAAGGGTCTGGAAGTCATTGAAGCCTGCCGCCTGTTCGACGTGCCGCCCAGCCAGGTACGAGTCACGGTCCATCCGCAATCCACCGTCCACTCGCTGGTGGAATATGTTGACGGCTCGATCCTGGCGCAGATCTCCGTCACAGATATGCGCTTGCCCATTCTTTACGCGCTGGCCTATCCCGAGCGTCCGGAGTCTTCACTCACATTCGACATGGCTTCGTTGCGCCATCTGGATTTTGAACAGCCGGATTTTGAACGCTTTCCGTGCCTTCGGCTGGCGTTTGAAGCGGCAGAAAAGGGTGGGGCACACTGCATCGCCTTGAACGCTGCCGACGAGGTTGCCGTCGAGGCATTCCTTGAGCGCCGCATCCCGTTTCCCGGCATCCCGGGTACAATTGAAAAAGTGCTTGCTTCCACGCCTGAGTCGCACCCTGCAACAATTGCTGAGGTGCTCGCATCAGACCGGCAGGCGCGTCAAATGGCTCACGCGTTGTTGGGCTGAGTCATTCAGGCCCCTCGGGGCAAAGCAAGAGGTCAAGACTTCACAGATATGCATCAGTTTCTCGTTGCCTCAGTTGCGTTTATCGTTCTCGTTGGCGTCATGGTTGTGGTCCACGAGTTGGGTCACTTCATCGTCGCCAAGCTCTGCGGAGTGCGCGTAGAGGCATTCTCTTTTGGCTTCGGCCCTCGCCTGTTCGGCTTCAAGTACGGGGACACGGATTACAAGGTCTGCCTTCTGCCCCTTGGCGGCTTCGTCAAAATGACGGGCGAAAACCCCGGCGAAGATCAGGCGCTCGATGATCCCGGCGCCTTCATGTCGCATCCGCGCTGGCAACGAATGCTCATTGGAGTGGCAGGCCCTGCCTTCAACTTCGTGCTCGCATTCGTGCTCATGGTCTTCTATTTCGGCTGGCTCTATGAGGTCCCCAACATCAAGACAGTTCGTCTTGAATGGGTCACGCCTGCATCCGCGGCCGATCGCGCGGGCCTTCAGCCAGGCGATATTATCCGCAGCTTTGACGGCCTTGAGAATCCCGACTTCGCATCCTTTGAGGATCGCGCCGGCAGAGACCAGAACACTACGGTCCCGATCTCGGTGGATCGGGCTGGCAAGACGATCCAGACCTCGCTGCACCTTCCCGATGGACCTGACGCAACGGATTATGACCTAAGCAAAGCCGGGATCTTTGTACAGTATGTGCAGGGCGCCATTGGCATCGAACAGGTTTCGCCGGATTCGCCGGCCCAGCGCGCAGGTCTTCAGTCGGGCGACTCCATCGTGGCTGTCGATGGGCACAGCTTCCACACCGTAATGCCGCTCCTGGATTACATGCAGACCGGCCAGGGTAAACCCATCACGCTCACCGTGGCTCGCAACGGCGCGACCCTGCCGCCGATCGAGGTCCGCCCCTACACGCAAGATTCCCAGTACCGCCTGGGATTCGTACCTGCACAACCTGCCGACATTCCCATGCGTATTCAGCCCATGGGATTTTCGAGTGCGGTGGCTGCGTCGAAGGATTTCTGCGCAGGGAACTCGGTGTTGATCGTCAAGGTACTGCAAAAACTCCTTACGCATCGCGTCTCGGTCAAGCAGCTTTCCGGTCCGGTGGGGATTGCAGTAGCCGCGGGCGAAGCGGCACAAGCCAAACATTGGTATCCGAAGTTTGGTCTCGCCGCAGGCATCAGCCTCAACCTCGGCATCCTGAACCTGATGCCCTTCCCGATCCTCGATGGCGGACTGATTCTGCTGCTGATGATTGAGAGCATCATGCGCCGCGACATCAGCATGATCGTGAAGGAACGCATCTACCAGGCCGCATTCGTAGTGCTGATCGCGTTCTTCGCGTTCATCATGTTCAACGATGTCACCAAGCTGCCCATCTTCACCCATCTGAAACCGTAACCGCGCATCTCAAAGCAAGGAAAGAGTTCGCTCGATGCCAGTACCCGTGATAACTCATCAGGTGCGCGTGCGGTACGCGGAAACTGATCAAATGGGCATCGTCTACTACGCCAACTATCTTGTCTGGTTTGAACTTGGCCGCGTGGAATTGCTGCGTTCGCTTGGGCTCGCCTACAGCCAGCTCGAAAAGGAACACGAGTGCATTCTGCCGGTGGTCGAAGCCACCTGCCGTTACCGCTCCCCGGCCCGATACGACGACGAAATTCTAATTGAGACGCGTCCGGCACTTCTGCGCGGTTCTGTGATCAAGTTCGCTTATAGCATCTGGCGAAAGGCGGCCCATGAGGGAGAAGAGCGGAAGCTCCTGGCCGAGGGCGAAACGGTTCACGTTGTCTGCGACGATCAGCTGAACAAGAAGCCCCTGCCGGAGCACTACGCGGAAGCTCTGCGCGCGATCATGGCTGGCAAGTAGTTCCGCCGACTAAGCCCGCTTGTTCCCCCGCGTATTGCAGTCCGCGCAAGCCGTCACGAGATTCTCAACGCTCTCGTCTCCGCCACTCGCAAGCGGCTCCACAAAATCCACTGTGGCCGTGAATCGAGTCAGTTGTTTGCCGCAACTCCGGCAGGCATATCCATCCCGCTCGAACACTTTGACGCGCTTCTCGCGAAGGGGATCTCCGTCGGCATTCGGAAACAGCTTTGGCTCTTCGGAAATTCGCTTCGCGCGGAACTCCCTGCATGCCTTGATTTCGTCGGGGATCATGACGCGATACAACGTGCCCTGCCGATTGGGATCACCCTCCTTGCGGATCGCCCCGATCCCCTCAAGTGCTCGCAGCGTGTCCTGCACCTTGCCGACCGAGATATTATTCTTTGCAGCATTGGAGTACGAAGACATCACCACCGCTCGCCGCAGGCTGCGATTGCTCACCCGTAAATGCGGATTGCCGTCTTTTGCAATCGAGTGGCGAAACAGGAACCAATAGAAGGCCGCATCGTATGCAGTCAGGATCGGCTGCAGGTCGTCGACGATCTCCTGGATAATCACCGGCAGCTCCAGCGCCGAGAAACCGCCATCCCCTGCGTTCGCACTTCCAGGCTCAACCTCGAGTTCCCTCAGAAGCTGCCGTATCTGCTCTATGCGTTCGTTCATTTGCACAGAATTCTACCCCGCGAATCCCATGCACTGCAGTTTGCCCATTCCGCATCCACAATATTCTTCGTCACATCGACGAAACCGTGGTCAATATCCACATCGCTCTGTCGGTAGAGCGACTAAAATTATGAAGTCCGCCTGGCAGCCATTCCCGCTGACCGGCACCATATCGAATGTCCCCAGAGGCAAAAACATGAGCGCTACCGTCCTGACTGCTGAACAACGTACGCACGAACAAAAACTGGACCTGTTTGCAGAAGTAGCAATCAAGGTCGGCCTCGGCCTTGAAAAGGGGCAGGAACTCGTGATGACCGCGTCACTCGATGCGCTGCCGCTTGCCCGGCGCATCACCGAGCAGGCTTACCGGGCCGGTGCCTCCCTGGTGACCACTCTCTATGCGGATGACGAAGCGACCTTAATGCGCTATCGTTTCGCTCCGGACGAGAGCTTCGACCATGCAGCGAAGTGGCTCTATGACGGCATGGGGGCTGCCTTCAAGAGCGGGTCTGCGCGCCTGGCTATCGCCGGCGGAAACCCATCCCTGCTCTCCAATGAAGACTCAGAAAAAGTTGGCCGCGCAAATCACGCAGTCTCTCAGGCCTATCGCCCGGCGCTCGAACTGATCACGCGTCACGAGATTAACTGGACTATCGTCGCGTGCGCCACACCCGCATGGGCCGGGGCAATGTTTCCTGACGACGCTCCGGACGTCGCGATGGCGAAATTGTGGGAAGCTATTTTCCAAACTTCCCGCATCAACGCCGACGACCCCGTTGCCGCGTGGAAGCAGCACGATGCCCAACTCCAGAAGCGCGCTGCGTACATGAACGAAAAGCGTTATGCGGCACTTCAGTATCGCGGGCCCGGCACCGACTTCCGCCTCGGACTTGCGGACGACCATCTCTGGCTCGGTGGCGGGACCACGGCGGGCAACGGCATCTATTGCATCGCCAACATGCCTACGGAAGAGATCTTCTCCACGCCTCACAAAGACCGCGCGGATGGCGTTGTCACGGCCACCAAGCCGCTGTCGCACCAGGGCACGATGATCGAGGGCATCCGCGTCCGATTTGAACAGGGACGCATCGTGGAAGCGCAAGCAACGCGAGGCCAGGAAGTTTTGCAGAAACTGATCGATACCGACGATGGTGCACGCCGCCTTGGGGAGGTCGCGCTCGTGCCGGCATCATCTCCGATTGCAGCCAGCGGAATGCTCTTCTACAACACGCTCTTCGATGAGAACGCCGCCTCGCACATCGCACTCGGCCAGGCTTACTCCTCCTGTGTGCGCGATGGCGACAAACTAACCCCCGAGCAGCTAGCCGCAAAAGGCGCCAACGACAGCCTGATCCACGTGGACTGGATGATCGGATCGGACCAGCTCGACATTGACGGCATTACTGCGTCAAATGTGGCAGAACCCCTCATGCGCAGAGGCGAATGGGTCTAGCGGGCTTTTCTTCGCTTTTGCCCATGATTTGAGTCAGCAGTCACACAGCTCTCTGTTTTGAAAGAGCATCCAATAGTTGAGTACCAGTTTTCAAGGCAACGAAACCTGCTAGATCCTGCGGCGCTCCCGCTCTTGGCTCATTTTCTGCCAAAGGCGTAAGATCAAGGTTTGATTCGCTTGGAAAGTCCTCTGCAGCGAGTATCTCCTCCGAGACCGGGGACCTATGGAGACCGGAAATTTCTGCGCATACAACTTGACTAAGGACGTTGTCCTAAGCTCGAAGGTAGCGGTCGCAGATGCTGTGCTCGAACCCTTTAAAGTCCTGGAAGTATTGATCGGGGGGCTTGGTCTAGATTCTGAATCGTCTCTTTGGTTGACACCGCTCTCAAGCGAGCCACAGGTGCCCAGGCTCTTCCCATTCGACATGGTTTATCTCGATCCGGACCACAGGGTCATTCAGGGCATCGAAGTGGCCCCCGGCGCAGATTTCCCTCCATATAGCAGCCAGGTGGCCAGCGCGCTCATTCTGCCGGAAAGAACTCTCTCTTCCACGAAAACCAACCCGGGAGATCAACTCCGAGTCTGCGATCAGAGCGAGATTGCAGGCCCTGTCAAGCGCGCGTCCGCCGCACCCGCGCCTCCTTCAGTCCCCGAATCTCCGTCGGTCATCAAATCCCCTTCAGTCTCGGAGACCGTCCCGGCCAGTCCGTCCCCGCGACGTATCGTTCCTGACGAAACGATTCCGATTGAGGTCATGAAAAATTCGGAATCTCTTTACGAATTCTTCCCGAGCGCGCTTGCCCTCATGCCTACCGTCCAGGCTCCAATTGCGGCGAGCACCGACCTTCCTGCGAGCCCGCTCCAGGGACCTCGAATCGAAGAGTCAGCGGCCGCTCAAGTCGCGGAAGAGGCCACCCTTAAAGCCGATCCGCAGAGCAGGGAATTGGAATCGGCGCAGACTCCGGTTGAGCCCGCTGCGCGGACGGCAACTCCAGAGGCACAGGCCATTGAAGCTTCGGGAGATGAGTCTCAGCGCACGCGACGTCGGAAAGTGGCCTCCGTCCCGATTCCCGCGGACCTGACACTGCAATTCACTGCAGCCCAGGCTCCGATCTGGCATTTATCGAGTTCCGCCACCCCAGTTCCCGGCAAGACGCCGCCCCCAGGAATTCCGAAAGAAAAAGCGACGGAAGAGAATTTGCTCGAAGAGAACGCGCGGAGCAAGAACACCTCGAGCAATCAGCCTCAAGTCAGGGACCAATCGACGGCTCCAGTCGTTAACCATCCAGGCGCCTCGAGTCCGCTAGCTCCACCGGCCGTCGCGAAGAGTCCCAATCCAGTTGACAAGCCTTTGCGCGTTCGCGGTTCCGTACTGTCCAGCCCGGGAGTTGAAGCGCAGAGCAAGGAAAGCGTCACGCGGCAGGCACCAATCGCGCCCGTTGCCATCTCCGGCAACCCAGCTGCGATTGTGCGGACAACGAAACCATCCGTTGAGGAACCCCGCATCACGCGCGACCCCGTTCCTGCGAGCAAGACGCCGAGCACCATCCAGACCTTGCCGGAGATGGAAGCCGAAGTTCAGCAGCTGCTCGTAAGGGAGAGACAGAAGAAGAAACAGAAAGCGGAATCTAGAAAGAATGTCCAGGATGTAACAGAATCGGCGCCTTCAGTTGTTGAGCCGCGGAACAATACCGCAGACCCGGGAAGAACAAAGAAGCCGCCACAGAAAGCGAAGCCGAAGATCCAGGAGAAGACGCCCCTGACAGCGCGTATCCAGCACTGGCTCGATGCCGACCAGGTCCACGCCGTTGCCGGGCCCCAGGACCGCCGCAGATCGCTCCGATACCAGGCGCCAGGATTGGTCGCCTACTATTGGACCGGCGGATTGCCGAAACCTCACGAGGTCGCAGATATTAGCCCGCTGGGGTTCTACCTTCGTACCAGCGCTCCGTGGGTGTTGCATACAATGGTCCGCATGACTCTGCAGCGATCCGACAAAAGAGAAGGGCATCCGATGCACTCGCTCACGGTTCTGGCCAAAATCGTTCGCATCGACCCGGACGGCATTGGTCACGAGTTCGTTTTCAATGAAACCTTGAATCGAAATACTCGCGATATTCTGCCCGATTCCGCGACCGACGTACGAGCCCTGCAGAAATTCCTCTAACAATTACCAATCCGCGACATCACTCCAACACTACCGCCAGCGCAATGCCGTCGTATCCTTTGGCCCCCACTGTCTGCAGCGCGGTGGCTGTGAGGCGCGGTTCCGCGGCCAGCAACTCTGTAAAGCGCCGAACGCCTTGGACGTTCGGATCGTCGATGTCGGGCTCGATCACCTTTCCATCGCGCACCACGTTGTCCGCAATTATCACAGTACCGGGCCGCGACAGCTTCAACGACCATTCGAGATATTCGGGATAACTCGACTTATCGGCATCGATGAAGATCAGGTCGAAGGGCGCCGATCCTTCAGCGTGAAGCGCGGCGAGGCTCTCGGCCGCAGGCCCCACGCGGAGATCCACCCTATCGAGCACAGCGGCGTGATGCAGATTCGAAGTAGCGATCTCGACATGCCGAGGACTCAGTTCAAGAGAGACAACGCATCCGTCCTCGGGAACAGCCCGGGCAAGCCATATTGTGCTGTAGCCGCCAAGGGCGCCGATTTCAAGAACCCGTCGAGCACCAGAAATCTTCACCATGAGCGCGAGAAACTTCCCGAGCAGACGGGGGACATCAATCGCCGGCAGACCTGAGTGCAGGTTGGCGTTCAATGCTGCATCTAGGCCTTCGTCACTGGGTGCAAGCAGATCGCCGAAGTATTGCTCCACCTTCGTCCAGAGTTCCTTCGTTTCATCCGCCATTTCGCTTCTCCCGGAAGTAAGCTGCCCTCGTTCGCTCTTCTTTGGACGTTGGAATCCTTCAGGAGCAACGTACAACCGAGAAGGTTCTCAAGGCCGAGAGGATGAGCAAGAGCTTGTGCCAAGATTCTGAGAAACACAAGTATAGATGCGCAACTCGGATTGAGCGGCGACTGTTTTTACTAAAAGCGTCTTGAGTTTGGAAATCGAATGCGCGGTCTTATTTGTCCCGAGCCACCACGAAGTCGGGCACCCACAGAAGAGCGCGCTTGAACTCGGAATCGGGCAGGGAAACCAGCGCCTGGCGGGATTGCTCGGCATAGCGGTCGGCGGCAGCCATCGCATATTCGACCGATCCGTTGCGCGCGAGAATCTCCCTGATCTGCTCGCGACTCACGTACTCGAAGCTGCGATCATCCAGCACGCGCTGAATGGCCTGCCGCTCCCGTGCCGTGCCGTGATCGACGGCGTGAATGATGGCCAGCGTCGCCTTGCCTTCGCGAAGATCGCTGGCCACCGGCTTGCCCAAAACCTCTTCGGTCGCGGTCAGGTCGAGAACATCGTCGACAATCTGAAACGACAGTCCTACGGCGCGCCCATAGGCAGCCAGGTTGGCTTCCTGGGCTTCGGTAGCGCCCGCCAGCACCGAGCCCAGTCGCATCGAGACGGAAAAAAGGCAGGCAGTCTTGCGGAAGATCAGGTCGTAGTACTCGGCCTCCGAAACAGCCTTGCCGAGTTTTTGAATCTGCAGCAGCTCGCCCTCAACCATCTGTTGAGTGAGCCCGATGAGCAGATCGAGTACGCGGAGGTTCTTTTCTTCGAGAGCCACACGGAAGGCCTGCATGTAGAGCCAGTCGCCAGCCAGCACGCATTTCTCATTGCCCCAGGTGGTGTTCGGCGAAGGACGTCCTCGGCGTGTCTGTGCGCCGTCGATGATGTCATCGTGAACCAGGGTCGCGGTATGCACCATTTCGACCACTGCGCCCAGCCTGATGGCGCCGGGGCCAGAGTAGCCCAGCAAGTGTGCCGCCAGCAGCAGCAGCGACGGGCGAATGCGTTTGCCGCCGCCCTCGCGCAGATACTCGGCAATCTCGGTGATGGTGCTTACGCTGGAGGCGGCGTCGCGGCCCAGCTCCTGCTCGATCGCCACAAGGTCTTCTCGAAGCAGTTCGAAAACCTCTCTTGCCGTCGCTATCGCCAAGGTGCTCAAAGGTATCAGTCTCGTCCTAGTTCGTGCGGTAGTTCGTAAAGGTCAATTCCACACCCATATCCTTGCCACGCAGGGTGGAAATGATGGCTTGCAGGTCATCTCTATCTTTGCCGCTTATTCTCACAGTATCGCCTTGAATGCTGGCCTGCACCTTCTTTTTCGAATCCTTGACGATCCGAACAATCTCCTTGGCCTTGTCTGTGGGGATGCCCTGCTGAAGGCTGATCTTCTGGCGGACACTCGAACCAGCCGCAGGCTCAACCTTCCCGTAGGTCAGGTTTTTGAGCGAAACTCCTCTTTTTACAAGCTTTTGCCCAAGGATCTCCTTGACGGCCTCAAGCTTGTACTCGTTCGCTGAAGCCAGCTGAATCTCCTTGTCGCCCTCGAGGAGGCTGATCTCCGAGTGCGAATCCTTCAGGTCGAAACGCTGGCGAATCTCTTTGATCGCCTGATCCATGGCGTTGCGAACTTCCTGGATGTCCACCTTGCTGACGATATCGAATGAATTGTCCTGAGCCATACCTGACTTCCTTCAACCGGCTGTGCTGCCGTAAATTGAGTCGTCTTCACGACCTGCCACTCTATCAGTTTCCCACGTCGGGCTGAAGGCGAAACAATCTGGTGAAGTTTTTCGTCGTGGCCGAGGCAATTTCATCGGCGCCGACGCCAAGCTGTTCGGCAAGAGTCTGGGCTGTCTGCGTAACCCATGCCGGCTCGTTGCGCTTGCCTCGAAGTGCTGCAGGAGCCAGCCACGGAGCGTCCGTTTCCACCAGCACACCGTCCAGCGGCATGCGCCCCGCGACTTCGCGCAGGGGCTCGGCTTTCGGATAGGTCAGGTTCCCGGCAAACGAGACCAGAAAACCGAGGTCCAGCGAACGTTTCGCCTGCTTCCAACCTCCGCCGAAACAGTGCATTACGCCGCCGAGACCGGTTGCCTTCCAGTGCTCCTCCAGAACTTCAAAGAGATCATCCCAGGCGTCGGTCGCGCCATCTTTCGGCCTGCAATGAATAAGAATCGGCCTCTTGCGCGCCGCCGCGATCTTGAGCTGGCAAATCAACCCCTCGCGTTGCACCGGGTGAGCCGCGCCCTCATGGTAGTAATCCAGCCCGATTTCGCCGCAGGCGATCACGTCCGGTTCTGCCAGGAGGCCGTCGAGTTTGGCGAGCGCGGCTTCATCGGCTTCCGTCGTGTTGTGGGGATAGATGCCCGCGCTGGCGTAGAGCTTCGGCATACCGGGCTTTCCATTGAATTGGCGGCATATATCCAGCGCGTGGTGCATCTCCGCTGGCCCCTCGCCGATGCCGATCGCGAGCACTGCGCCGACACCGGCATCTTTTGCACGCAGCAGCATCGCTCCGCGGTCATCGGCGTAGCGTTCACTGTCGAGATGCGCATGAGAGTCGATGAGCAAACAGGGACCTCCTGGGTTCCGTTCAGCCGTGCCGTTGGGTCCATCGCAATTCGGTGCGGCAGGTCAGGATTCGAATTCGGTGGTCTATTTCAGCCTTGCCCCGAGCGGCACGTCTTCAAGAAACCCAGCCAGCACCGGCGAGCCGTCCGGCGGCAGCGACGCCGCCAGCAGCATCCCATTCGACTCGAGCCCACGCATTTTGCGGGGAGCCAGATTGGCCACAATCACGATCTTCCGCCCGATCAGCTTTTCTGGTTCGTAGTATTGCGCGATGCCGGCCAGAATCTGCCGCTTCTCGTAGCCCAGATCCACTTCGAGGCGCAGCAGCTTGTCCGCCTTGGGAACGCGCTCCGCCACAAGAATCTGTGCCACCCGCAGGTCCACCTTCACAAAATCATCGATGGTTATGTGCGCCGGCTGCGTCGGCGCTGCCGAAGGGTCCGGCGCGTTCTCCTTGCGGTCAAGTGGAGCATCCGTCGGCGCTGCAGCCGGTGTAGTGCTAAGACGGCTGCTGGCGAGTTCGGCTGGAACATGATTCACATGAGTGGTGGCGGTTGGCTTCTCGGGATTAACGGGCGCATGAGTCGGGGTTGTCGCTTTGCTCTCAGTGGATCTTTCCGACTGCTGTGGCGCGCCAGCTCCCGGTTCATTGCTGGGATTCTGCACCGAATTCACCGACGGAGAGGCGGGTGGCGGTGCAGGTGCAATGGGAAGCGACGAAGGCGGCGCTTCCGGAGCCGTTGAAGGTGCTTTCTCCGCCTGACTGGCGGCATCTATTGCACTGCGGCTGTTCTCGTCTTCAAGATTCTGCATACGGTCAACTGCGTCCTTTTCAGCGCGTGGAAAGAGCGGTGCCGGTTCGCCGAACTTTGTGCCGGGCTTCAATCCGCCCCACGTGAGGTTGGTCAAAAATGCTTGTTTCGCGGCGTCTGCGATTTCGCCTTGTCCCAGCTGACGCCAAACCTTGGATGCCGATTCGGGCAGGATGGGACAGACGAGTGCGGTGATTACCCGAATTGACTCTGCGGCAGTGGCAAGCACCCGGGCTTGCAAAAGCCGGTGTTCTTCCTCGGAGCGGTCGGCTGGTTTCTTCCACGGTGCGTTTGCGGTAAGGTAACCGTCGGTTTCTGCTACCAGAGTCCAGACGGATTTGAGCGCCTCAGAAAAATTGAGATCGCTAAAGGCCGGACTGAACTCGGCAATCGTGCGCGTCGCGCTGTTTTCGAGTGAAGATTCTGCGGCAGTCGGAGCGCCCGTCTCCGGCACCACTCCGCCAAAGTACTTGTGCACCATGTTGACCACGCGGCTCACGAGGTTGCCATAGCCGTTGGCCAGATCGCCGTTGTAACGCTGCACTAAAGCGTCAAACGAAAAGTTGCCGTCCTGCCCGAAAGGAATTTCGCGCAGCAGGAAGTAGCGGAGCGCGTCAGCGCCAAGCACTTCCATGACCGTCTCTGCGCGCACAATGTTGCCGCGCGATTTCGACATCTTTCCCTGATCAAACAACAGCCACCCGTTCGCCTTCACGGAACGCGGAACAGCGATGTCCGCGGCCATCAGAAAAGCCGGCCAATAGACGCAATGGAAGCGGCTGATTTCCTTGCCGATCAGATGCATGTCGGCAGGCCAGAACTTTGCGAACCGCGCTTGGTCGACGGGGTCGTCCGACCCGTAGCCAAGGGCCGAGATGTAATTCACCAGCGCATCGAACCAGACATAGACAACTTGCTTCTCATCGCCGGGCACGGGGATTCCCCACGAAAAGCTGCTACGGCTGACCGAGAGATCCTTGAGCCCGCTCCGGACAAACGAAATAACTTCACGGCGCGTGGACTCGGGCTGCATGAAGTCCGGATTGGCCTCGTAGAATTCCAGCAACTTGCGCTCGAAGGCCGACAGCTTGAAGAAGTAGTTTTCCTCGCTGACCGTCTCCGTGATGCGTCCGCAATCGGGACAGGGCATTCCCGGTTCGACGTCAACCCACGCTTCATCCGACACGCAGTACTGGCCTGTATACGACCCCTTGTAGATGAATCCCTTATCGCGGAGCGTGGTAAAGAGGCGCTGCGTCCCGCGCTTGTGCCGTTCCTCCGTGGTGCGGATGAAATCGTCGTAGGTCAGACCCAGCTTGTCCCACAGTCCGCGAAACTCCGCGGCGATCGCGGTAGCAAACTCCTGTGGCGTGCGCCCGGCCAGTTTTGCAGAGCGCTCAATCTTCTGCCCGTGCTCATCCGTGCCCGTTAGAAACCATGTATCAATGCCCATCGCACGCTTGCGGCGCGCAATGGCGTCGCACACGATCGTCGAGTAGGCGT
>Ga0207683_10001843_pt1 | contig 18737 bp, 16 predicted proteins | sample KBSM73metaG_FD_184333 | JGI IMG/M metagenome (GOLD analysis project Ga0207683, IMG submission 184333) | Miscanthus rhizosphere microbial communities from Kellogg Biological Station, Michigan, USA - KBS M7-3 metaG (SPAdes) (version 2) | ecosystem: Host-associated > Plants > Roots > Rhizosphere >... | reverse complement strand
GACGTCACCGTTGGACAACCAGTCGAACAGCGGTCCGGGCTGGTCATTCTCGTCCGCCACGAAGCCGTCCACCGACACCGAGCCGTACATGACCACCTTGCCCACGGGGCTCTCCTCTGCGTTGGGGTGCACCCACATTAGCGTGTCGTGCGCTGTCGCTCTAGTAAGAAATCAATCGGCCGGCAGCGCCGATGAACTCCTTGAACCCTGTGCCGGATGAGTGCTGCTGACGCCGGGCTTACGTAACCGGAAGCACTACCGACTACTCATGCTGCCCATCGGCGGCGGACTGTCCCACCCTCACCTCAGGTAGGAAGAGCCCCTTTGGAGGTGTTGAATCGGCACCGCATCCGTCACAGCAGGCCGGCTCCGTGGCCGTCGGAAGGGTGTCTGCCGCCGTGTGGGGGACCGTGCAGCAGATGTCGCCGCGCCAGGCGTTGATGCCCTCCCGGAGGGCGATCGCGGCGATGACCAGCGCCGCGCCGGCATCGGCCCACCACCAGCCAAGGGTGCTGTTCAGCACCAAACCCGCGAGCAGGACTGCCGACAGATACGTGCAGAGCAGGGTCTGTTTGGAGTCAGCGACCGCCGTGCGTGATCCGAGCTCCCGGCCGGCCCGGCGCTGGAGCCAGGAAAGGACCGGCATGATCACCAAACTCAGTGCGGCAATCACGATGCCCGGGGTCGAGTGCTGTGCCTCGCCGGCGCCGAGAAGTGACCTGACCGCCTCGGCGGCGACAAAGGCTGCCAGCGCGAAGAAGGAGACGGCGATAGTCCGCAAGGTGACGTGTTCACGCCGCTCAGGGTCCTTGCTGGAAAACTGCCACGACAGCGCCAGCGCCGACGCGACCTCAATGATGGAATCCAGGCCAAAGCCGAGGAGCGCCGACGAGTCGGCCGCACCCCCGGCCCACAAAGCCACAACGGCCTCGATGAGGTTATAGCTGATGGTGGCCGCCGCGAACAAGCGGATCCGGCGGCTGAGGACGGCGCGGCGGCCCGGGCTCGGCGACATTAGGACGGAAGTCATCACAGCGTGCACGTCCCGTCGGGTGCGCAGCAGGCCGGGTCCACCGCCAGCACGACGCCCAGAAGATCCTTGAGGGCATGGCCGAGGCGCTGATCGGCGAGCTCATAGCGAGTCCTTCGCCCCTCCGGCACGGCAACGACCAGCCCGCATCCCCGCAGGCACGTCAGGTGGTTCGACATGCTCTGCCGGGATACCCCGAGGGAATCCGCCAGCTCAGACGGATAGGACGGCGCTGCCGTGAGGGCAAGCAGGATTTCTGCCCGTGTCGGGTCTGACACGGCATAACCGAACCGTGCCAGCACCGGGGCATGCGTAAGAGTCTCCACAAATCGAAAGTACAGCTGTCGATGTATTCACGCAAGCGTGTACGCACAGCCCTCCCGGCTGGGTCGGCGCCAGTGACCGGGCCCCCGGGTCACCAGATGCTGACGCGCTCCTGCGGTGCCATCCACATGCCGTCCTGGTCCGTGACGCCGAATGCTGCGTGGAAGGCGTCGAGGTTCTTGGCGATGGCGTTCGTGCGGAACTCGTTCGGGGAGTGCGGATCCGTCGCCAGCCGGCGGATGGCCTCTTCGGTCCGGATGACCTGCCGCCACCCCGCGGCCCAGGACGCGAAGAAGCGCTGCACCCCGGTCAGGCCATCGAGCACCGGCGGTTCCTGCCCGTCGAGGCTGATCAGGTAGGCCTTGTAGCCGATGGTGAGCCCGCCCAGGTCGCCGATGTTCTCGCCAAGGGTCAGCTTGCCGTTGACCGTGTGGCCGGGGGCTGCCGTGGGGGAGAGGGCATCGAACTGCGCCACGAGCCGGGCGGCCAGAGCCTCGAACGCGGTGCGGTCATCCTCCGTCCACCAGTTGCGCAGCAGGCCGCTGCCGTCGTACTGCGAGCCCTGGTCATCGAAGCCGTGGCCGATTTCATGGCCGATCACGGCACCGATGCCACCGTAGTTGACGGCGTCATCGGCGTCGGCAGTGAAGAACGGGGGCTGCAGCATGGCCGCAGGGAACACGATCTCGTTCAGGAGCGGATGGTAGTAGGCGTTGACCGTCTGGGGCGTCATCAGCCACTTCTCGCGGTCCACGGGCTTGCCGACCTCGTCAAGGTGGCGGTCGACGTCGGCGCTGTGCGCGCGCTCCACGTTCCCCAGCAGATCGGCGGGGTCGATCTCCACGGCGGAGTAGTCGATCCACTTATCCGGGAAGCCGATCTTGGCGCGGAAGGAGTCCAGTTTCTTCAGGGCCTCGAGCTTGGTTGCCTCGCCCATCCAGGCCAGCCCGGTGATGGACTCGCGGTACGCCTCGATCAGGTTGGCCACGAGGGTCTGCATGCGCGCCTTGTGCCCCTCCGGGAAATGTTCGGCCACGTAGATCTGCCCGACCGCCTCACCGAGGGCCGCCTCGACCACCGCGACGCCGCGCTTCCAACGGTCCTTGATCCGCGGCGTACCGCTCAGGGTGGTGCCATAGAACGCGAAGTTCGCGTCCACGAACTCGGAAGACAGGTACGGGGCGGCAGCGCTGACCACGCGCATGGCGAGCCATTCCTGCCAGGCCGCCAACGGTTCGGAATCCAGCAGCGAGGCCGCGCCGGAGAAGAAGTCGGGGGTGCTCACCACCAGCTCGGCACGCTTCTCCGGCTCGATGCCGGCCGCGTCGAACCAGTCCGCCAGCAGGGGGAACAGCTCGGCCGCTTCCGCGGCGGACTTCAGGTTGTACGTCTTTTGCGGATTCCGCAATGTCACGTTGTCCCAGTGGTGCGAAGCCAGCGCAGTTTCCAGCGCCACCACGCGTCCGGCCGCCCCCTCAGGGTCGGCAACCTCCGCGAGGCCCAGCATGGCCCCCACGTGTGCACGGTAGGCCTGGACCATCGGGGCGAACTTCGCTTCCCGGTAATAGGATTCATCGGGCAGGCCCAGGCCGCCCTGGCCGGTGTAGAGCAGGACCCGGTCCGGGTTTCCGGCATCCGGCGCGGGGTAGATATAGAAGAGCCCGGACACATCGGCGCGGAACAGCCGTCCGGCCAGCGCCACGAGTTCGGGCACCGACGTCGTCGCGAACACCTGCGCCAGCCGCGCCCGGAGCGGGTCCAGGCCCTTGGCCTCGACCGCCGCTTCGTCCATGAAGCTGTTGTACAGGTCCCCGATCTTGCGCTCGATGCCGGTAGCCTCCGCACCGCGTGCGGCGGCCTGCCCGATGATCTCCTTCACCGCGAGCTCCGACGCGTCGCGCAGGGCGGTGAAGGTGCCCTCCAGCGGCCGGTCGTCCGGGATGACCGTGGTGTTGAGCCAGCCGCCATTCACATGCTGGTACAGGTCATCCTGCGGGCGGACGCTGGCGTCGATGGTGGACAGATCGATCCCCGAAAGTGGCACGGATGCTCCTTTGAGAGGCAGTTCGGCCCGGAGCGTTTGCCGGCGCACGGTCTGCATGGTGGACGTTACGGTGGTCTGGCTCCTTCATCTTACGCACCCGTGTTACTGTGAAAAGGTGCGCGCAGAACTGCTCCTTCTTAGCTGCCGCGGCGAGGCCTCAGACGCGATCTAGCGCAAGGCCCACCCTCGCTGCGGAGTTTGTGTTGCCCGGCCACCCTTTCACCAAGAATCACAGAAAAGGCCCCGATTGTAATGCGAAACGCACAGAAGCCCTCAGGAATGCCGGTCCACCGCTACATCCCGTTCCAGGACCAGATCACCGTTGAACTGCCGGACCGCACCTGGCCGGACAAAGTCATCACCAAGGCCCCGCGCTGGTGCGCCGTGGACCTGCGCGACGGCAACCAGGCCCTCATCGATCCCATGAGCCCGGCCCGCAAGCTGAAGATGTTCGACCTGCTGGTCCGGATGGGCTACAAGGAGATCGAGGTCGGGTTCCCCTCGGCATCGCAGACGGACTTCGACTTCGTCCGGCAGCTGATCGAGGGCAACCACATCCCGGACGACGTCACGATCCAGGTGCTGACCCAGGCCCGCGAACACCTGATCGAGCGGACCTACGAGTCCCTGATCGGCGCGAAGCAGGCCATCGTCCACCTCTACAACTCCACGTCCGTCCTGCAGCGCCGCGTGGTCTTCAACCAGGACGAGGACGGCATCCTCGACATCGCCCTGCAGGGTGCGCGGCTGTGCAAGAAGTACGAGGAAACCCTCGCCGATACGCACATCACCTACGAATACTCGCCCGAGTCCTTCACCGGCACCGAGCTGGAGTACGCCATCCGGGTCTGCAACGCGATCGCCGACGTCTTCGAGGCCTCGGCTGACCGTCAGGTCATCATCAACCTGCCCGCCACGGTGGAAATGGCCACCCCCAATGTCTACGCCGACTCCATCGAGTGGATGAGCCGGAACCTGCACCCGCGCGAAGGCATCATCCTGTCCCTGCACCCGCACAACGACCGCGGCACCGGCGTCGCCGCCGCCGAGCTGGGCTACCTGGCCGGGGCAGACCGGATCGAGGGCTGCCTCTTCGGCAACGGCGAGCGGACCGGCAACGTGGACCTGGTGACCCTGGGCCTGAACATGTTCGTCCAGGGCATCGACCCGATGATCGACTTCTCCGACATCGACGAAATCCGCCGCACGGTGGAGTACTGCAACCAGCTGCCGGTGGCCGAGCGGTCCCCGTACGGCGGAGACCTCGTCTTCACGGCGTTCTCCGGCTCGCACCAGGACGCGATCAAGAAGGGCCTGGAGGCCCTCGAAAAGGACGCTGCCGCGGCGGGCAAGGACGTGGCCGACTACACCTGGCAGGTCCCGTACCTGCCGGTGGACCCGAAGGACCTCGGCCGGAGCTACGAGGCGGTCATCCGGGTCAACTCGCAGTCCGGCAAGGGCGGAGTCGCCTACCTGCTCAAGAACGAGCACAGCCTGGACCTGCCGCGCCGCGCCCAGATCGAGTTCTCCGGCGTCATCCAGAAACGGACCGACACGGTCGGCGGAGAAGTCAGCGGACCCCAGCTGTGGCAGGTCTTCCAGGACGAATACCTGCCCTCGGGCTCTGCCGACACGCAGTGGGGCCGCTACGCCCTCGGCTCGATCAGCACGGAGACGGACGAAGACGGCGACATGACCCTGACCGCCGCCCTGAAGATCGACGGGACCCAGGTCCGCCGGACCGGGACCGGGAACGGCCCCATCGCGGCCCTGCTGAGCATCCTGCGCGAGGACGGCGTGGACGTCCGGGTCCTGGACTACAGCGAACACGCACTCTCCGAGGGCGGCAGCGCCCTGGCCGCCGCGTATGTCGAATGCGCCGTGGGGGAGCGCGTGCTCTGGGGCGTGGGGATCGACGCCAACACGAGCACGTCAGCCCTCAAGGCCGTCATCTCGGCCGTGAACCGCGCCATCCGGGACGCCCGCGCCTGATCCGTCGCTGCTTGATTCGTCCCTGCCTGATCCGTCCGCGCCTGATCCCTCCGCGGACGGGCAGGCAGTGTCAAACCAACGCATGACTGCGCCGCCGGAAACACTCCGGCGGCGCAGTATTTTGCCTCAGTCTTTTACCGTTCTACCTCGGCGGCGCTGCCCATGCCGTGATTCCGTAAAGACAATGCGAAGATTAACTGTGGTCCAACAATCCTTTGCTGCGCGTGCCTACCGTGATGACGCCGTCGTGCTGCGCACCCATAAGCTGGGCGAGGCCGACCGGATCATCACCCTGCTGACCAAGCACCACGGCCAGGTGCGGGCGGTGGCCAAGGGGGTCCGGCGCACCAGCAGCCGGTTCGGCGCCAGACTGGAACCGTTCATGGTGGCCGATCTCCAGCTGATTTCCGGGCGCACCCTGGACGTCGTCACGCAGGCCGTGGCCAAGGGCGCCTACGGCGGGAACATCGCCGCGGACTATGGCCGGTACACGGTGGCGGCCGCCATGACCGAGACGGCGGAGAAGCTCACCGACGTCGACGGTGAAGCCGGCACCGCCCAGTACAACCTGCTGGTGGGGGCCCTCGCGTCCCTGAGCCGGGGCGACCACGCCCCCGAACTCATCCTGGATTCCTACCTGCTCCGCGCCCTCGCGACCGGCGGCTGGGCGCCCAGCTTCACCGACTGCGCCCGGTGCGGTGCGTCCGGGCCGCACACCGCCTTTTCCGCGCCGCTCGGCGGCATGGTCTGCCACGGGTGCCGGCCGCCGGGATCGCCCGCGCCGGCCCCGGAGACGGTGCTCCTCATGGGTGCCCTGCTCACCGGAAACTGGACGACGGCGGATGCCTCCGCCTCCGTCCACCGCCGGGAAGCGGCCGGCCTGGTAGCCAGCTACCTCCAGTGGCACCTGGAACGAGTCCTGAAATCCCTCAAACATGTGGAGCGAACGTAAAAGTGGCATTGGGAAGAAGCCTGGGAAAGAACCTGGAGAAAAGCCAGGCGAAACAGTCCAACGGCCGGCGGCGGACCACCCCGGTGGTGGCTCCCTATCCGCACCAGTCCGGCGCTGTTCCGCCCGCGATTCCCGCGGAGTTCATCCCGCGGCATGTGGCGATCGTCATGGACGGCAACGGGCGCTGGGCGAACCAGCGGGGCCTGCCCCGGATCGAGGGCCACAAGGCAGGGGAGCCTGCCCTGCTGGACGTCATGGCCGGCGCGATCGAGCTGGGGATCGAATACGTCAGTGTGTACGCCTTCTCCACCGAGAACTGGCGGCGGTCCCCTGAGGAGGTGCGCTTCCTGATGGGCTTCAACAAGGATGTCTTGCGCCGGCAGCGGAACCAGCTCGATGAATGGGGGGTCCGGATCCGCTGGTCCGGGCGGCGCCCGAAGCTGTGGGGCTCGGTGATCCGCGAACTCGAAGAGGCCGAGGACTACACCCGGGGCAACAGCACCTGCACCCTGAACATGTGCGTCAACTATGGCGGACGGGCCGAGATCGCCGACGCCGTCTCCGCGATTGCGGAGGAAGTGGCCCAGGGCCGGCTGAAGCCGGGGGCCATCACCGAGCGGACCATCCAGAAGTTCCTCGACGAGCCGGACCTGCCGGACGTGGACCTGTTCCTGCGCAGTTCCGGGGAACAGCGGCTGTCCAACTTCATGCTCTGGCAGTCGGCCTATGCCGAGTTCGTGTTCATGGACACCCTGTGGCCGGACGTGGACCGGCGGACGCTGTGGGACGCCGTCGAGATCTATGCACAGCGGGATCGCCGCTACGGTGGAGCCATCGACGCCGCTCCCGCCGCGGGCGGCCAGGTCAGCTGATCCGCGTCAGTCGTAGACGTACGCCCTGATCCACCGGGACAGCCGGGCGTAGGCGTCCGCGCGGACCCGCGGGGCGGAGAGGAAGACGTCATGCAGGGCGCCGTCAATCCGCTCCAGCGTCACGGTGCGGCCCAGACTGAGCGCGCGGAGCGCGATCGTGTTCACGTCCAGGACCGCGTCCGTGCGGCGCATGGACTCCTTCCAGAACATCCCGTTGGCGCTGGCGCCCGAGATGAGCACCAGGATGGGCACATCGATGTTCAGCCCACGCGCCACCCTGGACTGGCCGGCGAGCACGGCGCTGAGCCAGCCGGCGCGGACCGGAAAGGCGTGCGGCGGACGGTAGGCATCGTCCAGGGCCCATTCGCCTTCCGCGGCGCTGCTGATGCTGCGCCAGTAGAAGGCCCGCTCGGGCAGCCGGATCACAGATTCCGGCCAGAACCGGGCGAACGGCTCCACCATGGTCCGCGCGGCCCGGCGCAGGGCGGGGCTGCCGTGGACTTCCAGCCATGGGCTGTCCAGGACCAGCTGTGACACCATCCCCGGATGCCGGTCGGCCCACAGCGCCGCGATCAGGCCGCCGGTGGAGTGTCCCATCAGCGTCACCTGCGGCGGCGTGGCGCCCGGCCTGAGCGAACCGATGATCCCGAGCGCTGCAGTGATTTCGGCGTCGTAGTTGTCCAGGTCCGCGACGTAGCCGCCGTGGGTGCCCGGGCGCAGGCTGCGGCCATGGTTGTGCATGTCGAGGGCGAAAAACTCAAACCCCTGCCCCGCCCAGAATTCCGCGAGCTCCTCATTGAAGAAGTAGTCACTCCAGCCGTGCAGGAACAGCACAGCCCGGGCCGGCAGCGCCGATGGTGCCGGCGGGAGCGGGGTATGGCGGACCAGGGTGGCAGTGCGCAGCACACCGTCAGGGCTGACGGCCTCAAAGGTGCACGCCTGGAAATCATCCCCGAGAATGTCGGTCCGCCACTGCATCGACTTTCCTCCTGTGTTGCTGAGTGCCTGCCCGGACTAGGCCGCGGACGCAGCGGCCCGGCCCGCGGAACGTCCGGAGAAGAGGCATCCGCCCAGGAACGTTCCCTCGAGTGCCCGGTAGCCGTGGATTCCGCCGCCGCCAAACCCTGCGGCTTCACCGGCCGCGAACAGCCCGGGCACGGGCTGCCCGGCGGCATCCAGGACCCGCGACTGCAGATCCGTCTGCACACCGCCAAGGCTCTTGCGCGTCAGGACCGAGAGCCGGACGGCGAGCAGGGGACCGTGCCGCGGATCCAGCAGCCGGTGCGGCGGGGCGACCCGCATGATCTTGTCGGTGGCGAAACGCCGCGCTGCCCGGATCGCCGCCAGCTGCGGATCCTTGCCCATCCCGCTGGCAAACTGCCGGTCCCGGTCGCGGATCAGCTGCTCCAGGGCCGCGGGGTCGATGAGCTGCCCGCCCGTCAGATCGTTCATCTGCCCGGCGAGCCCGGCGGGGTCCGCTGCCTGCAGGAAGTCCACCCCGCGGTCCAGGAACCGCTGCAGCGGTGTATCGCTGCCGGGCTTCAGCCGTGAGACCAGCCGCCGGACGTCCTTGCCCGTGAGATCCGGGTTCTGCTCGGATCCTGACAGCGCGAACTCCTTCAGCGCGATGCTGCGGTTCAGGACGAACCATGAATGGGCATGTCCCGTGGCCAGGATGTGGCGGAGGGCGCCGAGGGAATCGAAGCCCGGAAACAGGGGAGGCGGGAGCATCCGCCCCGTCGCGTCCAGCCACAGGGCCGACGGTCCGGGCAGGATCCGGATGCCGTGCCGCGGCCAGACCGGGGCATGGTTGTGGATACCCTCCGGGTAATGCCACATCCGGTCCCCGTTGATGAGGTGTCCGCCGGCGCGGCCCACGGCCGGGAGGAAGTCCCCGTCCACGGATGCCGGCACGCCACTCAGCATCCGCTCCGGCGCCGCGCCGCCTGGCCACTGCTTGCGGACCACATTGTGGTTGCCGCCGATGCCGCCGCTTGTCACCACCACGGCTGCGGCCGCAGCCTCGAAAGTACCGGCCGGGCGTCGTGAAGAGCTTTCGCCCCGGCCTGCGCCGCTGGCTTCGAGCAATTCGCCGCTCACGCCGCTCACCCGGCCCGCGGTTTTCACGAGCCCGGTGGCGCGGTGGCGGAAATGGAAGGACACGCGGCCGGCGGCTTCGCCTTCGCGCAGCTTGGCAAGGAAGGGGGCCACCAGCGCCGGTCCCGTGCCCCACGCGACATGGAAGCGCGGGACAGTGTTGCCGTGGCCGTCCGGGCCGTAGCCGCCGCGTTCGGCCCACTGCACCAGGGGAAACAGCCCGACGCCCAGCGCGGCGAGCCAGCCACGCTTCTCACCGGCGGCGAAGTTCACGTACGCCGCCGCCCACTCCTTCGCCAGGGCGTCCTCCGGCCGGTCGAATCCCGCCGACGCATGCCAGTCGGCGAGGGCCAGCTCTTCACTGTCCCGCACCCCGAGCCGCCGCTGCTCCGGAGTGTTGACCATGAAGAGGCCGCCGAAGGACCAGTGCGCCTGGCCACCGACGGAGGCCTCGGGTTCCTGATCGAGCACCGCCACCCGGCGGCCGGCGGCATAGGCCTGGGCCGCGGCCACGAGCCCTGCCAGGCCGGCGCCCACCACCACAACGTCGGCCTCGATCCCGCGACCCGAAGCCCCACGGCCGCCCGTTCCGACACCCTCATTGCTGGTCATGGCTTCATGCTAACTCCCGCCGGCGCACTTCCGCCGCCGGGCCCGGGGCGCGGGGCGCCGCAGTCACAACGACAGTCACAACGGGCAGTCACAACCGTGCCGGCGCATGCGCTGGTTTGGTCTGCGCGGCCCGAACCGGAAAACTAGAGGCATGCGCGTATATCCCACATTTTTCCGGCTGGCCTTCTCATGGATGGACGCCGAACGCGCCCATAAGATCGGGTTCAAGGCCATCCGCCTCGCCCACAGCTGCGGTGCCGGGCGGTTGCTGCAGAAGTTCACCGCCCCCGCGGCGTCGCTGCAGACCCAGGCGTTTGGCCTGACCTTCCCGTCCCCATTCGGCCTAGCGGCCGGCTTCGACAAGGAAGGCCACGGCATCGAGGCGCTGGCTGAGCTCGGCTTCGGCCATGTGGAGGTCGGCACCATCACCGGCCAGGCCCAGCCCGGGAACCCGGCGCCGCGGCTGTTCCGCCTCGTGGAGGACAGGGCCGTCATCAACCGCATGGGGTTCAACAACGACGGCGCCGCGGCGGTGGCCCCGCGCCTGAAGTCCGCCCGCGCCGCCCTGCAGCGCCAGCACCCCGGCGTCCGGCCCGTGATCGGGGTGAACATCGGCAAGAGCAAGGTGGTCGGGCTCGAGGATGCGGTGTCCGATTACCTGATCAGCGCGCGCAGCCTGGCCCCCGCAGCGGATTATCTCGTCGTGAACGTCAGCTCGCCCAACACCCCCGGGCTTAGGCTGCTGCAGGACGTGGAGACCCTGCGCCCGCTGCTGGCCGCAGTGGGGGAGGAGGCGGACAAGGCCGCCGGCCGCCACATTCCCCTCCTGGTCAAGATCGCGCCCGACCTCAGTGATGAGGACATCGACGACGTCGCGCGCCTGGCGCTTGACTTGAAGCTGGACGGCATCATCGCCACCAACACCACGATCGCCCGCACCGGGCTCGCCTCCAGCCCCGACAAGGTTGAGGCGTGCGGGGCAGGAGGTCTTTCCGGGGCGCCCCTGAAGAAACGGTCCCTGGAGGTCCTGGCCCGGCTCAAGTCCGTCACCGGCGGAGCGCTGACCCTGGTCTCGGTGGGCGGCGTCGAAACGGCACAGGATGTGCAGGAACGGCTGGACGCCGGCGCCACCCTCGTCCAGGGCTACACGGCGTTCCTTTACGAGGGACCTTTCTGGGCCGCGCGCATCAACCGGCTGCTGGCCACCCACCCGAGCCGGCGCTAGACCTTACGCTGCGATCGGGCCGGACCGGTCGCAGCAACCAAGAAGCCCCCGACAGGTGACTGCCGGGGGCTTCTTGGTTGAAGAATCGTGGAAGGGAAATGTCAGGCGGGGAACTCGCCGCGCCGGACCTGGGGCTTGGGCAGGCGCAGGCGGCGGAACTGCAGGGAGCGCATGGAGCCGTACCAGACGGTGCCGCGCTCGACGTCGCCGAACTTTTCGCCGAGCCGTTTCTTGAGCTTGCGGGAGAGGATGAAGACGTCCACGAAGACCGCGAGGAACATGACCCAGAAGGCGCCCAGGACGTAGACCATCTGTGCGCTGGAGGCCGGCACGAGCAAGGAGATGATGACAAACAGCAGGGCGCCGAACATGAGGAACTCGCCAAGGCTGAAGCGGGCATCGACAAAATCTCGGGCGAACCGCTTCTGCGGACCCTTGTCCCGCAGCGGCAGGAACTTATCGTCACCGGTGTCCATGGCCTGCCGCATCTTGAGCCGCTGCTCCGTGACGGCGGCGCGCTCGGCAGCCTTGGAAGCCTTGCGGTCCTCCGGCACGAGGGGCCGCTTGCGGGCCGCCTCCTGGGCGCTGCGCTTGGGCGTGGGTGCGCCCTTGCCGGTCACGGCGCTACGGGCTGCTGCCTCGGATGCCTGCTGGTCAACTACGTCCTGCGCCGATGGCGCTTCCTTTTTACGTCCAAACACCCCTAAAGAATACCCCGCAGACACAGGCCCGAGACCCAGCCCACACGGCGCAGGCCCGGGCGTGACGCTGTTTGTAGTGATTCAGAGCACGGGTAGTGTTTTGGCCATGACTTCATCTACCGCGGGGAACCCGCAGACCACCATGGACCACGAGGGCACCATCGATGCCGAGGCCCTCCGCCAGGCCGTTGCCGAATCGTTCGACAAAACGATCGGCCAGCTGACGGACCTTGTTGCCATTCCGGGCATCGCCTGGCCCAGCTTTGATCCCGCCCCGTTGAACCGCAGCGCCGACGCCGTCGCCAGCCTCGTGCGGGCCAGCGGCTTCGACGACGTCCGGATCCTCCGCTGCGACAAGGAAGACGGGACGCCCGGCGGGCCCGCCGTCGTCGCCCGCCGCCCGGCCGCGGAGGGCAAGCCGACAGTCCTGCTGTACGCCCACCACGACGTCCAGCCCACCGGCGACCTGGCACTGTGGGAAACCGACCCCTTTACCGCCGTCGAGCGCGACGGCAGGCTCTTCGGCCGCGGTGCCGCCGATGACAAGGCCGGCATCCTGGCGCACATTGCCGCCTACTCTGCGGTCACGCGCGTGCTCGGTGACGAATTGGGCCTGGGCGTGACGTTCTTCTTCGAGGGCGAAGAGGAGGCCGGCTCGCCAACGTTCCGGCAGTTCCTGGAAACCCACCGCGAGTTGCTCCGCGCCGACGTGATCGTCGTGGCCGACTCCAGCAACTGGAAGGTCGGCATTCCAGCCCTGACCACCAGCCTGCGCGGCCTGGTGGACGGCACCATCGAGGTCAAGGTCCTGGACCACGCCGTGCACTCGGGCATGTTCGGCGGCCCCGTGCTCGACGCCCCGACCCTGCTGGCCCGCCTGATCGCGACCCTCCACGACGACGAGGGCAGTGTCGCGATCAAGGGCCTGGTGAGCCGCGATGACGTGGTTGTCGACCTCACCGAGGAGGAGTACCGCGCCGACGCCTCCGTGCTCGACGGCGTGAAGCTCGCCGGGACCGGCAGCATTGCCTCACGCATGTGGACCAAGCCCGCCCTGTCCATTATCGGCTTTGACGCCCCGGCCGTGGACGTCGCCTCCAACACCCTGCTGCCGCGGGCCCGGGCCAAGTTCAGCCTGCGCCTGGCCCCGGGGCAGGACCCGGCAGCCGCCATGGAGGCTGTCCGCCAGCACGTCGAAACCCACGCCCCGTTCGGCGCTGAGGTGGTGTTCACCCCGGGGGAGAGCGGCAACTCCTTCCTGACGGACACGAGCTCGAAGGCCGCGTCCGTGGCCATGTGGGCCCTGGGCGAGGCCTGGGGTGTGCCCGCCGTCGAAATGGGGATCGGCGGATCGATCCCCTTCATCGCGGACCTCACCGAGCTCTACCCGGACGTGCAGATCCTGGTCACCGGCGTCGAGGATCCCGATTCCCGAGCCCACAGCGCCAACGAATCGCTGCACCTGGGTGACTTCCGGAACGCAATTGTCGCCGAGGCCCTGCTGCTCGCGCGCCTGAACAACGAAGGCGCGCTCTAGCCCCCGCGCCTGGCGCGTCCCGGGGAACATCCAGCCGTCTCCCACGGTTACGTCAGAAGTTAGAGCTACAGGGCTGCGCGAAGTAGCATGTAGCTATAGCCCATACCGTTTAAGTAGGGGCGGGCACCGTGTGAGCGGGGCCGCCACCACCGTTGCAAGAAGGTAGGCCATGAGCACTACAACCAATGAAAACAGCGCCGGCAACTCTGCCGCCGAGGCCGGCGAGCTGGCCACGCACGAGGTCATGCTGACCGACGTCGCGGCTGGAAAGGTCCGCAGCCTGCTGGAGCAGGAAGGCCGCACCGATCTGCGCCTCCGCGTTGCCGTGCAGCCCGGCGGTTGCTCCGGCCTGATTTACCAGCTCTACTTCGACGAGCGGCTGCTCGACGGGGATGCAGTACGCGACTACGACGGGGTGGAAGTCGTCGTCGACAAGATGAGCGTTCCTTACCTCAGCGGTGCCAGCATCGATTTCGAGGACACCATCGCCAAGCAGGGCTTCACGATCGACAACCCGAATGCCGGCGGGTCCTGCGCCTGCGGAGATTCTTTCCACTAATTCCTTCCACTAAGGCCGGGCATTTTGCCCGGCCTTAGTGCCGCAGGATCCTCAACGAGCGGCGCCTACAAAAAGGTCCCGACGCACGGTGCGGACATGTGGGCGAAAACTCCCGGGGAGCGGTAAGCTCTACACCGAGTAGTAAAACTTTTCGTTTGCCCTGCCCGTAATTTGCGGGGCAACAGCAACAAGTAGGAAGGGCCGTCTGTGAGTTCGCAGAACCGAACCGGCAGCCGACGCAAACAGATCACTACGATCACTGGCTTGGCACTAGCCGGCGCGTTGGCTTTGACTGGATGTTCACCAGAGGTACAGAAGGGCTGGTTGCCCACCGAGCGTGGCACCACCAATCACACTGACCTCATCATGGACCTCTGGGTCAACTCATGGATTGCCGCGCTGGTCGTCGGCATCATCACCTGGGGCCTGATGATCTGGTGCATCGTCGCTTACCGGCGCCGCAAGGGCACCGTGGGCTTCCCGCGCCAGAACAGCTTCAACCTTCCGCTTGAAGTGTTCTACCTGACGATCCCGCTGTTCATGGTCCTGGTGTTCTTCTACTTCACCGACCGCGACCAGCAGTCGATCGATGACCGCTCAACGCCGGCCGACGTCGTCGTCGACGTCCGCGGCAAGCAGTGGGCGTGGGACTTCAACTACTTGAAGGGCAACGTCGTCACCGAGGACGTGCACGAAGCCGGCGTCCAGGCGCACCTGACCGGTAACGACGTGGACAAGAACAAGCTGCCCACCCTGTACCTGCCGGTCAACAAGTCGGTTGACCTCGAGCTCAACGCGCGCGACGTCATCCACTCCTTCTGGGTCCCCGCGTTCCTGCAGAAGCGCGACATGATTCCCGGCAAGACCAACTACATCCGGTTGACGCCCACCAGGGAGGGCACCTACGACGGTAAGTGCGCCGAACTCTGTGGCGAGTACCACTCCGAAATGCTGTTCCGCGTGAAGGTTGTCTCCGAGTCGGAGTTCCAGGCGCACATGAACCAGCTGCGCCAGGACGGGAACACCGGCCTGCTCGGTGAAGAGTACGACCGCAACCCGGCCCCGGCCGAAACCAAGTAAGGGGAGCGACGTGGCAACTTACACTCAATCCGCCGGGATCCTCGAGGCTCCCGTAGTACCGAAGTCCAAGGGACGCATCGTCGTCAACTGGATCACCTCGACCGACCACAAAACGATCGGGTACATGTACCTGATCGCGTCGTTCATCTTCTTCTGCTTCGGCGGCATCATGGCGCTGCTGATCCGTGCCGAGCTCTTCGAGCCCGGCATGCAGATCCTGCAGACCAAAGAGCAGTACAACCAGCTCTTCACCATGCACGGCACCGTCATGCTGCTGATGTTCGCGACGCCGCTGTTCGCCGGCTTCACCAACGTCATCATGCCGCTGCAGATCGGTGCCCCCGACGTCGCCTTCCCGCGACTGAACGCACTGGCCTTCTGGTTCTTCCTCTTCGGCTCCACGATCGCCGTCTCCGGGTTCATCACCCCGCAGGGTGCCGCGTCGTTCGGCTGGTTCGCGTACGCGCCCCTGTCCAACACTACGTTCAGCCCCGGCGTGGGCGGTGACCTCTGGGTCTTCGGCCTGGCGCTCTCCGGCTTCGGCACCATCCTCGGCGCCGTCAACTTCATCACCACCATCATCTGCATGCGCGCCCCGGGCATGACCATGTGGCGGATGCCGATCTTCACCTGGAACGCCCTCGTGACCTCCATCCTGGTCCTGATGGCCTTCCCGCCGCTGGCCGCCGCGCTGTTTGCCCTCGGCGCCGACCGCCGCTTCGGTGCGCACATCTTCGATCCCGAGAACGGCGGTGCCGTCCTCTGGCAGCACCTGTTCTGGTTCTTCGGCCACCCTGAGGTGTACATCATCGCGCTGCCGTTCTTCGGCATCGTCTCCGAGATCTTCCCGGTCTTCAGCCGCAAGCCGATCTTCGGCTACAAGGGCCTGGTCTACGCGACCATCTCCATCGCCGCCCTGTCCGTGACTGTGTGGGCCCACCACATGTACGTCACCGGCTCGGTCCTGCTGCCGTTCTTCTCCTTCATGACGATGCTCATCGCCGTTCCGACCGGTGTGAAGTTCTTCAACTGGATCGGCACCATGTGGCGCGGTTCCATCACGTTCGAGACCCCCATGCTGTGGAGCATCGGCTTCCTGGCGACGTTCCTCTTCGGCGGCCTCACCGGCATCATCCTGGCCTCGCCGCCGCTGGACTTCCACGTCTCGGACTCCTACTTCGTCGTGGCGCACTTCCACTACGTGGTCTTCGGCACCGTCGTGTTCGCCATGTTCGCCGGGTTCTACTTCTGGTGGCCCAAGTGGACCGGCAAGATGCTCAACGAGCGCCTCGGCAAGATCCACTTCTGGATGCTGTTCCTGGGCTTCCACGGCACCTTCCTGATCCAGCACTGGCTCGGCGTCGAAGGCATGCCCCGCCGCTACGCGGACTACCTAGTGGAGGATGGCTTCACCTGGATGAACCAGTTCTCCACCATCGCCTCGTTCGTCCTCGGCGCCTCGCTGATTCCGTTCTTCTGGAACGTCTACATCACCTGGCGCAGCAACGAGCGTGTGGAAGTTGATGACCCGTGGGGCTTCGGTGCCTCGCTGGAATGGGCCACGTCCTGCCCGCCGCCGCGCCACAACTTCACCTCCCTGCCCCGCATCCGCTCCGAGCGTCCTGCCCTGGACCTGCACCACCCGGAGCTCTCCCAGTCCTACACCGTGGATTCGCCTGCTCCGGCAGCATCGGCTCTCGGTAACGCCGACCAGAAGGACACCGCCAAGTGAAAATCGAATCAAGGATCTTTGGCTTCGGCGTGTTCTTCTTCGTGCCCGTTGCATTCATCTACGGATACCTGACCAACTGGACTGAATGGGTGGGCGCACTGGCCATCCTGCTGGTTGGCGGACTCGCCGGCATGATCGGCGCTTACCTCGGCTTCACCGGCCGCCGCGTGGGCATGCGCCCCGAGGACCGCAACGACGCCGAGATCCATGAAGGCGCCGGCGAGCAGGGACACTTCAGCCCCTGGAGCTGGTGGCCGCTGATGCTGGGCCTGTCCTGCGCCGCCGGGTTCCTCGGCCTGGCCGTGGGCTGGTGGATCGTCTTCATCGCCGGCGGCATGGCAGTGGTCGCACTGGTCGGCTGGGTCTACGAGTACAGCCGCGGTGACCACGCGCACTAGCGCCCACCCGGACTAAAAGTTCAGAACGCACGAAGGCGGGCCCCACCATTGGTGGGGCCCGCCGTCGTTGTGTCCTGCTTCCTGCGTTCCTGCCGGCCGGGTGCGGCGCGTCCCCGCGCGCCCAGCCCGCCTGCGCAGCGTCCCGCCTGGAGGGCGGCACCGCACTGCGGGCCGCCGAATGGGAGCGGGGAGGCCCTCAGGCGGCCGCTGCCGATTCCAAGAGGATCCGGAGTTCCTCCAGCGCACCCTCGGCCTCTGCCGGGCTGCAGGAGGCCGGGAGGGCGTCCGCAGCGACGGCCAGCTCCACCTCACAGCCGCACTCGAAGTCCTCGGTCATGACCTCCAGCAGCGAGCGGGCGTCGACGCCTGGCCTGCCGTCCTTGCTGATGGTCACCGGGAGGCCGGTCGCCGTGACCGCCCGGACAAATACTGCCGCTGGCCGGGCGTGGAGGCCGATGGCGGCCGTGACGATTGCCTTGCGAACTGGCAACGGGACTCCCTCATGCTGGTGTTGTTCTGTACGTGTTGCTGCTGCACGGGCTGGCCACGCGACCGGTGACCCAGATGGAGGGCGTCCGGCAGGCAGTCCGTCAGACCGGGCGGGCGGCATTGCCCCGGCCACGGCCTGTACCTACAAGGGTAGCGGCGGGGGAGTACCCGGCACGACTTGAGTCGGCGGCGTGGTCTAGACCTGCCGCGTCACGGGCTTACCCTTGAGATATGAGTGTATTTCCCGCGCCGGGCCGCAACCGGAGGGTGGACCATGGCGTCCACTAACGCGTCCAAGATGATTGGCGAGATCGACCGTCAGAGCGGGGTGCCGATCTACGTGCAGTTGCGCGAGATCCTCCGCGCGCACATCGCCGCCGCGTGCCCGCCCGGATCTGCGCTGCCCTCCGAACGGGACCTCGCCCAGCGCTTCGGCCTCGCCCGGATGACCGTGCGCCAGGCCATCGATGCCCTCGTAGGTGAGGAAGTGATTGAACGCGTCGTGGGCCTGGGCACGTTTGTGCGCAAACCCAAACTGGATCTCCAGGTAAAGCTGACCTCCTACAGCGAAGAGATGCAGCGCCGCGGCATGGTCCCGGCCGCCAAGGTCCTGAGCTTCGAGCAGATTGGCGCCAGCGCGTTCCTGGCCCGTGAGCTGCAGTTGGAGGAGGGGACACCCCTGGTCCGGTTCCGGCGCCTCCTGCTGGCCGACAACGAACCGATGAGCGTGGATGAAAACTTCATCCCGGCCCACCGGGTCCCCGGCCTGCTGGACGGCGAACCGCCCACATCCCTCTACAACGTGCTGAGCGAACGCTACGGGCTGGTGATGGAATGGGGCGAGGACATGATCGAGGCGACGGCTGCGTCGCCGTCCACGGCCCGTCTCCTGAATGTCGAGGTCGGAACCCCGCTGCTGAAGATCCAGCGCCACGCCTTCGTGGCCCGCGCCATGGTGGACTACTCCGTGTCCTACTACCGGGCTGACCGCTACAAGCTCTGGGTGCCCCTGCAGCGCCCCGGCGTCCGGCCAACGCGCAACTACGCCTCGGGATACCGGCCGTAGCCAAAACAACGCCGGTGGTTTGCTGGG
>Ga0207683_10001842_pt1 | contig 18744 bp, 20 predicted proteins | sample KBSM73metaG_FD_184333 | JGI IMG/M metagenome (GOLD analysis project Ga0207683, IMG submission 184333) | Miscanthus rhizosphere microbial communities from Kellogg Biological Station, Michigan, USA - KBS M7-3 metaG (SPAdes) (version 2) | ecosystem: Host-associated > Plants > Roots > Rhizosphere >... | reverse complement strand
ATTTAAAACACCCGTCGCTGAAAAATTTGTATTTAAATAATTTCCGCTGAATGAATTCAACGTAACATTTTTTGGGTTAAAGGTTAGTTTGGTTCCCGTAATAGTAACACCGGTGGGATAATCTTTCGCTTTGTATTTTACATTCGCCAGTTCTGCGGTACCGCTGGTATATATCTTATCATATTCTTTTTTATCAATTGCTGTTTTATTACCGCTGAAATTAACGTCTGCATTTAATATACCGGAAAGCGATGTGCCTGGTTCCAGTTGCACAAATTGTTTTACATTATCGAGAGTAAATCGTCCTTTTGCCGTTCCCGAAAAATCTGCTGTCGATACCGGGTTTGTCAATTTTAACGTGAAGTCAACCGGGTCTTTACCAACTTCAATGTGAGCGGAAGAAATGTTTACCGATGTTTTATCCGCAACGCCGCCGCTGTTTTCCAGCTGTATTTTCATGTTACCGTTCTGAATTGGCTCAGGAAAATCTTTGGAGGAGTAAAAAAGATGTTGAATATCGAGAAAGCCACCGGCTGTAAAAGGCCCTTGCTGTTGTTGTATCGCGGACAGATTTCCTTTTGCAAAAGCATCAGCTGATACCAATCCCGCGAGTTTTGTATTGCCCTCGAGTTTTACAAACTTTGAAATATTGGCAAGATCAATTTTACCCTTTGCCGTTGCATCAATGTATTTAGCAGTTTCGGGATTCTTAAATAAAACATGAAAGTCGAAAGGCTCATTATCCATTTCAATATGTCCCTTTGAAATATCGATCACTGCATTGTCCGGTTTACCATCGGGGTTAGTGGCATGCAGCGCCAGCTGAATGTTTTTAACCGGCTTTGGCAGGTCAGGATATTGGAAAAATCCATCTGTTACTGCAAGGTTTACATCATAAGCAGGCATTTGTTGCGGGCTATACACTCCTTTCACAAAACCATTGAATGCAGCTTTACCGCTTGTTTTTATTTTATCAAAATCTTTTTTGTATACAGCAGGAATCATCGACAGGATATCTTTAAAATCATTCGATGGCGACTTGAAATTGATATTCATGTTGTAGGTGCTGTCATTCACCAATTGAAAAAATCCGTCCGCAGACAGTTTGAGATTGTTTACTAAAATATCATCAGTTTTAAAATCATAGCGGCTTGCTTTGTTATCAATCTTTATATCGGCACCGATATCTGTTTTTGCATTCAGGAGATAGGGCACACCGCCGTAATTGAAACTTGCGGATGCTGTTTTTGTATTCGTGGAAAGCGTAAAAACATCCTGTGTAAAATCACCGCTTCCTTCATGGTTAAGACCGATGATCTCTGCACTCATGTTACTGCTTTCGTCATTGTAAAGTATATAACCATTGTTGATGGAATACTTCTGCAATTGCATTTTAAATGATGAAGAGCTGGTGTCTGCCCTTGTTTGCGACGTATCCGGTTTTGCAATATCCCAATTCGCCTTTCCATTTTTATTTACCAGGGCATGAATACGCGGCGATTCAAGATAAACGCCGCCTACTTTTAATTCAGATCCGGAAATAACGCTCATTATGTTTACGGAAACGTCAATTTTTTCTGCACTGACCAATGTGTCTTTGGCAAATTCGTCTTTACCTATAACCGATACATTTTCCAATGCTACCGATAGTTTTGGGAAATGCCTGAACAAGGAGAGGCTGAGATCTTTAAAATCAACAGTAGCGTTTACACTTTTATTGATACCATTCTTTGCGGCTGTAAGAATTTTCCCTTTGAATAAAATAGGGATAGCGAAAGCAAAAACGATTAATACTAATAGTACGATTCCGGTGATTTTCAGGGCTTTTTTCATAGAACGCTAATTTAAACGCTAATATCCGCTAATGAGTACCAATGAACACCAATAGTAGCCTTCAATTAGCGTCAATAGAAGTATTTTCGGGCTTCAAGATACAAATATGACACCAGAAAGAGAAGAACGGCTTTTTTCGGTATTAAATAAACGGCAGAATGATATAACTGTTGTGCTCGAAAATGTGTTTGACCCGCATAATATATCGGCCGTTATGCGTACATGCGATGCGGTGGGTATACAGGAGATATATGTACTGAATACAAAGATCCCGCGGCATAAAAAATGGGGCAGCAAAAGCAGCAGCAGTGCGGCAAAATGGTTGACCGTTTGTCAATTTACCGATGCTGCAGAATGTTTCTCGGTATTGAGAAAAAATTATTCAACGATCATGGCTACACATTTAGGTGCAGCCTCGGTTGACTTATATGAAATGGATTTTACCGGGAAAATTGCACTCGTATTTGGTAATGAACATTCCGGCGTAAGCGAAGAATTATTAAGGTATACAGACGGTAATTTTATTATACCGCAGCTTGGCATGATTCAATCGCTGAACATCAGTGTGGCCTGTGCTGTTACATTATATGAAGCCTTTCGTCAAAAAAGTTTAGCGGGTCACTATAAAGAACGTAAATTGAATGAAGGTGCTTTCAATGAATTGTGGAAGGAGTGGTCATTAAACAACAGGGAGTAATGCGTATAAGAATTATATCTTCAATTGTAATTGTGCTACTGGTTTGTTTCAACGCGTCGTCGCAAACTATACCGGCATGGAAAATATCCGACCTGGAAGCTTATATACAAAAATCAAATACGCCGGTCATTATAAATTTCTGGGCCACGTATTGTATCCCTTGCCTCAAAGAGATTCCCTATTTCGAAGAAACAGTAAAGAAATACAGGAAGGATAGTGTAAAGATTTTATTGGTGAGTCTTGATATGAAAGAGCAATACCCGCAAGATATAAGAACAATGATCCAAACGAGAAAATTTACATCTTCTTCCGTTTGGCTCAACGAAACAGATGCCGATTATTTTTGTCCTAAAGTAGACAGCGCATGGTCAGGAGCGTTACCTTCCTCACTATTCGTGAATAATAAAAACGGGTACCGTAAATTCTTTGAAGCACCGGTACCGGGTGAAAGACTGGGTAAAGAAATTGATGCAATGATCGGAAAGAAGTGACAAGTTAGACGTTGACAGATTAAAATGTTGACAAGTTAACCTGTTCGCGCAGTTCTCCGGATACCGTGAACGCCAACTGTCAATTTTTAAACTTCTCAATTGGTAAACCAAACCAACCTACTCAATAAGACTCCTCTGTTTCAGGCTCCGGTTCCTGCTGCTGTTTTGCCAATAAATATAAAAATGTAACTCCGGCACCGATACTTACCACGGCGAGGAAAATGCCAATACCACTTTTAACCGCAATGCTCGTCGCGAGGCAATAACCGGTTAACACAAAAAAAGAAAGAATGACGATCCTGTTGATGAGTCTTCTGGAGATCATAAGCGTGGTTTTAAACGTGAATAAATGGTTTAAGTTGCTGGGAATACCTCTGTGATGCGCCGGTAAATTATTTCCATAAACTTCCATAAAAAAAACAATCCCGCGCGGGTGCCGGGATATTAAAGGTTGAAAGTTGAAGTTACCTAACCTTCGGCTTTCAATAAAAAGAGTTACGACAAACTATTTTAACACGACATTAATTTCTTTTTATACCGCATCCTATGGAACGGGTAACTTTTGTTGTCACATCCTTTCCGGCCAGCATTTCGCTGATCGCTTCTGAAAGATATTTTTTTGATACGTCGCCGGCATTACCCGGGTTATTATCAATGGCTCCATGATAAACGAGTTTCATCTCCTTATCAAAAAGAAAACATTCCGGTGTGCGCATGGCACCAAAGGCGTCGGCCATCACCGAATTTTTATCAACTGCGTAATGCCATTTGTATTGCTGGCCTTTTGCATAGCTCTGCATATCTTCAAAGGAATCTCCATCCCCACGGGTAGCCTCATTCGCATTCAGCAGAATGACACCGACATTTTTAGACAACGCTTCCTTACATATTTCTTTTGTTCTTTCCTGGTTTTTGATCACCACCGGGCAGGTATTGCAGCTAAACATCACCAGTAAACCGCCTTCTTTTTTAACATCTTTAAATGACACTTCCCTGCCCGTTATATCCTTCATTTTAAGATCGGGATTGGGAATCGCAGAACCGATGGCCAGCTCATGCACAGACAGACGGAATGATAGCAGACTAAACGCAGCAAACAGAGCTGCACAGGAGAGTATCTTTTTCATCTGTAAACTTTTTGTTTTTAATTACGACGCGCAGATAAAGTCTGTATAAATTTCGTAAAAAACGCGGATAATTAACGGCCGCTGACGCATGGATATTTTCCATTCATAGCATTACTAAAATCAGACGGCTTTGAGTGTAGTCTTTTGTTCCTCGGCTAATCTTTTTAATGAAGATATGCTGACATTTAATTCGAAACCAATTAGTAATACCAGTGAATTGAAATAGATTAAGACCATTAAAATGAGTATAGCACTGATGGAGCCGTACAGTTTGTTATAACTTGCGAAATTATTTACCCAATAGGAAAAAAGATAGGTAAACAACAGCATAAGACAGGTGGCCAGCATAGAGCCCGGGTTTAATAATCTCCATTTTTTATCGACAGACGGCGCATGCCGGTATATGTAAGATATGCTGTAAAAAAACAGGAGAACGATTACAACCCATCGCACATTTTTAATTACTGCACGCACAGTTGCACTTTGAATACCCAGCCATTTCAACACAGCGCCCTGCATCACCATTAATAAAATCGATGAAAAAACAATAACAAACATGATCAGGGTAAGCTTGATCGCAATGCCGCGCTTTTGTAAAGATTTTCTTTTGCGGAAACCAATATAATTTTTATCAAACGAACGCATAATGCCCATCATCGCATTGGATGAATAAAATAAAGCAAGCAGGAAACCGATAGACAATAAACCGTTTCTTGGGTTGGTAAGAAAATCGCGAAGAAAATTGATGATTGCCCGGTTATTTGTTTCACCAGGAACTACATCGCGTATCAGCCGGAACAATTCATGTGTGAACTGCTTAACGAATGGCAAATAAGGAATTAATGTAAACAGGAAAATGATAGCTGGCGGAATAGCCATTACTATATTGAAGGATATAGCGGAGGCCCTTTCAATCATTCCTACCTTACGGACCTGCTCAAAGAAAAATTTTACCACATCGTATAAAGGAATACCCTGGAAACCCGGAAGACGAAGACGTTTGCTCCACCCGACAAGTAATGTTACAGGAGGAGAGGTGGCAAACATATTCCTGGTTACCCGTACAATCTTTATCATGGTGCACCTTGTTTCGCTTTGTTCTGTGAATCCAGTTTGTTGAGCACCTCCTGGTATTCCCTGGCGTATTTCATATGGTCTTTGAAGTTCGTGGTAAATACCGAATTGCCGGAAAGATCGCTTTTGGCCACAAAATACAAATAGTCTGTTTTAGGTGAATCCAGTACCTCATCGATCGTCTCACGGGATGGGGTACAAATAGGCCCCGGTGGCAGGCCTTTATTCTGATAGGTATTATACGGAGATTCTACGAAAAGATATTTCTCATAAATGCGTTTCAACCCAAAATCTTTCAATGCGAATTTGATAGTCGGATCAGCCTGTAAAGGCATTCCCTTTTCCATACGGTTCAAATAAACACTGGCAATATTGGGTTTGTCAGTTTTTGAATTTGTTTCTTCCTCGATGATGGATGCAAGCGTGTAGGCCTGAACGGGAGTAAGGCCATGATCTGTTGCTTTCTTCTTTCGCTCATCGTTCCAGAATTTTTGGGAATTGTCAAATATCTTTCTGAAAATTTTATCGGGCGTAATGTTCCAGAAATACGTGTAAGTGTCCGGAACCACTGCAGCCATCACTGTATTTGTGTCGAGGGAATATTTTTTTAATGAGTCATCATTATTCAGAAAGTTGATCACCTGCACGGAATCGCATTCAAACATTCTTCCGGCCTTACCGGCGAAATCCTCTTTTGTTCGCAATTTTGTAATGACAAGATTGACAGGCGTCTGTCGTCCATTCTTCAACATTCTCACGAGGCTAAACAGGCTCATCCCTTTTTTCACCTTATACTTTCCAGCCTTTATAGTTTCCGGCTTAAAGCCCATAACTCCCGACACCATGTTAAACCAGCTGGTGCCGCCAAGATATTTTTGGGAAACAAGACTGTCTTTAAACCCTTCAAAATTTTCACCGGTCCTGATATACAGGTAATCACCATGCGAAGTGGAGACTGCAGGGCCGAATACTTTCCATCCTGCAAACAGCGCGGCCAGGATAAGAGCAAGAAAAATAATCGAAATGATCTTTTTCATAGAATGCAGTTTATACTACGGGTATTGGATAATAAAACTTTAGCTCAAAATAAATAAAAAACCCCGTCTTATCGACAGGGTCTGCGTATATCTTTCTTAAAATTATTTCTTCGTTGAGTCTTTTGGTACAACCGGGAAAGTGGTTGTATTAGCGGGTTGTTGCTGTGGTGCAGCCGCGTTGGGATTTACTTTCTCGATGTTTTCATTGCTGCCACCCGACCTGGAGAGAAAAACAGTGGATGTCAATGATAACACGGCAATTATCGCTGCAAAAAGCCAGGTACCTTTTTCGAGGACATCCGTAGTTTGTTTTACTCCCATGAATTGGGTACTGAAACCGGCGATGTTGCCTGCCAGGCCACCACCTTTTGGATTCTGAATCAATACAATCAAGCCAAGAACCACGCTGGCTAAAATGATCAATATCACAAATAACAATACCATAATCAATGCTGCTTTAATTGCTCAATAAGGGTTGCAAAATAAGCGCTTTTGGCGGGATTCTGCAAACTTAATTTCTTGTATACTTCAATGGCTTTTACCCTGTTGCCTTGCTTTAACCACACTTCAGCCATGGCCTCAGTCACTATATCGCGGTCTTCCAATGAGTGTTCTGCCAGCGTAACAACCTTCTGCTCATTGCCTTTGCCTAACTCCTGTGCAATTTCAGCAGGGGGGATTTTTTTAATGGTCTTGAGCCACTGTGTAAAGCTCTTTAATTGCTGGCCAAACCGGTCCTTCGGTTTTTCTTCCTGGCTTAGTTTAATACCCTGCGAGGCGAAATAATCTACCGTATGATACGGTTCAAATGTCAACGGGGCGTTTATATCCGGCAATGGTTCTTCTTTCATTGAAGGGATGTTGATCGCCTGTTGTTTACCATCATCTGCACTAGCGACGGGAATATCCTCTTTTCTTGCGATCACTTCCGGTTCAATCCTTTCAGAAGGCTCAGCAATTTCAATTTGTACGGGAATTTCGTTTGCAGGAGGTTCTTCAATTATGTTGACTGTTTCCGCAACAGAAGTTTCTTCTTCATCTTTTCTTTCGATGTCTGTAATTGCAGCATTGGTTGCTGATGATTCTTCGGCTCCGGTTTGTACAGGAACCCCGTTTGAAGTCTTCGTATCAATTATCTCAGCTGCGTCAACGTGAATATCTTCTTCCTTCTCATGGATTGCAGCGTCTGTATCCGTTGCCGCTGATTCTTCAGTTTCATCTTGTGTAAAACTTTCGTGGGTAGCAGGCGATTCAATTATTTCAGCTGATGTAAGACCGGTGTCTATCGCTGTCGCAGGTGCTTCGTGTACATGACCATTTGTTTCCGGTAATTTAATACCGGGAGGTAATGGTTTCTTATTTAAAATGTAGTCGAGCCAAAGTGGGTTCGTAAAGTACAACGAAGTTTTTTGTACCTGTTTGTCGTATTCCGCTGCATTTTCTTCTTTCAATTTACCCGATACGAGCAATTGTGCTATTCCAAAATAAGGATACTTATCGGCAAGTATCTCCAGCTCCCAACGGCTGCATTCCTGCAACGAGTTTTTTTTAAAAAGAGATTGTACCAGTTGGTTAGCAATTTCGATCATGACTACAAGTTACGGTGAACTTACCAGTTGGAAAAAAGCTTGTTGAAAATTTCATCTGTCATATTCAGCATGATCTCGTCATTCTTTGATACCTGCGCCTGCTCCAGTGTTTGCGTTGCAGAAAAATCAAATGAGCGGGTGGCATCGTACTCCGTGGTTTTATTGGCGAGCCGGTCAAACAAAATAATATGCACCGTTATATTAAGACGGTCGGTGGCATTCTGCTGGTTGGATATAGCCGCCGTCGAAACAGAATAATCACTTATATACCCCGATATTTCCCAATCTGCATCACCGTTAGTTTGCGTAAGTCTTGTCTGGTTCACTACTTTCTGACGCAGCTTATCACTCAGTTGCGGGCTCAGCTGTGGATTAATATACCTGGCTTTATTTTCAATGTAGTTAATCTTAACTGTCTTGATGCTATCCGGGATAGATACATCTTTGAAGCGATACACGCTGCAACTGCTTGTTGAAGAAATAATCCAGAAAAAAGCAATGAAAGGAATAAGATATGAAGCGTAGCGTAAAAATTTCTTTTTGTTCTTCATATGTTGAAACTGGTTGAATTTATTTTTTTGAGCCGGGCTGAATATCTCTATTCAGCTTCTGTTGCGTCGCACTCTTTTACATTCTGTTCTCTATTCAGCATCGTGCAGGTTTCCTTGTTATTGACTGGTCTTCAGTTGAAAATTAAATATTCGCATTTGTTGTGAAATACTCTTTTCTCAATTGGCCGCCTGGCTGGTTCGCTTACTCTTCAATATCATATTCTTTCAACTTGCGATACAAGGTTCTTTCACTGATACCCAGGTCAAGTGCTGCGTCTTTACGTTTGCCCCTGTGTTTTTTTAATGCTTTAATGATCAATTCTTTTTCCTTATCCATTATGTTCAGGCTCTCTTCCACTTCTTCATGTTCATGGATATCATTATGCACCAGCACCGGTTGCGCGGCCTGCGCCGGCGGCGTTATACCGATATGCATTGGTACGTTCTGCAAGGCTTCATGACTCTTCAATTCTTTCAACTCATTCATAAACGCAGCATTTTGCGATGCAAGATTCGGATTCTGCAAAATGTCAAAAAACATTCTTTTCAGTTCGGTCACATCTTTCTTCATATCGAAGAAGAGCTTGTAAAGTATTTCGCGTTCGTTTGCAAATTCCTGTGCAGAAGCCGATCCATTTGTATGTGCCAGCACCGGTAAGCGATTGCCTGAAACAACCGGCAAAAATTTACTTAACTCTTTTGCTGAAATACTTTTATCCTGCGAAAGAACTGATATCTGTTCCGCAATATTCTTCAATTCACGCACATTGCCCGGCCAGGGATAGTTAATTAACATGTTTTTCGCGTCCTCATCCAGCTGCACGGGAGCGGCCTTATATTTTTCTGCAAAGTCAACAGCAAATTTCCGGAACAATAAATGAATATCTTCTTTGCGGTCGTGCAATGCCGGCACACGGATGGGTACAGTGCTTAGGCGATAATAAAGATCTTCACGGAAACGTCCCTGCTCTACCAACTGTAAAAGATCTTTATTCGTTGCTGCTATTACACGTACATCTGTTTTCTGTACCTTGCTCGAACCCACACGGATGTATTCACCGGTTTCGAGCACTCTCAATAATCTTGCCTGCGTACCCAATGGCATTTCGCCGATTTCATCGAGGAAAATAGTACCGCCATTCACCGTTTCAAAATATCCTTTTCTCGCATCAGCTGCGCCGGTGAAAGATCCTTTTTCATGACCGAATAATTCGGAATCGATAGTGCCTTCCGGAATAGCGCCGCAGTTGACGGCAATAAAGGGATTATGCTTGCGGGAAGAAAGCGTATGGATAATAGATGAAAATGCTTCCTTTCCTACGCCGCTTTCTCCGGAAATTAATACGGTAAGATCAGTATTGGCTACCTGGGCGGCTACCTGCAGTGCATAATTCAATGCAGGCGAATTGCCCATAATGCCAAAACGGTTTTTTATGCTTTGAATGTCCATTGATTTAAAATTTTTGAATCTAAAATGTAGAATATAAAATGTAAAAGGAACATCGATCCGCGGGTTATTTCTCTTTTACATTCATCATTTTAGATTTTACATGTCTACTATTTCTCCCAATAAAGTCGCTTGAGTACACTCATTTACTTTAACTGTAACATAATCTCCCTTGCTATGGTTTAAATTTCCTTTTGGAAAAACAACCACTTTATTCTGCGAGTTTCTTCCCTTCCAGTTGTTGGGGTCCCGTTTGCTCTCTGCTTCTATCAAAACCCTAAAGATTTTGCCCAAATCCTTTTGATAACTTGCCAATGAGAGCCTGTTTTGCAATTCGATGATCTCCTGCAATCTTCTCTTTTTTATCGCCTCGGGTATGTCATCCTTATATCGCCGTTGTGCCAACGTTCCCGGTCGTTCGCTGTAAAAAAACATATAGCTCATATCATACCCGCTATATTCCATAATATTTAAGGTATCCTTGTGATCGTCTTCTGTTTCAGTGCAAAAGCCGGCGATAATGTCTGAACTGATTCCGCAGTCCGGCATGATCTCGCGAATGCGGTCCACCTTGGCCATATACCACTCCCGTGTGTACGTACGGTTCATCAGTTGCAAAACTCGTGTCGAGCCGCTTTGCAGGGGTAAATGGATATAACGGCAGATATTTTCATATTTGGCCATCGTATGCAATACATCGTCCGTTATGTCTTTGGGATGTGACGTAGAAAACCGAACGCGTAGTAACGGCGAAATATGCGCTACTTTTTCAAGAAGACCGGCGAATGTGACAATCGTATTGTTTTTCTCATCATGAAAATAATAGCTGTCTACATTTTGCCCCAATAAGGTTACTTCCCTATAACCACTATTGAAAAGTTCTGTGCTTTCCCTGATTATTGACTCAGCATCGCGGCTTCTTTCACGGCCACGGGTAAACGGTACCACGCAAAACGAACACATATTGTTGCAGCCGCGCATGATGCTGACGAATGCCGAAACACCATTACTATCCAGGCGCACAGGTGATATGTCCGCATACGTTTCGTCACGGCTCAACAATACGTTTACTGCTTTTTGACCGCCCTCTGCTTCGACAACCAATGTCGGCAAGCTGCGGTAGGCATCTGGTCCCACAACAATGTCCACCAGCTTTTCTTCTTCGAGGAATTTTGATTTCAATCGTTCGGCCATACAACCCAATACACCTACCAATGTTCCCGGTTTATTTTCTTTCAGTTTGCGGAACTCGGTGAGCCGCTTGCGCACGGTCTGCTCTGCTTTTTCACGAATAGAGCAGGTATTTACAAAGATCAGGTCGGCTTCTTCCACATTTCTTGTTGCCCCAAATCCTTCTTTATTCAAAATAGACGCTACTATTTCACTATCGGCAAAGTTCATCTGGCAGCCATAGCTTTCAATATAGAAACGTTTGCTGTATTGATTAGGGTCGTTGGCAAAGGGCGAAAAGGCCTCGCCTTGCCGGGTTTCGTCCTGCACTTTATCGGTCACGTAATCAAGCATTGATTAGAATAAATTAAGTCTGCAAAGATAGGAAAAGATAAGTGTTGTGACAGGTTGGCAGGGAATGATAAAAAGAGAAATTTTATTGAATATGAAGGCGTCAGTAAAGTCAAAGAGTTAATCTCTTTGCTTTAATTGAGAACTTTTGAATAATTAACCAATACACTCAATGATTTATCTGAGCGGAAGACGGGACTCGAACCCGCTACCTACAGCTTGGGAAGCTGTCGCTCTACCAGGTGAGCTACTTCCGCTTATCAATTAAAAATGATAGCTTCTTCTAAGGTAGAAAATTCATTTCAAAAATTCATTATAGCGGTGACCGAGGTTATACATGACCCGAAGGGTCGAATATGAGTAACGATGAGTGCAACTCATCGCGGACAGAATAATATGCATGGAAATATCCGGTGTACCGGACCCGAAGGGTCGAATGTGAATAACGATGAGTGCAACTCGTCGCAGGAAATACGATATAATAACGCCGAATGCATATGACCCAAAGGGTCGAATACAAGTTACGATGAGTGCAAAAAATACAGCTAACAACTATCTACGAAAGCGTTGGCGCCTGTGAAATTCTCCTGGCCAGCCAACTATCCTTTACCGCCACCAGCCATTTTTCTTCCAGCTCCTGTTTTGTCTGCACAAGATTATTGAAGTATAATGTTTCAGCAGTAATGAACCGGTTATCGAAAGCATATTGCAATTGAGGCATCGGCAACAACTGTACTTTATCTTTTATTACAAAAGCAAGGTTCAGCCGGTCAAACATGTTGACGCCAAATTTTTGTTCAATCGTTTTTATTAACCGTACTGAACTATCGGTACTGCATCCGCTCACACCGGTTGCCGTTTCATCAGCCATCAACACAACAAATTGTCCGAAAAATAAATAACCTGCACCTTTTACCGGCACACCATGACTCATCCATTGGGCTGCAAAATCTTTTAACAATAATTCAATTTCCAATGCTTCTGACAAAGCAAACAAACGACTGGACTGATACACCCACACACGTGACTCAGGATGAAAACTATTTTCAAGAAGCTGTTTGTACTCGAGATTCATAATGCAAAGGTAAGGTTGATAAGTTTACAAGTGCGCAGGTTTAAAGGTTGATAATTAGGGTAGATATTTTCTAATCCCGTCAACTCTATCAGGCGGTAATTTATCAATCAGTTAATGTGTCAACCTATTAACTTTTTAACCATCAACATCTCAACCCGATATACTCGCCGCTATCAATTCCGCTATATCCATCACTTTCACCGATTCTTCTTTTTCGGCCAGCTTTACACCGTCGGTTAGCATAGTATTGCAGAAAGGACAGGCTGATGCGATAACTGTTGCACCCGTATCAATTGCTTCGCGGCTTCGTTCAATATTAATTCGCGTCGTGCCTTTTTCTTCTTCCTTAAACATTTGTGCGCCACCTGCGCCACAACATAATCCATTGCTGCGGCATCTTTTCATTTCTACCAGTTCTGCATCCAGCGCTTCAAGCACTTTGCGCGGTGCTTCATAAATATCGTTTGCACGTCCCAGGTAGCAACTATCGTGATAGGTGATTCGTTTACCTTTAAATGCTCCGCCTTCTTTTGTTTTTATTTTGCCACTATCAATCAATTGCTGGAGAAATATTGTATGATGAATGACTTCATAACTGCCGCCCAATTCAGGATATTCATTTTTTAAAATATTGAAACAATGCGGGCAGGCGGTTACTATTTTTTTTATACCATAATTATTCAGCACCTGTATATTTTGATACGCCATCATCTGAAACATAAATTCGTTGCCGGCACGGCGTGCAGGATCGCCGGTACACATTTCTTCCTTGCCGAGTATGGCGTATTTTATTCCAACTATGTCGAGTATTGTTGCAAATGCTTTCGTGATCTTTTGTGCCCGCTGATCAAAGCTGCCGGAACATCCCACCCAGAATAATATTTCCGGTGATTCGCCCGCTGCTGCTAACTCAGCCATGATCGGTATATGCATGCGCTAAATTTATTTCAAATCTAGAAGAAAATAGTGAATAGTGACCCGATAGCTACCGGGTAGAGAATAATCAATAGTGAATAGTCTGTCGGGCATCAGCGTAATCAATCAGTCATGTTGGTCATACCAGCGTACATGAAACCCCGGAAATCCTTTTAATCGGCTCAATCCTGACAATCCTAGTTTGTTTCGTTTATTTTTGCTGCCTTACAATGCAAGCGAAAAAGTTTTTTCAACGATTATTTAATTGGGAACTCTGGCCCTTTTACGTGTTATATTTCCCGATCGGTTTTATGTGGTTCTGGTATTGTTTGAAAAGCCGTTCATTTTGGTTTTTCAGTTCATCCAATCCGAGTATTACGTTTGGTGGTTTTGAAGGCGAAAGCAAACGGGAAATGTATGATCAATTGCCGCCGTTTTCGTTTCCCAAAACAATTTATATTAAAGATGAACTGCCTTTTACTGATGTAAAAGCAGAAATAAGCAGGAATGGCCTCGGGTTCCCGTTTATTGTGAAACCGGATATCGGTATGAAAGGAATTTTATTTCGTAAAATCGATAATGAAGATCAGCTTCAGAAATATCATGAGCGTATACCGGTGGAGTACATTGTGCAGGAATTGATAGAGATGCCTGTTGAATTGAGTGTATTTTATTATCGCCACCCGGCCGAAACGTCTGGAACAATCAGCGGATTAATAAGAAAGGAATTACTTGAAGTATATGGTGATGGGAAAAGCACATTGTGGGAACTTATTCTTCAGCATCCAAGAGCAAAATTCAGGTTGGATGAAATGAGGCATCGTCATGAACATAGGCTTGACAGGGTATTGCCAAAAGGGCAACATTTTTATTTATCCTATGCAGGTAATCATAACCGTGGTGCCCGGTTTATCAATTTGCATAACGAAATAGACGGAAAGCTTTTGAGTGTTTTTGACAAGCTCAGTCATTATAACGGCAATTTCTACTATGGCCGCTATGATATAAAATGCACCAGTATTGATGATTTGAAAGAAGGGAAAAATTATTCCATCCTTGAATTTAATGGTTGTGGTGCAGAGCCAAATCACATTTATGATTGCAATATGACGATCAGGCAGGCCTACCGCGAAATATTAAAGCATTGGAAAGTGCTTTATGAGATTAGTAAACACAACCACGAGAATGGAACGCCTTATTGGACTTTTCAAAAAGGACGACGGTTTCTGAAAGAGTCAAGACGCCATTTCAGAATGTTAGCAAAATATGACTAACTAATTTGTGCCCATGGGTTTCTCTCATTAATTTGTATAAAAATGGGGAGGCTGTCTTGCAGCTGACAATGCAGGATAATTGCACTGCTGATATTTGCTGTACAATCTTTTTAAATGGTTACGAAAATATTGCCATGGGTAGCGCGGATACTGGCGGCCGTTATATTATTACAGACGCTGTTTTACAAGTTCAGTGCTTCTGATGAGTCGGTCTATATTTTTTCGGCGCTTCATGCAGAACCCTGGGGCAGGATCGGGAGCGGTGTGCTGGAATTAATAGCTTCCATACTCATTCTTGTACCGCGTACTACTGCATGGGGAGCATTATTGGGCCTGGGTCTTATGGGCGGCGCAATTTTATCGCATTTATTCGTATTAGGGTTAGTGGTGAAAGATGACGGAGGATTGTTATTTATTTACGCTTTATTGGTTTTTATAAGTTGTTTATACCTGGTTTGGATATACAGAAAATCGTTGCCGGTTCTTAACAAAATTTAACAACGGTACTGTTTGTGTAGTGATTTAAACGCTTGGTCAAAAGAAAGGGTTGCTTTTATTTTGGAAAACTTTTATAAAGTACTTTTAATAAGCAACCAATAGATAGGAAACCACGTTCTTAAATTTTGCGTAGGTATGTTGAGTTGACATAAATTTTAGCATCACCTGCGAACGATTTAAGTTTTAAAACCAGGAAACAGATATGAAAAAATTTTTGACAACTTTTATATTCAGCTCTTTAACACTATGGATATTTGCCCAAACCTATAAACCGGTCGATGCGGAATCGAAGGTGAAATTTGTGATTAAGAATTTTGGGATCAACACAGGCGGTATTTTTAAGGGGCTGGATGGCACTATTAATTTTGATCCGGCCAATCTTGCTGCTGCAACATTTGATGTAAACGTGGATGCAAAAACGGTAGATACAGATGTTGAGTCAAGGGATAATCATTTGCGCAAGGAAGAATATTTAAATGTTGAAAAATTCCCGACGCTGAATTTCAAATCAACAAAAGTCACCAAAACGAATTCGAACGAATTTCTCTATATGTTTGGCAATATCACTATTAAAGGGGTAACCAAAGAAATCAAGTTCCCTTTTAAAGCGACACAGAAAGATGAGGGGTTTCTTTTTGAAGGTACTTTCAAGCTGAACCGGAGAGATTTTGGTGTAGGCGGAAACAGTCTTTCATTATCGGATGAATTAACCGTAACTCTGTCTGTGCTTGCAAAAAAAGGCTGATGTATGCAAACAACAGAGTTAATATATGCTGCAGAAAGCGATCAACAATGTTTTTCTTCAATTAACGGCTTCAGTCGGGCAACTCACAGATGAGCAGTATGTACATCAATGCCAAACCTTAACCGGAGCGACCATTGGTAAGCATGTAAGACATGTGATTGAATTGTTTCAGAGCCTGCAAAACGGCTATGAGCATGGAATTGTTAATTATGATAGTCGCAAAAGAGATATACGCATTGAAAATGAAAAGCAACTGGCACTTTCATTACTAAATGAAATCCGGGCAGACCTGAATAAGAAAGACAAAGATCTTTCTCTTGAAACGTCTTACGATGAAGATTCGGGAGAAGTCGTATTTATCAAAACGAACTATAACCGCGAAATTGTTTACAACCTGGAGCATGCTATCCATCATATGGCATTGATCCGGATCGGTATCAATGAAGTTTCGTCTGTTGAATTGCCCGAAAACTTTGGCGTCGCTCCTTCAACTATCCGCTATAGACAGGAATGTGCACAGTAACATACATACCATCCAACGGGAAAGTTTTTCTTACATCAAACAGGGACGAAAAATCCTGGCGTTTGTCGGCTGCTCCACCGCAGGCATATGAAATCATATCCGGGAAAGTTTATTTTCCAAAGGATACAAATGCCGGGGGAACGTGGTTCGCCGTTCACGAAAATGGAAACGCAATTGTGTTATTGAACGGAGGATTTAACTTTCATGAGTCAAAACCAGCTTACCGTATGAGCCGCGGTCTTATTTTATTAGACCTTATACAACATGATTCTCCTTTTGATTATTTCCGTTCTATAAATCTTGATGAAATAGAACCATTCACACTCGTTATCTGGCAGGATGATGAATTGTTTGAATGCCGTTGGGATGCGGAAAAGAAATATGCAAAACAAATTGATAAGTCAATACCGCATATCTGGTCATCCGTTACGTTGTATAACGATGAAACAGCTGCGAAAAGAAAGGCATGGTTTGAAGAATGGTTGAAAGAAGGAAATCAATTTATGCAAAGTGACATTTTACATTTTCATCAATTTACAGGCGATGGGGATAGTCACGATGACCTGATGATGAACAGGGACGGAAAAGTGTTCACCGTGAGTATTACCGGTGTTGAAATTTCTGATCATACAGCGCAAATGACTTATCTTGACCTGCAGAACAATAAAGAGTATCAACAGCATATCGAATTTAAAAAAGAATTGGCGGGCCGATGAACCCCTTGCAACGCATTCTTCACAAACCTTTTTTCATAAAGCTTTTACATTGGGAATACTGGAGCATGACGGCCGTATACGGATTGATATACCCGGTATTTTTATGGCTCTGTATCCGTAGTGGATGGAGATTTTTTTTCCCCGCTGCAAATCCACGCATCCGGTATGGCGGTTTTTTAATGGAGTCGAAAAAAGAAATTTATGATCTGTTACCGCCGGGCTATTATCCAAAAACAATTTTAATAAAACAGGAAACAACCCCGGCAGCTGTTCTTGATGAAATCAGGAAGAATGACTTTTCATTTCCCTTAATCGCAAAGCCTGATATCGGTATGCGTGGCCTGGCAGCCAAAAAAATGGAAAATGAAAATGATATTGTATGCATCGCAGGTAAGTACGATATCGATTACCTGATACAGGAATTTGTGCCCTGGGAAAACGAAGTGGGTATTTTTTATTATCGCTACCCGGGAAATGACCGCGGTTACATATCGGGAATAGTGGGGAAAGAATTCCTTTCGGTTACTGGTGATGGTAAGAATTCAGTGGTGCAGTTGCTTGAAAAAGATAAGCGGTATTTACTGCAGCTTGAATCATTGAAAAAAGAATACGGGCAAGAATTGGATGAAGTGTTGGTGGAAGGAGAAAAAAAATTGCTTGTGCCTTATGGCAATCATGCCAGGGGAGCAAAGTTTTTAGATTTTACGGGTCGTATTGATGAAGATTTAACTGCACTGACAGATAAAATCTGCAAACAGGTTCCTGAATTTTATTATGGTCGTATCGATTTAAGATACAATACCTGGGAAGAACTGAAACAGGGACAGAATTTTTCAATTATAGAATTAAATGGTGCCGGCAGTGAACCTACACATATGTATGATCCGAAGCATTCCTTATTTTTTGCCTGGAAAGAGATTATCCGTCACTGGATCATTCTCTGGCGGATCAGCCGGTTAAATCATAAAAAAGGATTTTCCTACATGACATACAGCGAAGGCGCTAAAATGTTTCGCGACAACAGGGCCTATGTAAAGAAATTGCAGGCTGTACATGATGCATTGTTGAGCAGGTAATTGGTTACAGGTGAGAGTTGTCCATAGTTGACTCCGTTATCGTATTTTTGAAAATGCCTAAGCTTTTCCGGATTTTTATTACAGGTATGCTGATCAGTTTCCTTGGTTCATTACCGTTAGGAACGCTGAATGTTGCGGCAATGCAGATATCGATAACAGAAGGAGTGCGGCAGGCTTTGTTGTTTTCAACAGGGTCGTTGGTTGCGGAGATTGTATATGTACGTATTTCATTGGTGGCCATTGATTGGATAAGAAAACAGGGTAAGCTCTTCAGGATATTGGAATGGGCAACGCTGGTAATTGTGCTTGCGTTAGCCGTATCCAGTTTTTATGCTGCACTTCACCCCAGGGCTGGCGGAACTATTTTCCAGAACAGCGCCCTGCCGAAATTTATTTTAGGTCTTACGATGAGTGCACTCAATCCTGTACAGATACCTTTTTGGTTTGGCTGGAGCACTGTCTTATTTACAAAACGGGTTTTATTGCCAATTCCCTCGCATTATAATGCCTATATCATTGGCATTGGCTTAGGAACATTCATCGGTAACTGCGTAT
>Ga0207683_10001840_pt1 | contig 18748 bp, 16 predicted proteins | sample KBSM73metaG_FD_184333 | JGI IMG/M metagenome (GOLD analysis project Ga0207683, IMG submission 184333) | Miscanthus rhizosphere microbial communities from Kellogg Biological Station, Michigan, USA - KBS M7-3 metaG (SPAdes) (version 2) | ecosystem: Host-associated > Plants > Roots > Rhizosphere >... | reverse complement strand
TCACGTGCGGCACTGGCTATATGGCGGCCCGACCAACCTCGCGAACCTGGTGCTGCTGAGGCGCGCAGGGATTCGCGCGACAGCCTCTGCTATGCGCCGGGCATCACAGCGCCCATCACGACGGGGAATTCCGAATCCATCCGCTCGGCCGAGTCCGGTTCAGGTTCCTGCGCGCCGACGGGCGGGCACTACCCCACCACGTCGACCCAGGGCAGCTCACCCAGGATCCGACGCCGGTCGAAAACGAACATGCTGACATCCCCGCCGACGCGGCCACCACCCGCTGGATCGGCGACCGCCTCGACCGGCACTACGCCATCAGCGTCCTCGCCCAACACCGAAGACAACCGGCCCCTCGGGCCAGTTGACACAATCCCGGCTGCGGCGAGCCACCTAGGATGACCGTCGCATCCCGAGCACGCCGCAAGCAGTCGGACTCGTCATGCCACTTAGGCTGAACTCATGACTCCGGCGATCGGTCCGTCGCCGGCAGAGCGATACGCAGCCAGCCGAGTGAGAGCCGCGCATCCGGCGGTAACGGAGTTCGCTGGGCAGTACCCGTTCGAGCTCGATGACTTCCAGGTCGAAGCGTGTCGATCCCTGGAGGACGGATCGAGCGTGTTGGTATGCGCCCCTACCGGTGCCGGCAAGACGGTCGTGGGGGAGTTCGCGATATCTCTGGGGCTGGCCGGCGGGCAGAAGTGCTACTACACGACACCGATCAAGGCGCTGTCGAATCAGAAGTACAACGACCTGGTCGACCGTCATGGCTCCGACCGCGTCGGCCTACTGACCGGCGACAACTCCATCAACGCGACGGCTTCTGTCGTGGTCATGACGACCGAGGTCCTGCGCAACATGCTCTACGTCGGTAGCGAGGCGCTGACCGGCCTGGGCTACGTCGTGATGGACGAGGTGCACTATCTGGGCGATCGGTTCCGCGGTGCAGTCTGGGAGGAGGTGCTGATACATCTGCCGGACTCTGTGCGACTCGTCGCGCTGTCGGCGACCGTGAGCAACGCAGAGGAATTTGGTGCCTGGCTGGTGACCGTACGCGGAGACACCCGGGTGATCGTCCACGAGCAACGCCCGGTGCCGCTGTGGCAGCACGTGCTGGTCGGTTCCCGCTTGTTCGATCTGTTCAAAGACGCCGACCCGACGAGCGCAACGGTCGAGGGACCGGCTGACGTCAATCCCGAGCTGCGGGAGTACCTATCCGATCGGATGCGCGCTTGGGACGTCGGAACGCGGGGGCGCGTTCGTCGGCGCGGACCGGGCTGGCGCCCGCCGCATCGGCCGGACGTGGTCACGCGGTTGGATCGCGAGGGTTTGCTGCCGCTCATCACCTTCATCTTCAGCCGCCTCGGGTGCGACGCGGCCGTGCGCCAGTGCGTGTTAGCGGGGTTGTGGCTGACCGAGCCGGCCGAACGCGACGAGATCACCGCGCTCGTGGAAGAGCGAACGGCCGGGATTCCGTCAGAGGACCTCGAGGTGCTCGGATACTGGGAATGGCTCGACGGACTGCGCCGCGGGGTGGCCGCACACCATGCCGGTTTGATACCAGCGTTCAAAGAGACGGTGGAAGAGCTGTTCGTCCGCGGTCTGGTCCGCGCGGTGTTCGCCACCGAAACGCTCGCCTTGGGCATCAACATGCCAGCCCGCTGTGTGCTGCTCGAGCGGCTCACGAAATTCAACGGGGAGACCCATGCCGACATCACGCCTGGGGAGTACACGCAGCTCACCGGTCGGGCCGGGCGACGGGGGATCGATATCGAGGGGCATGCCGTCGTCTTGTGGAGCCCAGACATCGATCTGACCCGGGTTGCCGGTCTGGCATCGACCCGGACGTACCCACTGCGATCCTCGTTCCGCCCGTCGTACAACATGGCGGTCAATCTCGTCGGTCAAATGGGCCGGTCGGCCGCCCGCGCACTGCTCGACGCGTCGTTCGCGCAGTTCCAGGCCGACCGCGGCGTCGCGGGCCTGGTGGCACAGATCCGGCGTAACGAGAAGTCGCTGGACGAGTACGGGACGCGAATGAACTGCGATCGTGGCGACTTCCGCGAGTACATGGCGTTGCGCCAGGAACTCTCGGAGCGCGAGGCCGCGCTGTCGCGCGCGGCGTCCCGCGAGAGACGAGGGGCGGTGGCGGCTTCACTGGAGGCACTGCGGACCGGGGACGTCATTCGGGTGCCCGCCGGCCGGCGGGCCGGGCTCGCGATCGTCCTCGATCCGGGCCTGACTCCCCGGGACGACCCCCGCCCATTGGTACTGACCGAGCGCCGGTGGGCCGGCCGGTTGTCCATGATGGACTTTCCAGTCGCCGTCGAGTCGATTGGCAGCGTCCGCGTTCCGCGCCACTTCAACCACCGGTCCCCGCAGGAACGGCGGGATCTGGCCGCGGCCTTGAGACGGGTTGCCGTGCCGCCAGGCCCCAGTCGAAGGAAGGGGAGCCCGCCGGACGCCGATGAGGAGGTCGCGCGGCTGCGGGCCGCGGTTCGGGCCCACCCCTGTCACGGCTGTCCCGACCGCGACGAGCATGCCCGCTGGGCCGAGCGCTATCGCCGGTTGCAACGGGAGAATGCCGGCCTGGTCCGGAGGGTTGAGGGTCGCACGGACTCGCTTGGGCGCACGTTCGATCAGATCTGTGAGCTGCTGGATCAGCGGGGTTATCTGGCCGGCGATGAAGCGACACCTGCCGGTCGCCGGCTAGCGCGCATCTGGTCGGAGTCAGATCTGGTCGTCACCGAGTGTCTGCGCGACGGCGTCTGGGATGCGCTCGATCCCGCCGAGCTTGCCGCGGTGGTATCGACGCTCGTCTACGAGGCCCGCCGCGACGAGCCCGCCGCCGACCGGATGCCGAGCCAAGCTGTTCGCGACGCGCTTGCCGACACCCTGCGGGTGTGGGGCGACGTCACCGAGGACGAGGCCGAGCTTGGCTTGCCGGCGAGCCGGGAACCGGAACCGGGCTTCATCTGGCCGGTGTACCGCTGGGCCCGGCACGACAGTCTCGGCCGTGCGCTCGGCGGTTCCGGAGACGCGATCAGCGCGGAGCTGTCTGCCGGCGACTTCGTCCGATGGTGCAAACAGGTCCTCGATTTGCTGGATCAGATCGCGACCGCGCCCAGCGAGGTGGACTCCCCAGTACCCGAACGGGCGAGATCTGCGTCGCGAGCCCTGCGGCGAGGGGTTGTGGCGCAGAGCATGCAGCCGTAACTTCCGCGTGTGGTCGCCGCATGGGCGCGCAGTAGCGTAGACCAGTGGCACATGGGACGGGACCAACGGAGGGCGAGATGGAACCCGAGAACAGGGCGGCGCAGCCCGCACCGGAGCCTCCGGCCCAGCGGCCCGACGACCCAAGCGAGTCCGGCAGGCCAGACCGACCGAGGCCCGAAGGCGGCTCCACCGAGAGCGACGAGCCTACTCGGGTCATGCCGGCCGTATCGGGCACCGCAGGAGACGACGCTCCGACTCCACCACCGACCCCGTCGAGCCGGTTCGACGACCGGTCGACCCAGCCGCCCCCGTCGAGCTACCCGGGTTACCCCGACTCCGGCTATACCCAGCCCGGACGGGACCAGCAGGGCTACCAACCGTCGGGATACGAGCAGCCGGGATACGGATACGGGAGCTACAGCCAGCCTGGCTACGACCAGCCCGGCAGTCAGGCGCCCGGCTATGGCGGTTATCCGCCGGAGGGCTACGGACGATCGGGATACGGCCAGCAGTCCGGCTATCCGAGCACGGACTACGGCCAGTCCGGTTATGGCCAGCGCGATTACGGCGCTGGGCAATACCCGCCGCCGTCCTACGGCCAGCAGGACTACCCCACGCAGGCGTACGGGCAGGCGGGGTATTCGGCACCGGGCTATGGGCAGCAGTCCTATGGCCAACAGGACTACCCGACCCAGAGCTACCCCCAGTCCGGGTACGGATCCGGCGGTTATGGCGCTCAGGCGGGTAGCTACCAGCAGCCGGGCTACCCGACTAGTTATCAGCCGGGTTACCCAGTCGCCGAGCCGACCCAGCGCAAATCGCGTCTCGGAACATGGCTGAGCCTTCTCGCCATCGCCGTCGTACTTGCCATTGCCGGAGTCGTCCTCTTCGTCACACCCGGTCTGCTTGTCACGAAGTACCTCAGCCACTCCGCGGTCGAGCGATTCATTCAGAGCGACCCGGCGACCGGATTCACCAACGTCAAGTGCAACGACAGCAAGGACGTCAAACTCAAGAAGGGCACCACGTTCACCTGCACCGCGGATGGCGGCAAGAAGGCAACCGTCACGATCACCAGCGGGAGCGGGGACTACACCTGGTCACCGGGCTGACCGCGCGGCAGCCATTCCGTTCAGCACTCGGTTGAACGAAGGCTCGATTCCGTAGCGGTCTGCGAGCGATACGACCGCGTCCGGATGGACCGGCTCAGGGGGAACTGCATCGTCGATCGCGTCGATCGGAGCGTCCGTCCGGCCCCGGACGACAGCGGGCGCAGCCAGCAGGTAGTCCTCCGCGGCCAGCACTTTCGCCGCCGCGCCGGCCGGGAAGCCGGCCGACCGGCTGTGCGCGGCCTCGAGGATCGCCTCGACCGTCCCGAACCGGACGACGAGCGCTGCGGCTGTCTTCGCGCCGATTCCGCTGACCCCCGGTAGCCCGTCGCTCGCATCCCCGCGGAGCACGGCGAAATCGGCGTAATGAGCGGCCGGCACGCCGAACCGCGCCCTTATCTCGTCCGGCCCGAGAACCTCGAGCTTCGCGACCCCGCGGCCGGTGTAGAGGATCGTGACCCGTTCCGTGGCAAGGGCCATCAGGTCGCGGTCACCGCTGACGACATCGCACGGCTCACCGTCACGTGCGGCCAGCGTGGCGATCACGTCGTCGGCCTCGAAGCCTTCCGCCCCAGCCGTCGCGAGCCCCAGCGCAGCCAACGCGTCGAGCAGCACCGGAACCTGCGGCACCAGAGCATCGGGGATCTGCTCCCCGCCACCTGGCGCCATCCGATGAGCCTTGTAGGACGGCACCAGCTTGACTCGGAAGGCCGGGCGCCAGTCCAGGTCGAGGCATGCCACGTAGCGGCTCGGCCGGCGGCGCTGCAACAAGGTCGCCGTCATGTCGAGGAAGCCGCGTACCGCGTTGATGGGCCTCCCGTCCGGCGCGGTCACCGATTCCGGGACGCCGAAGAACGCCCGAAAGTAAAGGGACGCAGCATCCACAAGCATCAAAGGCACCGCCTGACGGTAGCCTGCCGATCGTGCTGACGATCATCGGCGAGGCACTGGTCGATCTCGTGGACTCGGGAGACCTGGAGACTTTCACGGCACACCCGGGCGGGAGCCCGCTCAACGTCGCGGTGGGTCTCGCCCGGCTGGATCACGACGCCAGCATGATGGCTCGCCTGTCCAGCGACACATTTGGACGGGTATTGCGGCGGCACGCCGAGCGGAATCGCGTCGACCTGCGGGCGTCGGCCGCGGCGACCGAGCCGACCACGCTGGCCGTCGTCTCGTTGGACGAGGAAGGGCGCGCCTCCTACGACTTCTACCTCGACGCCACCGCCGATTGGCAGTGGTCGGCCGAGGAACTAGCCCGCCTGCCCGAGCAGACGACGATCCTGCATACCGGCTCCCTCGGGTCGTGGACGCCCCCGGGCAGCGATTTGATCGCGGCGTTGGTGCGCCGAGTCCGCGCCGCGGGTCGGATCATCCTCAGCTACGACCCGAACGTGCGGCCCAGGTTGCTCGGGACCCCGGAACGCGGCCAAGCGCTGGTCGAACGCAGCGTCGCCGCCGCGCACGTGGTGAAGGCCAGCGACGAGGACCTCAGCTGGCTGTATCCGGACAAATGGCCCGCGACCGTCGCCGCCGACTGGCTCAACCTCGGGGCCGCGCTCGTAGTCGTCACCCAGGGGCCACAGGGCGCGACGGCCTACACCGACCACACGCGTCCCGTGCAGCGGGCTGCACCGGTCATCACGCTGGTCGACACCGTCGGCGCCGGCGACGCGTTCACCAGCGGCTTGCTCAGCGCCCTCGACGACATGCGCATCGATGCCTCCGGCCTCGCTGCGCTCAGGGAGGCGGAGCTCGCCGAGATCGTCGACCACGCGATCCTGGTGTCGGCGCTGACGTGCGAGCGGGCCGGGGCCGATCCGCCCAGCCGGGCCCAGGTTGCCGAGGCCCGTTCCCGGCTCGTGGGACGCCCTCGGCGCAACTAGTAGACGCTCCGGGCCGGATTGGTTGAGCCGCGGACCACCAGCTCGGTCGGCACGACCCGGTCGAACGGCTCGGCCGACGGATCGCTCAGTGCCGCCAAGACGCGACCGGTGAGCTCACTGGCCTGCGTGCCGATCGGCTGCCGAATGGTCGACAAGTCCATCAGCTCGGCGCTCGCGTGATCGTCGAAACCGATCACAGCGACGTCTTGCGGCACCCGGAGTCCGCGGCGGCGAATCGCTCGTATCGCCCCGAAGGCCATCTCATCGGACTCGGCGAACAGCGCGGTCGGCGGATCCGGCCGGTCCAGCAGGACGTCAGCGGCATGTTCGCCACCCGCGACGGTGTAGTAGCCGAGTTCCTCGAAATCGGCTCGGTACCCGATGCCGGCCTCCTGAAGGGCGCGAGCGTAGCCGCTGCGGCGGTGCAGCGGCGGAGTAAAACGCATCGGGTCCTCGGTGTCGCCGCCGATCAGGCCAATCCGGCGATGCCCCATGGCCAACAGGTGCTCGACCGCGGTTCGCGCGCTTCGCGTGTCGTCAATACGGGAGGAGTGGAAGCCAGGTCGGGCGAACCCGAGCAGGCCGATCGGGCAGCCGAGCGTGCGGAGGGCGTCGGCTTCGATATCGGTGAGGACAAGACTCGCGACGAGCAGAGCGTCAACGCGCTTGCGCACCCGCATCATGGTGAAGAAACGTTGCCGCCCGTCCGGATCAGCCAGGTTGTACAACAGCAGATCGAAGCCGCTCGCGTACAACTGCGACTCGGCGCCGGCGAGAAACTCCCCGTAGTACCAGCGATTGACGAAGGGAACGACCACGCCGACCGTGGCCGTGCGACCGCTCGCCAGCCGGGCCGCGAACGGTGAGGCTACGTAGTCCAGCTCGCGCGCGGCGACGAGGACGCGGTGGCGGGTCGACGGCGCGACATCAGGAAGGCCGCGCAGGGACCGCGAGACGGTCGCGATTGACACGCCCGCCCGCTTGGCGACGTCCTCGATGCTGGCCGTCATGACCTCTCACGGGTACCTGCGCGGTTCGGTGCTCCTCCTGAGCTTCACCGAACGGTGTGCAGCACCGAGTGCGCGCCCCACAGCCGTCCAAACGGTAGCTCAGTAGGGCGCAACCGTATATACCCTTCGGCAGAACGGCCCTCGGTCCGGCGGCGCGGCTGCGGTGCGTGATCGGATCCTTAACGCCCGTCGAGCCGATGGCAACCGGACTGTGATCCGCGGCAGGAATACTGAAACCCATGCTGCTACGCCGCGATGAGTCGGGCGCGCCGTTCCGGGCGCGGTGGGCGGCTCTCGTGGCGGTCGCGTCGGGCTTGACCGGTCTGCTGGCCTTTCCACGCTTCGGACTCTGGCCGCTCGCCGTCGTCAGCGTCGCCGGCCTGTCGCTAGCGGTTCACGGGCGGCGCTGCCGCACCGCCGCTTGGTTGGGTCTGCTCTATGGCGCAGCGTTCTTCGTTCCCCTGTTGAGCTGGACCGGCACCTACGTGGGACCGGCCCCGTGGCTGATCCTGGCTGCGGCGGAGGCCGGCTATTACGCGGGCGCAGGCGCGCTGCTGACTCTCGTCCAGCGACTGCGGGCGGCGCCGCTCTGGATCGGCGCTGTCTGGGTGCTCACCGAAGCCGTGCGGGACCGGGGACCGTTCGGCGGCTTTCCCTGGGGGCGGCTCGCGTTCAGCCAGGCCGAGTCGCCGCTGCGGTGGTTCGCCGCGCTCGGCGGCGCTCCCCTCGTCACGTTCGCGGTGGCAACGGCCGGCGGCGGGCTGGCCCTCGGAATCCTGGCGCTACGGCCCGACCGGCGCACCTTTCGTGCCGTCGTGGCCGGCGTCGCCTTCCTGCTCGCTGTCCCACTGCTCGGTGCCGTCCTGGCCTGGCCGCTTCGGCCGCCACCGGACAGCTCCAGCCGCACCGCGACCATCGCCCTCGTCCAGGGAAACGTGCCGGACGCAGGCCTGGAGTTCGACGCTCGTCGCCGCCAAGTTCTCGACAATCACGTGACGCAGACGTTGGCACTGGCCCAACGCGTGAAATCGGGCGCAGTCGCACGACCAGATCTGGTCTTCTGGCCGGAGAATTCCTCGGACATCGATCCGTATCGAAATCCGGATGCGGCGGATCAGATCAACAAGGCCGTCGACGCGATTGGTGTGCCAATTCTCGTCGGCGCGATCGTCGACGGGCCGGGTGACAATCACGACAGCAATCAGGGCATCCTGTGGTTCCCGAAGACCGGGCCGGGCGCCGTGTACACCAAGCGACATCCGGTGCCCTGGGGTGAGTACATCCCGTTGCGCGGTATCGCGCGCCTGGTGAGCTCCAAGGTGAGCCTGGTGCCGCGGGACATGATCGCCGGGAAAGGCAACGGGCTTCTCACCGGCGGCCCGTTCGAGTTCGGCGACGTGATCTGCTTCGAAGTGGCCTACGACAGCCTGGTGCGATCGTCGGTCCACGCCGGGGCGCAGCTGATCGTGGTGCAGACCAACAATGCGACATTCGGTCATACCGCGGAGACCTATCAACAGCTGGCCATGACGGAGCTGCGGGCGGTCGAGCACGGCCGCACGGCGGTGCAGGTGTCAACGAGCGGCATTTCGGCGGTCATCGGACCGGACGGCACAGTGCGCCAGCGGTCAGGAGCGCTGTTCACTCCTGACGTGATCGTGGCCACCGTCCCGCTGCGCACGTCTGAGACGCCGGCCACTCGGCTCGGCCCGATCCCCGAATACGTACTGTCGGGTTTGGCGCTGATTGCCGCGGCGGTGGCGGTACTGTCCAGCCCTCGTGGCAGAGCGCTCATCGCCCGGCGGACCCGACGCCGTGCCGATATAGACGAGATAGCGGACCAGGAGAGAGTAGGGATTGCCCGTGCCTCCGCAGCCGACTGACGCCGGTGTGCTGGTCATCGTTCCGACGTACAACGAGCGGGACAACATCGAGATGATCGTCGAGCGGTTATTCGCGGCCTCGCCCGAGGTGCATGTGCTGATCGTCGACGACGGCAGCCCCGACGGCACAGGCAAGATCGCTGAGGCGATGAGCGCCGACGACCCACGCGTCGACGTGTTGCATCGCCACGGGAAAGCCGGACTGGGCGCGGCGTACATCGCGGGTTTCACTTGGGGCCTCGAGCGGGGGTTCGGCGTCCTCGTCGAGATGGACGCCGACGGGTCGCATGCGCCTGAGCAACTTCCCCAACTCGTGGCAGCTCTGGACCATGCCGATCTGGTGTTGGGATCCCGGTGGATCGACGGCGGGCGGGTCGTCAACTGGCCCAAATCTCGCGAGCTGCTCTCGCGCGGAGGGAATATCTACACTCGGCTGGCGCTCGGGATCGATCTGCATGACGCGACCGGTGGATATCGCGCGTACCGTCGGGTCGTCCTCGACACGATCGACTACCGGGCGGTGGCCTCCGAGGGCTACTGCTTCCAGGTTGATCTCGTGTGGCGCGCGGTCCGCGCGGGCTTCCGCGTAGTCGAAGTTCCGATCACGTTCGCCGAGCGGGAGCGAGGCGACAGCAAAATGAGCCGTTCGATCGTGCGCGAGGCCTTGTGGCGGGTCACCGAGTGGGGGGTCAAGCACCGAACGCAGCAGGTCAGGGATCTCGTTCGCGGACGATCGTGATCGCTGCGCGGGCCACCGACATGCGCTCGAGCACATAGTGAACCGCGCACCAGTCGGGGGCGCCTGGTGCGCGGTTCGATCTACGGGCGGTGGGCGGCGACGAGTTAGGCCGATTTCGTCCCGCGCCGGGCCCTAAGTACATCCAAACGCTCGGCGAGGACCTCTTCGAGGTCGGCAACCGTGCGCCGTTCCATCAACATGTCCCAATGCGTGCGCGGCGGCTTGATCTTCTTCGTCTCGGGCTCCGGGCCATCGATCAACTGGGCCGCCAGTCCGTCGAGCCGGCATTCCCATGACGCTGGGATGTCAGCGTCCTCCGAGAACGGCACCGTGAACTGATGCCCGCGCGGGCACTCATACGCAGCAACGTTCCGCGGAGCAGGCTCAGCTCCGTATTCCGTCTCATAGCTCACAGCGCCCAGCCGGCTACCCCGCAGGGTGCGATCTGCCATAGTGGGCACCTCCCGTTTGACATCCTGGATTCCACTTACATAAACGATCGACGCAAGAGCAGGATTCCCGCCGCTACCGGTAATACGAGCTGACGGGTTGATTGGTTCTCGATCTAGCTGTGACCTCGCTGAGGAGATGGCGCCATGACGGCGATGCCGACCGATGTGAGCCGGTTGGAGCGGGAGAAGATCTTGCCTGCAATCGCTTCCACCCCGTCGCGCGTCGATCATTTGCCCGCTAATCGCCTAATTGCGGCGGGAATCGGCGGCGGCCGCATTGCGATCGGTGTGAGCTTCCTCTCATCTCCGATCACGTTTCTCCGGCTGATCGGTCTCGACACCGCCAGCGCGGCTCGGGTGACCTGGCTTGCCCGCATCGCTGGTATTCGCGACGTCGTTCTCGGTACTGGCACGCTCGTCGCCTCCGTGACCGGCCGCGATGAGACGTCCTGGCTGCTCGCGGGAGCAGCGTGCGATGCCGTCGATGCCGTGGTTACCGGCGCAGCAGCGCGCGATCGCCGGATCGGCCGGTTCCGCGGCGCCCTGGTGACCGCGGGTGCGATCGCTTCGGCCGCCGCGGGCGTCGCGGCGTTCGCAACCGGTCGGCCAAGGCCGGAACCAGACTGACGGTCGTTCGGCTCTCGTCGAGATGGCCTGCTCTGATTTCAGCTCTCTCGTGGTGGGCCCGCGAGCCACTGGCCGCGCTGCGTGAGGACCTCTCGCAACACATCGGCCCGGTCCGTCATCACTCCGTCAACGCCCATGTCGAGCAGCTGAGCCATCTCTGTGGCGTCGTTGACCGTCCATACGTGCACAGGCAGACCAAGCCGGTGCGCGGCCGCGAGGAAGTGCCCGTCGACAAGCCGGGCCCGGCCGAGCGCCGCGGGCACCTGCGCACACGCGCCGCGGATTTGCCGGACCGGAAGCCGTCCGACCATGGCGGCGGCGCGCAGCCTGATGGCTTCCCGCGGCCCCAACGCGGTGCACAACTGCGGGCCGAGCGCATCGCGGACCGCCGCGACTCGGGTGTCGGAGAACGCTCCGACACAGACCCGGTCGATCGTCCTGGTTCGCCGGATGGCATCGATCGTCGGGCCAATGCTGTGTTCGGCTTTCACATCGAGGTTGATGCACACATCGGGCCAGGCCGTCAGAACGTCGACGAGCAACGGGATCGGCTCGGTACCCGCGATGCGCGCCTGCTGGACGACCCGCCACGGGAGCCCGGCGACACGGCCGCGCCGATCGGTCACCCGATCGAGCGCGGCGTCATGAAAGGCCAAAGCCACCCCATCGGCAGTCACCCGCACGTCCGTCTCGAGGTACTGATAACCGAGCCGCACCGCGTTTTCGAAAGCGGCCATGGAGTTCTCCGCACCGTCGGGCGCGAATCCCCGGTGGGCGAAGCCGACCGGAGGGGTCGAATCCAGGAACGCCATCACAGTCCGAGCAGCGTGCGCAGGTGCCGAACCGGGGGAGATCCGAAGCTGAGAACGGTGTCGTGCCGTCGCCGCTCGGTCCATTCGGGGTGCACCTGCCGCAGATCCCGCAGCAAGTCGCGAACCTCGCAGTAGCCGACGTAATAGGTCGACAGCTGGGTAGCGGTCAGTTGGACCCGACGCCACTTGCCCGCCGCCTCGCCGTCCTCCTGAAACCCGCGGCCGACCATCAGCGCCATAGCCTGGGCCTCGTCCAGATCACCCAGGTGATAGCGGACGTCCATGATCGCGTTGATGATCATGCGCAGCTGCATCTTGAGCTGCTGCATGCGCAGGGCCGCACCGGCGGCGGGGGAGACCGCTGACCGATAGCCGTGATCGGCCATGAGTTCCTCGCCGTAGACGGCCCAGCCTTCCACGAACGATCCGCTCCACCAGACCGCGCGGACCGGTGTGGTGCCGCGATAGCGGTTGGAGTGCGCAAGTTGTAATGCGTGTCCGGGCATGGCTTCGTGCGCAACGAGATCCTGCAGCATGTGCCGGTTGTATTCGCGATAGAACGAGTGGACTTGATCTACCGACCAGCCAGCCGGCGTGGGCGAGACCGCGAGCTCGGTCGGCGGCGGGGTGACCTCGAGCGGACCGGCGGGGCGACAGTAGGCCACGGCCACACCGCGGTCGATCTCCGGCATGGCGACGACGTCGATCGGATCGTCGAACACCGTGATCAGGTCGCGGCTGCGTAAGAAATCAGTAGCGCCGGCCAGCGCATCCCGGCACTCGCGCAGCACGGAAATGTCCGAGGGCGCGTCGCCGGCCAACTTGTCCAACACCTGCCGGACCGTGCCCGTGTCCGGCCGGGCGACCTTGGCCAGGCGTCCGGCCTCGTCGACTATGCGCTCGGTGACGGCCGTCAGGTCGGCCTCGGCTCGGGCCAGTAGGTCAGCCGGGTCGAACACCGTATCCAACGTGAGCGCGAGCTGCGCGGCGAATCGCTGGCGACCGAGCCGCGGATCGTGGTCAGCGAGTCGGCGCTGGTTGGCCAGCCATTCCTTGTGGGCGATGAGCGCTGCGCGGGCTCCGTCGATCACGGCGCTGAGATCGCCCGCAGAGCGCATCTGGGCGATTGCGTCCGGGATCGTGTCGTCAAGGAGCCGTAGGGTGCCGTCGAGTTGAGCCTGGGCGGTGTCCAGATGAATGACCGACATCACGCCCAATCGTTCGCGGGCGGCAGCCAGGTAGGCCGGGACCGCGCGCAGACGCTGCGTGAGGTGGCGTAACCGGTCTTCCAGTGGCGCGAAGTCGCGCGACACCAGGGCATAAAGGCCGTTGCCCGGGTTGTGGTGCATCGGGTCCCACTCGGCCGAGCGGATCTGATCCAGCTCGAACAGCTCGGCCCGCAACGCGGTCCGCAAGATCGCGGCGTCCACCCGATCGTCGGCCGAGCCGACGCCGGCTGCGTCGACTGCGGCCAGCTGATCGTGTAGCTCGGCCCGGCGAACGTCCGCGGCTGCGGGGGAGGGGTCGGGCAGCATGCCATCGTGGCGGTGCTCTCCGACGAAGGTCGCATTGACCGGATCGTGCGCGAGCGTGCTCGCGAGTACCTGGGCGGCAACGTCGGAAAACGGTCGGAGTCCAGTTGCCATCATCATCGCGCCGGCTGGGCGGAGAGCGATCGCGGCGAGCCGGAGAGTCCCGGCGACGACGCGCCGCGGCCCAATGTAAAGGCAAGAACGACAGCAGCAATGGCGAGCAGCGCGAGAGCACCGATCGCGACAAACACAACCATGCGATTTCCCCGGACTATGTCGGCGTGCGCCGGCCCTGACGGCCGCCCGGGCGATGTCCTGTCCGGCTCGGGATCGGTCATGAGCCGCCTTTCCACCGAGCTGACTCCACTCGACAACCCTAACCTCGGGCGGTCGCCTGATCGGGATCTTGGCCCAGCCCCCGGCTAGCCCGGTCGAAGATCATCACTGTGAACCGGCGGCGATACGCTGATCCGCGATGCGCATTACAGATTGGGTCGCGGCGAAGGACCCCGAATATCTGGCGCTCCGACGGGCGGTGCGGGCGGCCATCGTGACGCCCATCTGCTTGCTGCTCACGGCCGAAGTAATCGGCGATCCCGTCATGGCGACATTCTCCGCGTTCGCCTCCATTGGCCTTTTGATCTTGGTTGATATTCCTGGCCCGATGCGACAGCGCATCGTCAGCTATGTAGCGCTCGGTGGGGCGTGTTCTGTCCTGGTCTGCCTCGCCACCCTGCTCTCCGGCAACGTGTGGCTCGCGACGATCAGCATGGCGGTCGTCGGCTTCGGTGTCGTCTTCGCCGGAGTGCTCAGTTCGGTCCTGGCGGCATCGACGACCACCTTGCTGCTGGCGTGGATCCTGCCGGTGTCGACAAAAGCTTCGGCGGCAGACATTCCCGCCCGAGTTTCTGGCTGGGCCCTCGGATCCGCACTGGCCATCCTTGCGGTCGCTCTGATCTGGCCCGCGGGGTCCAGCGACCCGTTGCGCCACCAGGCCGGCGAAGCGTGCCGGCGAATCGCCGTCCGGCTCCGCGCACAGGCGGTAGCAGCGATGAATCGTTCGAGCGCAGCTGCCCGGACCGAGGATCCTGACTCAGCCGCTGCGGCCCAAGCTGTTATGAACAAACTCAAGGGGACGTTCCGCCGGACGCCGTACCGGCCGACGACGCTCTCCACGAGCGGTCGAGCGATGGTACGGATGATCGACGAGCTCGACTGGGTCTCGGTCGTCGCCGACCAGTACGGGTCGGCCGTCAAGCACGCGCCCGCGGTAGCCGACGTGGCGGCAGTCTGGGACGCAGCTGCCGACGTCCTCGACCGGTGCGCCGACGTGCTCGGCTTGCCGCCCGACGCTGATTCGCGGGCGGCACGGACCGCTCTAGATGCTGCCCTCGAGCGACTAGATGCTGCGATGCACGTCGTCCGGCATAGCGCCACAATTCGCAGCCAGTTGGTCTTTACGTCGTGCGAGCCGTCGTTCCGTGGGCAGGAGCTCAGCTACGCCGTACGTCAGGTCGGACGCAATGTTGCGCTCGTGGCAGCGGCGGAGGCCCGGTCGTTTGTCGATCAGCTGCTCGGCCGAACGCCCGACATGCAAAGCTCGTTAGGGGTGGCCCGGTTCCGCGCGCGATCGCACTTCGATGTCCGGTCGGTGTGGTTGCACAACAGCCTCCGTTCGGCTGCGGCGCTGGCCGTCGCCGTTTTCGTGGCGACCCAGCTCGGCGTGCAGCACTCCTTCTGGGTCGTTCTCGGGGTGCTCTCTGTCCTCCGCTCGACGGCACTCAACACCGGACAGAGCGCGGTACGCGGCTTGCTTGGCACCGTTGTCGGGTTCGTCGTGGGTGGGGCGATCCTGCTCGGCATCGGCACCAACACCGTCGTGCTCTGGGTGCTCCTGCCGTTTGCGCTACTGGCGGCCGGGTTCGCCCCGGCAGCCATCTCCTTCCTCGTTGGTCAGGCCGCCTTCACCCTCGTGGTGGTGATGCTGCTCAACATCATCCATCCCGCCGGGTGGCAAGTCGGTCTCATCCGGGTCGAGGACGTCGCGATCGGCTGCCTCGTGAGTCTGGCTGTCGGCCTGGTGTTCTGGCCCCGGGGCGCCGCAACCGCGCTCGGCGCCGCGCTCAGCGCCGCGTATCGCAGCAGCGCGCACTATCTCAGCCGGGCGGTCGACGCGAATCTGACCGGTCGCGGGGGAGCTGCGATCGCGGAGAAGGCCACCGCGCTCGCGGACTTCGGTCGTCTCGACGACGCCTTCCGTCAATTCCTGGCCGAGCGCGGTGCCAAGCACGTGCCGTTGGCCGAGGCCAGCTCCCTCGTGACCGGAACCGTCGCGCTTCGCCTCTCGGCCGACGCCGTGGTCGACCTGTGGCACGACGTCGATGGCGCGAAAGACCTGGGGAACGCCGACCGCGAAGTGGTTGCGTCGGCCCAGCAGATTGAGCGGTGGTACGACTCGCTGGCCGAGAGTTTGAGCCTTGACGGGCACATGCCGCCTGATCCGATCAGCGGAAAGCAGATCGGAGAAGATCGCTGGGCCGCCGCGCTCGCCGCGGATACCGTGCCCGGAACCGAGATGTCCGCCGTCCGCGTCATCTGGACGGCCGATCACTTGGACGCCGCGCGCCGGTTACAGCCGAAGCTGGCGGAGGCCGCCCGAACGGCCGCCGAAAGCCGGGGCGCCTGGCTGACCTGACTTAAGAGAAATTTAGTAGCCCAGCAGTCCGGCCGGTGACAGATTCATAGCCAGGAGGCGGTGACGACGGCCGAGACGCTGGGACGTGGGCCGGCCCTGGTCGTGGATGGCCTCGGCAAGCGCTTCGGTTCCCGGGTCGCGTTCGAAGGCGTCTCGTTTGAGATCGGCTATGGCGAGGTGTTCGGTTTCCTCGGGCCGAACGGTGCCGGAAAGACGTCGACCGTACGAACGCTCGGCACCCTCCTCGCTCCCAGCGAGGGCTCGGCGATCGTTGCCGGATTCCCGCTCGTTCCGGACAACGGGGTGGAGATTCGCCGGCGGATCGCGATCATGCCCGAATCGCCCGGTCTGTATACGCGACTGAGCGTGCTCGAGAACCTCGAATGCTTTGCCGACCTCTACGAGACGCAAGATCCGGCCGACCGCATCGAGCACGTGTTGCGCGCGGTCAATATGCTCGATCGGGCTCACGATGTCTGCGGTGCGTTGTCGAAGGGGCTGCGGCAGCGCGTGGCGCTGGCCCGGGCTCTGCTGAGCCACCCGGAGATCCTGTTCCTCGACGAGCCAACCTCAGGCCTGGATCCGGTCGCCTCGCGCGAGGTGCATGAGTTGATCGACGGGCTGCGCCAAAGTGGAGTCACGATCTTTCTCACCACGCATCGGCTGAACGAGGCCGAACGGCTCTGTGACCGCATCGCGATCCTCAGTACGACCTTGCGCGCGATCGGACCGCCCAAGCAGCTGCGGGACGAGTTATTCGCCAAGTCGCTCGCGGTCCGGACCAGGGCGCCCCTGGCGGAGCCCAACCGCGTATTCACCGGTCTGCCGTGCGTCGACAGTTGGCACAGTGACGGCGTCGCGGGCTACCTGCTCGCGGTATCCGACCCGGAGCTGGCCGCGCCTGACGTTGTCCGCGCTCTGGTAGCGGCCGGCGCAGACGTGCTGTCAATCGGGGAGGCGCGGCACTCCCTCGAGGAGGTCTATCTCGAACTGGTCAACGAGAGCGAGGCGACGCAGTCATTAGCGTGAGCAAGCGGCGGGTTCGGGCGATCTTCCGCAAGGAGCTGCGGGAGTACCGCCACAACGGCAACATCGTCTACGCCATGTCGATCTTGCCGCTCGTGTTTCTCATCCAGCCTTTGATACAGGTCTTCACTTTGTCGAGCTCAGCATCGGTGCCGCTGCGGCACGAACATTCGCTGCTCTACATGCTGGCTATACCGGTACTCGTCCCGGCCGTCCTCGCCGCTTACTCGGTGGTGGGGGAGCGATTGCAGGGCACTCTCGAGCCAGTGCTCGCATCGCCCATCCGCCGCGAGGAGCTGCTGCTGGGCAAAGCGCTGTCCGCGTTTGTTCCCTCGGTCGCCGTCGCATACGCGGTCTTCGGTCTCTTCGTGGCCGTCGTGGAGCTCTTTGCCCAACCGGCGGTCGCTTCCGCGCTCATCCAAGGCCCGGATCTCCTGGCCCAGCTGGTGTTCACCCCGCTCCTCGCCGCTTGGTCCATCTGGGTGGGCATCGCCGTATCGGCCAGGTCGAGCGACCCGCGAACCGCAGCGGAGATCTCCATCCTTCTATGCCTTCCGACCGTGGCGGTCACCTCGCTCATAGCCTTCAACGTCATCCCGGCAAAGCCGGCAACCGCCATCGGGCTCGGAGCAATCCTCGTGATTCTGATCCGCCTAGGTTGGCGTGTCGCCTCGGCGAACTTCGATCGCGAACGACTCATCACCGGCACCAAGTGAGCAGTCGTGGCAGGATTTTGTAGGTGACAAGTAGACCCGCCGAAGCGCAGCACCTACGCGACCTCGCGCGGCTGCGGCAAGTCCGAGACCGAATCGACCGGGAATATGCGCAGCCGCTGGACGTCGAGGCACTGTCCCGGGACGCGCACATGTCGGCTGGGCACCTGAGCCGCGAGTTCCGCCAGGCCTACGGCGAGTCGCCATACAGCTACCTGATGACCCGGCGCATCGAACGCGCGATGGCGCTGCTGCGTCGAGGCGACCTCAGTGTCACCGAGGTCTGTTTCGCGGTCGGCTGCTCGTCGCTGGGCACCTTCAGCACCCGCTTCACCGAGCTGGTCGGTATGCCGCCGAGCGCATATAGGCGTCAGGCGGCGCAGGCGACCGCCGGGATGCCGCCGTGCGTGGCGAAACAGGTGACCAGACCGATCAGGAATCGAGAAGCGCCGGTCACCGAGCCGCAGTTAGCGTGACCGTCATGGACATCACCATTAACGCAAGCTTCCTCCCACACAACGACCCCGAGGCAACCCTGGCGTTCTACCGCGACGCCCTCGGCTTCGAGGTCCGCAACGACGTCGGATACGGCGGGATGCACTGGATCACCGTCGGCCCCGCCGACCAGCCCGACACGTCCATCGTTCTGTATCCACCGGCCGCAACTCCAGGCGTCACCGACGACGAACGCCGCACGATCGCCGAGATGATGGCCAAGGGCAGCTACGGCCAGATCCTCATGGCCACCAAGGACGTCGACGGCACCTTCGACCGGCTGCAGGCCCGCGACGTCGAGGTCGTCCAGGAGCCGACCGACCAGCCGTACGGGGTCCGTGACTGCGCGTTCCGCGACCCTTCCGGCAATCTGATCCGCATCCAAGAGGTGGGCTGAGCGGGCGGGATCCTCGGCCTGGAAAAGATGACCATGGCAGCGAAGAGCCGGCCACAGTCGCGTGGCCCGGAGGTCGCGGACAGCCACGATTTGATCCGCGTGCAGGGCGCGCGGGTGAACAACCTCAAGGACCTCAGCATCGAGCTCCCGAAGCGC
>Ga0207683_10001839_pt1 | contig 18749 bp, 12 predicted proteins | sample KBSM73metaG_FD_184333 | JGI IMG/M metagenome (GOLD analysis project Ga0207683, IMG submission 184333) | Miscanthus rhizosphere microbial communities from Kellogg Biological Station, Michigan, USA - KBS M7-3 metaG (SPAdes) (version 2) | ecosystem: Host-associated > Plants > Roots > Rhizosphere >... | reverse complement strand
TCGATAGCGTGCGCCGCGCTCGCGTGCGGTGCGCTCCTTGGCTGCAGCCACAAATCGGAGCCTGCGAGCGCCACGACTACCGGGGCCACACCGCCCCCGCCCTTCGCCAAGTCGCCTCCCGAAGAGAGCTACGAGAAGGAAGACCCGTGCAATCTCCTCGATCCGAAGGAGGTCGAGGCGGTGCTGGGGGCGCCACTCGCCACCCCGCCCTACCGCTCGGGGAACGCGACCTTTGGTCCCTCGGGTTCCGGCAGCGCCTGTGTCTACGAGACGGCGAACTTCCGCTACATCACGCTCGACGTGACGTACGAGGGCGGTGCGCAGGAGTACTCGATGACCGGCATGGTCAAGGGCCTCATGAAAGGCGGCGGCGGCAAGGAGGACATTGCCAACAACGTCAAGAAAAACTTCAGGCTCGATGACGGGACCGAGCTCACCGGGGAATGGGACGAGGCATCGCTTATGCCGATGAACTGCTGCATCTTCTCGGGCCTCAGGGGCGATCAGCTGATCACCATCGACTTCACCGCCTCGCCGGCGACGCTGCCCCAGGCGGCGACCCTGGTCGACAGCGCCTACAAGCGCATGGAGCAGCCGCTCAAGATCGATGGCAGTGCCGGGGTGGCGGCAGCCAAGGCACTCAATGCCACCCGACCCAAGCCGGCGGATGCCTGCTCGCTGCTGACGCGCGCCGAGGTCGAGGCGATCCTCGGCAAGCTCGCAGCCGACCCCGTCGGCCGCGGACCAGACTGCACGTATAACCTGCCCACGCCACCACAGAGCATCCCCCAATCGTACGAAGTCCAGATCCGCTGGGGCGGCGGCTACTACCAGTGGCGCTCGGATCGCTACGTGAACAAGATCGGCACGGCGGCGGTGGGCCAGATGGCCGCGGACGTCCTCAAGCAAATGGGCCATCCGCTGCCCGAGCAGCAGCCGAAGAGCCACGATGAAACCGACTCCGCCGGCGGCCCCGCAGCCGCAGATCCCGCGGAGTCAGTCTCGGACAACGGCAGGTACTTCGTGGTGGTCAAGCGCGATGTGCAGGTGTCGGTCAACGACCGGTTCGTCGACCAAGCCAAGGCGCAGGCCTTGGTGGCGGCGATCGCGGCCAAGATCTGAGGGGCACGGGCGCGCCGCAGCCAGATACAGGAGGGAGAAACCCGATGCGTGCTCTGAACTTGATGCTCCTCGCCTCGCTCGTGAGCCTGAGCGCCGAGGCGGGATCGGTGCTCAAAGTGGACACCAAGGACGCTGCCGGCAAGACGGTGCCGAAGGAGGTCTACTACGCCCAGGACGGCATGATGCGCATCGACTCGTTGGACGCACAGGGGAGCGTCACGCGCACTACCCTGGTGCGGGACGGCGTGGTCTGGGAGATCGACCCCCGGGAAAAAACCTTCACCCGCGTCGACGCAGCGAGCCTCAAGCAGCTCTTCGGCGGCAAGGAGAGCCAGATGGAGGCCATGCTCGCCCAACTGCCGCCCGAGAAGCGCGCGCTGATGGAGCAACGCCTGGCGCAGATGAAGCAGAAGTCAGCCACCACGGAATACACCTTCATCGACACCGGTCGCAGCGACCATGCCGGGCAGTACTCCTGCCGCGTGTGGCAGGAGCAGCGCCAGGGACAGCCGTTCGCGCAGTACTGCGTGGTGCCCGCGTCGAGTCTGCCGGCGGGCGCAGAACTCGACGCGGCGATGAAGAAGGCCACCGCCACCGCCAGTCAGATCGTCTCCAGCGTGCCCCAGATGGCCAAGCAGGCCGAGCACCTGACGCGGCTCGGCAAGCTGAACGGCTTTCCCGCCAGCTCGCGCGTAGGGCACGGGGAGGAGCACGTGCTCGCCTCGGCCCAGGCGCAATCACTCCCGGCCGACAAGTTCGCCATCCCGCAGGGCTTCACGGAGAAGTCGCTCGGCGCGCACGAGAGCGACTGAGGGCATGACCGGCCGGCTTGCCGCAGCGGCGTGGCTTGCGCTGGGCGCGGTGGCGCCGGCCCTGGCGCTCGATGCCACGGACGTAAAGCCGCTGCCGGGCCTCGTCATCACGAACACCGTGTTCGCGAGCGTCGTGGCCGGGGGCAAGGGCTTTGGCTACATGGACACCGAGGATCACTTCACGCTCCTGACCTCGGGTGCCGACGGGCTCGGCTACCAGATACGCATGAGCGCGCCGGGAAACGAAAAGGTCGAGGAACTGGCGCGGCGCCTGAAATGGCCGCGGCACGTGCGGCATGAGGATCTCGAGGAGTCCTCGCGCATGACGCTGCTCTACTCGAGCAACGACCCGGAAAACTACGGCGGCCAGACCTTCGCCGAGACCTCGCGCAAGGTGCTTACCGGCCTGAAGAGCGGGGGCGAGACGCCGTTCGTGTTTGGGCCGTACGCGGGCATCAAGGGCGATGCGGGTGCGCTCGGCGCGCTGGCGCAAGCCGGCAACAGCAAACCGGCTCCCGACCCAGCAGCCGCCAGTGGCGCGCCACCGGTGCCGAATCTCGGGCAGCTGTTCAACATGCTGCTCGGGTCCGCTCGCCACTACTACCGCGGTACGCTGCACCGCGTTGAGCCCGCGGACGTGCCGGTATCGGTGCTGGTGAACGGGGTGCGCATGAACCTGCCGGCGGTGCATGCCGCCGGCACGTTCAGCTTCACCCCGGAGGAGACCGCGAAGGCCGAGGTGTGGTGGCTGGACAATCCGGACTGGCCGGTCACGCTGCATTGGATCTTCGGCCCGGCGAGCAGCCTCGTGACCCGCATCGACTGGCCCACCGGCGGTGGCGGCGGTGCAGCCGCCGGGGGCGGTGGCGCCATGGCCTCGCAGCTCGCCAGCAAGAGCTGCCACGTGGAGCTGCACGGCATCTACTTCAATTCCGGGAGTGCGGTACTGCTGGAGGAGTCCGAGCCGATGCTGAAGCAGGTAGCCGGGGTCGTGAAGGCGAGCCCGGAGGCGACGCTCACCATCGAGGGGCATACCGACAACCTCGGCTCGGGCGAGTACAACCAGAAGCTCTCGGAGCAGCGCGCCGCGGCCGTGCGCGATGCGCTCGTAAACCGTTACGGCATTGCGCCCGGCCGGCTCAGCGCCAAGGGCTACGGTCTTACGCGACCGGTCGAGACCAACGCCACCTTCGAGGGGCGTGCCCGTAACCGCCGTGTGGAGCTCGCGCGTCCCTGTCCGACCCAGTGAATCTGCCGCGGCGCCGGCACCCCCGTCGGCGGCACACGCGGCAGGCTCAGATCTCGCAGGCCTTCACCGGCGGATCGAGCTTCTGGGTGGTGGTGTTGAAGATTTCCTTCTTGGTCGTGAGCGCCCCGGCGACGGATGAGGTGTCCACGAACGGCAGCGGAATGACGTTGGTCTCGACCCCGACGTGGCCCACTGCGTTGTAGGTCATGCGCTTGCACTGCGGCAGGAGGCCCGCGCCGACCACACCGGCCTGCGTCATGGTGATGACGTTGATCACGTCCATGTAGGCGACCGAAGAGACGCCGAACACGCCGAGCCCCAGGCCCACGCGCGGCAGCTGGATCGCGAGCACTACTGCGGATACTCCGGGGCTCATGCCCTTGTAGTTGGTGATCTGCGGATCTCCGGAGGTGGAGAAACTGCTGTCATAGTTGGCCTTGCCCTTTGCGTAAGTCAGGCCGCTGTCGCCCTTGAAGGCGACCTGGCCCTCGGCCGTGAGCGAGGCGTGCATCCCCGACAGGCTGAGCGTAATCAGGAAGTCCGAACCCAGCTGCACGACAAACGGCACGCCGCCGACGGGAATCGGCACGTTGAACTCCACCGGCACGTGCATGACCGGGATCTTGGTGGCTTCGTTCCCGGGCTTGCCCAGGCGCCCGATCAACTCCGCCCGTACCTTGCCGTTGAGGTTCTTGAAGTGGGTTGCGGCGACGTCGATGTCGCCGTTGACGAAGCCCAGTTGCTCACCGATGGTGAAGCCGTCCAGATCGACCCGCCCGCGCAGGCGCGCATCGAAGTTGTCGTCCGCGATCTGGTAAAGCTGCGTGGCGACGCCCTTGGCCACCTTGAAGGCACGCTTGCGCGCCTCGAGCTGGTCCTTCTTGATGCGCCACTCGCCGAGGATCTGCTCCTTCGCCTGCAGCTTCTGGATCTCGACGTCGTGCTTTTTCTGCCACTTGTCCTTGAGCAGCTGCTGCGCCGCCTTGTCGGTGATCGGCTCGCCGTACTTGTTCACCTGGTGCGGCAGCGTGGGACCGCTGTAGTTGGGGTCCTTGCGGTTGGCCTGATCATCGAGCAGCTGCTTCATCTCCTGCTCGAAATCCTGGTCGGTCTGGGTGACGCCCTTCTCCTCCTCCTTGATCTCCTGCTCGGCCTGCTGGATCGCCTTGTGGATTTCCTCGCGGTCCTTCTCGATGGCCTTGTACTCGGGGATGAGGCTGTGCTCGCCCGAAGCGGTGCCGCCCTCGAGATCGCCCTTGCGCGCCTGCAGCTCGACCGTGATGCCGCCGGGGCGAACCTGGTAGCCCACCGAGTAGGCCCAGCCGTTCTTGGTGCCGTTGAAGCCGTTGGCGCTCATGCCCTCCTCGTACCAGTCATCGTCGTCGCTGTCCTGGGGCGAATCCGGATCGGGCAGGTTCTCGGGCGGCAGCGCCGCCGGATCGTCCCCGCCGGGCGGCTGCTCGCCGGGTGCGGGCTCGATGAGCAGAACGTACCTCAGGCCGGGTGGGCGCACGCCACGGTGCGCGGTTGCGGACGCCGGAGTCTCCACCTTGCGCTGCGGGAAGTAGTTCTGCAGCTTCACGGGTGCTTCGAATTCGATGCGCGCGTTGGGCATGGCCTCGGTGAGCTTCACCAGGCTCGTGTGCACGTGGGTCACGGCGCCGAAGGTCTCGAAGCTGTCGACCTTGCGCACTGCCAGGTCCCACACCCACAGGATGCTGCCGGGCTTCAGCTTCGTGAGCGCCGGCTCGTCCGAGGCGAACGTGAAGGTCGCGCCGTCGCGGCTGATCGCGCGCAGCGAGCGCAGCGCGGCCGCCTTGTCGATGGCGACGGTGGCCGGATTCCACTGCACCTCGAAGCGCTTCGGCTTGATCTCCTCCACCGTGGTCAGATAAGCACGCAACGCCTCGGTGCTGTTGCCGCGCAGCGGCACTCCCGACCACACCGCCGCACCGGGGGGCCTAGCGGCTCCTGCGGCGGACGAGGCGGTCGATGAGGACGGCCCGGCGGAGCGACTGCACCCGGCTGCCAGGGACAGCGCGATGCCCAGGGCAAGCAGGCGCGCTCCACGCGCGGACAGACGCGCGCAGCCGCCAGCGTAGTGGGATGATCTTGCGCGCATGGCCCCCTCCCGGCCGCGACGACGGGACTCGCGATCGTTGCCCAAATGCTACGCCGGCGGGGGGCCGCCGGCTACTTTCGGGGCCAGCGCGCGGCGCATTGCTTCCATCATCGACGCGCACAGAAGCGCCTAGCAAATGGCGGGTATTCGAGCGCACGTAGATGGTGTTCGCTCGGAGGGGAGCGCGTGGCGCCCGGTTCACTCGCTCCGGGTACTACGTTTGGGCGCCATACCACTAGACATATGGTGCTCAAGCGGCCATGCTTAACCAAAGCACGATCTTGAGAATGCGATCCTGTCTGCGAGTCTCGAGGGGACTCCAACCGGACGCCTCCTCAGATCGGGCTGGGCACAAGGGCAAACCCGTTCGAAAGGCGGGGACGCAAAGCTACCGGTCTAAGGGCGTGACAGCCTAGGACAGCGGGGTTGCCACTCCACTCCCCGTGTGAGCGTGCAAGCCTCGCTGCATTGGTTCTGGCGCTCTCCCGACCGGATTCGAACGTTCGTTTCAGGGAGAGAGCCTTATGACGTCAACATCGGCAGAGTCCGCCGCGTCGTCGCACCCCAATTCCGTGCGGGCGCAGTCGGGTACTGGCCATTTCATGCTCACGCTGTGCCGGCTGGCTGCACCGGTGTCCATTCGGCCGCCCCAGTCACCGCACCTGAAGCCTTTCACGTTCTTCACGAGTTGTGCGCGTCAGCCGGACGGCAGCGAGTGGTTGTACCTCAACATGGGGTACTTCGAGACGCTGACGGATGCTGAGAGATGGGTCGAAGCCGTGCGCGGCCGTTATCCCAACGCGTTCGTGACCATCGCACCGGCTGCGTTTCTGCGAGCGGCCCACTCCGCGGCGCCGTCGCTGCCGCCCACTGATTCCAAGCCGCTGCTTCCCCAAAGCAGCGATCCTGCGCCGGCCAAGGAGTCGTTGACCGACACCCAGGTCATGAAGATTCTGGAACAGCGCGATGTTGCCGCGGCTCAGGACGACGTTGCCGAGAGCAGTTGCGATCAGATCGCGTTGCTGCGCCCCGAGGACACAAGTACTCGGCACGCCTTGAAGGAGGCTGTCGTCAACGGTGCACCGGTTTCCTTTGCCGTGCAGCTGCAGTGGTCGGCGCAACCGATCGACCTGAGCCGCGTGCCAGCGCTCGGTATATTCAAGGCCAATACGCTCTACGCGACAGAGAGTCGCCGGGAGGGGCGTTCCCGCTATTTTCTTCGGCTGGGTTTCTTTGCAGATCCGATGTCTGCGAAGCAGGTCGCTGCTCAGGTGCGTTCGAACTTCGCCTCCGCAGCCGTGGTCCCTGTTGCCGAGCAGGAGGTCACACGTGCACGCGAAGCCGGCCGGGGCGCCTCTTCAATCCCGTATCTCGTGGAGCAACCAGTCGATCGGGGGATCGCTTCCAACGGCACCCCAGAATCACCGGCAGGGTCAAAGCCCTCGAGTGGCGTACCGCGCCGCGTCTCCCGGGACGCCGAGACGCTCGAACAGGCACTCAGGCGGCTGGCCAGGAGGGCACTCTGGACGGACTCCGACGTACTCAGCGAAAGCGGCGTGCGTCATCTGAAGGTTGAGGTGCAGAAGCACACCTCGCGCCGTTCCTAAAAGAACGGCTCGCGAAGTCACGCGTGGCAGAGAAATTTGTTGCCGTTGCAGGTTGTCGGATGTGTCCCGCAACGCCTTTGGGTACCAAAGTGGGCGGTTTTGCGGAAGCAGCGCCCGCGCTTCATTGGGGTTCGGTTGCGCTGTGGTCCGCTGACGGGTGAGCCGAACTCCAGCCCTCCACAAACAGCGCCTCGGCATTCCCCCGGTAGAGCTTGTCGATGACCGCGCGCGGCAACTGCAGCCCGCGAAATGAGGCCTCGAAGTCGCTCGAGTGCATGCTGTGCGAGGTCACCAGGAACTCCCAGTCCTTGAGCCACACGGCATGCACGTCCGCCACCGGGGCGTCATCAGCATCCAACGGCCCATAGGCCTCATCACTGCCGTAGAGGATGCGGTCCTGGTAGCGCAGCAGGAACCGCCGCACCTTCTCGCGGTTACGAGCCGCCTGGTATTGCAGGTGCACCATGCGCGCGGCCAGATCGACCCGGGCATTGGGGAAGCGATCCAGGAACGCCGCCACCTGATCCACGTCCCACTCCAGCGAGGCCAGGTGTACGCCGTCGAACGCCAGCGCCGGGTGGCGGCTCAGCATCCGGTCGCGGGCGCCCAGGATCGCATCGTGCGAGGGCATCTCCGGGTGCTCATACATGTAGTACTGCGGGTGCTCCCTGAAGTAATCCCGGTCCGAACGCACGGTCATCTTCTCGTACGGCAGCCAGCAGTTGAGCGGCTCCGCCTGGTGACCAAGCAGCACCATGTGATCGCGCTCCAGTGCGGCTATCACAGGCTCAAGGCGCGCGTCATCAGGCATGACGTAGCTGCCGTCATCGTTCTGCAGCGCCATGCCGATGTTCTTCCACATCTTCACTCCGACCGCCCCGTGATCCCGGGCAGTCGCGATAGCCTTGAGGGCGGACGTCGCCCAGCCGGGCGCGTTGAAGTTCGCCACGGAGAAGGTCGCTGCAAAGGCCACTCTGCCCGGATAGCGCCGGCGCAGCGACTCCGCGGCCGCCTGCTGCTCGGGAATCGGCGGAAAATCCGGGTAGTCGGTGTTGATGGTCAGGATGCGAAAGTCATCCGCAATCACCTGCGCCATGAGCCGATCGGCAACCCCGATGACATGCATGTGCGCGTCAATCTTGTCGACATGGGGGAAATCCGCCATCGTGTAGTAACGGGCCGCGCTATCCGCCGTTGCCGCAACCGCGGCCCCCCCGCACGCGGCGAACAATCCGAGGACCCCGAGGAGGCGCCGAAGAAGCCGCCCGTTCATACCAGGCGCACCTCGACCCCCCGCTGCTTCAGGGCCTCCACCGCATCCGCCGGTGCGCCCCGGTCGGTGATCAGCATATGCAGCTGCTCCACCTTGGCGATCAGGGAGACGTTGCGGCGCCTGAGTTTGGAGGAGTCCGCGACGACCACCACCTGGCGCGAGATGCGGATCATCTGGGCATTGAGCTCCGCTTCGGCCAGGTGCGGGGTCATCACACCAATCTCAGGATCCAGGCCATCCGCACCCAGGTAGAGCCGGTCCGCCTGCAGGTTGCCGAGCGCGGCCTGCGCCAGGGGGCCGGAGAGGGAGTTGGATTCCCGGCGCAGGATGCCGCCGGGCATGATGAGGCGTACGCAGGGCACATCGATCAGCAACGCTGCGATGTTCAGTGCGTTGGTGATGACGTTGATGGATTTCAGTTCCAGCTTCCTGATCCGGCGCGCGATCTCGGCGGTCGTGGTGCCCGAGTCCAGGATGATGGTCTCCCCGTCCCGGATGAGCTCCACCGCGGCGGCGGCGATGCGCAGCTTCTCGGCATGGTGCTGCAGCTGCTTGACCCCGAGGGGCTGATCCGTGTCCTCGACGTTGAGCGCACCGCCGTGGGTGCGCAGCAGGGCACCGGCGGACTCGAGCGTGGACAAGTCCGCACGGATCGTGACCTGAGAGGTGCCGAAGCGTGCGGCCAGCGCATCCACCGTCACCCGGCCGTGCTCGCGCAGCAGCTCGCAAATGCGCCGCCTGCGTTCCTCGATCAGGAGCCCGCGCTCGATCGTCGGCGACATCAGGCGGGTATCGCCTCAAGAACCAGGAAGCGATCGAACGCGAGCTCAAGGTGATTGCGCTCCCCTGACACTTCGCCCAGATCCCGGTCATTGAAATAGTCGCGCACCCTGTAGCGCGCCGACTTCAGCCCGCGCAGCACCACCGGCCCCCGCCAGTTGCGGCCGTAGAACGCGTAGTAGAAACGGCCGGACTTCTCGATCACGTGGGTTTCGGGCTTGTCGAAGCCGATGTCGTAGAGCTCTCCGCGATACGTCCCGCGCGGCAGCAGGCGTTCGTTGTAGAGCGCGATCCACTTGCGCCACAGCGCCTCGCGCGGCGGCGTCAGCAGGAAGGAGTCCTTGGGTTTGGGATCGGCGGGCCAGGTGAACTTGGTCGACACGACGGCGCCGATGCCGACGGTGGAGGCGAAGTCATCACCGCCGTCGCTTAGCTCCACGTGGTCCCCGGCAAATGCCGCACTCGGGCCCATGAGGGCCTTCAGGGTCTTGCCCTTGTGGCGCACCTGCCAGGAGGACTCAGGGTCCGAGGCGGGCGCCTGGTTCATGGAGCCAAAGTTATAGAACGAGTAGGAGGTGCCGCAGGGACACAGCTCCATGACCGCATCCGGCTTGACCTGGGTGCCGGTCGCATAGATCGCATGCAGGAAATCCTGCAGCTTCTCCACTGACTCCTCGGGGCGCTCGTGGTGGTGCGCCGGATTGAAGCACGGTGCCACGCCGTTTAAGTGCTGGCCGTCGATCTTCAGGCCCTCAAAGCCCCACTCCTGCATGAACGTCTGCACCAGTGCCTGGGTGTAGGCCACCGTCTTGTCATACGCCGGGCACAGATAAAAGCTGTTCCACCAGCTGACGTTCTGCGGCGCCCCGTCCCTGTCCAGCAGCAGCAGGTCGGTGTGATCGTGCAGCAGGTCGGAGCCCGGAGCGGCGGCGAGCGGCGCATACCACAGCCGCGGCTTCAGGCTCTTCGCACGGATGCTCTGGACCAGCGCCTTCATGTCCGCGTCCCCGCGCGGGTACTTGGTTGGGTTCAGCTTCCAGTCCCCGACGTTGGACTGCCAGCCGTCATCGATCACCGCCCAGCGCAGCCCCAGCTCCTGCACCTTCGGCAGCGTGTCCTTGATCAGCTGCGTGGTGCAGGCGCGCTCGTAGCCCCAGGCACACCAGATCGGCTCGTACGCCGCCTCGGGCACCGCCGGGGACTTCAAGCCCCGATCCCCCATGATCTGCCGGTAGGCATTCAGCGTTGCGAAGTAGTCCCCCGTATGAGTAGCCACGAAGATCTCGGGCATCTTCAGGACCTCGCCGGGCCTGAGGGCACGCTGCAGGCGCGCCGTGACAGCAAGGTTCACGTCGCCGTCGTGGTAGCTGACAGGGAGCGAGACGAGCGCGGGCCGCACTTCCAGGTGCCCCACGGCCAGCCCGCAGTCCGGGCGCCACAGGTCCACGATGGGCGTGCCACCGCCGTAGTCGGACGCCGTCATACCCATGAAGTTCTCCTGCGAGAACCCCTTGCCGACGGGCTGCACCCAGTCGCGCCGGTCCTGGTGCGTGCTGCCGCAGTACGACCAGAACTCAGGTCCGGTCCGCTTGGCGGCCGCTGCGGCATCCCCGAGCAGGCGAACCTGCGCACTGCCCCAGCCCGTCACCGCGATGCCAGAGGGCGAGCCGTTGCGGTAGGACACCCGGTAGAAAGCGATGCCGGGATAACGCTCGAACAACTCGACCTCGAGCCGCTTTTCGATCTGCCCCGGTGACACACCCGTCATCGTCAGGCGGGTACCGGGTCCGTGCCGGCCCTTCACCGCCTCACTCGAGTGCTGCTGCAGAGTGAACTGATCGACGCGTCCCCCGCCCTTGAGCAGGAGGTATTCACTCGCCGCCCAGGACGTCAGGGGGACCTTGGACTGACCCTCGCGCAGGTGCCACAGCCGAGAGCGCATGCCGGCGTCGAACTCGAGCAGCAGGACCGCGTCGCCGAGGGTAACGGGACTGCGTCCCTCGCCCGGTTCCGCTTTTGCGTGGGCCGTGGTCAGCGCCGCGTGCGAGGCCACGCCCGCCCCTGCCGCCAGCTGCAGAAATTGACGTCGGGTCGTGCCCTTGTTCACGCGTTGGCCTGGGTGCTTGGGTGCTGCACAGCTCGCCCCTGAGTCTATCCAATCGGTTCAGCGAGAAGCCTTCGCGGGGAGCACCTGCCGGCGATCTCTTTTATATAGACCGCCTGCAGGGCAGCTCTTGACAGGTACGAAGCTATTCGAAATAGTGGAAGAAATAAAACGAAAATGCAAACGGCTCAATTATCTTTCGTTTACTTTCGTATTACATAAGTTCAGGGGTGCGCAGCATGAATCTTCGGCCCTCGGGTGTCTCTGCGGCGGTTGTCATCTGCGGTGTCCTTCTGGTGCCGGGCCCAAGCCCGCTCGCCCAGTCACAGGAGGCGAAGAGTTCGACGGCGGCGGCCGATGACTCACAGCTGCAGACCGTCGTGATCACGGGTATCCGCGCGAGCCTCGGCAAGTCCCTCGAGATCAAGCAGGACGCGGATATCGTGCTCGATTCGATCAACGCGCTGGAGCTGGGGCGCTTCCCGGATGATGACGTGGCCGACTCGCTGCGCCACATCACCGGCGTTTCCCTCACCCGCACGACCGGCGGGGAGGGGCAGTACGTCACGATCCGCGGCCTGCAGCAGCAGTACAACATCGTGACCCTGAACAACCGCATCGTCGCCACCGACGACGATGGGCGCGCGCTGGCCTTCGACATCCTGCCCGCGGACGTGATCTCCGGCGCCGACGTTCTCAAATCCTCCCAGGCCTCGGCCGTCGAGGGCAGCATCGGCGGCACGGTCAACATGCGCTCGGCGCGCCCCTTCGATAACCCCGGGTTCCATACCGCGGTACGCATCGAGGGGGATTACAACGACATGTCCGAGTACTGGGGCAAGAAGGCCTCCGCCTTCATCGGCAACACCAGCTCCGGGGGGACCTGGGGGTACCTGCTGGGGGCGGTGTACTCCGACGCACGCACCCGCTCGGACTCCCTGAACTACAACACCTATGACCAGGACCTCCCGGGCACCTGGCCGCCCCCGGCGGCCGATGGCACGCCGAACCCCAGCGGTGTGCCGGTGGTGGGCGAGTGCTGCATCTCCTTCGGCTCGGTGGTCGATGAGAAAAAGCGCGGCGCGCTCTCCGGGGCTCTGCAGTGGCGTCCGACCGATACGCTCAGCTTCACCCTCGATGGGCTCTACACCAAGCTTGATGATCCGCAGGTGGCCTACAACCAGGCCTACTATCCGGACTTCAATTACGACGCCAACGGCGATCCGGAATGGTCCAACGTCGTCGTCCATAACGGCCTCGTCACCTCCTTCACCGGCAATACCTTCACGCCCGAGCTGGTCAACCAGACGATCGACCGCAAAGTCACGACCTCGCTGGTGGGGCTGAACGTCGAGTGGCAACCGACCTCACGCCTGAGTTTTGCCGCCGACCTGTACCGCTCGCGCGCCAACCGCCCCGAGGGCGGCAATGACGCCTTCGTCACCGCGGGGCTCGAATCAACCACGCCCTACAACCAGAACACGATCAACTGGACCAACAGCACCAATGGCAAGCTGCCGAACATCTCCGTCACCCTGCCCAACGGGCAGGACTTCGGCCAGGCACTCGCGGCCGGCCAGCTCGGCAACGACCACTGGACCGCGCACTACACCGGACTCGGGGGCAATTCGATCCATGACAAGGTGACCGGGACCACGCTCGACGGCACGCTCAAGATGGACGCAGGTCCGCTGACGCAGCTGCGCTTCGGGCTGGGGCAGACCTGGCGCGACAAGTCGCGCGATGACTACGACAACGACTGGACCGGCGGCTCGAGCCAGTACGACTTCTACACCACCCCAGTGGGAGCCAACCCCATCACCTTCGGCTCCCTGGGGGCAAATGTCGTCGGGATCCGCACCTTCCCGCACTACATGCAGGGGGCCGGCGGCTCATTCCCGCAGACGGTCGGGTACTTCAACATCCAGGCGCTGCTCAACGCGCTGCGCAGCCTCGATGGCCAGCCGAACCTCTACGGCACGACCGACTCGCCCGTGTACGATTTCGCCTTGACCCTGCCGCAGTTCAACGCGGTGAACTCCTATGCGGTGCGGGAGACCACGACCGCCGGTTATCTGGAGGCGGCATTTGCCGGCAACAACTGGAATGGCAACCTCGGGGTGCGCGTGGTGCATACGCACACCTCCGCGAGCACCGCCGTGAACCAGATCGAGTCGGTCACCGTCGACAATCCCTCGAACCCCACGGATCCGGCGACCGTGGTGTACAGCGATGCGACGCCGACGAGCAGCAGCGGCTCCTACACGCAGGCGCTGCCCTCGCTGAACTTCACCTACCGTTTCCGCCCCAACCTGCAGCTGCGCTTTGGCGCCTCCGAAACGATCGCGCGGCCGCAGCTCGATCAGCTGGCCCCGACGCGCACGGATGACTCGCTCAACCGCGACTACCGGGTCGACTACGCGGGCAACGCGGAGCTCAAGCCGATCCGCGCGTACTCGCTGGACCTGTCGCTCGAGTGGTACTACCAGCCCAAGTCCGCCCTCACCCTGGCGATCTTCGGCAAGGACATCAAGGACTTCATCACCACCCAGGTGCTCAACGACGTCGACATCGGCGTGCAGGGTTACTTCGGCGGCAGCACCACACCGGTGCCGGTGCTCTACACGGTCTCGCAGCCCATCAACGGCGACAACAGTTACGTCAAGGGCATCGAGTTCAGCTTCACCCACATCACGGCCAGCGGCTTCGGCGTGCACGGGCAGTACACCCGGACCTGGAGCAATTCCTGGGTGGACGGCCAGTACGTGGGCGAGCTCGAAGGGGTGTCCTCCAACAGCGGCTCGCTCGGGATCCTCTACGAGAATGCCCGGCTGAGCGCGAACGTCAATTGGGACTACGACGGGCCGTCCGTGGCGCAGACCTTCACCGAGGTCGATGGCTGGAAGGCTTACAACGACGCCTTCTCCTGGGTCACCGCGCAGGTGTCGTACGAGTTCGTGCCGGGCCTGCGCGTCTACGCCGAGGGCAAGAATCTCTCCAACTCGATCGCGCGCACCTACCTTGCGAACCGCCAGGATGCCGTGTGGGCCTACGGTTCCTCCGGAACGGGGAGCAGCGTGGGACAGGGGTACGCGGCCTACGGACGCAGTTACACGTTAGGCTTCAGCTATCGGTTCTGAAGCATCAAGGGTTACGGGCATTGATCGTGAGACATCCGACAGGGAGAGCGTGACACCCTGGCTCATCTACGCCCTCATGACCACGCTCACCTGGGGCGTGTGGGGCGCCTTCACCTCGGTGCCGAGCGAACACGGCTTCCCGGACACCCTCACCTACGTGGTATGGGCGCTGACCATGATTGCGCCCGCGAGCTGGGCGCTGCGAAGGATGACGACGCCGCTGGCGCGGGACCGGCGCTCCATCGTGCTGGGACTTGCCATAGGTCTGCTGGGCGCGGGCGGGCAGATGCTCCTGTTCCGGGCGGTGTCGCTGGGGCCGACGTACCTGATCTTCCCCATCGTCTCGCTCTCCCCCGTGATCACGATCCTGCTGTCACTGGCTCTGCTGGGCGAGCGCACGGGCAAGCTCGGAGTGGCGGGCATTGTCCTCGCCGTGCTGTCGCTGCCGCTGTTCGACTACTCCCCCGAATCCGGCGCCCATCACTACGGCACCTGGTTCTTCATGGCCCTCGTCATCATGGTCGCCTGGGGGCTGCAGGCCTATTTCATCAAGCTTGCGAACGCGACCATGAGCGCGGAGAGCATCTTCGCGTACATGATGGTTACCGGCCTGATGTTCATCCCGGTTGCGTTGGCACTCACGGACTTCTCCAAACCCATTTACCTGGGTTTCGCCGGGCCCTGGCTCGCCGCCATGACCCAGATCCTGAATGCGGTCGGGGCGCTGCTCCTGGTGTACGCGTTCCGCTACGGCAAGGCGATCGTCGTTTCCCCGCTCATCAACGCGGGGGCTCCGCTGTTGACGACGCTGATCTCGCTCGCCGTGGCCGGGGCGCTGCCCGGCCCCTATAAGCTGGCGGCAGTGCTCCTGGCGCTGGCAGGAGCCTTGCTGCTCTCATTGCAGCCCGACGCGCCGGCTGACGCGCCCGCATGAAGGCCCTGCTGCAGCTCCTGCAACGGCACAAGGCCGGCAGCGGCGAGGGCATCTATTCAGTGTGCTCGTCTCATCCGCTCGTGATCGAGGCCGCGCTGCGCGAGGCTCAGCGACGCGAGCAGTGGACCTTGCTCGAGGCGACCTCCAACCAGGTCAACCAGTTCGGCGGCTACAGCGGCATGACCCCCGCGCAATTCCAGGCGTACGTGACGGACATCGCCGCGCGCGCGGCACTGCCCAAGGAGCGCCTGCTGCTGGGGGGTGATCACCTCGGACCCAATGCCTGGCGTTCCGAGACCGCGGCGGTCGCCATGCAGCACTCGGAGCGGCTGATCCATGACTACGTCGCGGCCGGCTTCAGAAAGATACATCTCGATTGCTCCATGAGCTGTGCGGATGACCCGGCGGTTCTTACCGATCAGGTCGCTGCCGCGAGGGCCGCGCGGCTCTGCCACGTGGCCGAGAAAGCCTGGGCAGGAGCCGGAGGCGAGGCGCCGGTTTACGTGATCGGCACGGAGGTGCCGACACCTGGGGGTGCGGCCGAAGGGCTGCATGAACTTGTGACGACTTCACCGGCTGCGGTAACCACGACGCTCGAGACGCATCGCAGCGCCTTCCGCTCGCTCGGTCTTGATGCGGCGTGGGAGCGCGCGGTGGCACTGGTGGTGCAGCCGGGCGTGGAGTTCGATAACCACAAGGTGATTGACTACGATCCTGCGAAGGCCGCGCAACTCTCCAGGCGCATCGAAAACGAGGCCACGCTCGTCTACGAGGCGCACTCGACCGACTACCAGACACCTGCCGCACTCGCCGCGCTGGTGCGCGATCACTTCGCGATCCTCAAAGTCGGGCCCGGCGCGACCTTCGCCCTGCGCGAAGTGCTGTGGGCACTGGTGGCTATCCGCATCGAGCTCGGCGGCGATGCGCGTGAGTCCTTGAAGGAAGCCGTGCTCAGCGCGATGCGGCGCGAGCCCAAGTACTGGAAGCCCTACTACCGCGATCCGAAGTCACAAGCCTTCGACCTGCAGTACAGCCTCAGTGACCGGATCCGCTACTACTGGAGCGTTCCGGACGTGCAGCGAGCGACCGCGAAACTGCTCGAGGACTTGAGCCAGCGCGGTATTCCCCTGACACTGCTCAGCCAGTACCTGCCCGAACAGTACGCAGCCGCGCGCGCAGGCTCACTCACGAACGACCCGCGGCAGCTGCTGCTGGATGGCGTTGCGCGGGTCCTGTCCGGGTATGCCCGGGCGTGCCGCCCGGATGCGGCCGTGACATCCACATGCTAGGCACTGAGGACAGGCGGATGGACGTGTTTGGCCTCAGCGCCGAGCAGATCGACAGTGCCGGAGCGCACTGGACCGCGCGCGAGATCTGCCAGCAGCCGCAGATCTGGCTGGATGTGGAACGGCTGATGGCGGCCGAGGCCGACCGCCTGCATCGATTCCTGGCGCCACTGCTGGCCCAGCCGCACCTTCGCATCGTGCTCACCGGCGCCGGCACGTCGTCGTTCGTGGGTCAGTGCCTGGCGCCCGCAATGGCCCGCCACGGCCGGCGCGTGGAAGCCATCTCGACGACGGACCTGGTCGCAGGCCCGCAGAGCTGGCTGTCGCGAAGCACCCCTACGCTGCTGGTGTCCTTCGCGCGATCGGGCAACAGCCCGGAGAGCGTCGCGGCACTGGAACTGGCGGACGAGCACGTGGAGTACTGCTCCCACCTCGTCGTGACCTGCAACGCGGACGGCGCACTCTTCAAGCGCACGCGGGGTACGAAGAACGCCTGTGCCATCCTCCTGCCCGAGGCCAGCAACGACCGCGGCTTCGCCATGACCTCCAGCTTCACCGGCATGCTGCTCGCGGCGGCGCTGGCCTTCGAAGTCCTGCCGGCGGGCGCAGAAACCACCTCCGTGCTCGCCCAGCTGGCACCCCGGATCCTGCCCGGCTGCGTTGCGCTGCTGCGCTCCCTGGTGCGGGGCGCATTCGAGCGGGTCATCTATCTGGGCAGCAATGAACTTAACGGCCTGGCGCGCGAAGCGGCGTTGAAGATGCTCGAGCTCACCGACGGACAAGTGGTGACCGCTGCCGACTCGGCGCTTGGTTTCCGCCACGGCCCCAAGACCATCCTGAACCGCAGCAGCCTGGTGGTCGTGTTTCTCTGCAACGACCCGTACACCCGCCGATATGAGCTGGATCTTCTGAAGGAACTGCGCCGCGATGGGGTCGCCGGCCGGATCGTGGCACTTTCAACCGCTCCCATTGAGGGGCAACATGCGGATGACGTCCTCCTGGCCGAAGGAACGTCCCATGCCCCTGCGATTGGCGATCTTGAAGCCTGTTGCGCGTACGCCCTGTTTGCGCAGTCCCTGGCGCTGCTGCGTTCGTTGGCGCTGGGCGTGCGGCCTGACAACCCCAATGCGGCGGGCACGGTGAGCCGGGTCGTGCAGGGCGTCTCGATCTATCCCTGGACTCGATCCCGGTGAGGACCTACCTGGGCGTCGATGGCGGCGGCAGCAAGACCAGTTTTCTTCTCATCGATGAAACCGGCAAGGTGCTCGCGTCCCACACTGAAGGCCCCGCCTACTACCTGGAGATCGGCCTGGAAGAGCTGCGCGCGATGCTCGGTCGAGGCATACGCACCACGCTGGCACGCGCGCGCATCTCCCCCGCCAACCTCACCTTCGCGTTCCTCGGCTTGCCGGCCTACGGCGAGGACAGCCGCTTGGTGCCCGTCCTCAATGCGATCGCCTCACCGGAGCTGCCCTCGGAACGCCATCGCTGCGGCAATGACATGGTGTGCGGCTGGGCGGGAGCCCTCGCCGGGGAGGACGGTATTAACGTCGTGGCTGGCACCGGCTCCATCGCGTACGGCGAATACCACGGACGAACCGCGCGGGCGGGAGGCTGGGGAGAGCTATTTGGAGATGAAGGCTCGGCGTACTGGATTGCACGCGAGGGGCTGACGCTGTTTTCACGCATGAGCGATGGCCGCGCGCCGAGAGGTGCCCTATACGAAATCGTCCGAGCGCACTTTGCGCTGCAGACTGACCTTGATCTGTGTGCCGCCGTCTACGGCCAGAGCGTGGCGCAGCGAAGTCAGTTTTCCCAGCTCTGCCGGCTCGTTACGCAAGCGGCCAATGCTGGCGATGCACAAGCCGGCACCCTCTTCGAGCGGGCTGCGATCGAGCTGGCCGCGATCATCAATGCCGTGAGACAACAGTTGCGCGTGCCCGAGACTGAAGCGCTAATGCTCTCGAATTCCGGCGGGTTGTTTCAGCTTGGCGAGCAGTTGCGTGCGCCGCTTCGATCTGCGCTGTCCGCTGCTGGCGTGCCCTACCAATTCATTGATCCGCGACTGTCGCCGGTATCTGGCGCGGCGCTTCAGGCGGCCAGGCTAGGCGGATTTCCCCTAGGTGCAGAGGCCCTCACCTCACTGGCCCGTCAGACGAAGTAAGACCCGGCTTGTCCCTTCTCGTCACTCATCGGGTTTCACGCGATGGGCGCATCCAGGCCAACAACAGGGGCGTCGTTTCCCATCTCTCAGGCTTGAACAGCCCCACTCGATCCGACGGTTTCTGGTTTCCGATTTTTTTGCTGACTCAATCCAAAA
>Ga0207683_10001838_pt1 | contig 18752 bp, 15 predicted proteins | sample KBSM73metaG_FD_184333 | JGI IMG/M metagenome (GOLD analysis project Ga0207683, IMG submission 184333) | Miscanthus rhizosphere microbial communities from Kellogg Biological Station, Michigan, USA - KBS M7-3 metaG (SPAdes) (version 2) | ecosystem: Host-associated > Plants > Roots > Rhizosphere >... | reverse complement strand
GTCGTTCGGGTCGATGCACGCACGACCCCGCCGGCGGCATTCGCAACCGCCGCCACGGCGCGCGCTTCGCGATCGATCGCCGCGACGAGCGTGCTCGGCGTGAACGCGCCGATCGCCCGGCCCCACGAGCGCGCCCACGCCGTGACGCTCGTGTCCTCGACGACGAGCTGGAAACCGTGGGTGGCGACGATCTTCGCCGCGATCTCGCGTGCACGATCGCGCCGGGCCTGCGCGGCGTTCGCCGCGTCGGCGGCAGCGGCCTTGAGGTTGTTCAGAAAGCTCTTGGACTTCGCGTCGCGCCGATAGCTCTGAAGCGGTACGCCGTCGGCCCGCGCCACGCGCCGGCCCATCGGGATCACGTCGATGGGCGGCAAGCCCTGTGCCTCACGCTGTCTTGCACGCTTGTCTTGCCGTTTCGACAGCTGGTACTGCGCGCGGTTCATCGCGCGCCGCGACCGATCCAGCTCGCGCTGGCGGCGCCGCTCACGGCGCCGCCGTGACCGTTCGCGCTGAGGCGCGCCTGCATCACGCGCGATCCGGCTGACGCACACATCGTTGCCCGTGTCGTGGGACGCGACCGTGACGTTGGAGACGTTGATGTCGATGCCGGCGTTGCGATCCATCGTGGCGAGCGCCGCGGTCGCGCGGCGCTCACCTGCGGAGAGCGACACGTACGGCTGGGTCAGCACCATCAGGTGCGCCTCGTAGCGCCAGCCTCCCGGTGCGTGCGGCGCCGGATACCGCACCAGATCGATCTTGTGCCACTTGGTGGGATCGGCGAGGTGGTGATCGAGGATGGGCTGATTGCACGGCGCGGTCGGCAAACGGACCGGCAGCACGAGGGTCCCGTTGCAAAGGCCGGTGAATACGACCGCGAGCGGACCCTCGTACGTCCACCATGTCGCGCCGTCGCCTGGCGCGACGGCGCGACGGCGTCGCGGCTGGACGAAGTCACCGGCGGGATGGGTGTAGGCGGCGCGATGACCGTCGAGACTGCCGTGCAGACGAAACGTCTCCCACTTGCTGGCCTTCGTATGCGAGCGGGCGCGGCCGGGCAGTCGCATGAAGTCATTCCAGCGACCGACGCGAGGCAGGCCATGCCGCCCGCCGCTAGTGTCGCGAAACAGGTGGCGCTCGACGCCGGCCCACACCGCATCGGCGAGGTGCATCGCGAGCGCTTTGGTCACGAACCGCCGCAGGTGCGGCGCAGCGTCGAGGTGCGCGTAGGCCGCGTGCTCCAACGCCGTGCGCGAGAGGCCCAGCCGATTGCGTGCCGCCGCAGGATCGGCGGCGCGTTCGTGGCGCGCCGCCCAATATGCCTTCGCGCTCTGGCGAGCGCCCCGCTTCACCGCGCGATGGATCTGATACGCGCCCTCGAACATCGACTCGATCCGGCTCCGCTGGAGCGGATCGCTCGTATCGAGCGCGAGCCGCAACAGGGACACGCCGTCGTCGGGACTACGCGACCACGGCGTCGATCGGTTCGGACCGCGTGTCCGCTTTCCAGACGACTCCACCGATCGATCCTACGGGAGGGTTCTGACAATGACGACCGCACAACTTCGCATCCTCGCCGCGCTCACGTCGCCTCGGCTTGCCATTCTGATCCAAGGCCTGAGGAGTGGAGCGGGGCGGAGACGTGGCAGGCCTTGGTCGTGCTCGATTCGCCGCCGTGTCCTGATCGCGTGCGCGGCGCTGCGCACGAACCTGACGATTCGTGAGCTCGCCGCCGTGACTCGAATCTCGAAGTCGGCGGTCCATCGCATCGTCGTAGCGCTGACGCCAGAGCTGGCGGCGCTCGATCGAGCGCCGCCCACAGATCGCCGAGACTCCTGGATCGTCGACGGTACGCTCATTCCGACCCGCGATCATGCGACGGCCGCTCGGTCCAAGAACTACCGTTGGTCGTGCAATGCGCAGGTCCTGGTACGCAAGCGCACCTCCGCGTCGTTGCGACCTCGGCGGTCGACGCGGGCAATCGCAACGATCCGATCCATTACCGAGGCTCGCGCATCGAGACAGTCTGCAAGACCCATGGCCGTCTCCTCGCCGACGGCGGTTACCGGGGTGTACCCGAGCTCGTCACGCCGGTGTTTCGCAAGAACCGCATCGTCCGCGATCGTGCATGGCGGTCCCACCGCTAGCGTCGAGCACGCGTCGAGCACGTCCTCGCGCGGCTCAAGACCTGGCGCGTACTTCGAGACCATCGGCGGCGAGGACGCCACCTTGACACGACGTTACGAGCGGTCGCGGTACTTCACAATCTGTGCATCGGACTACGGGACGACCCTTAGCCGGCGCGTCACGTACCACGCGCCGAGCGCGAGACCCGGCCACAACAGCCACGAGCCGAGCAGCCACCACGGGCGCTCGAAGCGCATCTCGATCGTGTGCTTGCCGGTCGGCACGTCGACCGCCGGGAAGTCGGGCGTCACGCGGCGGACCGGCACCTCGTTGCCGTCGATGTACGCGTGCCAGCGCGGATGCCAGCTCTCGCGGATCGTGAACGTCGTCGGTGCGTCGGCTTCGACGTCGGCGACGATGTCGGCCTCGCTGCCTGGCGAATCCTGCTCCCATGAGCGCAGCGTGCGGCCCTTTGGCGCGGGACCCGGGCCGCCGGAGCCGGCGTACGCGAGCACCTCGTCCTTCATCGGCGCATCGGACTTGATCCACTCGAGCGCTGCCTTGTGGCCGACGCCGGTGTTCGAGTAACCGGGAGGCAGCACGCCCGTGACCTGGACGGGCGACACGAGCCCCGGCGCCGGCAGCTTGCGGATCTCGTAGTTCGCCGTGGTGCCGACGGTGTCGCCGACCGGCATGCGCTGGCCGCGCGCCTTGTCGAACACGACGTACGGTGCGTCGTAGATCCACGCGTTCTTGACGTGGTCGCGGTTCGTCCACAAGAAGTCGTAGTTCGGGCTCGCCTGCAGACCACCGCCGCCCATCTGCAGGAGCGACGGCACGCGGTCGTACGCGTACGAGAGCAGGTTCCACCAGTGGTTCTCGGCACCGGGGCCGACCTGCTTGCGGCCAGGCGGCAGCTTGCCGAGCTGATGGCTGATCGAGAGCAGCTCGTCGCGGCGGTTGTTCTTGTAGTCGCCGAGCACGCGGACGCGCAGGCTGAGCGCACGCCCGCCGGGCAGTGCGACGAGCACGACGAGCGCCGCGGCGACTGCGGCGAGACCTGTCCGGATCCCGTACGCCTGATGCGGCCAGCGACCGGCGAGCTGCCACAGCTGGGTGCCGATGATGATCGCGCCGGCGCCGACGCCCATCGCGAGCAGGCACTGCATCGCGCCGAGCGCGCGCACGGGCGGGAACAGGTCGTCGCCGATCTTGCCCATGTGCGGCCCGAGGCCGAGCATCAGATAGAACAGCACCGCGCCCGGCCACAGCCAGCGGAACATCGGACCGCGTGCGAACGCAATGCAGATCGGTACCGCGATGATGAGCACCGGGATGCGCAGGCCGACGGTGCGAGGCAAGAAGTCGAGCAGGGCGCCCGAGGTCGTCCACTTCCACAGTGCGATGAAGCCGGGGCCAACCTCGTCGGCGACGCGGTGCGGGAACCCGCCGAAGCCGTCGCGATCGACGACGAGCGGCAGGATCACGGGCAACCATGTCAGCACGAGCAGACCGCCGAGGATCGCGCCGCGCAGCAGCTCGTGCAGCATCTCGCGCCAGACGTGCGGTCTTCGCAGATACGCAGTTCGGTCGACGAGGAAGCCCCCGACAATGCCACCGGTCCGACCGAACACGATTCCCATCAGGAGCGCGATCGCGACGACGAAATCGTATGCGAGCCAGCCCATGAACACGGTGAGCGCGAGCGTGGCGCCGGCGAACGGGTGACACAGGAACACGAACGCGCCCCACACGACGGCCGGTGCGAGGCCCTTGGCGTGCTGCATCCACCGGCCGGCGTGACCGAGTGCGAGCGGGAACGCGGCGAGCGCCCACGTCTGCGTGTAGAGGCCGACCTGGAACGTGCCGGCGTTGCCGCCGCCCCACCGCGACTCACCGTTGGTGAACGCGACGCAGAACGCGGCGAGCGCGGCCTGCCATGGCGTGGCACCGAGCAGGCGCATGCCGCGATACGCGGCGGCCGGCGCGAGGATCAGCGGCAGCACGATCGAGAGCTGGAACCAGAACAGGTGGTGGCCGAAGATCGCCGCCGGCAGCGCCGACGCGAGCTGCGGGAGCACCTGGTAGTAGTACGCGGACGCGTAGCCGCCGTTCGCGCTCGGGTTCCAGAGGTCGAAGTCGAAGTGGCGGAGGCAATCCGCGATGCGCGCGCTCTCGGCGAAGTGGAACGACAGGTCATCGCCGGCGCTCTCGCCGCGGAACACGCCGAAGTGGATGATGAAGACCGCGATCGTGATGGCCGCGAGGGCGGGGAGGGCGCCGTGCGCGACGACCCACTCGCCGGCCTGGTCCCAGATGTCAGGCGGCGAACCCGGTTTCTTCGGATCGGCGCGCCAGGTGCCACCTGCGTCGCGGCGGCGCAGGCGGCTCGCCAGCCACGAGCCCGGGCGTTCCACGGGCTTCTCGGGTTCCGGCTTCTGTTCCGGCGCGTCGGTCTTGGGCTGGTCGTCGCTCATGCACCTTCTCCGAGCAGGTCCTCGACCTGCGCGTCGTCGAACGTCGGCGTCGCGCCGCGCACGCATGCGACCTCGGCCGCCCAGCGCGATGCGGCGCGCGCACTCGTCGCGAGGTCCCAGCCGAGCGTCATGCCGTGCACCAGGATCGCGAGATACGCGTCACCGCACCCGACATTGTCACCAACGGCACGCGCGCGCACGCCCGGGATCTCGATCGTGCCGGCCTCGCCGTACAGCGTCGAGCCCTCGGCGCCGTGCGTGATCGCGACCACGCGCGGCCGCTTGCGCAGCTCGTCGATCGGATTGCGATCCTTCCAGCCGAGCCAGTCGGCGAGCTTGGCGAGCTCCTTGTCGTTGACCTTGAGCACGTCGGCGACCTCGAGCGCGGCCAGCACGGCCTCGCGCTCGCCGGTCGGCGGAGTCTCGGTGCGGCGGAGGTTGAGATCGCAGACCTTGAGGCACCGCGTGCCGGCGGCGGCGACCGCCTGCTTCCAGCCCGCGAGCCCCGCGGGCGTGTGCTGCGCGAGCGTGCCGAACACGAGCACGCCGGCCTCGCCGATCGCGGTCGCCACATCGGCCGTGCACTCGATGCGCTCCCAGGCTCGGCCGGGGACGAGGCGATAGCGCGGCTCGCCGGCGACCACCGACACCTCGACCTCGCCGGTCGCGCGCTCGGGATCGATCTGCACGAGGTCGGTGTCGCAGACCTGCGAGAGCTGGTCGATCGCGCGGTGGCCGGCATCGTCGTCGCCGACCCGCGAGACGAGCTGCACCCAGCCGCCCGCCAGGCCGAGGTGCCAGGCGACGTTCGACGGAGCCCCGCCGAGCTGGGCCCCTTCGGGGAACAGATCCCAGAGGACTTCCCCCCAGATCACGACGGCCTGGTCACTCATTGACATCGAGTCACTTCGTGTAAACTATACACTTATACGATGACCGACGGCCTCGACGACGTGTACGGCGGCTCGCTGGCGCTGCTCACCGACTTGTACCAGCTGACGATGGCCTGCGGCTACTGGAAGGCGGGCGAGTCGGAGCGCGAGGCAGTCTTCCACCTGACCTTCCGGCGAGCGCCATTCGGGGGCGGGTTTGCGGTCGCCGCGGGGCTGGCGCCGGCGCTCGCATTTCTGCAAAGGCTGCACTTCGGTGCGAGCGACCTCGCGTACCTCGGCACGCTGCGCGACGGCGAGAACAAGCCGCTGTTCCCGCAGGGCTTCGTCGACTACCTGGGTGCGCTGAAGTTCCAGTGCACCGTCGACGCGGTACCCGAGGGCTCGCTCGTGTTCGCACACGAGCCGGTGGTCCGGGTGACCGGGCCGATCGCGCACGCGCAGCTCGTCGAGACTGCGCTGCTCACGCTCATCAATTTCCAGACGCTGATCGCGACAAAGGCGGCGCGCGTGTGCACGGCGGCGCGCGGGGCACCGGTCCTCGAGTTCGGGCTGCGGCGCGCGCAGGGCATCGACGGTGGCCTCGGCGCTTCGCGGGCGGCCTACATCGGTGGCGTCGCGGGCACGTCGAATGTGCTCGCGGGCAAGCTGTTCGGGATCCCGGTGCGCGGCACGCACGCACACAGCTGGGTGATGTTCCACGGCGACGAGCTCGCCTCGTTCCGCGCGTACGCCGACGCGCTCCCCGGAAACTGCACGTTCCTCGTCGACACGTACGATACCCTCGAGGGCGTGCGCAACGCGATCACGGTCGGCAAGGAGCTGCGCACGAAGGGCCATCAGCTTGCGGGCGTGCGTCTCGACTCCGGCGATCTCGCGCATCTGTCGAGCGAGGCGCGCCGCATGCTCGACGAGGCAGGCTTCCCCGACGCGAAGATCGTCGCCTCGAACGATCTCGACGAGCACCTGATCACCAGCCTGCACGAGCAGGGCGCGCGCATCGACAGCTACGGCGTGGGCACCCGGCTCGTCACCGGCTTCGATCAGCCCGCGCTCGGCGGCGTGTACAAGCTCGGCGCGTATCGCGACGCGGCCGGCGCGTGGCGCGATGCGATCAAGCTCAGCGAGCAGCCGATCAAGATCAGCAACCCGGGTGCGCTCGCGGTGAAGCGGCTGCGCCGCGACGGAGAGATCGTCGGCGACGTGATCTACGACGAGCTCCACGGCTTCGCGGGCCCGCGCCTCCACGAGGTCGAGCAGCCGATGTTGCCCGGGTATACGCCGCCGCATGACCGCGTCGACGATCTGCTCGTCCGCGTGCTCGATCGCGGCCAGCCGGTCGGCGAGCTGCCCTCGCTCGAGGCATCGCGCGCGCGTGCCGCCGCCGAGCTCGCATCGCTGTCGCCGCGTACGCGCCGGTTCCTGAACCCGCAGCCCTATCCGGTCGGGCTCGACGATCACGTCCATGCGCGCAAGCTCGCGATGGTCGCGGAGGCCCGCCATGCTTGAGCCGCTCGTGTTCTCGATCGCGTCGTACGATCACCTCGCCGATGCGATCACGAAGGCCGCCGGCTGGGAGCGCGGTTCGGTCGCACGCACGCACTTCCCCGACGGCGAGCGCTACCTGCGCATCGAGACCGATCCGGCCGACCGCGACGTCGTGATCGTCGCCGGCACCGTCGACGACCCCGCGACCCTCGAGCTCTACGACCTCGCGTGCGGCTGCGTGACCGCCGGCGCGTATCGCCTGCGCATCGTGATCCCGTTCTTCGGCTACTCGACGATGGAGCGCAGCGTCCGCTACGGCGAGATCGTGACCGCGAAGACGCGCGCGCGCCTGCTCTCGTCGATCCCGATGGCGAGCCGCGGCACGCAGGTCTTCATGCTCGACCTCCACGTCGAGTCGATCGGCTACTACTTCGAGGGCGGCATCCGGCCGATTCACGTCTACGGCAAGCCGCTCGTGATGGCGGCGGCGCGCCGGCTCGCGCCCGCGGGACTCGTGCTCGCGTCGACCGACGCCGGCCGCGCGAAGTGGGTCGAGTCGCTCGCGAACGATCTGCAGTGCGACGTCGCGTTCGTCTACAAGAAGCGGCTCGGCGGCGCGCAGACCGAGGTTACCGGCGTGTCGGCGCAGGTCGCAGGCAAGCACGTCGTGATCTACGACGACATGATCCGCACCGGCGGCTCGCTGATCGCCGCGGCGCAGGCCTACAAGGACGCAGGGGCTGCGCAGATCGATGCGATCGCGACCCACGGCGTGTTTCCGGGCGACTCGCTCGACCGGCTGCGCCGCTCGGGACTCTTCGGACACATCGCGACGACCGACAGCCATCCCCGGTCGGTCGCCCTCCACTGCGATTTCCTTCAGGTAGACAGCACCGCAGAGCTGCTCTGCGAGCATCTCAAGTCCAACCGGTAAACCGCCATGAAGCTCATCAAGGTCGGAGTCGCGTGCGTCAACCAGACGCCGTTTGCGTGGGAGAGCAACTTCGCGCACCTGCGCACGGCGATCGATCACGCGCGCGCCGAGGGCGTGACGCTGCTGTGCCTGCCCGAGCTGGCGATCACCGGCTACGGCTGCGAGGACGCGTTCTTCATGGACGGCCTGCAGGACACCGCGTTCGCGCAGCTCGACGCGCTCGCGCCCCTGACGAAGGGCATGGTCGTCGCCGTCGGGCTGCCCGTCTATCACGAGAAGGCGCTGTACAACACCGCCGCGCTGCTCGCGGACGGCAAGATCGTCGGGTTCGTCGCGAAGCAGTTCCTCGCCGGCGACGGCATCCACTACGAGCCGCGCTGGTTCAAGGCGTGGCCTGGCTCCGAGATCGATGTGCTCGAGCGCACCGCCGAGGACGGCACCGTGCGCCGCTATCCGATCGGCGACCTCGTGTTCGAGATCGGCGACGTCCGCATCGGCTTCGAGATCTGCGAGGACGCGTGGGTCGCGAACCGCCCGGGCACCGATCTCGCGCTGCGCGGCGTCGACATCATCTGCAACCCGTCGGCGAGTCACTTTGCGTTCGCGAAGTTCTCGGTGCGCCAGCGCTTCGTGATCGAGGGCTCGCGCGCGTTCGGCGTCGCATACCTGTACGCGAACCTCCTCGGCAACGAGGCCGGCCGCGTGATCTACGACGGCGGCGGCCTCATCGCATCGGGCGGCGAGCTGATCGCGCGCGGCAAGCGGCTGTCGTTCCAGGACGTCGAGCTCGCGACCGCGATCATCGACATCGACGGCAACCGCCGCGAGCAGGCTCGCCGAGGCAGCCACCGCCCGCGTCACGACGCCGAGGAGCAGGTGATCGAGCACCCGTTCGTGTGGCCGGCGCGCAAGCCCGAGGCGCCGCCGCAGCTCGAGCGCAGCTGGGAGGATCGCGCGTCGATCAAGGACGAGGAGTTCGCGCGCGCGGTCGCGCTCGGCCTGTGGGACTACCTGCGCAAGAGCCGCGCGCAGGGCTACGTGGTGTCGCTGTCGGGCGGCGCCGACTCCGCGGCGTGTGCGGTGCTCGTCGCGACCGCCGTGAAGCTCGCGTTCGCCGAGCTCGGCGCGGGCGGCGTGCGCCAGCGGCTGCCGTGGTGCAAGCGTCTGCTCGATGTCCTCGACAAGAAGGGCAGCCCGAAGGACGCCGTGCGCGTGCTGCTCACGTGCGCGTACCAGCCCACGGAGAACAGCGGCAAGATCACGCGCGCGGCCGCGGAGACCGTTGCGTCAGCGATCGGCGCCGAGTTCCTCGTCATCGACATCAGCTCGCAGCACAAGGCGTACATCGCCGGCACCGAGCACGCGATCGGCCGCCCGCTGAGCTGGGACGCCGACGACCTCACGCTACAGAACATCCAGGCGCGAGTGCGAGCGCCGTCGATCTGGATGCTCGCGAACGTGCGCGGCTCGATCCTGATCACCACGTCGAACCGCTCCGAGGCCGCAGTCGGCTACGCGACGATGGACGGCGACACCGCCGGCGGCCTCGCGCCTCTCGGCGGCATCGACAAGTCGTTCCTGCGCACGTGGCTGATGTTCATGGAGCTGAAGGGGATCGTCGGCGGCGAGCCGCTGGCCGCGCTCTCGGTCATCAACACGCAGCAGCCGACCGCCGAGCTGCGCCCGTCGCACTATGCGCAGACCGACGAGGCGGACCTCATGCCCTACGAGTTCCTCGAGGCCGTCGAGGACTCGGCGATCCGCGACAAGCACACGCCGATCGAGGTGCTCCAGGAATTGTTGCCGCGCTATCCGCAGCACGCACCCGGCCAGCTCGCGCTGTGGATCGAGCGATTCTTTCGGCTGTGGTGCCAGAACCAGTGGAAGCGCGAGCGCATCGCGCCGTCGTTCCACCTCGATGACCGCAACGTCGATCCGCGCAGCTGGTGCCGGTTCCCGATCCTGTCGGGCGGCTTCGAGCGCGAGCTTGCCGAGATGCGCGCCTACGTGGCGCTCGGGAAAGCCGCCAGGTAATCGATGTCAGCATTCACGTACGAGTACGCGCGGCCAGCACTCACGGTCGACTGCGTCGTGTTCGGCCTCGACGAGCACGATCTCAAGGTCCTGTTGATCCAGCGCAAGCTGACGCCGTTCCAGCACGGCTGGGCGCTGCCGGGCGGCTTCGTCCGCATCGACGAGACGATCGATGATGCCGCGCGCCGCGAGCTCGAGGAAGAAGCGGGCGTCTCCGACGTCTACCTCGAGCAGCTGTTCACGTTCGGCGCACTCGATCGCGATCCGCGCGAGCGCATCGTCACGGTCGCGTACTACGCGCTGGCCAAGCTCTCCGATCACCGCATCCGCGCGGCGACCGACGCGATGGGCGTGGGCTGGTTCGGCCTCGACGACCTGCCGAAGCTCGCGTTCGACCACGCCGAGATCGTGCAACGCGCGCACGAACGCCTGCGCGGCAAGGTCCGCTACGCGCCGGTCGGCTTCGAGCTGTTGCCCGCGCGGTTCTCGCTGACGCAGCTGCAGCGCCTCTACGAGATCATCCTCGGCACCGATCTCGACAAGCGTAACTTCCGGAAGAAGATCCTCGCGATGGATCTGCTCGTCGAGACCGACGAGGTCGAGCAGGGCGTCCGCCACCGCGCCGCGCGGCTCTATCGGTTCGACCGGCGCAAGTACGATCGCCTCACGAAGCAGGGCTTCGAGTTCGCGATGTGAACGCTAGCGCGGCAGCGCGAAGTGGTTGATCGAGCCGGGCCGGTAGGTCGGCGCGTCGGTGCGGATCGCCCAGATGCCGAGCGCCATCAGCAGCGCGCCGCCGCCGAGCGTGATCGCCCCTGCGGTGGTCAGCCCGCCGTTGCCATCCGAGAGGCCGATCGGCAGCAGCACGGTGCCGGTCACCGCCGAGGCGCCGCCGAGCGACGTCGCGATGATGCCGAGCACGCGCAGCCCACCGGTCCGGCCGTCGTACACGCTGAGCGACCGCCGGTACACCGAGCTCTCCGGTCCGACGTGCACGACCTCGATCTCGGTCACGCCCGGATCGCCGACGCGCGGGAACCCGAGCAGCACGTTGCCGAACGGAAGGTCGACCGCGCACGGCGACGGCGTGCATAGCGGCTCGCCGGCCTCGTCGAAATGGAAGCCCGGCCGCCCGGCGGCGTTCGGCGTCGGCGCCATGCGCACGCGTTGCACCGGTGTCGGTCCATCGACCACGTCGACGACGAGCCGGGCCTGCCCCTCGGGCGGCGGCGGAGCCGGTTGCATCGGCGGCACGACGGCCGGTGGTACCGCGGCGGCCGGCAGCTGCTTCACGCAGCCGGCGAGAAACACCGGTAACATCAGGTACCGGGGGAACGAGATCATGCGTCCATGGTCGCTCATAACGCTGGCGGTCGTCGCTGGTGGTTGCAACCTTCGTGTGCCGCGCGGCATCGGCTTGCCGATCGCGGCGCGCGCGACCTTTCATGCCGACGTGCAGGTCGCGGCACCTGCGCCCGCGGTCGCGATCCAGGGCGCGCCGGTCCCCGAGTTCTTCGGCATCCCGCTCGACGGCGTGCAGGACGTCGTGTTCGCGCTCGACGTCTCGGGCTCGATGAACGAGGCCGCGCAGGGCCGGCTCGCGCAGATCGCGCCGCCACCGCCGCCCGGCACACCGCCACCGCCACCGCCACCGCCGGGCGCGCCGCCACCACCGGCCCCCGTGCCGTCGAAGAAGATCGAGGTCGCGAAAGCCGAGCTGATCGAGGCGCTCCAGCGGCTGCCCGCGGGCACGCGCGTCGATGTGATCTTCTTCGACAGCGGCATCGAGGCGTTCGCACCCGATGTCGTCACGCTCGACGACACCACGCGCACCTCGCTGATCGCCTACGTCACGGCGAGCGAGGCAGGCGGCTCGACCGCGCTCGCACCGGCGATGCGCACGGCCTTCATCATGAACGCGCGCCGCGTCGTGCTGCTCTCCGATGGTCTCGGCAATGTCGGCGGCGGCGCCGACGCCGTGCTGCGCGACGCGCGCGAGGCGATCCACGGCGGCATCCGCATCGACGCGGTCGGCCTCGGCGCCGGCCAGGATGCCTCGCTCCTCGGCACGCTCGCCGGCGAGAGCGGCGGCCTGTACCAGGCGCTATAAGGCGGCATGCGGGCGCTCGTCCTCGTCGATCTTCAGTACGACTTCATGCCGGGCGGCGCGCTCGCGGTCGCCGATGGCGATGCCACGGTGCCGGTCGCGCTCCGTCTGATGCCGCAGTTCGAGATCGTGGTCGCCACCCAGGACTGGCACCCGCACGATCACAAGTCGTTCGCGATCAACAACCCCGGCGCCGACGTCGGCCAGGTGCTCGAGCTCGCCGGCCAGCCGCAGGTGATGTGGCCCGCGCACTGCGTGCAAGGCAAGCGCGGCGCCGAGCTCCACGACGATCTCGACGGCATCTCCCAGGTCTTCCAGAAGGGCACCAACCCCGAGATCGATTCGTACTCGGGCTTCTTCGACAACGGCCACAAGAAGGCAACCGGTCTCGACGGCTGGCTGCGCGAGCAGGGCGTCACGCACCTGACGGTGATGGGGCTCGCGACCGACTACTGCGTCAAGTTCACCGCGCTCGACGCGCTTCACCTCGGCTTCGCGGTGACGCTCGTGCGCGAAGGCTGTCGCGCCGTGAACCTCGCGCCCGGCGATGGCGACCGCGCGATCGCGGCCATGGCCGACGCCGGCGCCGTCATCGCCTAGCTACTTCTTTTTCTTTGGCGCTGGCTTCTTTGGCGCTGGCTTCTTTGGCGCTCGCTTCTTTGGCACTGACTTCTGTGCCGCGGGCTGTTTCGGTTTCTTCGCTGCCGGTTTCTTCAGGCCCTTGAGGAACGCATCGGCAGCGCGCGCGAGCGAGCTCGCATCGGGCGCGTCGTTCTCGCCGATCACCAGGACCGCCAGCGTGCCTTCGCGGAGCTTGCCCGCGAGCGCGGCGACCACGGCGTCATCGACGTCCCACGTGTCGCCCGCTTCGTCGGTCATGTACTCGTAGCCGACCCGCGCGCTGGCGTCGAAGCCGTCGATCTCGAAGTGGATACCGTCCTCGTCGAACGGCTGGTTCTCGGCGATCTGATAGCCGGCCGCCTCGAATCGCGCCTTCAGCAGGGCGCACGCATCGCGCTCGGTCATGGTCCGCATGGTAACGCTCGCGCCGCCTCCGGAGCGCAGTGCGCGGCGCCGCCGATGCTGCGCGCGTCGATCTTGCGGGGCATCCCGCGGCCGTGCGCTCTTTCCGCCACGACGAGCGGCGGTGCTCGCGCGGTCCACCGCAAGATCCCCGGTAGTCCGACGACGCCATGCCCGATCCTCCGGGTCTCGGGGCGTTTTTCCGAGAATCCTCGAGCGCTGGAGGCACGCTGCGCGCGAGCGCACGGGGACTGTGCTGGCACGCATGGTGCTCGTGCATTGCCGCATGAGCCAGTCGAAGGACCCCAACCAAGGCGAGGGCGATCGCGCAGGTGCGCGGCGCTATGACGACCACGTCCGCGACTTCGTGACCGAGGGCAAGGTTGCTCCGGCTGCGAAGGAGGCACGCTCGTACGTCGAGCGCGAGCCCGAGGATGCTGCGAAGGCCGAGGCAGCCGCAAAGCGCGGCCCCGGCATCACCGCGACGGTCGACCAGGTCATCGCGAAGGGGCAGTCGCTCATGGAGCGCGTGCGTCCGATGGTCGCTCGCCTACGTGCACGGTTCGGGCGGAAGTAAGTCCGCCGGGAAACATCAACCGCAACAAGCTCGGAGAAGACGTCATGCATATCCTCGTTACGCTCATCGTTGGTCTCATCGTCGGCGCGCTCGCCAAGTTGATCATGCCCGGCAAGGATCCGGGCGGCGTGATCATCACGATCCTGCTCGGCATCGCCGGCTCGTTCATCGCGGGCGCACTCGGCCACGCGCTGGGCTGGTACCAGGTCGGCGACGGCCCGGGAATCATCGCCAGCATCGTGGGCGCCGTGATCCTGCTCGCCATCTACCGTGCGGTCATTGGCCGCCGCCACGCAGTCGCCTGAGGTGAACCATGTCGACCACATCGCCGATCCGTCCCACCGGCCGTCCTGTCCAGTACGAGGTGCCCAGGGCTCCTGTTCGCGATGACGAGGCTCTCGCCGCCGGCGAGGATCTCGATCGCGAGCCAGACGGTGCGCCTCACAGCGTCATTGGCTTGACAGCCGTGTTCTCGGTGCTCCTGGCGATGCTGGTCGCATTCCTGTTTCTGAGCGGCAAGGCTGTCGACATGGTCGCGGCCGTGCTGCTCGTCATCTTTGCGGTACCGGTCCTCGTCTCGAGTCTGCGCAGGAAGGCAGACCGGGACCGCGATCACTTTCACCCATCGAGGTAATCGTGACGAACGCGCCCGTTGCGGCACGCGCGCTCGCCCTGATAGCCATCGCCCTCCCAGCTTGCTCCCACTCACCTCCTCCCCGGCATCCGGGCGAGGAGTACCTGGCGGCAATCGATTTCGAGGGCAACAAGGCGATCAAGAGCAGTGACCTGAAGACCGGCCTCGCTCTGCACCGCGTGCAGAGCCTGGGCAGCTCACCCGATCCGTATCTCGTCACTGTCGACGGGGACCGGATCAAGGGTCGCTACCTGCGCGAGGGCTACCTCGAGGTCGACGTGCACTCGCGCGTCGAGCGCCACGGCGATGCGGTGACCGTCATCTACAAGATCGACGAGGGTCCGCGCGCGGTCACGAAGATCGTGATCGGCGGCCTGCCGGCAAACGATCCGCAGCTCACCGAGGCGATGGTCCGCAAGAAGATCGCGCTGACCGACGGCAAGCCGTTCGCCTACGATCCGTACGACAAGGCAAAGGAGCCGCTGCTCGGCATCGCCGAGGACGCCGGCTACGCGCACGCCAAGCTCGATGCGAAGGTCGTCGTCGACCGCGTGAACCACCAGGGCGTGGTCACGCTCGTCTACGATCTCGGGCCCAAGTGTCACTTCGGCAAGATCACGATCCAGGGCGTGAAGGATGCCGACCTCGAGGATTCGGTGCGCGCGCGCCTCGCGTTCGTCACCGGCCAGCAGTTCTCGGCGGCCGCGATCGCGAAGAGCCAGCGCCAGATCTACGCGATGCAGCGGTTCTCGACCGTGCGCATCCTGCCCGACAAGAGCGACGGCGACACCGTCGATATCCATGTCTCGATGTCCCACGCGAGCGCTCACGAGCTGTCGCTCGGCGGCGGGTTTGGCATCGATCCGGCGACGTACGAGGTGCGCGGCCGCGTCGGCTACTCGCAGATCGGCTGGCCGCTGCCGCTGTATCGCTTCGACTTCGACGGCCGCCCGGCGTACGCGCTGATGCGCGACGGTACCGGCTGGGAGCCGCGCGTCCGCGCGATCGCGACGCTCACCCGCATGGATCTGTTCCATCCGTACGTCAACGGCCTCGTCGAGGGCGGGTTCGACTACATGGTGCTCGAGTCGTGGACCGAGTACGGCCCGCGCATGCGGCTCGCGATGAACTCGCCGATCTTCACCGAGCACCTCAAGGCCGAGGTCGGCTGGTCGCTGCAGCGGTTCTCGTTCTCGCACCTCACGCCGCTGATCGATCCGACGCTCGCCGATGACCTCCGGCTCACGCAGACCGAGCTCAACGGCGCGTTCCAGCAGTCGGTCGCACTCGACTATCGCGACAGCCAGGTCGAGCCGCACCTCGGCGTGTACAGCGAGCTCAAGGTCTCCGAGGGTGGCCCGTGGGCCGCCGGTAACCTGACGTACACCGAGGTCGTCCCCGAGCTGCGCGGCTACGTGCCCGTTCCGAACACCGGCATCGTGCTCGCCGCCCGCGCGCGCTACGGCGCGATCTTCGGCGCCATCCCGGTCAGCGAGCGGTTCTTCGCTGGTGGCTCGAGCTCGCAGCGCGGCTTCTCCGAGCGCCGGCTCTCGCCGACGGTCAGCGGCATGACGATGACGGGCTTCCTCTCGGAGCCGATCGGCGGCGCCGGCATGTTCGATTCCAGCCTCGAGATGCGCGCCCAGATCGGCAAGATCCGCACGGTCGGTGTCGGTGGTGTCGTGTTCTTCGACGCAGGCGACGTGACGCTCACGCCGGCCGACCTCAACTTCGGCAACCTCAACTACGCGGTCGGCGCCGGTCTGCGCGCGTTCACGATCATCGGCGCCGTTCGCTTCGACTTCGGCTACCGGCTCAATCGAACCGGCCCGATGGATCCCGAGCCCGGGTCGCATTACGCGTTCCACCTCAGCCTCGGGGAGGCATTCTGATGCGGCACGTCCATGGCTGGCGCCGCGCCCTCCGCTGGGTGCAGGCGTTCTTCGCGATCGTCCTCTCGCTCGTGCTCGTCGTGATCGCGGTCGCGACGCTGGTCCTCAAGACCGGCTTTGGTCGCGAGCTCGTTCGCAAGCAGATCGCGTCGCGGCTCGACGCCACGTTCGTCGGCGGCGCGACGCTCGGTGCCGTGCGCGGCAATCCGCTCTCGGAGCTCGAGCTCGACGACCTCGTGATCAACGGTCCGGACAAGCAGCCCGCGATCAAGATCAAGAAGCTGCGCGTGAAGCTGCCGCTGATGCCGTTGATCTCGCACCAGCTGCGCGTCGACGAGGTGATCGCCGATGACGTCGACGTGATCCTGAAGCGCGACGCGAATGGCTACCAGATCGCGAACCTCACGAAGCCGGGTCCGAAGTCGACGTGGAACATCGCGCTGCCCGACGTCCAGGTCCATCGCGGTCACCTCAAGCTGGACACCGGGAAGGACTGGATCGATCTCGATAACCTCGAGCTGTACGTCAACTCGAAGATGCCGTTCGCGGGGCCGATCGATGCGAGCGTGTCGCTCGCCGCGAGCTATCGCCAGAAGCAGGCGCCGATCGCGCTCGGCGCGGTCGTCCACGTGGGCACCAACGCCGTCGACGTGCGCAGCGCGCTCATCTCGGTCGGCAAGGTCTCGGTCGCGGTCGCCGCCGGTCACATCCCGAAGGGCGATCTGCCGAAGGCGTACAGCGGCACGGTCGCGGTGGTCGCGCCGGCGGCCGAGGTCGAGCGGCTCGTTCCCCAGGTGAAGCTGCCGGCCGACGTCGCGGTCGCGATCGAGGCGGTGTCGTCGGGCACGTTCACCGATCTCGCGATCGCCGGCGCGCTGTGTGGCTCCCCGGTGCGCGGCTTCGTGCACGGCGATATCGGTGCGAAGGCCGGCAGCGGCTTCGTCACCGCGGCGGGCATCGATCTCGCCGCGCTCACCAACGGCAAGGTCGAGGGTCACGGCGGTGCGTTCGTCGCGTTCGATGTCGACGCGAGCAAGGCCACGGGCGACCAGCTGCCGATCGCGAAGGCGATGGTGCAGACGTGGGGCGACCTTCCGGATGCGCCGAAGCTCGACGCGGTGGTCGGCCTCTCGACCGGTGGCGAGATCATCCATGCCGCCGTCGGCGCGGTGACCGGAAGCGGCGTGCGCGCGGCGATCGGCGCCGACGTGCGCAAGCATGGTCAGGCCGTCGTGCTCGAGCGCGGCGTGCTGATCGCGGCGGCGAAGGATCCGGCAGCCGCGACGCGCGGCAAGGCCCCCGTGCACGGCGCGCTCGACGCGAACATCTCGGCGAGTGGCGCGCTGTCGCCGTCACCCGACCTCGCGATCGCAGGCCACATCAACGGCGACAAGCTGAGCTTCCAGGACATCACCGCGACCAAGCTGCGCGTCAACATCGATGCGAAGCAGCTGCCGAGCCACCCGGTCGGCACGGCGCGCGTCCAGATCGATCACTTGACCAAGCAGGACGTCGCACTCGACGACGTGATCCTCGCGGCGGGCAACCGCCCCGACGGCAAGCTCCAGGTCACGCTGCGCACCGATCCCAAGCCGGCGAAGTACCGGCTCGATCTCGATGCGCTCGTCACGCCGGGCGACACGATCGGCGTCGATCTGCAGCGGCACATCGTCCGACCGGGCCGCGGAGCCGAGTGGCGCGGTAACAACGCTCACATCTCGATCGGCCCCGAGCAGATCGAGGTGCGCAACCTGACGTCGGCGAGCTCGGACGGCAACCTCGCGGTCAACGCGACGCTCGGCCGCAAGACCGGCGCGATCGACGCGAAGGTCGACGGCAAGATGAAGCTCTCGGCGCTGAACCCGGCCTACAAGGGCTCGGCCGACGCGCACGTTGCGGTCCAGCGCGCGAGCGGCAAGTTCTCCGGCGACGTCGACGCGCAGATCCACGGCTTCGGGCTGGATCCGACGGGCAAGAACACGATCGACGGCACGGCGAAGATCACGGCGAAGGACGGTGAGCTCGTCGCGGCGATCCAGGCGAGTAGCCCGAAGGCCGGCACGGCGAAGATCGACGTGAACGTCAACGGTCCGCGAGACATGGGCAACGTCGTCGCGTGGAAGACGCTGACGCGCACGGCCGTCAAGGACCTCCACATCCAGCTCAGCAAGCTCGACGTCAACCAGCTCGGCAAGGTCATGGGCAAGCCCGCAGCCTCGCTCGGCTCGGTCAACGGCGACATCCGGATCACGCCCGGCACCGCCACCGGCGACATCCAGGTCCGCGGCGTGCGCGCGTCGATGCGCGACGTCGGCGTCATCGATGCCGACGTCAAGCTGACGCAGACCGGCCCCGACGAGCTGTCGACCTCCGCGCAGGCGCGCCTCGGGACCTACGGCACGCTCGACGCGACCGCGAAGCTCGGTATGCCAGCGCACCTGTTCGATCCGTCGGCATGGAAGCGCCTCGGGCCGGGCATGATCCGCGGCGCGACCGTGAAGAGCTCCGAGGTCTCGTTCGAGCCGGGCACGCTCGAGCGGTTCGGCATCGTGTCGCAGTTCCGCGGCGTCGC
>Ga0207683_10001836_pt1 | contig 18764 bp, 16 predicted proteins | sample KBSM73metaG_FD_184333 | JGI IMG/M metagenome (GOLD analysis project Ga0207683, IMG submission 184333) | Miscanthus rhizosphere microbial communities from Kellogg Biological Station, Michigan, USA - KBS M7-3 metaG (SPAdes) (version 2) | ecosystem: Host-associated > Plants > Roots > Rhizosphere >... | reverse complement strand
GTCGCTCGAGTGCGCAACGAGCGAGCGGAACCGGGCCTCGCTCTGGCGCCGGTGAAGGTCGGCCGCGAGCGACGCCCCCTCGACCGCCAGCGAGACCTGCAGGCCCAACGCCTCGAACGAGTTCGCGACCTCCTCGGAGACCTCGTCGCGAGAGTTGGCGACCAGCAGGCCGCGGACCTCGGAGCGGATCGAGAGCGGCGTGATCAGCACGGTATGCCCGCCTTCGAAGCGGAGCTCGCTGCGAGCCTCGCGCGGAAGCTCGAAGTACGGGATCCGCAGCTGGCCCGCGTTCCCCTGAAGCCAGTCGAAGGTGGGCTGGGTCAGCGCCCAGTCGCAGTCCTGGGACGACGCGGCGACAACCGGCCCGGAGTCCCTCAGCAACGCCAGGTGGACGCAGGGGTCCTCGCCCAGCAACTGGCGCACGCCGGCGATCGCGGCCTCGTAGATCTGCTCGTAGCCGGCAGCGCCGACGAGCTTCGTACCGGCTCCCCGGAGTGCGCGCTCGCGCGAGACGATCCGCTCTTCCTGCCGAACCAGGCCGGCCATCCTGATCACGACGAGGAGGAAGAGGACGGCGGAGGCGACGATCAGGACCAGCACGTCGGGGTTCCCGAGCGACTGGAAGAACCGGATCGAGGGGGCGATCAGGCACGCCGCACCGAGCAGGGAGAGCCGGAGCGAGGTCAGTCGTGGACGCGAGTCGCCGGCGGGCTCCTCGAGCACCCGCATCGACGGGTGGAGAGCGGCCGCTCCCCAGAGGACGTAGTAGAGGATCCAGCCGAGGTCGTAAATGAGTTGGTGGTCGTAGGTGTTCTGCAGGAGCGCGAGGTTGTACGCCGAGTCGGTCGCGAGCAGGCAGACGATCGAACCTGCCAGCAGGAAGAAGGCCGGCGCACGCTTGCCTGCGTCGACCGCGAGGCGGATCGCCACGGCGAGCAGCAGCACGTCGCCGAGCGGGTAGGCGATCGAGACGCTCTTCGCAAGCCAGGAGAGGCCGGAAAGGTGGATGTTCGGGGCGATCAGGAACACCCACGAGAGCAGGCCGATGCCGATCGTCAGGATCAAGGCGTCGACCAACGCCGCCGGATCGCGCCGGGGATTGCGCCGCCTGACCAGCAGCAGGAGCCCTCCCATCAAGGCGGGGTACACGAGCAGGTAGAGAGCGTCGCCGGCCGACGGGAAGCCGACGTCGGCGCCGAAGACCTTCGGGTAGCTGTAGGTGTAGAGATCGCCGGCGAAGAAGAGGAACTGGCCGAGGACGAACAGCCACCAGGCGGCCTGAGCCTGGGGCCGGTGCATCCGAATGCCGACGACGATGGCGACGACGCCGGAGAGCCCGAGCGCGTTGATCAGCGGCCCGTTGCCCTTGAACGGCGGCACGAACAGGTAGAGCGCGGTGAGCAGACTGGCTCCGCCGACGTACCACGCCCACGCGTTCGCGCGGCCGACGCGGAGTTGCGCGCCCATCAGGCGGCCCTCACCTTCGCCCGGGCCGGCTGCAGGTCGAAGCTGTTCGCGAGCCGCCCGAGCACGTCCACGAGCTGCTCGATTTCCGCGTTGGTGTTCGCGGCAGTGACCTGGATGCGGAAGCCGACCTCGTCGCGCGGGACGAGCGGGTAGGCGGCCAGCGTGACGTAAATGCCGTTCTCGAAGAGGAAGCGCCCGGCGGCGTCGATGTCTTCGTGGCGCGCAAGCGGGACCTCGATGATCGGGAAGCCCGAGCGGTTCGGCGTGTGCGCCCCAAGGCGGTCGAGGCAGTCGAGCACCGTCGCGGTCTTCCGCCAGAGGTCGGCGCGGATGGCGTCGCCGCGAGCCTCGTTGACCTCGAGCCCGGCGATCGTGGTCGCGAGCGAGGCGATAGGTGAAGGGCCGGAATAGAGGTACGGCGGCGCGGCGGTCTTGAGCAGGCGCTTCAGCTCCGGCGGGCAGGCGAGGAACGCGGCGAGCGAGGAGTACGACTTGGACAGGCCCGCGACGAAGACGACGTGGTCGTAGCTCTCGTCGAAGTAACGGACGATCCCGTTGCCGCGCTTCCCGTACGGGCTCGTTTCGTCGGCGGACCGCTCGCCGATCACTCCGAAGCCGTGCGCGTCGTCGACGTAGAGGAGGGCGTCGTGCTCTCGAGCGACACGGGCGAAGGCCGACACGTCCGCGGCGTTGCCGGTCATGCTGTTCACGCCGTCGATGCAGATCAGCCGCGGCGCCGTGCTCGCTTCGCGCAGCAGCCGCTTCAGGTCGTCAACGTCCTCGAAGGCAAAGCGTTTCACGGTCGCCCCGCGCACCTTCGCCAGCTCGCAGCCGTCGTAGATCGTCTTGTGCGCACGGTTCTCGAGGAAGATCGTTCCGCTGCCCGCGAGCACCGGGATCACGGACATGTGGATCAGCGTGATCGTCGGCAGAACGAGCGTGTCTTCGGCGCCGAGCAGCTCCGTGAGCCGCTCCTCGATCTCCTCGTAGAGCACAGGGCTGCCGAGGAGCCGCGACCAGCTCGGGTGCGTTCCCCAGCGCTCGAGGTACTCCGGAACGGCGGCGACGATCTCGCGGTCGAGGTCGAAGCCGAGGTAGTTGCAGGAAGCGAAGTCCGCGAGCCACGCGTCGCCGATGCGGATCATCCGCCCGTCGATCTCGTCGACGACGGCGTCCGTCATCGGGTTCGAGCGCGACAGCTCGGCCAGATCGTGGCAGGCGTCGAGCCACCGGTCGATCCAGCGTGGGGCCGCAGGTGCGGATCGTCTCGAACCGCCGTCCACGGGCCGTGAATCGGCACGGTGAACCAGAATCTTTAGCCGCGAAAGGGCTAGCGGCGGCGCACGAGCGTGACGCCGTCCCGCACCGTGAGCTGGACCGCGACCACGCGGTCGTCCGACGCGATCCGGTCGTTCAGCTCCCGGATCGAGCGCGTCGTCTCCGTATCGTCGTCCCCGTCGAGCACGCGGCCGCTCCAGAGCGTGTTGTCGATCGCCATCAGCCCGGCCGGCGCGAGGCGCGGCACGAGCGCCTCGTAGTAGTTGCCGTAGTTCTCCTTGTCGGCGTCGACGAAAGCGAAGTCCCACTCGCCGCCGAGCCGCTCGATCGTCTCGAGCGCCGGCCCCATGTGGATCGTGATCCGGTCGCCGTACGGGCTGCGCGCGTGGTAGCGGCGCGCGACCTCGGCGTGCTCTTCCGAGACCTCGCACGTGTCGATGTGCCCGCCCTCCGGTAAGCCCATTGCCATCGAGAGCGACGAGTAGCCGGTGAACGTGCCCAGCTCGAGCACGCGCTTCGCCTGCAACCCGAAGACGAGCTGCTCGAGGAAGCGGCCCTCCACCGTCCCGGTCAGCATCTGCGCGGAGCTCATCGTCTCGCGGGTCTCCGCCGCGAGCTCGGCGAGCAGCTCGGACGGCGGCGTCGTGTGCGCCTCCGCGTAGGCGTCGATCTCGTCGGGGACGATCACAGCGCCTCTGCTTCCTGGAGCTTGCCGTCGCGGATCCGCTGCGCCATCTCCTTCGACTCTGCGCGGTAGATCGAGCCGTCCTCGAACTCGATCCAGGGGAAGCGCTTCTGGCCCGTGTGCTGCACCGTGTTCTCGCGCGGCCCGAAGTACTTCTCGACCACGACCTCGTACTCGACCCCTGAGTCGTCGAGCGCGCTCTGCACCTTCCAGCAGGGGTGCGGCCCCTTCACCCACAGGTTCTTGCAGCGGTGGAGCTTGATCGCCATTGCGCCTCCTCGTCCGATTCGGCGCGAGCTTAGCCGCGTTAGCGTCCGGAACGTGTCCGAGCGCGTCCTCTCCGAGCGGGAGCTCAACCGTGCTCTGCTGCAGCGCCAGCTGCTGCTCGAGCGCCGCCGCGTCGGACTACCCCGGGCGGTCGAGCTGATGGGCTGCGTCCAGTCCCAGTACGCGCCGTCGACGTACGTCGGGCTCTGGTCGCGCGTCGAGGGCCTGAACCGAGACGCGGTGACGCGCGCGATCGAGCGCCGCGCCCTCGTCCAGGCGACGCTGATGCGCAACACCATCCACATCGTCTCGCGACGCGACTACTGGCCCCTCGTGATCGCGATCCGCGAGGAGCGGCGGGCATGGTCGCGGAGCGTGCAGAAGCCCGACGAGCGTCGGCTGCGGCGGGCGGCCGCTCGCCTCGAGCGGTTCCTCTCGGGCCACCCGCGGCGGCAGCGTGAGATCGAGGAGGCAGGGCTGTGGCTGCCGGGCATCGGCCTGTGGACGTGGCTCGTGCGGGTGCCGCCGGCCGGCACGTGGGAGCGGCGCCGCGCAGATCTTTTCGGCCTCGCGGAGGACTGGGTCGGCCCGGAGCCGGCGCTGTCCGAGGTGGAGGCTCGGATGCACCTCGTCCACCGCTACCTCGCAGCCTTCGGGCCCGCGCCCGCGGCCGACGTCGCGACCTGGGCCGGGATGCGTGTGGCCGCACTCGCCGAGGCCCTCGGCGGCCTGACGCTCCGCCGGTTCCGGGACGAGCACGGCCGCGAGCTGCTCGACCTCCCGCGCGCGGCGCTGCCGGCTCCCGAGACCCCAGTACCCGTCCGGTTCCTGCCGACCTGGGACGCGACGCTGCTCGTCCACGCACGCCGGACCGGCATCGTCGACGAGCAGCACCGCAAGCGTCTGTTCAGCTCCAGTAACCCGCAATCGGAGCGGACCTTCCTCGTGGACGGCAAGGTCGCGGGCGCCTGGCGCTACGAGGACGGCCGCGTGAGGCTCGAGCCGTTCGTCCGCCTCGAGCGACGGACGCGGGCCGAGGTCGACGAAGAGGCTGAGCGGCTAGCCGCGTTCCACGCGTGAGCCGCCGACGATCGCGTCGCGTCCGTCGGCGAACCGCACCCACGCCTTGCCCTTGCCGTCGTAGTCGGGCGACCAGACGACGAGGGTCGCCTCTTCGCCGCCCACGTGCACCGGCTCGGTCCCCTCGGGCTCGGCGCCGCGCCAGACCCGAACGAAGGGGTTCTCCTCCCACTCGCGACCGATCGTGGTCTCGTCCGTGTGGCCCGGGAGAACGCGCGTCTCGGGCGGCAGCTGCATCAGCACGTCCATCACCGAGCGCTTGATCTGCTCGAAGTCGCCCCCACCCACCGCGTCCTTGAACAGCACGTCGCCGCTGCAGCACAGGCGGTCGTTGACGACGAACGCGAGGTGGTCGTCCTTGTGCCCGGGCGTCGGGAGCGCGCGGATCGAGAGGCCGCCGGTCTCGAGGTCGCCCTTGACGACCTTGCAGTCGTACCGGCCGCGGATCGCGTCGTCGCCGGCGATGTGGTCGGCGTCCGCGTGCGTCGTCAGCAGGTGCGTGACGGTCAGCCCGTGCCTCGAGACGGCGTCGAACAGCGGCCGGAGCGGCGCCCCGGAATCGACGAACACGGCCGTCCCGCCTTCCTTGTCGCCGATCAGGTAGGCGTTCGAAAGCCAGTCTGGATGCATGCTCCGCTCGACGATCACGGCCGGAGCGAAGGTTGACACATACGCGGCCCACCTGGAATCCTCCTGCCCCAATCGCAGGAGGCGACCGTGCGAGGGGTAGGACCTCGCTGCGGCACATGAACACGAGGGCGTTGGGGTCGACGTCGGTTTCGACGGGGGCACGGCCGCACCCACTTCCGGCGGCGGCGCGTGTGCTGCTCGTCGGCGACGTGCGCCTCGTGCGGGAGTTGCTCGAGCATGCGCTTTCGGACCAGGCTGACCTCGAAGTCGTGGGGAGCGCTTCCTGCGACGTGGCCGCGATCGCCGCCGGCATGTTCGAGCCGGACGTCGTGGTCGTCGACACGGCTTCCCTCTCGAGCCCGGACGGAATGCATGCGCTGGCGACGGCGCTTCCCGACGCGAAGCTCGTCGGCGTTGGCGTTCCCGACGACGAGGATCCGATCGTGGCGCTGCTCGAGGCCGGCGCGTCGGGCTACGTCACCGCCGAGCAGCCGTTCACCGATCTCGTCGCTGCGGTCGAGGCCGCGGCGAACGGCGAACTGCCTTGTCCTCCACGACTATCCGCCGCACTCGCGCGGCGGATCGCCGCGCTCGCGGCGGAGAAGAGGCACGAGCTTGGGAACGGGACGCTGACTCGTCGCCAGCGCGAGATCGCCGCGTTGATCGCCGACGGCCTCTCGAACAAGCAGATCGCGCGCCGCCTCCTGATCGAGCAAGCGACCGTGAAAAACCACGTGCACACCATCCTGGTCAAGCTCGGCGTCAGCCGCCGGGACCAGGTTGGCCGACGCCTCGGCACGCTCTAGCCCGGGTGTAGTCCTTTCGGGGTCGTTCTAGACCCAATTTGGCCCCCGGGATTCATTGCCCTTCGTTGGAGGTCGCCAGAACAATCGCGGCCGAAGCCAGGGCCAATTTCGACCCGGCCAATCCAAGGGGGATCCCGTGACGCGAAAGCGGAAGCACTTCGCGATCGGCGGCACGCTGCTCTTCGGCGTGCTCGTCCTCGTGCTCTCGCTCGGGTCAAGCGTTGGGGCAAGCGTCGTTCCGGCGGGTGCAGCCGGAAGCGACGCGGCCACAAGCAAGGCCACGAGCACATCTCAACCGTTGTCTTCGTCGATGAAGGTCACGGTTGGGCACTCGTCCAAGAACGACGTCTCTCCGAGGCTGAGCGCAGTCGTGCCACTGGCGCCGACTGCGGGGCCGACCAAGCAAGCCGTGGTCAGCCCGCGGATCGGCCACTCGCGCTCGGCGCGTCACGATCCGGCGGTTCAGACCAAGCTCTCGGCGCCGAACATGCCGAGCCCCGGGCTGAACTTCGACGGCATCGCGTTCCCGGGCGTCAACTGCAACTGCGCTCCGCCGGACACGAACGGCGAGGTGGGCGCAACGCAGTACGTCCAGATCGTCAACACGGGGCTCCAGGTCTTCAACAAGACGACCGGTGCCTCTGTGCTCGGGCCGATCAGCATCGAGTCGCTGTGGAGCGGCTTCGGCGGCGTCTGCCAGACCAACGGTGAAGGCGATCCGGTCGTCCTGTACGACCAGCTCGCCAACCGCTGGGTCGTCAGCCAGTTCGCAGGCACAGCTCAGCCGACGCACGAGTGCGTCGCCGTGTCGACCTCGAGCGATGCCACCGGCACGTTCAACCGGTACGACTTCGACCTCGGGACCCAGTTCGGGAACAACTTCTACGACTATCCGAAGCTCGGCGTCTGGCCGGACGCGTACTACATGAGCACGAACGTCTTCAACGCCGCGGGAACGCAGTTCTTCGGCCCGCAGCCGTTCGCGCTCAACCGCGCGGCCATGCTCGCCGGCAGCCCGGCGACGATCATCAGCACGGGCATGCTGACCGCGACCGACGATCAGCTGATGCCGGCCGACCTCGACGGGATCAACCAGCCGCCCTCGGGCGCGCCGAACCCGTTCACCGAGATCGGCACGAACCCGACCTGGAAGGTCTGGCGCTTCCACGTCGACTTCGGCACCCCGTCGAACTCGACGTTCACCCAGGCCGGGACGCTCACCCCGGCGCCCTTCACGCCCGTCTGCGGCGGCTGTGTGCCCCAGGCCGGTGTCAGCGACACGCTGGACACCCTCGGCGACCGGAGCATGTTCCGGAATGCGTACCGGCGCTTCGCCGACGGCCACGAAGCGCTCGTCGGCAACATGACCGTGGACTCGAACGGCACCGGAGGCATTCGCTGGTACGAGATCAACAACGCCACCTCCGGCACGCCCAGCTTCGTCCAGCAGAGCACCTACCAGCCCGACACCACCTGGCGCTGGATGGGCAGCGCGGCGATGGACGCACTCGGCGACATCGCCGTCGGCTTCAGTGCTTCTTCGTCCAGCATCAACCCGCAGATCCGCTATGCGGGGCGGCTGGCCAGCGATCCTCCGAACACGCTCGCCCAGGGCGAGACGACCTTGTTCTCGGGAACCGGCAGCCAGACGGACACGAACAGCCGCTGGGGCGACTACTCGGATATGACCGTCGACCCCACCGACGACTGCACCTTCTGGTACACGAACGAGTACTACACAACGAACAGCTCGTTCAACTGGCGGACCCGGATCGGGAACTTCAAGTTCCCGAACTGCACGTCGGGGCCGCACGGAACCCTGACCGGGAAAGTGACGGACGCGAGCACCAGCAGCCCGATCGCGGGTGCCAAGGTCGACACGGGCTTCGGTAGCACCGTCACTGACGCAAACGGCAACTACACACTCACCCTGCCGACCGGCTCGTACACCGTCACCTACTCGGCATTCGGCTACGCGACCGACACCGAGAACGGCGTCGTCATCACCGACGGTGGGACGACGACGAAGAACGTCGCGCTCACGCCGTCGCCCTCGGTGACGGTGAGTGGCACCGTCACCGACGGAGGCGGCCACGGCTGGCCGCTGTACGCACGAGTCGACATCACTGGCAAGCCGGGCGGACCGACCTTCACCGACCCGATCACGGGCAAGTACAGCGTCAAGCTGCCGGCGAACGCGAGCTACGACATGACGTTCACGTCACAGATCGCCGGCTACCAGGCCGTCCACGAGACGGTCCCAGTCGGCGGAACGGACCTGACGCACAACGTGGCCATGTCCCCCACCCCCGCCTGCACCGCGCCGGGCTACACGCTCGACTACGGCTTGGCCACCGAGGGGTTCGAGGGGAGCACGTTCCCGCCCGCGGGCTGGACCGTGACCGATCCTCTCGCCAACGGCCATGTGTGGCAGCTGAACGATCCCGAGGGCCAGCAGAACCAGACCGGCGGCTCCGGGAACTTCGCGGACATCAACTCCGACTTCTACGGGTCGGGGAGCTCTCAGGACACGTCGCTGGTCACGCCGGCGCTGAATCTCTCCAGCGCGGCAGCGCCGTACCTGACGTTCAACAACAACTACAACGCGTCGCCGTTCTTCCCGCAGGTCGGTGACGTGGACGTCAGCAACGACGGCGGCACCACGTGGACCAACGTCTGGCACCACACCGGCGACGCCGTTCCCGGACCCGACCTCGAGACGGTTCAGCTGCCGACCGCAGCCAACCAGGCCAACGTCAAGGTGCGCTTCCACTTCACCGCCACGTTCGGCTTCTGGTGGATGGTCGACAACGTCACCGTCCTCAAGAGCTCGAACTGCGTGAAGGTCCCGGGCGGGCTCGTCGAGGGCAACGTCTCCGACCTGACCACGAGCGCCCCGATCAACGGCGCGAAGGTCACGAGCAACGACAAGCCGGCCGACAACGGGACGACTGTGGCAACGCCGGACGACCCGGCCAACCCGGACGGCTACTACTGGCTGTTCTCCTCGGTGACGGGATCGCACGCGTTCACGGCCACCAAGTCCCTGTATTCACCGTCCACGAAGACGGTCAACGTGGCCGCGGACGGGACGGTCCGGCAGGACTTCCAGCTGGGCTCCGGCCACCTGGTGATCACGCCGACGTCGATCTCGAAGACGCAGGTGCTCGGACAGACCTCGACCGCGACGCTGCAGTTCAAGAACGACGGCACCGGGCCAGCGCACGTGAAGCTGAGCGAGCGGGGCGGATCGTTCCAGATCCTGCACCTAACGGGAGCGAAGCGAATCAACGTGAGCCTGGAGGAAGAGGACCTCGCGACTCCCGCGTTCCTCGGCAACCACGAGCACGGCGACGTGCCCGGAGTGGACGCCGGCGCGCCGAAGGACCCGACGTGGTCGCAGATCGCCAGCTACCCGACGGGGATCATGGACAACGGCGGCGACTTCATCGACGGCAAGGAGTACTCCGTCGGTGGTGTCGACTCCAACTTCACGCTGCAGAACAACGGCTTCGTCTACAGCTCGGACACCAACACGTGGGCGCCGATCGCCAACATGGCGAACGCCCGCGAGAAGCCGGGCGTAGCGGCGGTCAACGGCAAGCTGTACGTCACCGGCGGCTGGGATTCCAACGGGACGCCGGTCGCCGCGACCGAGGCGTACGACCCCGGCACGAACACCTGGACCACCGTCGCGCCGAACCCGAGCCCGACGGCCGCGCCGGGCGTCGCCGTCGTCAACAACAAGATCTACTTCGTTGGCGGCTGCGCGGACGGCAACTGCACCACGTCCACCAAGGTCGAGGTCTACGACACCTCGGCGAACACGTGGTCGAGTGCCGCGGACTACCCGTTCGGTGACGCGTGGCAGGGCTGCGGCGGTATCAACGGCAAGGTGTACTGCGCCGGCGGTACCAGCGGTGCCAGCACGTTCAAGAGCGGCTTCGTCTACGACCCGGCCGCGAACGCATGGAGCCCGATCGCCGATCTGCCGGTCGACCTCTGGGGATCGGTCTCCGGCGCGCCGAACGGGATGCTGGTCATCTCGAGCGGCGTCACGAACGGGTTCAACACGATCACGAACCAGGGGTACGCATACGACCCGGCCGGCGACAGCTGGACTGCGATTCCCAACGCGCAGTTCCCGCGCTACCGCGCCGCGGGTGGATGCGGCTTCTACAAGATCGGGGGCTCGTCCGGCGGATTCAGCCCGACGCCGGAATCGGAGAAGCTCTCCGAGCTCGACCAGTGCGGCGTGACCGACGTGCCGTGGCTGTCCGAGACCCCGACCGAGTTCGACGTCCCGGTGGGCGCCACCGTCACCGTCACCGCCACGCTCAAGGCGACGACTGACGCCGGCGTCACTCAGCCCGGGACGTATGCGGCGCAACTCGCCGTCAACGCGAACACGCCGCAGAACCTGAGCCCGATCAACGTCACCATGAACGTGACCCCGCCCAAGAGCTGGGGCAAGCTCGCCGGCACGGTGAAGGGCACCGACTGCAAGGGGAACACCAACCCGCTGCAGGGCGCCCAGATCCAGGCCGTCGGCAAGACCACGTTCACGCTGAAGACGGCGAAGGACGGCACCTATGCGTTCTGGTTCGACGCGACGGGCGGCCCGGTCACGCTGATCGCCAGCAAGGACGGGTACCAGTCGCAGACGCAGAAGGTGAACATCAAGGCCGGCGGAACGACGACGGTCAACTTCGGGCTCAAGGCAGTCTGCTGACCCGCAGACGCCCAGCCTGAGCACAACCAGAGCGGCCCCGGGGAGACGGGGCCGCTCTCTTCTTGGGGGCGTCGTGGTGGTGCGCGTTCCGGCTAGCCTGGGCCCACCGCACCGAGAGGAGGACGAATGGCCGGGCTGATGTCACGTGCGTCGCTGGTGGTGAAGTCGAAGTTCTCGAAGCTGCTCGACCGCGCCGAGGATCCTGGGGAGACGCTGGACTACTCGTACGAGAAGCAGCTGGAGCTGCTGCAGAACGTCAAGCGCGGGATCGCCGACGTCGTGACGGCGAAGAAGCGGCTCGAGCTGCAGGAGACGCAGCTGCAGCAGAGCCTGGTCAAGCTCGACTCGCAGGCGCGCGAGGCGCTCGCCGCCGGGCGCGAAGATCTGGCCCGGCAGGCGCTCGAGCGGAAGTCCGGCCTCCAGCAGCAGCTGCAGTCGCTCGACCAGCAGACGCAGCAGCTCCAGCAGCAACAGGAGAAGCTCGTCGCGAGCGAGAAGACGCTGTCGGCCAAGGTCGAGGCCTTCCGCTCGCAGAAGGAGACGATCAAGGCCCAGTACTCGGCCGCCGAGGCCCAGGTGCGGATCGGCGAGGCGGCGACCGGGATCGGCGAGCAGATGGCGGACACCGGCCTGGCGATCCAGCGGGCGAAGGACAAGACCGAGCAGATGCAGGCGCGCGCGTCGGCGATCGACGAGCTGACCACGTCGGGCGCGCTCGAGGACTTCACCTCCGACCAGACGGAGCTCGATCGCGAGCTCGGCGCGATCGCGTCGCAGTCGCAGGTCGACAAGGAGCTCGAGCAGATGAAGTCCGAGCTCGGCACGGGCGAGGGCAAGAAGGAGCTGAAGCAGTGATCGTCCGCGTCATGGGCGACGGGCAGTACGACGTCGACGACGAGGTCGCGAAGGGGCTCAACGACCTCGACGGCCAGGCCGAGCAGGCGCTGCAGGCCGGCGAGGAGGAACAGCTGCGCGAGTTGCTGCGTCGCATGGCGGAGCAGGTCCGGGCAAACGGCGCGCGGCTGGCCGACGACGACCTGAGGCCCTCCGAGGCGATCGTGCCGCCGGACGACCTGGCGCTCGACGAGGCGCGCCAGCTGTTCGACGGCGAAGGCCTGATCCCGGACCTCCCCTAGTTCCCGCCCCGGTCGGCACCGCCGCCGGTTAGATGTTCACGCGCGCGCGTCCCCACCCGGGTGGTGGGGACTCAAGGTCGACCCGCCGCCCGCTGCGAGCGTATCGGCGAACCTGTGCCGTGTCTGTGGCCTGATCGTCACAAGGGCGCGACGATCAATCCCCCTACCCGCCCCTTTCAGGCCGTCAGCGCGCCGGCCTCAGGTGTTCGAGCGCGAGCCGCAGCCACGGCGTCGCGTGGCGCAGCCAGAGCGACTGCGAGTGGCCGCCCTCGTAGACCTCGAACACGTGCGGCACCTTCGCCTCCGTCAGCTCCCGGTGGAGCTGGAGGTTCTCGGCCAGGAAGCGTGAGTCCTCCGCGCCGACGTAGAACGCGAAGAGCGTCGGCCGCTTCGCGAACGTTCGACGCAGCGACGTCACGAACGAGTGGGCGCTCGCGTGCCGGTTCGCCGCGGTCGAGCCGAGGTCGAGCGACTTGGTCCCCGTCGGATCGGTCGGGTGGAAGTACCCGCTCCACGACTCGATCACCGAGAAGGCCGAGAGCCGGTGCAACGCGACGAGCGCCGCGCCGTAGCCGCCCGCAGAGAGCCCCACGAGCGCCCGGCCCCGCCGGCCGGCGATTGTCCGGTAGTGGGCGTCGACGTAGCGCGGCAGCTCCGTGCCGAGCGCGGTCTCCCAGTTGCGCCCGGTGCCCCAGTCGATGTACTCGGGGTCGGAGTCGCCGTCGCGGGCGCCTTGCGGCCCGACGAGGATCGCCGGCTTACGCGCCGCTTCGAGCGCCTTCGCGAAGGCTGCGGCTCCGCGGAAGGAGTCGGACGAAGCCGGGAGCCCGTGCAGGAAGTAGACGACGGGGTAGCGCTTGTGCGAACGGGCGTAGCCGGGCGGCAGGTAGATCTCGAACCCGACCTGGCCGCGAAGCGCGCTCGAGTGGAACTGGCCCTCGAGCAGCGACCCACGGACTTCGAGCCCGGCGCCGGCCGTCGAGACGACCGCGCACGCGACGACGGCAGCTAGAGCGGCGCGTCGAAGACCCCGAACCACCGTGACAGATCCTGTTCGATCGGAAGCTCCTCCTCGAGCTTCGCCTTCAGCTCGAGCTCCTCGGCATTGTCGCGTTCTTTCCCGTCGCCTTTCGGCACAAACGGCCAGAACGCGCCGCGCTTGAAGCCGTAGATCCAGTAGACGCGGCCGCCATCGAAGCCCTTGCCGTCGAAGGGGAAGACAGCCGCGAGCAGCTGCGCACCGAACCCGCGCGACTCCAGCTCGGACGAGATGGTGTGCACCGTCGCAACCAGGTCCTCGAAGCCGGGGTCGTGCACGACCAGCCACTCGTAGCCGTAGTCGTCCGAGCGCCGCTCGACCTTCGACCCGGACTCGGTCGCCACGGCGTCGAGTAGCTGCTGCAGGTCGTTCTCGGCCCGGACGAACTCGCCGGCGGACAACGACTTGAAGCACACCCCGGCCGAGCCGGCGGGCTTGAGGTCGAGCTCGGTTTCGAGCGTTATGCGGGCGGTCGAGATGGCGAAGAGCCGCTCGCCTGCCGGGCCCTTGAGCTTCTTGCGCCCAAAGAGGACGTCGGCGAGACCCACTCCGCTAGGAGACCGGCCTTCCCATCTCTCGCGAGATCTCGGCCAGCGCCGCGAGACGCTTCTCGAGCGGCGGGTGGGTCATGAACAGCTGGCCCATGCTCGACTTCCAGTTCGTCGGCACGATGAAGAACGCGTTCATGCCCTCGACCTCGCGCAGGTCGCGCTGCGGGATCTGCGTGATCCCGCTCGCGATCTTCTGCAACGCGCTCATCAGGTTCTCGGGGGCGCCGGTGATCAGGGCCGAACCGCGGTCTGCGGCGTACTCGCGGTAGCGCGAGATGGCCAGGATCAGGATCTGGCTGATGAAGTAGGTCACCACCGAGACCAGCAGCACGATCAGCCACACCGGGACGTTGTTGTTGTTGTCGCGATTGCCGCCGAAGCCGCCGAACATGCCGCTGTAGAGGCCGAACCGCGTCAGCAGCGCGGCGACCATCGCGAAGAAGCTGGCGACCGTCATCACGAGGACGTCGCGGTTGGCGATGTGCGAGAGCTCGTGCGCGAGCACGCCCTCGACCTCCTTCGGCTCGAGCCGGTTCCACAGGCCCGTAGTCACGGCAACGGCCGCGTGCTTCTGGTTGCGGCCGGTCGCGAAGGCATTCGGGACGTCGCTCTCGATGATCGCCACGCGCGGCTTCTGCAGGTCGGCCATCGCGCAGAGGCGCTCGATCATGTCGTGCAGCTGCGGCGCCTCGTCGCGCTCGACGATGCGAGCTCCGGCCGCCTTCAGCGCGAGCTTGTCGGAGGTGAAGTACTGGAAGAACGCCAGCGCGCCGACGATCACGACCGCCAACACGACACCTGCGTTCAGGACTTGGAAGAGCACGACCGCGAACACGACGTACAGCAGCCCGAGCAGCGACGTCGTGAGGAGCATTCGCAGCGACAGACCTGCGTCGCGACCGTATGACTTGCGTTTCATCGAGAATCGGCCCCCTTGGGAAGATCGTTCCGAGCAATTGTAGCCCTCGGGGTTATGACGGCCGTAAGAATCCCGGACGCCTCGGCGGCGATGCCGAACACGGTCGCGGTCGTCGTGAAACCCGCTTCGGCGGCGGTGTTCCGCTCGCCCGACGCGGCCCACGGACTGCTCGTCGTGGGCGCGGGACCGACGGTCTCGCGGCGCGGTTCGCTCGCATCGCTCGTGCGGGGAGAGATGGGCCTCTCGATCGTCCGGGGCGGCCTGCCGAGCGGCAAGCCGCTGATCGCGATCGCGAACCGGCCGGCGCACACGACGTTCTACGTCGTGCTGCCGCCGCCCGGAAGGCACCACAACGTGCGCCGCTACCCGATCGCGGTGATGGGGCGGGGGTACCGCGGGATCCTGACCGACACCTCGACTCGGCTGACCGGCCTGATCTCGATCGCGGACGTCGCGCGCTCGGCGCAGGCGCTCGAGCGCGGCAAGACGCCGGCCATCCGGGCCAAGCTCGCGAGCGATCCGCTCGGGCAGCTGGCCCGCTTCGACCGGAGGCTCGCTCAGGCCCACGACTCCCGCCTCGGCGGGATGCTCGTGCTCGTCGGGCTGATGCTCGGGTTCTCGCTCGTCAGCTTGTTCACTCGCGTGCGCGGGCTCGCGCGCGCGACGCTACTCGTGCCGTCGACGTGCATCGCCGCGTCCGTCGGGCTCAGCGCCGCCGGCGTGGCGACGCCGTGGCAGGCGACGCTCGGCGTCGGGGTCGCCGGCGGCCTCGGGGCTCTTGCCGGCGGCATCCTCCTCCCGCCTCGCCTGCCGCTCGCGCTCGGCCTGACCGCTCTCTACACGTTCCTCTTCATCGTGATGTGGACCCACCCGGAGTGGAACGCGCTCGCGTCGATCGGCCCGCACCCCGACGGCGGCGGCCGCTTCTACGGCATCACGAACCAGGTCGAGACGCTGCTGCTCCCGCCCGCGCTCGTCCTCGGCGCGCTGGCCGGGCCGTTGCTGCCGGTCGTCGCGATCGCCGTCTCGGGCGGAGTCGCCGCGAGCAGGGTCGGCGCCGACGGCGGCGGGCTCGTCGTCTACCTCGCCGGGTTCCTCGTCCTGTGGCTGCGACTACGGCATCTGCCGGCCCGTCGAGCCGCACTCGCGACCGCGGCGGCCGCCGGCGCCGCGCTGCTCCTGGTCGGGATCGACGCGGCTACCGGCGGTTCGAGCCACGTCACGAAGGCGGTCGGCGGCGGGCCGGGCACGCTGTTCGGCGACCTCGGCCACCGGCTCCACGTCTCGGCGGCCGGCGTCGCGCACACCTGGAACAGCGCGCTCCTGTTCTCGCTCGGGGTGGTCGGGCTCGCGGTGCTCGCGTGTCTCAGACCGAGGCGGCCGCTGCTCGACGCGTACCTCGTGGCGCTCGTCGTTTCGTTGCTCGTGAACGACACGCCGACCGACGTCATGGGCTGGGGCGGGCTGGCAGCGGTCGGCCTCTGGCTGTTCGCGAGAAGCGAAGAGACCGCCGGGCGGCTCAAGTAGACTCGCGCACCGAATGCGCCGACTGCTTCCGTTCCTCGCGCTCGCGTTCCTGCTTGCCGGTTGTGGCAGCAAGGGCGTCGTGTCACCCACCGCGGAGACGGTCGTGGGGAGCCTGCCCGCGACGACCACCTCTGCCACCCCCGCGGCCAAGGGCGACGCCACCGCCGGAGCGGCGCTCTTCAAGTCGAATGGGTGCGGCGGCTGCCACAAGTTCACGCCGGCCGGCACGAACGGGACCGTCGGGCCCGATCTCGACAAGCTGTCCCAGTACGCGACACAGGCGAACCAGGGCTCGGAGGCCGACTTCATCCACGAGTCGATCGCGAACCCGAGCTCGTACATCCAGCCGGGCTACTCGAACTCGATGCCGAACTTCGGGCTGTCGGACAAGCAGATCGCCGACCTCGTCGCGTACCTGACCAAGAAGCAGTGATCGACCTCAGGGCCGCGCGGGCCGAGCCCGACCGGCTCCGGCCCGGAATCGCCCGCAAGGGCGGCGCCGAGGCGTTCGAGGAGCTCCTCGCCGCGGACGAGCAGCGCCGCGAGCTGATTCCCCGCGTCGACGAGCTCCGCAGCCGCCAGAAGCTGAAAGGCAAACCGACGCCGGAGCAGGTCGAGGAACTGAAGCGTGTCAAGGAGGACCTGCGCGCGCTCGAGGAGCAGCTCGGCGCCGCGGACGAGCGTGTCGACGAGCTGCTGCGGAAGGTGCCGAACCCGGCGCACGAGTCGGTCCCCGACGAAGTCACGGACGACGCCGAGGGCGACATCGTGCGCGTGGTCGGCGAGCCGCCGCGGATCGAGCACCCGAAGGACCACCTCGAGCTCGGCCGCTTCGAGATGGAGCGGGCGGCGCGGCTCTCGGGCTCGCGCTTCGGCTACATCGTCGGCGACACGGCGCGGCTGGCGCTGGCGCTCTACCGTTGGGCGCTCGACCGGGTCGTCGCCCAAGGCTTCACGCCGGTCGTGCCGCCGGTGCTCGTGCGCGAGGAGGCGATGTACGGCACCGGCTTCTTCCCCGCCGAGCGGTTCGAGATCTACGAGGTCGCCGACGAGAGCCTGTACCTGACCGGCACCTCGGAGGTGGCGCTCGCGGGCCTGCACATGACGGAGATCCTCGAGCGTGACGAGCTGCCGCTCCGCTACACGGCCTTCTCCGCGAACTTTCGCCGGGAGGCCGGCGCGGCCGGCCGTGATACGCGCGGGATGTTCCGCGTCCACCAGTTCAACAAGGTGGAGATGTTCTCGTACGTGTTGCCGGAGGAGTCATGGGACGAGCACGAGCGCCTGCTCGCCGCTGAGGAGTCGCTCGCCGCCGAGCTCGGGCTCCCGTACCGCGTCGTGAACATCGCGGCGTCCGAGCTGAGCGCCGCCGCGGCGAAGCGCTACGACATCGAGGCGTGGTTCCCGTCACAGGAGCGCTACCGCGAGCTCACGTCCGCCTCGAACACGACCGACTACCAATCCCGCCGCCTCGGCATCCGCTACCGCGGCGACCGCGGCACCGACCACGTCCACACACTGAATGGCACCGCAGTGACCGACCGTTGGGCGCTCGCGGTGCTGGAGAACTTCCAGGGCGAGGTGCCGGACGTGCTGCAGGAGTTCGGAGCCCCCGCGCGCGTCGAGCGCTAGCCCTGGCCGCTCACCGAAGCCTGGTGGCACGCTCGAGCGCCCGCCCGACCCAGGGCATCTGCGGGGAGTGCCAGACGTGCCGCTCCTCGTACGGCCAGGCGTAGACCGGATTGCCTTCGCGCACCAGCTCGAGCAGACCCGGCTGGCCGAGCTCCACCGCTGACCACTCGTACATGTTCTGCAGCCGCGGCGTGATCACCGCGTAGTCGAGCAGCCGGCCGAGGCGCTGTTCGTCCGCGATGTAGCGCTCCACGTCGAGCGCGAGCGGATAGCGGTCGGGGAGCACACGACGCAGCGAGAGGAAGACACCGGCGGCTCCGAGCCGGGGATCCCCGAGCACGCGGCCGAGCGGAGCGAACCGTCCGAGCGCCAGGCGAGGGGCTCCGACGAGTGCGTGCGCGTAGAGGACGCGGACCAGCGCGACGTTCATGAAGAAGCGCTCGGGCGCGCTCTCTGCTTCGGCCAGGTCGCGGTGCTCCAGATAGGCGCCCACGATGCTCGCGTTGTGAGCTCGGTACCAGTTCCGTCCGGTCGGCTTCGCGATGAACTCCAGCCACAGCCGCACCGGTTGTGACGAGGCCTCGCCGTCGAGACCGCCGACGAGCGCGACCGACTCGCATCCGTCCCGCAGCAGCCGCTCGTTGACGGCCCGCCACCACAGGCTCCCGGGCGGTGAGGCGTCGAGCGGATCGAGCACACCCCGGTGCGCCTGCCAGTGCATGAAGGACAGGGCCGCCCGGCGGAACGGCAGGTGGCGCGGGGCGCGGCCGGTCGGCCCGTGGTAGGTCCGCTCGATCAGGGCGAGCCGCGCCGCCGGATCGTCGCGCGCAGCCGCGACCTGCGCCTCGGCGGAGGCGAGCGCGTCGCCAGCGTGCCTGCTCATCGACGGCTAGTGATAACGCAAACCCGCTTAACTAGCGCTCACGGCGGGGTGCCGGAGCGGTCGAACGGGGCGGTCTTGAAAACCGCTAGCGCCGTAACAGGCGCTCGTGGGTTCGAATCCCACCCCCGCCGC
>Ga0207683_10001834_pt1 | contig 18767 bp, 11 predicted proteins | sample KBSM73metaG_FD_184333 | JGI IMG/M metagenome (GOLD analysis project Ga0207683, IMG submission 184333) | Miscanthus rhizosphere microbial communities from Kellogg Biological Station, Michigan, USA - KBS M7-3 metaG (SPAdes) (version 2) | ecosystem: Host-associated > Plants > Roots > Rhizosphere >... | reverse complement strand
CCGTCTACGCCGGCACCTACGGTGGAGGACTCTTCCGGTCCGCCGACGGCGGGGCGAACTGGACATCGGTCGCTCCCGCCATTCGGGCGCAGACGATTCGTTCGCTCGCCGTCGATCCGGCGGGCGCGGTCTATGCCGGCACGCACTCGGACGGAGTGTGGAAGGGCACCGCGAACGGCGGCACCTGGAAGCGCGTTCTCTTCGGCGGCAAGGAGTGGCAGGACCGCCAGGCGACGATCAACGCGATCGCGATCGACCCCACGCAGCCCCGGATCGTGTACGCGGGCACGGAGACCGGCGCCAACGACGGCGTGCACCGCAGCGCGGACGGCGGCGCGACGTGGACGCGCAGCACGGCGGGGCTGCCTCCCAACTTCCGGATCCAGGCGCTCGCGGTGGATCCGAAGACGCCGGCGACCGTCTACCTCAGCCTGATCACCGAAGGCATCTACAAGAGCGTCGACTCCGGGAAGACGTGGGCGGCCGCCGCGTCCCCGGAGATGTCGAAGATGTACGTGCTGTCGCTCGCCTTCGACTCGTCCCCTCAGCCGGCCCTCTGGGCGGGGACGAGCAACGACGGCGTCTACCGCTCGTCCGACGGCGGCGCGACGTGGACGCACTTCGACGAGAAGCCCATGAAGAGCCGGAAGGTGTACGCGCTGGCCGTGGATCCGGCGCGGCCCGACGTCGTGTGGGCCGGGATCCCGAACGGGCTCCTCCGCACGAGCAACGGCGGCCGGAGCTGGATCGAGACGATGCCCGACGCGGACTACACCGGCGCGCGCTCGCTCGCGCTCGACCCGAGGGACGGCACGGCGTACGCCGGGATGTCGCGCGAAGGCGTCCTGAGGTCGGGGGACGGCGGGCGGACGTGGAGCGGGCCGGGAGCCGCGATGTGGGCGCGCGACGTGACGGGCCTCGCCTCGTCGGACCGCTCGGCCTGGATCGCGACCGGGGCGTCCGGGATCTTCCGCACCGACGACGGCGGCGCGACCTGGGCTCCGAAGAACGAGGGACTGGAGAACCGCTCGATCCGCGCCTTCGCGCGCGACGCGGGGTCCGGTCTCCTGATGGCGGGGACCGAGGGAGGCGTGTACGTCAGCTCCGACGGAGGCGAGCGCTGGAAGGGGCCGAACGACGGGATGTCGAAGAGCACCGGGATCGTCTGCGTCGCGGCCGACCCGAAGAATCCGCGCCTGATCTACGCGCGCGACGACTTCTGGATCTACACGAGCAGGGACGGCGGGTCGAGCTGGAAGAAGACGGAGCAGGATCTCGACGTCACCGGAACGATCAACGGTCTCTTCGCGATGACGGTCCTCCCCGCGCCGCCCGGTGCGGCGTTCGCGAGCGTGTACGAGAGGCTCTGGCGGAGCGCCGACGGCGGCGCGACGTTCGTCCGGTCGGACGCGGGGCTGCCGGCGACGGCGAGAGTCCAGGCCCTCGTCGCCGACCCGGCTGGCGCGACGCTCTGGGCGGGCACGGAGGACGAGGGCGTGTGGCGCAGCGCGGACGGCGGCGCGCACTGGTCGGAGAGCCGCGCCGGCATGGGCGAGGCGAACGTCCAGGCGCTGATGGTCGACACCGCGGACTCGAAGACGCTCTATGCCGCCGTCTGGAACAAGGGCGTGTACCGGAGTCGCGACGGCGGCCGGAGCTGGTCCCGCGTGGGAGACGCGCCGCCGCATCCCGACGTGATCGCGTTGGCGCCGGATCCCTCCTCTCCCGGGCGTCTTCTCGTCGGAACGGGCGGGGGCAGCGTCTGGCGCTTCGACACGGCGGCCGCGGCGGCCGAGCCCGCGCCGCCGAAGCCGACCGCCCGCCCGAAGCGCCGTCCCTGAGGCGTCCGGACCTCCATCCCCGGCTCGGCCCCGGGTTGCAACAAGTGGTGCGCGAGCGAAAAGCTCGGTCAGATTAGCTCCCGTGGACATGTCTTGACCTTCGCGGGACGGCTTTGCTACCGTCCGGCAACAAATGTTGTCCGAGGGCCGCGGCCGGACCGCTCGTCGTGACGACCGGCTTCGAGCCTCCGCGAGGCGAATGTGAGCCGCGTCCTCACCGCCTCCTCGCCTCTACGGATCGACGGAATCGAGCTCCGGCTCGTCCGCCTCGAGCTCGTCGAGCCGTTCGAGACGAGCTTCGGGCGGGTCAGCTCCCGCCTGATCGTGCTCGTCCGGATGGAGGGAGAGGGGCTGGAGGGCTGGGGAGAGATCGTCGCCGGCGAGCAGCCTCTCTACAGCTACGAGACCGTCGGGACGGCGGTGCACGTCGTGCGGGACTTCTTCGCGCCGGCGATTCTTCGGGCTCCGGTGCGCGGCCTGGACGATCTGGCCGGCAGGCTCGACGCGTTCCGCGGACACCCCATGGCCCGCGCCGGGCTGGAGCTCGCCTTCGTCGACCTGCTCGCGCGTTCGCGTGGAGAGTCGATCTCGCGAGTGCTCGGCGGCTCCCAGGACCGCATCCCCGCCGGCGTGAGCCTGGGAATCCAGGGCCGCGTCGAGGACCTGCTGGAGCGCATCGAGCGGTACGTGGCCCTCGGCTACCGGAGGATCAAGCTCAAGATCAAGCCAGGGTGGGACGTCGACGTCGTCGCGGAGGCTCGCCGCCGTAATCCCGAGATCCCGCTCTCGGTCGACGCCAACGCCGCGTACACGCTCGCCGATCGCGACCACCTCCGCCTCCTGGACCGGTATGGCCTGCAGATGATCGAGCAGCCGCTCGAGCACGACGACCTGATCGACCATGCTCAGCTCCAGCGCACGCTGAATACCCTGATCTGCCTCGACGAGAGCATCGGAGGCGTGCGCGCGGCGCGACAGGCCCTCGATCTCGGGAGCTGCGGGGTCGTCAATCTGAAGGTGGGCCGCGTGGGCGGCTACTCGCAGGCGCTGGCGATCCACGATCTGTGCCTCTCGCGGGGCGTTCCCGTCTGGTGCGGCGGGATGCTCGAGTCGGGCGTGGGGCGCGCCCACAACATCGCGCTCGCGAGCCTTCCCGGCTTCACCATGCCGGGGGACATCTCGGCCAGCCGGCGGTACTTCGCCCGCGACATCATCTCGCCCGAGGTCGAGGTCAGCGCGAACGGAACCGTGGAGGTCCCGCGCGGCGCGGGCCTCGGCTACGAGGTCGACCGGGACTACGTGAACTCCGCGACCGAGAGCGTCGAACGCTTCACGTCGCGTGCGAAGAGGGTCTCCGTGTCGTGAGATCCTACGCGCGCCGCGACAGTCCGCGCGCACGCCGGCTCGACCGGAGGGATCGAAATGCCGACACGCACCGCGATCGAGCAGCGCCTGGCCGAGGCGCAGACCCGCCTCAGTCCGCGGCGGCTCAGGATCATCCAGGCGGCGCTGGAGAATCCCGACGAGACCTTCTTCCTTTCCTCCCGCGCCCTGGCTCGCCGCTATCGCGTCGATCCCGCGACGATCGTCCGGACGATCCAGGCGCTGGGCTACCGTCAGTACGCCGACTTCCTCAAGGACCTCCGGGAGCACTTCATCCAGCGGGTCACGCCGTACCGGATCGTCGAGGCGACGGCGCGAGAGAAGGGCACGGTCGCCGATCACGTGCGCCACAGCCTGGAACGCGATCTCCACAACCTCGACGCGGTGCGCTCGGGGCTCGACCCGACGCGCGCGGTGGACCTCGCGCGGCGAATCCACCGCGCCCGCGCCGTGCTCGTCGTGGGCGTGGACCTCGCCGCGTCGCTGGCGTGGTTCTTCGCCTATGGGCTCGACGCGCTGGGGTTCCACGCGGAGGCGCCCGTGGGCAGCGCGGGAATCCTGCAGCACAAGGTCCGCGCCCTGACCGCGCGCGACCTCTTCGTCGCGATCAGCTTCGGCCGGGGCCTCCGTACGACCATCGACGCGACGACCGACGCGAGGGATCGAGGCGTCCCGACCTTCGGAATCACCGACAGCGACACGACGCCGGTCGCCCGCAGCTGCGACGCGTATCTGCTGGCCCCCATCTCGGCGTCGACCTTCACGGGCTCCTACGTCGCCCCGATGGCCGTGCTCAATGCCGTGCTCGTCGCGTGCGCGCAGCTGAAGCCGAAGCGATCCCTCGCCGTGCTGCGGCAGACCGAGAAGGAGTACCTGTCGGGACCGCGCTGGTACGACCAGGCGCCGGCGGACGAGGGCCCGAGACGGACGCGGCGAAGGAAGTCGTGAAGTGAAGCCGCGTGAGTGGCTCGCGCGCTTCGCGGCGCGCGGAGACCGGCTCACCGCGGACCTGGAGGCCCTGGTCGCGCAGGAGAGCCCGTCCGACGACGCGGACCGGGTCTCGTCGCTCGCGCGCTGGATTCGGGACCGCCTGAGCGAGGGAGGCGTGACGGCCGAGACGCGCCCCTGCGTGGACCGGGGCGACGCGGTGTTCGCGAGCGTGGGTCGGCGCGGGGCCGGTGGCGGTCCTCTGATCCTGGGGCACCTCGACACGGTGTGGCCCGCCGGAACGCTCGCCGGCTTCCCGTTTCGCATCGACGGGGATCGTGCGACCGGTCCCGGTGTCTTCGACATGAAGGCGGGAATCGCCGTGGCGATCGAGGTCCTCGTGGAGCTGGCCGCCCGCGGCGACGGCGCGGCGTCTCTCCTGCTGGTTCCGGACGAGGAGGTCGGCAGCGCCGCCTCGAAGTCCCTGACGCTGGAGCTGGCGAAGCGGCACACGAGCGTTCTCGTTCTCGAGCCCTCCCTCGACGGCGCCGCCAAGATCGCGCGAAAGGGGAACGGGATGTTCCGGATCCGCTTTCGCGGCCGCGCGGCGCACGCGGGCCTCGAGCCGGAACGGGGCGCGTCGGCGCTGGCCGAGCTCGCCCGATGTGTGCTCTTCCTGGAGACGCTCGGGCGCCCGGCCGCCGGCACGACCGTGTCGGCGACGGTGGCGCAGAGCGGCACGCGGACCAACGTGATCCCCGAGGACGGGACGCTTCTCGCGGACGCGCGCGTCTGGTCCGAGGGCGAGGCGGACCGCGTCACGCTCGCCATACGCGGCTACGCAGCGGCCGACCCGCGCGTCGAGGTGTCCGTCGAGGGAAGCTTCGACCGCCCTCCGCTCGAGCCGACGCCCGCCTCCCTCGCGCTCTACGAGCGGGCGCGGGAGCTGTCGGAGGAGATGGGATTCCCGCTCGAGTCCGTGCGCGTCGGTGGCGCATCGGACGGGAACTTCACCGCCGCGGCGGGAGTCCCGACGCTGGACGGTCTCGGCCCGAGGGGAGGAGGAGCGCACGCGCGCGGCGAGTTCGTGTCTCTCTCCGACCTGCCCGTTCGCGCGGCCCTGCTCGCCGCGCTCGTGGCGGACGCGTGAAGAGAATCGCGTCGGGGGGAGGACGCGTGAAGAGAATCCCGTCCGGGGGACGACGCGCGAACGGAATCTCCGTCCGTCCGCTTCGCGGCCTCGCCGATTTCGCGGCCGCGCAGCGGCTCGCCCAGCGCGTGTGGGGATTCGAGGACCGGCAGGTCCCCTCGACGTTCGACCTGCAGGTCGTCGGTCACGTCGGAGGCCTGACCGCCGGCGCGTTCGCGGGGCCCGAGCTCGCGGGCTTCGTGCACGGCCTCCCGCGGACCAACCTCGGCTTCGCGTGTCATCACTCGCACCTGCTGGCGGTGCTGCCGGAGTTCCGCGGCCGCGGCGTGTCCGTCCTGCTCAAGCTCTACCAGCGCCGATGGTGCCTCGAGCACGGCATCCGGCGGATGACCTGGACCTACGATCCTCTCCTCGTCGCCAACGCTCACCTGAACCTGGTGCGGCTGCGGGCGCGCGCGCGAGTCTTCCTGCCGAACGTGTACGGCGAGCTCGGGGGCCTGTACGGCACTCTTCCGACGGACCGGTTCGAGGTCCTCTGGAAGCTGGACGGCGCGGAGGTCGAGCGGGCGGCGCGTGGCTTCGGGCCCGAATCGCCCGACGCCGCGCTCCTGCCGCGGGCGACCTCGCGCCGCCTGCCCCGCGCGCGCCGCGTCGCGGTCGAGATCCCGTCCGGCGCCCCCCGGCTGTACGAGGTCGACCCGGCGGCGGCGCGTCGCGCCCGAGCGCGCCTGAGACGCGCCGCGACGGCGCTGTTCGATCGGGGCTACGAGGCTGTATCCGTGGTTCCGACGGGTGAGACCGCCCTCTACGTCTTCGAGCGCTGAGAGCCGCGCCCTCGCGGCGCGCTGCAATACTTGATGCGCACTGCCGGCGGTTCTCGGGCACTCCGGGTCATGCGCCGCGCGATTTGACGCTGTGGACGGCGTATTGACAGGTGGCAACGGATGATGCATTCTCCGCGCAATATTGGTGGGCCGCCGAGCAGACTGGCGTCGCTCGAGCGGGGGAGGAGGTCTCGTGGGCCGATTTCCGAGGACCCTTTGGTTGGCCGCCGCGGCGGTGCTCCTGGCGGCGAGGCTCGTTGCTCAGGACGTCGGAGGAACGATCTTCGGGCGCATCGCGGACGAATCCGGCGGCGGCCTTCCGGGCGTCACCGTGTCGGCGCGTAACCTCGAAACCGGCGTGACGCGTTCCGCCGTCAGCGACGCGCAGGCGCTGTACCGTCTCGTCGCATTGCCCGTCGGGACCTACGAGCTCACCTTCGCGCTGACGGGCTTCGCCACGGAGGTGCGGTCGGGGATCCGCGTGCTGGTCGGCCAGCAGGCGGAGATCAACCCGAGCCTGAAGGTCGCCCGGGTCGCCGAGACCGTGTCGGTCCTCGCGGACGTGCCGATCGTCGAGACGACCAAGAGCTCGATCGGAGCGAACATCACGACCCGGCAGATCGACGAGCTGCCGCTGCCCGAGCGGAACTTCGAGAGCCTCGCGTTCCTGGCTCCCGGAATCACGCAGAGCGTGACGGAGACGACGAACATCTCGGCGGCGGGGAGCAATGGCAGCGCGAACACGATGCTGATCGACGGCGTCTCCAACGACCTGGATGCCGTGAACGACTTCCGCGGCGACTACTCCCCGGATGCAATCGGTGAGTTCCAGGTCATGTCGAGCCAGTACTCGGCCGAGTACGGGCAGGCGTCGGGCGCGATCATCAACGTGGTCACCCGCTCGGGCGGGAACGACTGGCACGCGCGCGCGGCGGGCTACTACCGCGCCGACTCGTTGGCGGCGAGCGACCCCTTCGCCCAGGTGAACCCGAACACCGGGGAGAAGGAGCAGACGCCCTTCGACCAGTGGATCCTCAGCCTCTCCGGCGGCGGCCCGATCATCAAGGACAAGCTGTTCTTTTTCGCCTCCTTCGAGCAAACGTGGCGCAACGCGACGGCCGTCGTCGGCGTCGACCCGAACCTGCTCGAATCCCTGGGCCTGGGCTCGGACACGGCGTTCCCGCAGGACGTGCGCGAGCCGCGCGTCGTCGCAAAGATGGACTACCACCCGACGAGCAGCCAGACCCTGATGGGGCGCTTCCGGCTGGACAACCCGAAGACGACGAACAATTTCGTCGGCGCGGACGCCGGCGGCGGCGCGGTCGTGACGGAGGAGGCCGGCTTCACCCAGACGACGAAGAACTACGACGGGGTCATCAGCCACACCTGGGTCATCAACCCGAACACGCTGAACGACGCGCGCATCCAGCTCGCGCGCCAGGACGACGACCTCGATCCAAACTGCCCGGGGTGTGCGTTCATCTCCCGTCCGAGCCTGGTCTCCGGAAAGCTCCCCAACCAGCCGCAGACGCTTCGCGAGGACCGCTTTCAGGCCCTCGACAGCGTGAGCCTCAACCTCTTCGGCGGGGACCACTTCGTGAAGGCGGGGTTCGACTACAGCCGCATCAAGCTCGACGCCTTCGTCCCGCAGAACTTCGACGGCGTCTTCATCTTCACGACCGACGCGCCGTTCGACGCGAACAACCCGGACACCTTTCCGTTTCTGTGGCAGGGCGGCTCGGGCGACGCGGACATCGCGCTGCGCAACAACATCGTCGCGCTCTACGTCCAGGACCAGTGGCGCGCGGCGAGCAACCTGACGTTCAACATCGGGCTGCGCTGGGACTACGAGGACAACGTCTACACGAAGCACGACTGGCAGAACTTCGGGCCGCGTGCCCACTTCGCCTGGGACCCGACGAAGGACGGAAAGACGTCCGTCCGCGGCGGCTTCGGCATCTACTACGACCAGGTCCTGCTGAACGCGCCGCTGCTCGCCACGATCTTCGAGCCCGGCCGCTTCAACTTCCAGACGATCCTGAATCCGGGTTATCCCGACCCGTTCTCGAATTCAAACGGCGTCCCCATTCCGCTGCCCGCAAACATTTCGATCCTCGACCGCGACAACACGACTCCCTACAAGAACGTCGGCAGCCTCGGCGTCCAGCGCGAGCTGACTTCCGACATGGCGTTCAGCCTGGACTTCGTTTACGCCGTCAGCTACCACCTGCTGTTGCTCCGGGACGCGAACGCGCCGGTCCAGGGCGTCTACCCGGATCCGACGATCGGCGTCGCCTACGAGCCGCAGACGCGGGGCCGCGGGAAATACAAGGCCATGCAGCTCGGCCTGATCAAGCGGTTCGGCGACAGTTTCGGGGCCCAGCTGGCCTACACGCTCGCCGATACGAAGGACAACACGGACGGCTCCCAGTACACCCCGAGCGACAACCACAACATCGAGTCCGACTACGGCCCGAGCTCGAACGACATCCGCCACACGCTGAACCTCGCCGTCGACTGGCGCGGCCCGTGGGGAATCGTCCTCGGCACGAGCGGGAGCCTGCTCTCCTCGCCGCCGTTCAACATCATCACCGGCAACGACGACAACGGCGACACCTACATCAGCGATCGTCCCGCGGGCGAGGAGCGCAACTCCGGCCGCGGCGCGACCCTCTGGACGGTCAACCTGCGCCTTGCCAAGGCGATCGCGATCGGGCCGACGAACCTGAACCTCATCGTCGAGGCGTTCAACGTGTTCAACCACGTCAACCCCACGAACTACATCGGGAACATGCAGTCGTCGCTGTTCGGCAGGCCCACGGCGGCCGCGACGGGCCAGTTCGGGCCGCGCCAGATCCAGTTCGGCATCCGCTGGGATCTGTGAGAAGAAGGCGCCCATGAAACACACCTCGAAGACCGCACCGCTCGCCGCGCTCGTGGCCGTTTCGGCCCTGGCCCTCGCCTTGCCTCTGCCTCTTTCAGCTCAGCGCGAGGGCCCGACGCCCGCGAAACCGTCCGCGAAGACGGCCGTGGCGCCCGAGCCGTCCCCGGCGCCGCCTCCCTCCGAGCCCCCGGCGGAGATGACCGCCGCCGACGTCGCCGCGTTCCTCGACGGCCTCGTGCCCACGCAGCTCGGTCCGGCGGACGTCGCGGGCGCTGTGGTCGTCGTCGTCAAGGATGGAAAGATCCTCTACGGCCGCGGCTACGGCTGGGCCGACGTCGCGAAGAGAGTGCCCGTCGACTGGCAGACGACGCTTTTCCGCCCGGGATCCATCTCGAAGCTCTTCACGTGGACCTCCGTCATGCAGCAGGTCGAGCAGGGCAAGCTCGACCTCGACACGGACGTCAACAAGTACATCGACTTCCAGGTCCCGGAGGCGTTCGGAAAGCCGATCACGCTGCGCGACGTCATGACGCACACGCCCGGCTACGAGGACTACGCGAAGGACCTGATCGTGGCCGACGCGAGCATGCTCGTTCCGCTCGGCGCGCACCTCAAGTCGCACCAGCCGCATCGGATCTTCCCGCCGGGCTCGACGCCCGCGTACTCGAACTACGCGACCGCGATGGCGGGGTACATCGTGGAGCGCGTCTCCGGGAAACCGTTCGCCGACTACGTCGAGCAATCGATCCTGGCTCCGCTCGGCATGACGCACGCGACGTTCAAGCAGCCGCTTCCGGCGGAGCTCGCGCCGTCGATGTCCAGCGGTTACAAGGTCGCCTCGGAGAAGGCGCAGGCGTTCGAGATCGTCGTCCCGGCGCCCGCGGGGGCGCTCTCCGCCTCCGGCGCGGACATGGCGCGCTTCATGATCGCGCACCTCCAGGACGGGCGTTACGGCGACGCGCAGATCCTGAAGCCCGAGACCGCGAAGCTCATGCACGCGCGCCAGCGGGGGAAGTCGAACGATACGGACGCGATGTGCCTCGGCTTCTACGAGGAGTCTCGCAACGGCCACCGGATCATCGGCCACGGCGGCGACACGAACTGGTTCCACAGCGACCTGCACCTGATCCCCGACGCCAACGTCGGCTTCTTCGTCTCGTACAACAGCGGCGGCAACGGCAAGGGCAGCGGCCGGACGCTGCTGTGGGAGCGCTTCCTGGACCGGTACTTCCCGTATACGCCTCCCGCGGCGCCGCGCGTCGCCGACGCGAAGGAGCAGGCGAAGAAGGTCGCCGGCAACTACCTCGTGAGCCGACGCGAGGACACCCACTTCCTGCGGCTCCTCTACCTTCTCCAGCAGACGAAGGTCTATCCGTCCGCGGACGACGAAGGCGCGATCGAGATCTCGGCGCTCACCGGCTACAACGACAAACCGAAGAAGTGGGAGCCGATCGGCAACGGCGTGTTCCGCGCGATGAACGGACAGGAAAAGGTCGTCTTTCAGACGGACCCGCTCGGACGCGCCGAGATGGTCACCGAGTACCCGTTCTTCGACTTCTTCCGTCCGCCCGCGTTCCTGGACTCGAAGCTCGTCCTTCCCGTGGCGATCGTGAGCCTGGTCGTCATCGTGCTCGCGCTTCTGCTGTGGCCGGTGGGCGGGTGGGTGCGCCGTCACTACGCGAGGCGGCTCGAGCTTCCTCCGGGCGAGCGACGCCTCCGTCTCTGGACGCGACTGGTTTGCCTCGTCGAGGTGGTGATGGTCGCGGGCTACGCGACGCTCATCATCAAGGGCCTCGAGGATCTCGACCTGCTGACCCCGAAGACGGATCCCTGGCTGCACGTCCTCCAGGTCCTCGCCGCGCTGTCGCTCGTCGGCACGCTGATCGCGCTCGTCAACGCGGCGCGCGCGTGGGGGAGCCGCCAGCGGGGCGTGTGGAGCAAGCTCGGCGAGACGCTGATCGCGCTCTCGTGCATCGGGCTCGCCTGGGTCATCCTGGCGGGCAAGCTCCTCCACGTCGGCCCGAGCTACTGATGCGGATCCGGACGGCGCTCCTGGCGGCGTCGGCTGTGTCGTTCGTGGCGCTGGCCGCCGCGCCCGTTCTCTCGGCCGCCGGACCGGCCGAGAACGCGACCTTCGACGTCGTCATCCGCGGAGGCACCGTCTACGACGGATCCGGCGCGGAGGGGCGCCGCGCGGACGTCGGGATCCGGGGGGATCGGATCGAGGCGGTCGGAGACCTCTCGAAGGCCTCGGCCGCTCGCACCGTGGACGCCTCCGGCCTCGCCGTGGCGCCGGGGTTCATCAACATGCTCTCCTGGTCGACCGACTCGCTGATCGTCGACGGGAAGTCGCAGAGCGAGCTGCGCCAGGGCATCACGACGCAGATCTTCGGCGAGGGGTTCTCGATGGGCCCGCTCAACGACAAGCTGCGCAAGTTCCTCGAGTCGCAGCAGAGCGACTTCAAGTACGAAATGAGCTGGACGACCCTCGCGGAGTACCTCGACTATCTCCAGAAGAGAGGGATCTCGCAGAACGTCGCGTCGTACGTCGGCGCGACGACTCTGCGGACCTACGTGATCGGCTTCGACAATCGTCCGCCGACGCCGGCAGAGCTCGACGCGATGCGCGAGCTCGTGCGTAAGGAGATGGAGGCGGGAGCGCTCGGCATCGGCTCCGCGCTCATCTACGCGCCGGGCAACTACGCGTCGACCGAGGAGCTCATCGAGCTCTGCAAGGTCGCCGCGAAGTACAAGGGCAAGTACGTCTCGCACATGCGCAGCGAGGGGGACAAGTTCCTCGAGGCGATCGACGAGCTCATCCGGATCAGCCGCGAGGCGGGGCTGCCGGCGGAGATCTACCACCTCAAGGCGGCGGGCCAGCCGAACTGGCCGAAGATGGACCAGGCGATCGCGAAGATCGAGGCCGCGAGGCGCGGCGGCCTCAAGATCTCCGCGAACATGTACACCTACACCGCGGGAGCGACCTCGCTCGACGCATGCGTGCCGCCGTGGGCGCACGACGGCGGCGAGGAGAAGCTGCTCGAGCGCCTCCAGGATCCCGACTCGCGCGCGAAGATCGCGGCGCAGATGCGGGAGCCGGGGAAGGACTGGGAGAATCTCTGCCTGCTGACCGGCTCGCCCGACCGCGTCCTCCTCGTGGAGTTCGCGCCGGACTCGATGAAGCCGCTCACGGGCAAGACTCTCGCGGACGTCGCGAAGATGCGCGGCAAGGACTGGGTCGACACCGCGATCGATCTCCTCGTCGAGTCGAAGGCCGGGATCGGCTGCATCTTCTTCCTGATGTCCGAGGACAACGTGAAGAAGGAGATCGCGCTGCCGTGGGTCTCATTCGGATCCGACGCGGGCTCGGAGGCCCCCGAGGGCGTTTTCCTGAAGTCCATGCCGCACCCGCGCGCCTACGGGACCTTCGCGCGCGTCCTCGGCAAGTACGTCCGGGAGGAGAAGGCGCTGACGCTGCAGGACGCGATCCGCAAGCTCTCGAGCCTGCCCGCGACGAATCTGGGGCTGGACCGCCGCGGGTTCGTCAAGCCCGGCATGTTCGCCGACGTCGTCGTATTCGATCCGGCGACGATCGGGGACCGCGCGACGTACGAGAAGCCCCAGCAGTACGCGGTCGGCGTGCGACAGGTCTTCGTCAACGGGGTGCAGGTCCTCAAGGACGGCGAGCCGACCGGGTCGCCGGCGGGACGGGCGCTCAAGGGACCGGGCGCGGTCGCGGCACCGGCTGCCGCCGGCGCGAAGCCTTAGCGCGCCTTCCGGCGCGACGTCTCAGCGCGCCCTCCCGCGCGACGCATTAGCCAGAGCGAATACGTTCCCGGTCCGTCACAGGATGCGGCTCCCGTGGAAGGAGACGCACACCCAGCGGTCTCCGCGACGCACCCAGACGGTCGTTCGGCGGTAGCGAATCGTCGAATCCGAGAACTGGGCCGTGTTGACGGCCGTGAGGACCGCGACGTCGCCGTAGATCCTCACGCGGACGTCCGACAACTGCTCACCGACCAGAACCGGCTCCGTGCTTCCCGGCGACGGGGGTTTCGCCTCCTCGAGCTCGGCCGCCTTGTCGCTGACCACGCCGCGGCCGTCGATCCCGACGAAATCGTCCGCGAGCAGCCCGGAGATCGCGTTCCGGTCATGCCGCAGGTACGCCTGGGACCAGGCGCGCTCGCTCGCCACCACCTCGGATTCGGCCGAGGGGGGCCCCGGCGCGGGCTCGCCGGCGCCGAGCAGCATGGCAGACAGGAGAACTGCGGCGGTGCACATCGACGCCTCCTGCGTGGATACGACACCGGGCGGGCCTTGTTGCGGCGTCCCGGGCGGCCGCCGCAGCATTCGCCCGCGTTCCGTCAGGCCGGCTCCGAGAAACAGAGGACGTAGCCGTCGGGATCCTCGACGAGGAAGTCGCGCGTGCCCCAGGGCCTCCGCTCGACCTGCCCAATCACGGGCGCCTCGCGGCCGACGAGCTCCGCGTAGAGCTCGTCGATGCCGGTGACGACGAGGAACGCGTCGAGGTGTTCCCCCGACCTGCGGTGAGCGCGCTCCGCGTCGAGCTTCGGCGCGCACTTGAGGTGGATGACGGCTCGATCGCGGGAGACGCCCGCGTAGAAACCCTCGTAGACGAAGTCGCGCGTGAATCCGAGGCGCCGCTGGTAGAAATCGAGCGAGCGGTCGAGATCGTCGACGAGGAACTGGGGAGCGGCGGCGGTTATCGAAGGTCCCACGGCCTCCGGAGATCCTACTTCGGCAACCCCGTGTCCCAGCCCTCGACGAGCGCGACGCGCGGCGCGCCCACGTCGCCGGTGCTGTTCGCCAGGAATCCCTTGCCGTCCGGCCGGACCGCATAACCGATCAGCCCGGTGCGCGGTCCCGGGTAGAAGTTAGCCGGAAAGAGCGGCCGAGCCTCGCCGAGCTCGAGCCGGCCGTGGCTGGTGTCGACCGGCACCGCCGTCAGGTCGCCGTCGGTGGAGACGTAGTAGATCGTCCGCCCGTCCGGGCTCCAGCGCGGCTGATTGCCCCCGCTCGACGAGACCTGCCACTTCGCCCCGGAGGACGGAAACGGCGTGACGAAGATCTCGATCCTGCCGGTCTCGGTCGAGCGATACACGACCCAGCGGCCGTCCGGCGAGAACTGGGCGCTCGTGCCCATGTGCGTGGCCACCAGCATGGACGCGTGCGCCGGGTCGCCGACGGGCAGAACCCAGAGCTCGGTGGCGCCGATGTTGCCGCGCGCGAACAGGACGTAGCGTCCGTCCTTCGACCAGGAGGAGGGCTCGACGCGCTCGACCGAGCTGTAGAGCTCGCGCCGCGTCCCGGAACCGTCCGCGGGGGTCGCCATCAGCGTGAAGGTCCCCGCCTTCGCCTGGGAGCTGAAGAGAATCTCCGAGCCGTCGGCGGACCAGATCGGCGCCGGCACCACCACCAGTCCGTTGGTCAGGCGCGTGCGGATTCCCCGCTCGAGCTCGTAGACGTAGATGTCGTTGGCCGGATCGCCGAAGACGACCGCGGCGCGCCGGCCGTCGGGCGAGATCTCGAGAGCGTATGCGTCGGATTTCTCGCCGACCCTGCCGGCCACACGGCCGTTCCCGTCGAGCCACGTCAACTGCCCGCCGACTCCCTCCTGCGCGACCTGGTAGGCCATGACGCCGTTCTGCGACACGCTGAAGTTCGAGCGCCAGACTCCGGTGTCGAACTGGACGTTCTCGAAGATGCGGACCGGCTCGCCCGACGGCGCGTTGGATGCATCCAGGCGCAGCGCCATCAGGCTCGTCTCGACCCCGTAGAGCAGTCGACCCGCCGCGTACTGCGCGCCGCCGTACGTCGAGACGAGGCGCCGTCCCTCTCCGCCGTCGATCGAGCCGATGTAGATGCCGGACTGCTCCGACCGCGGCTCGTTGTGGTTGACGGCGAGGTAGAGGAAGTGGCGGCCGTCCGGGAGGAAGAAGGGCCACCGATGCGTCGTGTGGATCTTCGTGTCGAGGCGCGTGATGCTCCGGGGAGCGCCGCCCGAGGCTGCAACGCGAAGGATCGTCGAACGGATGTCCGGCGCGAAGACGATCTCCCCGCCGGACGACCAGCTCCCGCCCCGCGCGTTCGGGGCGTCACAGAGGGTGGTCACGGGACCGCCGGACGCGTCGACCCGCCGCAGCTTCCCTTCCGAGAAGAAGCCGATCGCCTTGCCGTCCGGCGACCAGAACGGCGAGCGGGCTCCCTCGGTTCCGGCGAGAGCCGCCACGGCGCCCGTCCGCAGCGATTGGACCCAGAGCCTGCCGCCCGCCCCGTACGTCAGTCGGTCGCCCTGCGGGGAAACCGTGACCGGCGCGCCATCGTCGCCGATCAGTCGAAACGCGGTCTTCTCGGGAGGGAGCACGAACGCGTGGATCTGCTCGCGCGGTGCGCGTCCCGCTCGCCGCAGCTCGATTCCCAAGAACAGCGCCGCCAAAAGCCCCAGCGCCGCCACGGACCAGGGCACGACGCGCGAGAGCGCCCGCCGGGGCGCCGACGTCGGCCCCGCCACCAGCGCCGACGTCGAGGTCGAGCTCGAGCCGTCCGCGAGCCAGCGCAGCTCCCGGGCGACGTCTCCGGCCGATTGCCAGCGCTCCTCCGGATCCTTGGCGAGGCAGACGCGGATGAGCCGGTCGAGCCCCGGCGGCGACATCGGCTGCGACTGGGAGACCGGCGGCGGCTGGTCTCGGAGGATCGCCGAGATGAGCGACGCCTGCGTGGAGCCGGAGAATGCCTTCTTGCCGGTCGCCATCTCGTAGAGCGTCGCGCCGAGCGCGAAGATGTCCGTGCGCGCGTCGGCCGGTCGGCCCTCGAGCTGTTCGGGCGCCATGTACTGGAACGTCCCGAGGATGGTTCCCTCCTCGGTGAGGTTCGCCTGCGTCGGCGACGCGGTGAGGCCCGGGATCGACCCCCCCGCGACGCCGGGGGCGCTGCGGGCCAGGCCGAAGTCGAGCAGCTTGACCCCGGTGCTCGTCAGCATCACGTTGCCGGGCTTCAGGTCACGGTGGACGATTCCGAGACGGTGCGCCTTGTCGAGGGCGTCGGCGATCTGGGACCCGAAGCGGAACGTCTGCTCGAGCGGGAGCGGTCCTCTCACGAGGCGCTCCGAGAGCGTCTCGCCCTCGAGCAGCTCCATGACGAGGTAATCGGTCTCGCCGTCGCGCCCGACGTCGTGGAGGGCGCAGACGTGCGGATGCGAGAGCTGCGAGATCGTCTTCGCCTCGCGCTCGAAACGCTGGCGGACCTCCGACGACGCCGCGAGGTGCTTCGAGAGCACCTTGATCGCGACCGATCTGTCGAGACGCGCGTCGCGCGCCTTCCACACCTCGCCCATGCCTCCCGCGCCGAGCCGGGAGACGATCTCGTAGGGTCCCAGCCGGGAGCCGGAGGCGATCGTCATGGAGGAGTCCGGCGCGAAGACGGGCGCGAAGCGCCTACGGCGCTCGAACGGGAGACCCGGCGTGCGGATGGCATGGAGGCGCAGTCATTCTAGTCGCCGAGACGCCGCCGGGCTCGGGCTCGGCCGGCGCTCAGCGCTCAGCGCCCCGCGACCGTCCTCTCGATCTCCTCCGCCGCGTACGGCAGCCCTGGGGTCAGCACCTCGTGGCCGTCGAGCGTGACGAGGATCATGTCCTCCAGGTAGAAGCCCTGCCCGTCGACGGCGAAGATCGGCTCGAACGCGACGACCATTCCGGTGCGCAGGACCGCCGGCGCGCCCTCCGCGGACTCGAGGCCCACGCCGTGGATGCCCCACCACTTCAAGCCGTCGGGACCCAGGAGCACCTCCGCGGCCTTCTTCCCGAGCGGAGTCGTCAGCGACGGCTGCCGCTTCCGGACCTCCGCGAGGCTCGCGGCGAAGACGTCGTCGCGTCTCACGCCGTCGCGGAAGAGCGCGAGACCCGCGCGATACGCGGCGACGAGGAGCTCCCAGGTCTCCCGCTGCCCGGCGTCGAAGCGGCCGGAGACCGGCGCGGTCCGGCCCACGTCCCCCTTGTAGTGGTCCACGTCGCAGCCGACGTCGACCCGCGCGAGCTCGCCGGCGGCCATGCGGCGGTTGAGGTGGCGATAGTCGACGAGCGACTCGAACGGCTTCGGAAACGCGCCGTTCTCGCCCGCCATCACCCACGGCCAGAACGAAGGGCCCTCCGCGCCCGCCGCGAGGCACGCGGACACGACCGCCGCCTCCGCCTCGCGCTGGGGCCGGCCCGAGGAGAGCGCGCCCATCCCCGCCTTGAGCGCGGCGGCGCTCGAGACGCCGACTCGACGCAGCGCGTCGATCTCGCCGGGGCTCTTGATCGCCCGCAGCTCTCCGACCGCCGCGGCCGAGCTCTTCAGCCGTCCGGCGGGCCAGAGCTCGGCGAGCGCGTGGTCCCACGCCGCCGACGGGTGGTCGAGAGCGGCGTCGAGCGGAAACCCGGGCGGGCCCTCGGTGACGCCTTGCGCGTAGAGGAGGAGGCTCGGCGGATCGTCCTGACGGCGCGTCAACCACGGCGCGAGCTCCCTGCGGTCGAGGACCTCGTCGACGCCGAGCCGCGCCGCGCTGTCCGGACCCGCGGCGATCCGGACGGTCGAGAGCATCGCGTCGAAGCTCGGAAGCTTCGCCGGCGCGAAGAGCACCGCGCGCGAGCGGGGACCGTCGAGCGCGAGCACGGCTCCGGGTGAGGCGGAGAGCCCGGTGAAGTAGAAGAACGTCGGGTCCTGCTGAAACGCCGACAGGTAGACCTGGTCGCCGTCGAAGACGAACGGAGACGCGGCGACGAGCAGGATGCCGTCCGGGAGCCGGCGCATCGCCTGCTGCCTCCGGGCGCGAAACTCCGCGACGGGGAGCTCTCCCGGCGCGGCGGCGTCGACGTGTGCGTCGATCCGGAGCGTCTCGCCCTGCCGCGGAACGATGACCGCGGCCGACGACGGCACGCGCTCGTCCGCCCGGTGGTGATAGACGATCACGCGCTTCGCGTCGATGCGCGCGTTCGCCTTCGCGACGGCCTCGAGGAGCCAGGGCGAGACGAACGCGGCATCCAGATCCCTCTGCGCGAGCAGCGCGTCGGTCGAATCGGTGTCTCCCGTGAAGTAGAGACGCGCGCCGTGCCAGGTGACGAGGTAGGAGTCGTGGCCGATGCGTGCATGCGGCGTCTCGACCGGCCGGACCTCGATGTCCCGGAAGGTCATGCGCGGCGCGAGCGGGATCACGCGGTCGGAGGGCAGCCTCGCGGCCGCGTCGGCGGGGGCGATGACGCGGCAGCTCATCCTGGCCATCAGCCCGGCGTCGAAGTGGTCGCGGTGCCCGTGCGTGATCAGGCACAGCGAGTCCTTCGCCTTCGGCACGGCGTCGAAGTCGTACGTCATGTAGCCGGAGTAGCCGGACTCGTACGGGAAGTCGGTGTAGAGGGTGGTCGTGCCGTCGGTGACGGCGAACGCCATGTTGCCGATGAAGGTGGCGGTGAGGGCGGGGGATTGGGCGAGGGCGGAGAACGGGAGAAGGATGAGGCACGCTGCGATCGAGACGAACACCCTCTCCCGGCGGGAGAGCGACGGGGTGAGGGGCGCCCCATTCACGGTGAACAAACGATCTGCCTCCTGCCGACGACCGCCCCCTCACCCTGCGCCCTCTCCCCCCGCACGCGGGGGGAGAGGGAAGCGCGGAGCTACTGCTTTATCCCCACCTGGCCCAGGATGAACGCGTAGTCGAACGCCGCTTCCTTCAGCCGGTCGTAGCGGCCCGACGATCCGCCATGGCC
>Ga0207683_10001833_pt1 | contig 18774 bp, 15 predicted proteins | sample KBSM73metaG_FD_184333 | JGI IMG/M metagenome (GOLD analysis project Ga0207683, IMG submission 184333) | Miscanthus rhizosphere microbial communities from Kellogg Biological Station, Michigan, USA - KBS M7-3 metaG (SPAdes) (version 2) | ecosystem: Host-associated > Plants > Roots > Rhizosphere >... | reverse complement strand
GGCCGGACGCGATGGCGGAGCAGCGCGCTCGCAACCGCTTCGCCGAGGCCGCCGATCACCGAGTGGTTCTCGGCCACCACCACCAGGCGGTGCTTGTAGCGCACCGCTTCGACGATCGCGGCTTCGTCGAGTGGCTTGATCGTCGGGCAGTGCAGCACAGCGACGCCGACGTTATCGGCGGCCAGATCCTGCGCCGCCTCAAGCGCGCGCATCGTCATGAGGCCGCTGGCGATAACCAGCACGTCGGCGCCCTCGCGCAGCACCTTGGCCTTGCCGAGCTCGAAGCGATAGCCCTCGATCTCGTCGAGCACCAGCGGCACCTGGCCGCGCAGGAGGCGCATGTAGACCGGGCCCTTGTGGGCGGCGATCTGCGGCACCGCCTGCTCGATGTCGAGCGCGTCGCACGGATCGACGATCGTCAGGCCGGGAATGCCGCGCATCATCGCGATGTCCTCGGTGGCCTGGTGGCTCGGCCCGTAGCCGGTGGTCAAGCCCGGCAGCGCGCAGCAGATCTTGACGTCGAGGTTCTCCTCGGCGATCACCTGGTGGATGAAGTCGTAGGCGCGGCGCGTGCCGAACACGGCGTACGTGGTGGCGAACGGCACTAGGCCTTCCTTCGCGAGCCCACCCGCAGAAGCCATCAGCAGCTGCTCGGCCATGCCCATTTGAAAGAACCGGTCCGGGTAGGCCTGTGCGAACAGGTGCAGGTCGGTGTACTTCGCGAGGTCGGCGGTCAGGCCGACGACCTCGGGGCGCGTCGCCGCGTATTCGACGAGCGCCTTGCCGAACGGTGCGGCCTTGACGCGCTGCCCTTCGGACGCGATCGAAGCGATCATCGCCGAGGTGGTGAGGCGCGGCTTCTTCTCCGCGACGGGGCTATTCATGCCGTGACTCCTTCAGACTGCATGTACGGTTGCGACTGGTCCAGGACCTCGATCGCCTGCTGCCACTCGGGTGGGTCGACGCGGATGAAGTGGTTCTTTTCGCGCGACTCGAGGAACGGCACGCCCTTGCCCATCAGCGTGTCGAACAGCAGCACGCGCGGTTTCGGCAGCTTCAATGCGCGGGCCGTGTCGAACGCCGCCAGCACGGCAGCCAGGTCGTTGCCGTCGACGCGCTGCACGTGCCAGCCGAACGCGGCCCACTTGTCGGCCAGCGGCTCGAAGCCGAGAACCTTGCCCGAAGGGCCGTCGGCCTGCTGGTTGTTGATGTCGACCAGGCAGATCAGGTTGTCGAGGCCGTGGTGGGCGGCGCCCATCGCGGCTTCCCAGGTCGCGCCTTCGTCGAGCTCGCCGTCGGACATCGAGTTGTAGACGAACGCCGGGTTGTTCTTCTGCTTGAGGCCGAGCGCCATGCCCACGCCGATCGCGAGGCCCTGGCCGAGCGAGCCGCCCGAGATCTCCATGCCGGGGGTGTAGCTGGCCATGCCGGACATCGGCAGGCGGCTGTCGTCGCTGCCGTAGGTTTCGAGCTCGCTCTCAGGGATGATGCCGGCCTCGATCAGCGCCGCGTACGACGCGATCGCATAGTGGCCGTGCGAGAGCAGGAAGCGGTCACGCCCTTCCCACGTCGGGTCGTCGGCCTTGAAGTTCATCGCGTGGCAGTACGCCACCGCCAGCACGTCGGCCCAGCCGAGCGCCTGGCCGATGTAGCCCTGGCCCTGCACCTCGCCCATCCGCAGCGCGAAGCGGCGGATGCGGTAGGCGCGCTGGGCCAGCCGGGCGAGCTGGTTGGTCGTTGTCGTCATCGTTGATTCCTTGCAGGACAGGGTTACTTGAGGATCGACGCCGGCACGTAGGAGACGAGCAGCAGCACGAGGAAGGCCACTGCATAGAACGGCCCCATCTCACGCACCGTCTCGCCGACCTTGACCTTGGCGATCGCGCTGGTGATGAATAGGGTCGTGCCGACCGGCGGCGTGTAGAGGCCGATCGCGAGGTTGACGGTCATCATGATTCCGAGCTGCGTCAGGTCCATGCCGATCGCATTGGCAAGCGGCACGAACACCGGCGTCAGCAGCAGCACGGCGGCGGGCAGGTCGATGAACATGCCGCACACCAGCATCAGCAGGTTCATCATCAGGATCACGCTCCAGCCGCTCGACAGGTTCGCCTGCGCCCAGGCGACGATGCCGTCGGGCATGCGGTCGAACGTGAGCAGCCAGCCGATCGCCGCCGACGCCATGATCACGAGCAGCACGACGCCGGTCGCGAGGCCCGCCTCGACGACCGCGGCGTGCAGGCGCTTGATGCCGAGGTCGCGGTAGACGAGGGCCGAGACGAGGCCGGCGAACAAGGTCGACAGCACCGCGACTTCGGTCGGCGTGGCGATGCCGAAGCGCAAGAAGACGACGATCAGCACCGGCAGCATCAGCGCCGGCGAGGCATAGGTCAGTTGCTTTCTGAACACCGCCCAGACCATCGGTCGCGTCTCGCGCGGGAAGTTGCGCCGCTTGCCGGTCCACCAGCACACCGCCATGAAGAGTGCGCACATCAAGAGGCCCGGCAGGATGCCGGCGACGAAGAGTGCCGCGATCGAGGTGTTGCTGACCAGCGCGAACAGGATCATCGGGATCGACGGCGGGATCAGGATGTCGATCGTGGCCGCCGCGGCCAGCGTCGCGGCCGAGAACGCCGGGGGGTAGCCGAGGCGCTTCTGCCACGGGATCAGCAGCGAGCCGATCGCCGATGCGTCGGCGACGGCCGAGCCCGAGACGCCGCCGAAGATGGTCGACGACAGCACGCCGACCTGGCCCGGGCCGCCGTGGAAGCGGCCGATCAGCGCCGACAGCACGCCGATCAGCGCCTCGCCAAGCTTGCCGCCCATCATCAAGGTGCCGGTGAGCATGAAGAACGGGATCGCAATCAGCGGGAAGCTCTGCACCTGCGCGACCATCTGCTGCACGAGCAGGTCGAGCGGCACGCGGTCAGACGCGGCGGCAGCAGCCATCGCGGCGACCAGCAGCGCATGCGCGATCGGGATCGCGATGACGGCGGCGCCGAGGAAGACAACGAGGATCAATGCGGTCATGTCGGTCTCCCTGGGGTTACCAGTGCGCCTGCGGCACGTGCGGAATGTCGTCGGCGCTGGTCGTCCCTTGCTCGCTCGCCTGCCAGGCCCGCCACGCCGAGAGCAACGCCAGCACCGCCAGCATCGCCATTCCGCCCATCACGCAGCCATAGGTCACCGAGCCGGGCACCTGCAGGATCGGCGACTTCTCGTCGTGCACGATCTCGAGCATCCGGAACGTCTGGACCGAGAGCACCGCGTAGAGCGCCGCGACGCCGATCCACGACAGGGCCGTTAGCGGTCGGCGTGTCGCGAAGGGGAGCTTCTCCATCATGAAGCTCGTCGTGATGTGCGCACCCTGCAAGGCAGCGAGCACGACGCCCGCCATCACCAGCCACGGGAACAGCAGCTCGGGGACTTCGTTGCCCCATTGAAGGCTGGATCCGGTGGCGTAGCGCAACACGGTGTTGGCGCACAGGATCACGAAGATCACGGACGTGCTGACCCAGAGCACCGCACGGCAGATGCCGCCGACGGCGCGTTCGATCCAGTTCATCGCTTGTCTCCTCGAAAGGGGGCGCCGGGCTCCCGGCGCTTCAGGTGTCGATGTCGGCTGTGGGCGCCGCTCAGTTGGCGTGGGCGGCGGCGACGACCTTCTTGACGTACGAGCCGATCGGCGCGGCGAGCCACTTGTCGACCACCGGCGCGGTGGCCTTCTGGAACGCCGCCTTGTCGACCGTCGTCACCAGCACACCCTTCGACTTGAGGTCGGCGAGCAGCTTGTCTTCCGATTCCTGCGAGAGCCTCCGCTGCAGCGCAGTCGCTTCGACGGCCGCTTCCTGCAGCGCCTTCTTGTCGGCGTCGGACAGCTTGTCCCAAGCGCGCTTGCTCATCAGGAACGGTGTGATCTGGAACTGGTGGCTGGTCAGCGCAAGGTGCTTCTGCACTTCATAGAGTTTGCTGGCGTGGATGTTCATCACCGGGTTCTCCTGCCCGTCGACGACGCCCTGCTGCAGCGCGACGTAGAGCTCGGCGAACTTGATCTGCTGCGCTTCGGCGCCGAGCGCCTGCATGATGTCGACCAGCACCGAGTCGGGCGGCGTGCGCATCTTCAGACCCTTCATGTCCTCGACCTTGCTGATCGGGCGCTTGCTGTCGGTCATGTGGCGGATGCCGTTGTCCCAGTAGCCGAGCACGATCAGGCCCTTCTCGGCGGACTTGTCGGCCAGCTCCTTGCCGAGCGGGCCGTCGAGGAGCTTGAACGCCTGCGCCGCGTTGGAGAACAGGAACGGCATGCCGAACGCCTGGTACTCGGGCACCGCGTTGGCGACCGCGCCCTGCGAGTTGGCCGACATGTCGAGCGCGCCGGTGCGCATCGCGGTCACCATCGCTGCGTCGTCGCCGAGCTGCGCCGACGGCGCGACCTGGACCTCGATGCGACCGCTGGTCTTGGCCTTCACGACCTCGGCGAACTTCAGCGAGGCCTCGTGACGAGGATTGCCCGGCGCGGCGCCGTGGCCGAGCGTGAGCTTGGTCTGTGCATGGACGGCGAAGGTGGTGGCGCAGATGGCCAGCGCGAGCGCGCTGCGAACGAAGGTCTTGCGTTGCATTGGTCTTGTCTCCTGGATGAGTGGATGCCCGGTCGGCGCTGGGTCAGTGAATCAACATGCCGCCGTTCACGTCGAGCGTGATGCCGGTGCAGTAGCTGGACAGATCGCTGGCGAGGTAGAGGCACGCGCCGGCGACGTCGGCCGGGACGCCGAGACGGCCGAGCGGGATCTCCTTGGCGATCTCGACCTTGCGCTCGTCGCTGAGCTTGCCCTTCTGGATGTCGGTCTGGATCAGCCCGGGGGTCAGGCAGTTGACCCGGACCCCATCGATACCGAGCTCGCGCGCCATCGCGCGCGCCAGGCCGAGCACACCGGCCTTGGCGGCCGAGTAGTGCGGTCCGCCGAGGATGCCGCCGCCGCGCTGCGCCGAGACCGACGAGATGCAGATGATCGAACCACTCTTTTGGCTCTGCATCTGCGGGATCACGGCCTGCGACATCAGCAGGGTGCCGCGCAGGCTTACGTCGAGGATCGCGTCGTAGTCGGCGTTGGTGATGTCGACCGTCTTGCGCGGCTGCGTGATGCCGGCGTTGTTGACCAGCGCGTCGATGCGGCCGAAGGCCTTGAGGACGGCCGCGATCGCGGCGTCGCACGAGGCCTTGTCGGTGACATCGGCGACGACGCCGATGTGACCCTTGCCGAGCTTGGCGGCGGCCGCGGCAGGCTCTGCGCGTTCCAGATCGAGCACGGCCACGCGGGCCCCGTGTTCGGCCATCAGCTTGCCGGTAGCGAAACCCAGGCCGTTGGGGCCGGCGCCCCCGGTGATCACGGCAACTTTGTCCTTGAGCAGCATCTCGTTCGTCTCCTAGGGAGGGGTGGTGTCCGGGTCGAACACGAGAGATGCGCCGGCGTTGCAGCCCTTCGAGGCCGGTGGCCTCTGCAGGGCCGCGACCCGTGGGCCGCGGCTTGTCTCCTGAGTTCGTGCCATGAATGGTGGCGACGCACTGGAATGACGGCAAGCGATCGTTCTTCAGCCTAAGATGACGATCCGTCAGCTGAAGTGCGGAGAAACCCGATGGCGCTGCTCCCACCGATGGTCAACCTGCAGGCGTTCGAGGCGGTGGCGCGGCGCCGCAGCTTTGCCCTCGCGGCCGCCGAGCTGCACCTCACCGCATCGGCGATCAGTCACCAGATCGCGCGGCTCGAAACCCACCTCGCGATCAAGCTGTTCGAACGCAGCGCGCACGGCGTGCGCTTGAGCAGCGCGGGCGAGCTGTACCTGGCGCGGGTAGCGGGGGCGCTGGCTGCGATCACCGCCGCCACCGACGATCTGCGCCAGGGCGTCAGCAACAGCCTGTACGTGCACTGCTCGCCGAGCCTGGCCGCACTCTGGTTGATGCCGCGCCTGCACCTTTTCGCGCAGGCGCAACCGGACATCGCGCTCAACCTGTCAGCCGCTCACACGCACAGCGACTTCGGGCTCGGCCAGGTCGACCTCGACATCCGCTACGGCGTGCCGCGCTGGCCGAACCTCGTGATCGAGCCGCTATTCGAGGAGACCATCGTGCCGCTCGCGAGCGCGTCGTTTATCCGCAAGCACCGTCTCAAGCGCATCGAGCAGCTTCTGCAGGTGCCGCTGATCCAGAGCAACGTCAGTGTCGTGCAATGGTCGGACTGGTTCGCCGCGTTCTCGGACAAGCGCGCGCCGGACCGCTTCTCGCTGCGCTTCGACCGCGCCCACATGTCGTTCGACGCCGCAGCGCAAGGTCTCGGCGTCGCACTGGAGAGCACGACGACTGGCGGCAAACACCTGGCCGAGGGCAAGTTGCGTCCGGTGCTGGGGATGGACAAGTCGATCCGCGTGAAGGCGCACTTCGCGGTCTATCCGGCGCGCCATGCGAAGCGGCCGCCCGTCGAGGCGTTCCTCGATTGGCTGCATGCTGAGGCGGCCGGGAGCGCCTCGCTCGGGCGGGTATAGCGGCCGATGCGAACCAACCGCCTCGCATGGGTCGACTTGAATTCCGAAGCAAGCACTCGTCAACAGACGAAGGAAGCTCGCCTGGGCGCAGGTCGCCAGCTATTGGGCGAGGGTTAGATCCATGTCCGGGACGGAGCAATGCTGCGGAAGCGTCACCGCAATCCGCAGCCCGCGGTCCTCACCGGCCGTGCCGAGTTGAATGGACGCGCCATGCCGCGCGGTGATCTGGGCCACGATCGCAAGGCCCAGTCCGGCGCCATCGCTTTCGGAGCCGCCGATGCGGTAGAAGCGGTCGAAGACCCTGTCGCGTTCGGACGAGGGTATGCCGGGCCCGTTGTCCTCGACGGTCAGCACCGCGCGGCCCGCCTCGTCCTTCAGCACCGATACGCCGATCCATCCGCCGCTTGGCGTATAGCGGATCGCGTTGTCGACGAGGTTGCTTGCGAGCTCGCGCAACAACAGCGGGAGTCCGCGGATGCGGACGGCGCCCCGATCATAGAAATCGATCTCGATCGATTTGTCCAGGGCTTGCTCGAGCAGATCGAAAGTCGCGGCTCGAGCCACTTCGACAAGGTCGAGCGTCTCGCTGACCAGCACCCCGCCGGACTCGCTGCGGGCCAGCGCGAGCAGTTGCTGGACCACGCGCGAGGTGTTGTCCGTGCTGTCGTGAATCTCCTGCACGATCGCGCGCATCGCCGCCGGATCGCCTTGTTGCAACGCCAGCGTGGCTTGCGTCTTCAGCACCGTCAGCGGCGTCTTCAGCTGGTGCGACGCATCGGCGATGAACTGCCGCTGCGATTCGCCGAGCTGGCGTTGACGCAAGGTGTGCGCGTTGATCGCTTCGATCAACGGCGCGACTTCGTGCGGAACGGATGAGGAGTCGATCGGCGTCAGATCCTCCGCGCCGCGCGCTGCAACATCGGCAAGAACGCGGCGCAGGGGTGCCAGCCCGCGTTGCACGCCGAACGCGATCAGTCCGCCGGCGAGCGCGATCAGCGAGAGCTGCACGATCGCCGCATCGAACAGGATGCGAGTCGAAAGCGCCTGGCGGGCCGCAGTCGTCTCGGCTACCTGGATCAGCAGCGGCCCGCGTATCGCCGGGTCGAACACCGGTCGAAGCAGCGCCACCATCCGGATCGCTTCACCGTTGTAGCGGGCGTCGCTGAGGGCCGGCCGATTCGGTTGCGGCGCAGGCTGCGGCGCCGGCAGGTCCTCGTGACCGGTCGGTGCCAGCCCGGACTCGCTGCCACTGACCTTGTAGAAGATGCGGTCCTGCGAGCGGGTCTCGAGCATCTCGAGCGCCGAGTACGGCACATCGACCGCCAGCGCGCCGTCGCGGATCGAACTGCGCTCGGCGATCGAGAGCGCCGAGCCGATCAGCGTGCGGTCGTAGGCCTCGTTGGCCTGATCCCGGCTGCGCAGGTAGCTGATCCGAAAATCCACCGCCCAGATCAGGATCAGCGGAATCAGCAGCCAGCGCAACAGGGAGTTACGCAGGCGCATCGGGTCCCTGTTCGAGCAGGTAACCCAGCCCGCGCAAGGTGCGGATCCGGATGCCGCTGCCCTCGAGCTTGCGGCGCAGCCGGTGCACGTAGATCTCGAGGGCCTGAGGACTCAGCGCATCGTCCAGCCGGCACAGCTGGTCGCTGAGCTTCACCTTGCTGACCGGTCGGCCCGCCTGGCTGACCAGCGCTTCCAGCACGCCGTGCTCGCGCGGCGGCAGCGACAGCACCTGCGCGTCGACGGTGAAGAGCTGGCCGGTCGTGTCGTACGACAGCCGGCCGACGCGGAGCACGGCGTGGGCGCGTCCGGCCCGCCGCCGTGCGATCGCATGCAGACGCGCGACCAGTTCGTCGAGCTCGAACGGCTTCGGCAGGTAATCGTCGGCGCCGGCGTTCAGACCTCGCACCTTTTCGGTCAGCTCGCCGGACGCGGTCAGGATCAGAACCGGCACATCATTGCCGCGCGCGCGTGCCCGGCGCAGCACCTCCATGCCATCGAGGCCGGGCAGCGCGAGGTCCAGCACCACCGCGTCATAGTCCTCCGTTTTCAGAAGCTGATCGGCCTGCAGACCGTCGCTGACCGCGTCGAGCAGCATGCCGGCCTTGCCCATGCCCGCCAGCAGCGAGCGGACGAGGTTCGGGTTGTCTTCGATCAGCAGGACACGCATCGGCGCCGTCGGCGGTCGCGATCGAAGGGCTGCGGGGCGTTCGCCGAGCGGGTCGGCATCCTCCGGGACAATGGCCGGGTGGCGAGCATCGTGAACCGTGCCCTCGAGCGCCGGGCGTTCGTGGCGGCCCTGCCCGCCGCGCTCGTCGCTGCCTGCCCGGCTGCAGTCGTCATGGCCCAGGGCGTCGCGCCGTCACGCTATCCGTCACGCTACCCTGCCATGGTCGCCGCGGCGACGCGCGAAGGGGCCGTGGTCGTGCATTCGACGACCGATGCGTTCGCGGCCGCTCCGTTGATCGAGGACTTCAACGCGGTATATCCGAACATCGCCGTCCGCTATCAGGAATATTCCAGCGTTGAAATCTACAGCGACTTCCTGGGCAAGGCCAGCGACGCCGCCGACCGGCCGGATGTGCTGTGGAGCTCGGCGATGGACCTGCAGGTGAAGCTCGTCAACGACGGCCACGCCCAGCGCTATTCATCGCCGGAGGCGCAGCACCTGCCGTCCTGGGCGATCTGGAAGGACGAAGCGTACGGAACCACCTTCGAGCCCGTCGGCTTCGCCTACGACAAGCGCCAACTCGCTGCGCACGAGGTGCCGCACACGCGCCGCGACTTCGTTCGCCTGATCGAGTCCGATCCGCTGCGTTTCATGCGCAAGGTCGTGACCTACGATCTCGAGAACTCAGGGCTTGGGTTTCTGCTCGCGACGCAGGACGCCAAGACGGCCGACCTGCTGTGGGACGTTGCACGCGCGCTCGGCAAGGCCCGCGCGCGCGAGGTTCCGACCACCGCTGCGATGCTGCAGAGCCTGGCGTCCGGCGAAAGCCTGCTGGCCTACAACGTTCTCGGCGCGTACGCGCAGGCGAAGATGCGCGAAGCGCCTTCGATCGGCTTCGTCTATCCGCAGGACTACACGCTGGTCGGCACCCGCATTGCCTTCATCAGCAGGCGTGCCGCGCATCCCGATGCCGCAAGGCTCTGGCTCGACCATCTGCTGTCGAAGCGCGGCCAAAGTGTGCTGGCGAAGCAATCCGGATTGTTCGCGGTGCGCCGCGATGCGCAACTCGAGCCGCCTGCCGGATCGTCCACTCCGGAGTCCGCCGTTCGACCCCGGCCGATCGCGATCGGGCCGAGTCTGATGGCCTACCTGGACCGTCACAAGCGACAGGATTTCCTGCAGCAATGGAAGCGGGCACTGGCTAGGCAGTAGCGGGTTTACACGGATCGGCAATGCAATCTTTGGACGGCAAATGAAAGCAGTCTGAAGGGTAGCGATTCCTATACTGCCTGCGACCAGAGACAACAACACAAGGGAGGCGACATGCAAGTCACCGGCATGTTGCACGGCGCTCGGCTGTTGCAGATCGTGGGCTTTCCGACCGCCGAGGTCCTGGGCCCGGAAGCCACCGAGGATCAGGTCAAGGGGCTGATCGACCGCCATGGGCGTGTCTTCATCAAGCCGATCTTCAAGGGCGGCGTCGGCAAGAAGGGCAAGGCCGGGCTGCTCGGCCGCGCCGAGGATGTGACGACGGCGTTCGCCGAGAAGGAACGCCTGTTCTTCGTCGAACACCAGGTCGGCAACGTCAAGGTCAAGGCGAACGGCGTGACGTTCGAAGGCGGCGTGCCGTCGGAGCACGAGATCTACTTTTCGCTCACCGACTCGACCGAGTACCGCGCGCCGACGATGACCTTGAGCCACCACGGCGGCATGGACATCGAGGAACTCGACGCCAGCCAGGTGGCGCGCATCCCGTTCAGCCCGTTGACCGGCCTGAAGGCGTTCGTCGTCGCGAATGCGCTGAGCCACCTGAATGCACCGAAGGGAATCATCTCCCCGCTGGTGCAGCACCTGCCGAACCTGTGGGACCTGTTCCACGACTACGGCATGACGACCCTCGAGCTGAACCCGATCCGCATGCGCGCCGATCGACGCGGACGTCTCACCCCGGTCGCCTGCGACTTCAAGTGCGGCTTCGATCGCGACGACCCGCGCTGGCAGCGTCTGAACCTGCCCAACAGCCTGTTCGCTGCCGATACCTCCGCGTTCGAGCAGGAGATCAACCAGCTGCGCACCTACCAGGGCCAGAGCGACGTCTACGTCATCAACGACAAGGGCACGATCCTCGCGCCGACCTTCGGCGGCGGCGCCAACTCACTGGTGACGCAGATGCTCGGCGATGACGCGATCATCTCGTCGGACTTCGGCGGCAACCCGCCGTACGAAAAGATGAAGGCGGTCGCCCGCATCTGCTTCCAGCACTGGCTGAAGCAGACCAACGTGCTGTTCATCATCGGCGGCAAGTCCAACAACACCGACATCTACGAGACCTTTCGCGGCATGGCCGATGCGTTGCGCGAGCACTTCGGCGAGCACGGTGCGCAGCCGCTCTACGTGGTCGTCGGCCGCGGCGGCCCGAACCTCGTGCGCGGCATGGCGGTGATGCGCGACACCTGCGAAGCCCTCGGCCTGCCCTACGTCAGCTTCGGCTTCGATTCGGCGATGAGCGAGGTCGTGGACTACGCCCGCAAGGTGGATGCCTGGATGAAGGGCTCGGGTCGTGCAGAGATCGCCGAACGCATGAACATCGCTGCCTGATCGGCGCCCGCAACAACGCAGGAAACAGAGATGCGCAACAACGGCGTGGGTGACTTCCGGTATTACGTGGGGATCAACTCGCTGGCCGAGGTGGCCACCCGCGAGGATCGGGTCTGCGTGCTCAACATCCTCGGCGGAGAGTCGAGCGAGGTCACGCCGGTCGGCCATGCGTACTCGGGCGGCAACGTCGTCTTCGGCACGTCGCCGGGCAAGAAGGGCCAGGTGCTCGAGACGCCGATCGGCCCGATCCCCGTCTACAACAATGTCCGCGACGGTCTCAACGCCGGCCACAGCTTCAACTGCGGCGTGGTCTACCTGCCGCCTTCGGCGGCCGACGACGGCGTCGTCGAGCTGGTCCGCGTCAACCCGGCCCTGAAGAAGATCTTCATCCCGACCGAGAAGATGTCGGTGCACGACGCGCGCGAAATACGTGCGGTGGCGCAGCTCAACGGCATCGACATCTTCGGCGGCAACAGCCTCGGCGTGGCCGACGCCTGGAACCAGGTCCGCATTGGCGGCGCGCTCGGCGGCGACCACCCGAGCGACTCGCTGCGCAAGGGCAGCATCGCGATCCTTTCCAACTCGGGCGGCTTCACGACGACGATCGCGCAGTACATGCGGATGGCGGGCTGGGGCACGACCACGCTGATCTCGAGCGGCAAGGACGTCTACATCCACTACGCGGCGCCCGAGTTCGCCTTCGCGCTCGCGCACGACGACCGCAGCAAGGCCGCGGTGCTCTACTGCGAACCGGGCGGGTACTACGAGCGCGACGCGAATTTCACGAAGCCGGTGGTGGCTTGCGTAGTCGGCCGCTGGAAGAGCAAGCTGACGCGCGCGGTCGGCCACGCCGGCGCACTCGCGGGCGGCGCCGACGACGCGGCGTCCAAGGAACGCTGGTTCATGGAGAAGTTCGGCGTCGACAGCCTGTACACGCCGCAGAACCCGGTGGTGTCCGCGAAGGGTGCGGTCGTCATCAACATCGCCGACATTCCCGCTGCGCTGACCGCCGTGATGCGCGCCAACGGCGTCGCGCCCGACTTCGAGCCTGAAGGCACGATGGAGCTGAAGCCGTGGTTCAAGTCGAGCCGCGGCCTCAGGCTGCCGGCCGAGCTCGATCTGCCGGTCGTCGAGGCGCCCGCGCCCTACAACGAGCAGATCGTCGCGCTGAGGCGCCAGATCGGCGCCGTGTTCCCGCGCCAGTCGATGAAGGACACCTCGGGCGCTTCGCAGATGGATGCGCGCAGCCAGCTCACCAGCCTCTACGGCGTCTCGATGCTGGATGCGGCCCAGTACCCGCTCGAGGCCAACGTGGCCCTGGCGTTGCTGCACGAGCCGGGGGGTGCGAACGACCAGGCACTGGTCAACGTCGCGATCGGCTCGGGGCTCAATCTGCTGGGTCATCCGGCGCTGGCCGCGGCGCAAGCGGCGCGCGATGCCGGCAATTCTCCGAACAGCGTACTCGCGACGGCAGCCGGCATCTTCGGCCCGCGCTGCCAGGACGCCGCGCGCAAGGCGGTACGCCAACTGATCGACGCGTTCGCCGCCGCCGGGCTCGAGAGCGCGCTCGACGAGCGCTTCGACGTCACCGCCGCTGGCGCAGCGGTCCAGGACCCGACGCTTTTCAGCGCCGAACGGCCCGACGCGAGCGCGCAAGCGATGCTGGCGGGCCTGGAGGCGCGCGGCGTCAAATCGGCCTTCGTCCGCTACCTGCGGTCGCTGCCGGGACACCCGAGCGCCGACGGCGTGCTGGCCGCGATCACGACGACATTGGTCTGGGGACCTCTGACGCGCAAGCGGGTCTCGCGACACACCGCCGAAAGCCTGCCGTGGTTCATGCGCCTCTTCGGCGCGTTGATCGGCGCTTCGGTCCCGGCCGCCAGCCATCGGCCGGACAGCTTCTGCGGCATCGCGATGTCCGACATCCTGGAACGCCGGTCGATCGGCGAAGTGGCATTCATCGCGCTGCTTGGCTTGCCGCCGAAGCCGGCCGGCCTGTTCTCATTCCAGGTGCTGGTCGGCCTGCTGCTCAGCAACGGCCCCGGAACGATCTCGGCGCAGGGCGCCAAGGGCGCCGTGTCCGCCGACGGGCCGGAGGACCCGCAGCGCGTGCAACTCAACAAGGCGGTGATGGGGTTCCTGACGCACACCGGCTACGCCCATGGGGGCAACGGCTACGAGGGCATCGCGTTCCTGCTGGAGCAGTTCCGCGACACCGACCTGAAGGATCCAGCCGATCCGAACCACGGCATCGACCTGAAGGCATTGGCCCAGCGATACGTCGAGCGCTACGCGCAATACAAGTCGACGCAGAAGAACACCGGCAGCCTCGACATCCAGAAAATTCCCGGCGTCAACCACCCGGTGTTCAAGGACAAGCCGGTCAACCACGATCCGCGCGAAGTCTTCATCGACAAGCTCTTCGCCCAGCGCGGCGAGTACAACGTCTTCCACCAGTTCTATCGGACGCTCGTGCAGGCGCTGTTCGACGCGGGCGTGTCCCGAACCGTCTACTGCGTCAACATCGATGCCGTGATCGCCGCGCTGCTGCTGAAGATGCTGTGGCAGCCCTACCGCAGCGGTGCATACACTCCGGAGGCGCTCGAGACCGCCGCCTTCACGATCTTTCTCTACCCCCGCATGCTCGGCTGCGCTGCGGAGATCGACGACCACATGAACCGCGGACGGAACATGGATACTCGCACCGCTGCATCGAAATGCCAGTTCGTGGCTTGATGATTGATTTGGCAATATCGCCTTCCCTCCGCTTCTTTGAAAGGCAGTCCATGCGTCGCGATACCTTCCTCAAATCCATGGCCGCGTTGGCCGCCGGGGCCACGCTGCCGCTCACCTCGCAGGCCGCCGCCAACCTGAAGATGATGATTCCGGCCAACCCGGGCGGCGGCTGGGACACCACCGGCCGCGCGCTCGGCAAGGCGCTGCAGGAAGCCGGCGTGGCTTCGTCGGTCAGCTATGACAACAAGGGCGGCGCGGCCGGCGCCATCGGCCTCGCGCAGTTCGTCAACAGCAGCAAGGGCGACCCCAACGCGCTGATGATCATGGGCGCGGTGATGCTGGGCGGCATCATCACCAGCAAGCAGCCGTCGCAGCTGCAGCAGGCCACGCCGCTGGCGCGCCTGCTGAGCGAATACCAGGTGTTCGTGCTGCCGGCGGCATCGCCGATGAAGACGATGAAAGACGTCATCGAGCAGATGAAGAAGGACCCCGGCAGCGTCAAATGGGGCGGCGGCTCACGCGGCTCGACGGAGCACATCGCGGCGGCAATGATCGCGCGCGAATCCGGCATCGACCCTTCGAAGATCAATTACGTGGCTTTCCGCGGCGGCGGCGAGGCGGTGGCGGCGATCCTGGGCGGCAACGTCACGGTCGGCGGCAGCGGCTTTACTGAATTCGGCGAGTACATCAGCACCGGCAAGATGCGCCCGATCGCGGTGACGTCCGAAACGCGCCTGAAGGGGATCGATGCGCCGACGCTGAAGGAACAGGGACTCAACGTCGTCATCGGCAACTGGCGCGGCGTCTACGGCGCACCGGGGATCACGCCCGACCAGCGCAAGGCGCTCGTCGACGGCATCGTGAAGGCGACCAAGACCAAGGCGTGGGAACAGGCCGTGGCCCAGAACAACTGGACGCCGGCGGTGCTCGCCGGTGACCCGTTCTCGGCGTTCGTCGACAACGAATTCGCGAGCCTGCGCGCCATCATGTCGAAGGCGGGCATGACGTGAAGAGCAGCGCCCAGACGGCGATCGGCGCCGGCACGCTGGCGCTCGGCGCGCTGATCATCGTCGGCGCGACGATGATCAGCAACGAGGCCGGCTATGGCGGCGTCGGGCCGAACTTCCTGCCCTGGGTGGTCGGCGTCGCGCTCGTCCTATCCGGCGGCTTCCTGGTCTACGAGGCGCGCAGCGGCGGCTTTCGACAAATGGAGGAGCCCTCGGGCGCGGCAACGGGCGACTGGCAGGGCTTTGCGTGGGTGTCGGCCGGCATCCTGCTGAACGCGCTGTTGATCACCACGCTCGGCTTCATCCTCAGCTGCGCTCTGTGCTTCGTGCTGACGGTGCGCGGCTTCTGCCATGCCGAGGGCCGGCTCGATCTGAGTCCGCGTGCCTGGCTGGTCGACGCCGCCATCGGCTTCGCGATCGCCGCGCCGGTGTACTGGATGTTCACGCAACTGCTCGGCATCAACCTGCCGGGACTGACTTCAACAGGATGGCTCTGATGGACATCGGCGCTCAATTGATGCAGGGCTTCGCGACGGCGGGCACGCCGATCAACCTGCTGTGGGCGCTGCTCGGCTGCACGATCGGCACGGCGGTCGGGGTCTTGCCGGGGATCGGCCCGGCGACGGCGGTGGCGATGCTGCTGCCGATCACGCTGAAGGTCGATCCCACCGCGTCGATGATCTTCTTCGCCGGCATCTACTACGGCGCCATGTACGGCGGCTCGACCACCTCGATCCTGCTGAACACGCCGGGCGAATCCGGGTCGATGGTCACCGCGATGGAAGGCAACAAGATGGCCAAGAACGGGCGTGCCGGCGCCGCGCTGGCCACCGCCGCGATCGGCTCCTTCGTCGCCGGCACCATCGCCACCGTGCTCGTCACCTTCTGCGCGCCGCTGGTCGCGAACTACGCGGTGCTGCTCGGGCCGCCCGAATACTTCCTGCTGATGGTGCTGGCCTTCTGCACGGTGAGCGCGGTGCTGGGCAAGAGCACGCTGCGCGGACTGGTGGCCCTCTTCGTCGGTCTGGTGATGGGGCTGGTCGGCATCGATCAGATCTCGGGCCAGGCGCGCTACACGGGCAACATCCCCGAGCTGATGGACGGGCTCGAGGTGGTGCTCATCGCCGTCGGCCTGTTCGCGGTCAGCGAGGCCCTCTACAACGTGCTGTACGAGGGTCGCACCGCGGAGTCGCAGAACAAGATGAGCAAGGTGCACATGACGGGCGAGGAGTGGAAACGCTCCTGGCCGGCCTGGCTGCGCGCTACCGCAATCGGCTTTCCGTTCGGGACCATTCCCGCAGGCGGCAGCGAGATCCCGACGTTCCTCAGCTATGCCACCGAAAAGAAGCTGTCCAAGCACAAGGAAGAGTTCGGCACCACCGGCGCCATCGAGGGCGTCGCCGGGCCCGAGGCTGCCAACAACGCGGCCATCACGGCGACGCTCATTCCGTTGCTGACCCTCGGGATTCCCACTTCCAACACGACGGCGATCCTGCTCGGCGCATTCCAGAACTACGGCATCCAGCCCGGACCGCAGTTGTTCGACAAGAACGCGGCGCTGGTCTGGGCGCTGATCGCCTCGCTGTACATCGGCAACGTGATGCTGCTGGTGCTCAACCTGCCGCTGGTCGGGCTGTGGGTGAAGCTGCTGAAGATTCCGAAGCCGCATCTCTATGCGGGCATCCTGATCTTCGCAACGGTCGGCGTGTACGGCATGCGGCAATCGGCGTTCGACCTGTTCCTGCTGTACGCCATCGGGCTGCTCGGCGTGGTCATGCGCCGATTCGACTTTCCTACCGCGCCGGTGGTGGTCGGCATGATCCTGGGGCCGCTCGCCGAGGGGCAGATGCGCAACGCCCTGTCGATCGGCGAAGGCAAGTGGAGCATCTTCCTGCAGCGGCCGGGCTCGCTGGCACTCTTGATCGTGATCGTGTCGGTGCTGGTGTTGCCGCGGCTGATGAAGAAGCTGCGTCCGCCCGCGGAGCCCGACTTCGTGACGCGAGTCTAGGCACCACGGCGTGGCTGCACGGCGAGGCGGCCGGCAGCGCCGCATTTTGGTCAGGCTCGAAGGCGCATTAGTGGTTCCAGATCGGGCGATGCCCGGCGCCTTGAGCAACGTGTCACCAGACGAGCGGGTGCACGCCGTACAGCTCCGCAAGCTCGCCATACACCGCGGGCTCCTCGTGCGCCAGATCGAGCGGGCGTTCGAAGAAGACCTCCGAGACGACCGCGAAGAACTCGGCCCGGTCGGTCGCGGCGTAGGGATCGATCACGTCCGACGGCGCGGTCTGCAGGCGCTGGTACGCGTCGTCCATGACCCGGTTCCAGCGCGCGCGCATCGCCTCGGTCGGACGCCATGGGCAGCCGTCGGCGACGCCCGAGTCCTGATCGATCTGGTGCGCGAACTCGTGCACGGCGACGTTGCGGCCGCTCGCCGCATCGGTCGCATCCGAGACGACGTGAGCCCACGACAGGATCACCTGGCCGCGCGCCCACGACTCGCCGGCGGTCGCCTGGCGCTGCTCCTGAACGACCCCGGCACCGACCGGTCGTTCGCGCGTCACGACGAACGCATCCGGGTAGACGAGGATCTCGTTCAGCCGCGGGTAGTAGTCCGATGTCGGCCGGCCGAGCAGCAGCAGGCAGGCCTTCGCGGCGATCGTCAGGCGGACCTCGTCGGTGATCGGCTGACCTTGGCAGCCGATGAAGGGCTTCTCGGCCAGGAACACGAGGATGTGGCGGCGCAGGCGGATCTGCAGATCGGCCGGCAGGCGCGCCAGCAGCGGAACGCGTTCGCGCAGGATGCGCCGCCAGGCGAGCGGGAAGGGCCGTTGGCGGATCCGCTCGCGGCGTCGCTCGACCCACCATGGGCGGGACAGCATCAGGCCGAAGCCGATCAGTACCGCAGCCAGGACGAGCCCGGCGCCGATCGCAGAGGTGGACATCGCCGATAGCTGGTCAGCGATCGATCGATTTCAAGGGATCGCTTCCGGGGGTCTCGAAGACCGTGACATCGGTCCGATGCCGCAGGCCGCGTGTCGCGGCCTGCGGATCGAGCGACGACGCGACCTGGTTCGGGTCAACGCGATTCCCAGCGCCCCTTGCGCCACTCCCAGTCGTTGCCGACGTATTCCCAGTAACCCGGCACCCAGCGCGCGTTCGCGGCCGGTGCCTGCGTCGGCGATTCGCTGTAGGGCGACGGCAGCGGACGGACGGCCCCCGACCGCTTCCGACGACGTCGGGCGGCCGCGATCCGGCGGCAAGCGCGCTATCGCTTCGCTGCGGACACGACGGTCCAGAACGCTTCGGCGGCGCGTGCCAGCGGATGGCGATCGCGATAGAGGCGAATGTCCATCTCGATGCGCCACTCATCCGGCGCGGCATCGACGAGGCGCCGCGAAGCGAGGTCGTCGGCGATCAGCGTGTGCGGCAGCCACGCCATGCCGCGACCGTCGAGCGCCATCGTTCGCAAGACCGATGCAAGGTGCGCCTTGACGACGCTCTGGGCCGGCCAGCGGTCGAGTGCTGTCCCGTGCACGTCGCGCAGGATGCGACCGATGCCCGACTCCTCGCTGTAGTGCAGCATCGGCACCGGCGCGGCCGACGTCGCGGCAGTCAGCGGGTGCCGCGGCCGACCTTCGGCGTCGGGCGCCGAGACCGGCACGAGGACATCGGTGCCGATGCGCACGAACGGGTAGTCCTGCGACTGCAGCTCGCTCGACGACA
>Ga0207683_10001832_pt1 | contig 18781 bp, 14 predicted proteins | sample KBSM73metaG_FD_184333 | JGI IMG/M metagenome (GOLD analysis project Ga0207683, IMG submission 184333) | Miscanthus rhizosphere microbial communities from Kellogg Biological Station, Michigan, USA - KBS M7-3 metaG (SPAdes) (version 2) | ecosystem: Host-associated > Plants > Roots > Rhizosphere >... | reverse complement strand
GATGGAGACGTGCGGGGCCTGCTCGCTGGCGGCGGGCTCGTGCCGGGCGGGCTCGGGCCCGGGTTCGAGTTCGGGTTCGGCCGGAAAAGTGCTCACGACCGGCGAGGATACTAGGCCGCGAGGGCTGGTGACGGCGTGCTCATCCAGACCGTGTAGTGGATCAGCCAGGTCCGGGTCGGGGGCGCGGTCAGGTTGTGCGCCTCCTGCGTGGTCAGCAGGTCGACGACTTGCTTCGGTGTCCCGGGGAGTTCATCTTTGTTCTCGGCCAGCAGCACGGGGCGGCGGCCGGTCTTCTCGATGCCCTGGACGACGGTGCTGAGCGCGCCGGGGTGGCTGAGGATCGCGGTGGGGGTATTGCACATGCCGCGGACGACCTGGGCAAACCGGTCGGCGGTGAGCTGGTCGAGGATGACCACCGAGGAGCCCGGCGGGATGCTCCGGCACAGCTTGCCGATCGCGGTGATCTCGCCGGTGCCGATCTTACGGAACGCCATGCCGTGCGCGTCGACGCCGTTGGTTTTCGTGACGCTGATGTCGAGGGTGGTCAGCGCGGTCGGGATGAGCATCGAGGCCGCGCAGCAGGAGGCGATCGTGATCGCGGTGGCCCGGGTCCGGCCCAGTTGGGCGGCCTGCCCCTTGAGCCAGGCGGCGGCCCAGATGCCGCCGAGGATCAGGCCGGGCAGCACGAACGGCACCAGGCGCCGGCTCGCCCACGGCTGATCCGGGGACACCGCGGGCCGGTAGAGCACGGTGACGACGGCCCAGATGGCCATCATCAGCGGCAGCGCCCAGACGCGGGCGGCCGCCGTGGGGTCTTTCCAGGTCAGGAGGGCCTTGGTGGTTCTTTTCGCGAGAACGGCCAGGCCGAACGCGCCGAGCAGCACGGCCGGGACGCCGAGGTACCAGATCACCCAGTACAGGCTGTCCTCGTAGTACTGACGGTGCCCGTTGACGGGGAGGCCGGCCAGCTTCTGGAGTTCGGCCACGTAGGCGATCGAGGTCGGGTTGGTCTCCCCCGCGACGGTCTGGACGAGGGGCCTGACCGCGAAGCCGATGAAGATTATTGCCGTGAGCGCGGCGGCCGCCGCGGGCAGGTAGCGGGCTGTCCTGGTTTCCAGGAGACGTCTGGCGGTGCCGCGCGCTTTCTGGCTGGCGGTGATGGCGATGCCTGCCGCCGTGGCCACGACGGTTATGGCGACGATGTAGCCGAGGGGGCGCAGCGACGGCGCCTCCAGGTCCAGGTAGGGACGGGACTTCAGGTAGCCGTCGGCCAGGCCGTAGCCGGCCCCGATGATCAGGGCCACGCCGAACGGGATGGCCTGGCGGCGGCGCGCGGCCAGCAGCACGCCGAGGAACGGGACGGCCGGGAGGATGTCGCTCAGCCCGTCGATGCGGACCAGGATGGTCAGGCCGAGCGCGAGCCCGGCCAGCGCGGCCAGCACCTTGTCCTGGCCGGGCCAGTCTAGTTTTGTGTTCCTGTTGATCACCAGCGAGTCGGCCAGCAGGCAGAGGCCGCCGAACAGCAGCACCTGGGCCAGCGGCTCGCTGAACGAGCCGCGGCTGGTGTACTGCTCGGGCAGGCTCAGCGCCAGCACGGCCGCGGCGGCCGGCGCCCAGCCGGGTCCGGCCAGCCGCCCGGCCAGCCCGCCGAACGAGAGCACCGCGCACCCGCCGATCACGGGCGTGACGAGGAGGGCGCCGTTGATGCCGTGGAGCCAGAATCCCGCGGCGAGTACGAGCGGGGCCCCCGTCATGAACTGAGGCACGATGCCGGAACCGCGCGGGTAGTAGTTGGAGCTGGCGAAGCCCAGGCCCAGGTGCGGGCCGCCGAACGCGGCCGCGTTATCGGGTATGGGCAGGAGGCCGTGGTGCGCGATCCAGTAGGCGACCTGGAGGTAGGTAGCGGGATCCCGGAGGTAGATGATCTGCTCGGTACGTTCGGCCAGCTGCCAGACGGTGAAGGCGACGGCGACCGCGACCGTGGCGGCCAGCGCCCACCACTGCGTGGCTGGTTTGCTGGCGCGTTTCCTGGCGGCTTCGCGGGTTTTGCTGGCTTTCCGGGTTTGGCTGGCTTCGGGGGTTTGGCTGGCTCCGCGGGCTTGGCCGGCTTCGCGGAAGGCGGGCCAGGCGGCGGGGAGCTGGCGGACGGCGAAGTAGCACAGCGCGGCGGCCAGCGGGGCGAACATGAACACCATCGGCCGGGCCGCGAGGCGGCCGCCCAGCAGCAGCGGGAAGGCAGGCAGCAGCCAGGCCGCGGCCAGCAGCGCGGGTATCACGGTGACGGCGCCGAACAGCCACCCGGCCCGCCCCGGATCCTTCTCCGCCGCCGGCGTCGCCGCTACGGCATCGTCTGCCTCAGTGACCCCTGTGGCACGTGGCCCATGACGCACCAACCCACAATAGGCCCTGCGGTCGTCTGGCCTGCGCGCCGGACACGGAACGGCGGCGCGGGATGCGCAGCAGGGGCCGGCGGGAGCGCGGGCTAGCTTGGGGGTGGGCTGGCGGAGACTAGGACTTCGGGGGCGGGGCGTTCGGCTAGGGCGCGGCCGGATTGGGAGGCCAGGAGCCACAGGACCAGCGCGGCCGGGTAGATGAAGTAGCCGAAGCGGGTCGAGGGGGCCAGCACGAACATGGCGGACAGGCCGAGGACCAGGCGGATGGTCGCGGCGGGGACGTCGCGGGGCGGCCGGACGACCAGGGACACCGCGATGGCCAGGCCCGAGCCGACGAGCAGGATGATCACGATGGTGTGGCCGAGCACGCCGGTCTGGGCCAGGACGTGGCCGAGCAGCGGGCTGTCCGCCTGCGACTTGACGCTGGCCAGGCCGAGCGGGAACAAGATGGTGTTCTTCACCAGCGAGCCGGGCTTGAGCACGGCGAACGGGCCGACGATGACGACGACCACGGCGACCGCGACGCCGACGAATCGCCACGCCATGCGCTTGCCGTCGCGCACGAAGACCATCGCGAACGCGATCACCAGGGCAGGCCAGGCGGTCGCCTTCATCGAGCAGGCGACGCCGAAGGCCAGGCCGGCCGGGATCGGGTTAGTCAGATGGTCCCGCCAGAGCAGCGCGAAGCCGAGGCACATGAACGCCACCATGGGCACGTCGGTGCCGCCGACGCACAGCTCGAAGGAGATGATCGGCGAGGCGGTCAGCAGCAGCGCCCAGCGGACGCTGTCCCTGGCCCCGGCGATCCGCAGCGCGACGGCGAAGGTGGCCAGGAACACGGCGCCGAACCAGACCCGGGGATCGGTGAGCACGCCGTGGCCGAGCAGCGCCTGGGGCACGCCGAACACCGCCATCAAGGGCAGGTACGGGTTGTACGCGTTGGGGTTGGTGGTGGCGGCCAGCGCCTGCGCGCTGCGGTACGGGGTGCCGTCCTGGATGAGCTCCTTGGCGGAGGTGGCCACCACGCCGACCTCGGGTTCCCCGAAGCCGTGCGCGATCAGCCAGAGCAGCGGGAACAGGATCGCGCCGCACATCATCGCGGCGAGCGCCACGTCGACGCCGTGGGTCTGCCGGGACCGCCAGGCCATGACCGCGAGCGCGGCCAGCGCGTACCCGCCCACCGCGGCCTGGCCCCACAGCCGGTGCCGCGGATCGGTGCTGAACAGCGCGACCCCGCCGGCGAACAGGGCAGAGGCGAACAGCCCGGCGCTCAGCCAGGCCCAGGGGATGGTAGTTACCGACTGCCAGACCCCGGGCTTGGTTGCCCCGGTGCCGCCTTCGACCCCCGTCGTTGGCGCGAGTTCGCGATTATCGCGACTCTCCACAAGACATATCGTACGCTCTGCTTGTTTGCCGCACGTCATCCGAGCGGACGATCTGCCGTCATCCGCGCGACTTAGCCGCACGGAGGGGGTGCCCGTAACCAACCGGGAGCAGGACCCAGCCGAACCGGTCGGCGGCGAATTCCCACAGCCCGCGCGAGGCGATCAGGGCGGCCACCGCTGTCGGCGGCGGCGAGGGTGTCGGCGTTTTGACTGCAGTTTCGGGGGTTATAGCACCCGAAACTGCAGTCAAAGCACGGAAACGATGCCCCGGCCGGCGGGCGGTGGGTGCACCGCCCGCCGACTATCTCATCCGCGATCGCGGCCGGCACCGCGCTCAGGCGGTCGCCCACGCCCCCTCGCGCAGGCTCCCCTGACGAGGGCACTGCCCCATCGGTGAACCCGGCCGCAATGAGCCGGGCTCCCAACAAGCCAGCTCACTGATCCCATATATACCGATTAGCGGTATATGAGTCAAGATCGCCGCAGGTGAGGGGTGTGTGGCGGGAAGGAAAGGCAGGCGGGCCGCTGGTGCGGGGGGAGGGCAGATGGGCTGCTGGGGCAGAAGGGAGACGCAAGTTGGTGCTGGGCAGAAGGGGAAACGCAGTGGGGTGCTGGGTGGAGAGAGGCAATGGGGTGTTGTGTGGCGAGAGGCAGTGGGTGCTGGGTGGCGGGTTCAGATCACGGGGGGGCGGCCGGCGCGGGCCATTCGCCAGGCGGTGCGCAGGGAGATGGGGCGGCGCGGGCCGGGATCGATCCGCCAGCCTTCGGCGAAGCCGGCGAACCAGGGCCGCAGGCTGCCCCGGCGGCCGCGCTCCCTGGCCGCGGTGAGCACCATCCAGTCGGCCAGGTAGACCGCGGCCAGCGGCCAGGGCAGGTTGCGCCGGGCCAGCAAGACCCGGTTCCGCCCGTCCTGACGGCGGAACGTGTCATGCCGGGCGTTCGGCAGATGGTGATGACACATCCGCGCGGTGGCGTCGTATTCCAGCCGGTAGCCGCGGTCCATCAGCCGCCAGGCCAGGTCGGTCTCCTCGTGCCCGTAGAAGAACAGGTCCGGCAGGCCGCCCGCCTCCAGGAAGGCCGAGCGCCTGATCGCGCAGGCGCCGCCGAGGAACGTGGTCACCACCGAGGACCGTTCCGGGTCGCCGGCCCGCAGCCGCGGCACGTGCCAGCGCGCGCCCGGGCCGCCGTCGGGGTCGACCACCTGCATGGACAGCACCGCCAGGCTGGGATCGGCGGCGAACCGGCCGGCGATGTGGACGGCCAGCCCGGCGTCGGGGTACCAGCCGTCGTCGTCGAGGAACAGCACCACGTCGCCCTCGCACGCGGCCACCCCGGCGTTGCGGCCGGCCGCGACGCCGACGTTCTCCGGCAGCCGGACGGTCCGCACCCCGGCGGGCAGGCCGGTCACGTCGGCGCCGTTGCCCACCACGACCAGGTCCACCGGGGCGCCGTGCTGGGCCAGCACGCTGTCGATGGCCCGGATCACCTCGGCCGGGCGGTTGCCCATGGTGAGGATGACGCAGGACAGGGTGAGGGTGCGCTGGGCGGTCGCGGTCACCGCAACCTCCTCGACGCCACGATGGCCAGCAGGTGCGCCACCGTCATCACCACGCCCACCACCAGCGCCGCCACGGTCAGCACCCGGGTGGCGGTGAGGTTGCCCGCCACGGCGTCCGCGATCGCCGCCAGCAAGATGAGGACGGACAGCTCGACGGCCTGGATGATGCGGTGCACCCGCAGCGCCGAAGCCAGCCGCCGGGCCAGCGCGAGCCCCTGCGAGCGGGGCGCGAGCGCCTCGTCGTCGTGCTTGCCGCCCAGCCCGGAGGAGGACCGGGCCACGATCACGGTGTCGGTCTCGGCCTTGATCAAGGTGGCGCAGACGGCCGCGGCCAGGCCCGCGCTCACGTAGCCGCCGGACAGCGAGAAATGCCCCTGGGCGCGGACGCCCAGGCCGGCCAGCAGCAGCGCCTCGGCGATGTAGTGCCCCATCCGGTCCAGGTACACGCCGGTGGCGGAGAACCGCCCGGTGTACCGGGCGAGCTCGCCGTCGGAGCAGTCGAACAGCAGGTAGAGCTGGATGAGCAGGGCGACCCCGATCGCCGCGGCCAGCCCGGGCACGGCGGTGAGCACCCCGGCGGCCACGCCGGCCAGCATGAAACAGACGGTGACCGCGTTCGGCGACCAGCCGAGCCGGGCGAACACCACGGTGGCGTACGGCGACAGCTTGCGCATGTAGAGCCGGCCGAACCAGTGCTCGTCGTTGAGCCGGGCCAGCACTTCGGGCGGCTGTCCCTTGGCGCGCACCTCGTTCAGCGTGGGCCCGGGCATCACTGGTCGCTCCCGACGGCCGCGACGAAGTCCGCTACCCGTTCGGTGATCGCGCGCTCGTCCAGGTCGAGCCGCTCCAGGATGGTGTACCGGCCCGGGCGGGTCGCCGGGGCGTGCAGCACGGCCTTGGTGAACTCGGCCTGGCTCAGGCCCAGGTCGGCCGGGGTCCGCGGCAGTCCGTGCCGGGCCAGGCAGGCCGAGGTGAGCCCGAGCAGCCGGCCCTCGCCGCGCAGGTAGGTGCAGAACAGCGCGCCCACGCCGGCCAGCTCGCCGTGGTTGCCGGTGCCGGGGTAGAGCTGGTCGATGGCGTACAGGATCTCGTGGCAGCCGCCGCTGGCCGGCCGGCTGGACCCGGCCACGGTCATGGCCATCCCGGACAGCACCAGGGACTCGGCCAGCACGGTGAGGAACTCGTCGTCGCCGATCGTGCCCGGCTGGTGCAGCACCGCCTGGGCGGCGGTCCTGGCCATGGTGACCGCCAGCCCGTCGACGGGCTCGCCCCGGTCGGCCGCGGCGAGTTCCCAGTCCGCGATGGCGGACAGGTTGTTCACCACGTCCCCGATCCCGGCCCGGACCAGGCGGGGCGGTCCGGACCGGACCCGGTCCAGGTCCACCAGCACCGCGACCGGCGGGACGACCCCGTACGAGCTCTTGCCCGACTCGTGCTCGAGCGAGCTGACCGGGGAGGCGATGCCGTCGTGCGACAGGTTGGTGGCCACCGCGACCATCGGGATGCCGGCCATGTGCGCGGCGAACTTGGTCACGTCGATGGTCTTGCCGCCGCCGATGCCCGCGACCGCCTCGTAGGCGTCGGCCCGCAGCTGCTTGCCCAGGTGGACCGCGGCGTCGACCGTGCTGTCCTCGACCCGGAACACCTCGGCCGCGCCCAGGTTCTCCGGGGCCAGGTCCGCGAGCACGCTGTCGCCCTGGCTGGGGCCGACCGCGACGGCGACCCGGCCCTCGGTCGCGATCCGCTGGTCGGCGAGCAGCGCGCCGAGGCCCGCGACCGCGCCGCGCCGCACGTCGACGACGAGCGGTGCGGTGAGGATACGGGACAGCTGCATGGTGGTCTTCGGGTCCTTACGGCGAACAGAAGCTATCCGGGAGACTACCGGGTCTTTAACAGCCCGGGTTCACAAACAGCGGGCCGCGATCTGGCGGGCGCGGCGGAGGTCGTCGTGGTTGTCGACCTCCACCCACTCGACCTCGCCGATGGGCGCCACCCCGATGAAGGCGCCGCGGTCGGCGAGTTCCTGGTAGCCGTCCTCGTAGTACAGCGAGGGGTCCCGGCGCCAGGTCGCCTCGAGGGCGTCGGCGAGCGGGGCCGCGGCGGCCGGGTCGATGAGCGTGGCGCCGATGTACTCGCCGTGCGCCTGTGTGGGGTCCATCAGCTTGGTGATCCTGGTCAGGCGGCCGTCCGGGCCGGTGACCACCTTCATCTCCTCGTCGGCGAGGCGCTTGACGTCGTCCACGGCGAGCACGATGCCGGCCTGGCTAAGGTTCCCGGCCGCGCCGAGCAGCGTCTTCTCGACCGAGACGGGGTGCACGGTGTCCCCGTTGACCAGCAGCGCGCCCGCCGCGAAATGCTCGCGGGCCAGCCAGAGCGAGTAGGCGTTGTTCCACTCCTCGGCCCGGTCGTTGTCGACCAGGGTCAGCCGGACGCCGTGCTCGGCCTCCAGCGCGGCGGCCCGGTCCCGGACCGCGCCGGCCGCGTAGCCGACCACGACGGTGACGTCACGCAGCCCGACCGCGGCCAGATTGCGCAGGGCGATGTCGAGGATGGTAACGCGGCCGTCGACCGGCAGCAGGGCCTTGGGCAGCCCGTCCGTGTCCGGCCGCAGCCGCCGGCCCGCGCCTGCCGCCAGGACCATTCCGATCAAGCGTTGTCTCCGTCCGCGAGCTCGGGGTTAGCGGGCACCAGCCATACGGTGAGAAACTCCCAGATGAACAGCAACCAAAGATAACCCGCCAGCGCGGCGTAGGCGAACGGCACGAGGCCGGCCGTGGCGGCCACCCCGGCCAGCAGCATCCGGCCTTCCCAGCCGAGGCCCAATACGTCGGCTTCGAGCCCCCGGCCCGCCCGGGCCCGGCAGGCCAGGTCGACGTGGCGGACCAGCACGGCCGCCAGCAGGGCGAAGACCACCCACAGGGTCACCTGCCTGGCCAGGCCGAGGGCGCCAAGGAACACGCCCTCGCCGGCCAGCAGCAGCGCGGGCGCCAGCCAGTCCAGCCGCCCGTCGTGCGGGTGCCTGGACCCCAGCGCGGCCAGCATCATCGCCTCGATCGGCGTCAGCACCAGGATGCCGGGCAGGTTCCCCAGCCCGAGGGCGGCCAGCATGCCGGTCACGAGCAGCCCCACCAGCACCGGCGGCAGCGGCGGAAGCCGGCCATCGACCAGGGCGCCGGCCCAGTGCGCCAGGACGCCGTCGCCGCGGTAGGCGGCGAGCCCGTTGTCCTCGTCCTCGTCCTCGTCGTCGGGTCCGCCGGACCGGGCCGCCCCGGCTGCGCGCGCCGACCGGGCTATCTGCCCGGCCAGCAGGTATCCCGCCCCCAGCACGCCCCAGCCGAGCAGGATCAAGAAGGTCAGCCGCGGCCCGAACAAGACCGAGGTCAGCACGATCACCGCGTACCGCTCGCCGGCCGGGAAGGTGATGGCCTGCTCCAGCGTGCGCAGCACGGACCGGGGAAACAGGTCCCCCGGCGCCCCGGCCGTGCGCTCGTAGCCGAGCCCGGCCAGCTTGCGGACGCCCAGCAGGAGCAGGGCGGCGATGGCCAGCCGCCACACGCCCGTCTCCCCGGCACCGCCCCAGGTGGCCACGAACGTGTTACGCAGCGCGCCGCCGAACGTCCCGTCCAGGCCGTCCGACTGGCCCAGCCGGGAACTGACCGCCAGCGCGGCGTAGAGCGCGGGCTCGGTCAGCAGCCCGCAGGCGGTCGCGAGCCAGCTGACGAGCGGACTGACGCGTCCATCGCGGCTGGTCGCGGCGACCAGCGAGCCGGTCCTGGCGAACAGGAACGAGCCGGCCAGCGCCGGGATGGCCAGCAGCTTGGCGCGGACATCCAGTTCGGCGAACCAGATCGCGGCGACCAGCCCGAGGCCAAGCGAGATCCCGTAGAGCGCGGCCGGGGTGAGCCGGCGCCAGGCCGCCCAGCGGGCCATGTCGCGGGCGGCCGGGTCGGCGAGCAGCTGAGTGACGGCGCCCTCGCTGTCCGGTCCGGCGTCGAGGATCCGGACCGTGACGCCACGGCGGCCGAGTTCGTCGATCAGCGCGCCGACCGCGGTGCCCGGGTCGGGCCCGGCCTGCGTGGCCGCCAGCGTTTCGGCGGACCGGGCCAGCGCGTCCAGGTCGGGCAGGTCGACGATGAGCGCCCCGGACGGCTGCGCCGGCCACGAGCCATGGGATGAGCTGCGCGCGGTACCCGCGGTCAGCCTGGTGACAGCCGCGGTCCCGCCGGCGCCGAGCAGCCTGGCCAGCACGGGTCCTGGCACGGTCTGCGCGCCGGCGCAGATGAGCACGCGGTCCCCGGCCCCCCGCGCGGCCGCGGCGACGGTCAGCAGGCCGGGACCGGTCCGCTCGGCTGCGTCGACCCTCCGTACGCCGAGGGCGGCCAGCTGGCCGCACAGCATCTGCTGCTGGCCGGCGTCGTCCTCGCCCAGGTTCCCGGCCAGGACCAGCGCTACCGTCATGCTGTCCTCCCAGCGGCACAGGCCGCCGTGACTAGCGCCTAGCGTTACGAACTGTAGCCGGCAGTAACGCCCGCGGCCGGGAGGAACACGCCGGTGAGCCGGCCGGCGTGGGCGCAGCAATCGCACGCCGTAGCCGGGCACGCTGTGTCAGCGCAATACCCGCCGAGACCCCGGCGAAAACTGCGCCCGCCATGCGGCACGGCATCTGTCCAGGGGGATCCGGTTAGCCACCGGTCCGCGCCGCGACGAGCACGATCGAGGCGTACTGACAGGCGGCCGCGGCGCAGACACAGGCGTGGAAGACCTCGTGGTAACCGAACACCGCCGGGGACGGGTCCGGTCGGCGCCGATGGTAGGACAGGGCTCCGGCGATGTAGATCAGGCCGCCCGCGAGCATCAGCGTTCCCGGTACGACGCCAGCGTTGATCCATACCTCCGGCAGCGCCAGGCCGGCCAGCGAGCCCAGCCCGATGAACGTCGCCCCGACCAGGGCCTCGGGCGCGCTCATCCAGCACAGGTGGATGACGGCCGCGGCGCCGGTCAGCGTCCACATCACGATCAGGCAGGTCAGGCCCAACGGGCCGGGCATGGCGAGGAGGAAAACCGGGGTAGCCGTGCCCGCGATGAGGAAGAAGATCATCAGGTGATCCATCCGCTGCAGGCGGACCGACCACGGCGGGCTCCACGTGCCGCGGTGATAGAGCGCGCTGATGCCGAACAACCCGCTCACGCTGACGGCGTAGACGGCGAGCGCCGCCACCGTCCCGGCTTCGTGCCCGCGGTACACCAGCAGCGGCCCGGCCGCCAGGGACGTGCCGAACCAGACCGCGTGCAGCCAGCCGCGCAGGACCGGTTTGGCGTAGTAGACCCGGCGGCGCGCGTCATACAGCGCACCCGGCGGCGGCGCCGCGGGATCGGGATGTATGGCCGCCAACGGCCGCCTCCGGTTGCATCGGGTCCTGCCACCGGGGTCTGGAGCGGCTGGTACGTGGGGTAGCCAGCCTAACGACCGCCACGGTCCCGCGGCAATGGGCGCCGGGCCGGCGGCAGGTAGAGTCCGGCTCATGCGGATGGTGGCGGTGGTGCTGGGCGGCGGCGTGGGCCAGCGGCTGGGCGCGGGCATGCCGAAGCAACTGCTCACCCTGGGCGGGACGACGCTGATCGAGCGGTGCGTGGCGGCCTTCGAGGCGGCGCCGGGGGTGGACGAGATCCTGGTGGTGATGGCGCGCGGCTACACGCCGAAGGTGGAGGCGCTGCTGGCCGAGGGCGGGTACCGGAAGGTGACGGGGGTCATCGAGGGCGGCCAGACGCGGCCGGACTCGACCCGGGCGGCGCTGGCCGCCATCGCCGCAGGCGGCGCCGACGGCGACGACTGCGGGGTGCTGCTGCACGACGCGGCCCGGCCGCTGGTGGACCAGCGGATCATCGCGGACTGCGTGGCCGCGCTGGCCGAGCACGACGCGGCCGGGGTCGCGGTGCCCGCGTCCGACACCATGGTGGTCACCGCGGACGGGGTGATGCGGTCGATGCCGCGGCGCGAGACGCTGCACCGCTGCCAGACCCCGCAGTGCTTCCGGCTGCCGGTGATCACCCGCGCGCACGAACTGGCCGCGGCCGACCCCGGGTACTCCCCCACCGACGACTGCGGGGTGGTGATGCGCTACCTGCCCGACGTACCGGTGCACATCGTGCCGGGCAGCGAGCGCAACATCAAGGTCACCTACCCTCAGGACCTAACGGTCGCAGAGGCACTGCTCAGCTCCGCACCGCCTGCTTGACCAGGGTGCGGCCGAACTCCCAGATCAGGCCGCTGCCCTTGCTGGCGTCCTCGAGCACCTCGCCGAACGCCTCGGTGAACAGCTTCACCTCGGTGTCGCCGATCATCAGCGGCGGGATCAGCTTGATCACCTCCATGTGATCGCCGGACACCTGGGTGAGGATGCGGTGCCGCTGGAACAGCGCGACGACGACCATCTGCGCGAACAGCCCGACCCGCGCCTTCTGCAGCATGTTCCAGCTGGTCCTGGCGCGCAGCGAGGAAGGCTTGTCGAACTCCAGGCCAATCATGAGCCCCCGGCCCCTGACGTCGGCGAGGACGTCGAACCGTTCGGCCATCGTGGTCAGCGCCGTCCGCAGCGCGGCACCGGTCCGTGCGGCGTTCTCTGCCAGCCCCTCGTCGTCCAGGACTTGCAGCGCGGCCAGCCCGGCCGTCATGGCCAGCACGCCGCCCTTGAACGTGGCGCTGTGCACCATGACCCGGTCCATCGAGGAGTAGACCTTCTCGAACACCGGCCCCGTGGCCAGCATCGCGCCGACCGGCACGAACCCGCCGGACAGCGCCTTGGCCACGGTGACGATGTCGGGGGTGACCTCCTCGTGCTGGTAGGCGAAGAACTTGCCGGTGCGGCCGAACCCGCTCTGCACCTCGTCGCAGATGAGCAGCGCGCCGTGCTCGTGCAGCAGTTTCGCCGCCGCGGTGAGGAAGCCGTCGGGCGGCATGTGCACGCCCTTGCCCTGGATGGGCTCGATGATGAGGGCGGCGACGTCGCCCTTTCTGAGCTCGGCGGCCAGCGCGTCCAGGTCGCCGAGCGGGATCGGCGTGTCGGGCAGCAGCGGGTCGAAGCCGCGGCGGAACTCGGCCGAGCCGTTGATGGACAGCGACCCGGTGGTCAGCCCGTGGAAGGCGTGGTCGCAGTAGATGACGCGGCGCCGCCCGGTGGCGTACCTGGCGAACTTCAGCGCGGACTCGACCGCCTCGGTGCCGCTGTTGCAGAAGAACACCCGGTCAAGTCCTGGCGCCTTGGCGAGGAGGCGCTGCGCGAGCAGGCCGGGCAGCGGGCCGCAGTCGAACTGGGTCCAGTCGGCCAGCTGGGCGTCCAGCGCGTCGTGCAGGGCCTGGCGGATCACCGGGTGGTTGCGGCCCGCCGCGAACACGCCGAAGCCGGACAGGAAGTCGGCGTACTGGTTGCCGTCGGTGTCGTACAGGTAGGCGCCCTCGGCCCGCTCGTAGACCTTGTCGAAGCCGATCGCGTGCAGCACCTTGGGATGCTGCGGGTTCAGGTACCGGCCGTACAGCTCGTAGCCGTCACGGCGGTGGGCGGCGAGCAGGGCCTGCAGGTCGAAGTCCATGGTTCATTCTGCCCCGGCCGGGGCCGCGCTTTCCGTGGCCGCGTCCGGTTGCCCGACACGCGCGTCGGACTTGCGGTGCAGCCCGCGCGGGCTGGTGAGGAAGCCGGCGCCCCAGGCCATGTGCATGGCGGCGAGGACGAGCGGGATCCGGGCCCGCACCTTGGCCGGGACGCCGCGGGCCAGCGCGGCCGCGACCGCGGTGACGCCGGCCAGGTAGACGACGGGGACGGCCAGGCCGGCGGTGAGCCACTGCGCGGCGGCCGGGCCGCCCGCCGCGATCCAGGCCAGGCCGGCCAGGCCGATCAGGAGGCCGACGGTGACCACGGCCGCCGCGGCCGGCGGGGCCAGGTAGCGGAAGCTGGCCGTCTCCGGATGCTCCCGAACGATCACCCTGCGCCAGCGCCCGTAGTGGAAATACTGCGCGGCCAGGGTGCGGACGCTGGCCCGCGGCCGGTAGGTGACGCGGAGGTCGGGGGTGAACCAGATCCGGCCGCCGCCCGCCCGGATGCGGTAGTTCAGGTCCCAGTCCTCGGCCCTGAGCATGCCCTCGTCCCAGCCGCCGGCCCGCTCGATCGCCTCCCGGTGGTAGATGCCGAGGTAGACGCTGTCCGCCGGGCCCGCGCCGCCGCCGGTGTGGAACGCGGCCGAGCCGACCCCGGCCTTGGAGGTCATGGCCCAGGCCACGGCCTGCTGGAAGGTGGTGACGCCGACGGCCGCCATCACCCCGCCCACGTCGGCCGCGCCGGTCTCGGTCAGCGCCGCGACCCCGGTCGCGAGGTACCCGGGCGGCATGAGCGCGTGCCCGTCCATCCGGGCGATGACGGCGTGCCGGGCCGCGCCGATCGCGGCGTTCAGCGCGGCCGGGATCTTGCCGGTGGGATTGGGCACGACGGTGAGCCGCGGCTGGGCGGCGGCCAGGTCCCGCGCGATCTGCTCGGTCTGGTCGCCCGACGGGCCGACCGCGAGCACGAGCTCGAACTCGCCCGGGTAGTCCTGCCCGAGCACGTGCCGGACGGCCTCCGCGAGGTGCCGTTCCTCGTTCCTGACCGGCATCACGACGGATACAGGTGGGTACTCCATGACGCTGGTTACGGTACCGCAGCCAGCGCCGCTAGGGGGTTTCTACGGTGCTGGTTCTATAGGCCGGAGTCCTCCAGCATCTCGGTGACCAGGGCGGCGATCTGGGAGCGTTCGGACCTGACCAGCGTGGTGTGGGCGAACAGCGGGTGCCCCTTGAGCTTCTCGATCACCGCGATCACGCCGTCGTGCCGGCCCACCCGCAGGTTGTCCCGCTGCGCGATGTCGTGGGTGAGCACCACCCGGGAGCCCGAGCCGATCCGGGACAGCACGGTGAGCAGCACGCCGCGCTCCAGCGACTGCGCCTCGTCCACGATGACGAACGCGTCGTGCAGCGACCGGCCCCTGATGTGGGTCAGCGGCAGGACCTCGAACATGTCCCTGGCCAGCACCTCGTCGATGACGTCCTGGGTCGTGACCGCGGACAGGGTGTCGTAGACGGCCTGCGCCCACGGGCCCATCTTGTCCGCCTCGGAGCCGGGCAGGTAGCCCAGTTCCTGGCCGCCGACCGCGTAGAGCGGCCGGAACACGATGACCTTGCGGTGCTGCCGCCGCTCCATCACCGCCTCGAGCCCGGCGCACAGCGCCAGCGCGGACTTGCCGGTGCCGGCCCGGCCGCCGAGCGACACGATGCCGATCTCCGGGTCCAGCAGGAGGTCGAGGGCGACCCGCTGCTCGGCGCTGCGGCCGCGCAGGCCGAACGCCTCCCGGTCGCCCCGCACCAGCTGCACGGACTTGTCCGGCCGCACGCGGCCGAGCGCGCTGCCGTTGGCCGAGGTGAGGACGAGCCCGGTGTGACAGGGAAGATCCCGGGCCGCCTCGTGGTCCAAAGTGCCTGATTCGTACAACTGCTCGACTTCGCCAGCGGACAGGTCAAGCTCCGCCATCCCGGTCCAGCCCGAGTCGACCGGCAGCTCCGCGCGGTACTCCTGCGCGGCCAGGCCGATCGAGGCGGCCTTGACGCGCAGCGGCAGGTCCTTGCTGACCAGCACGACGTCTTCGCCGTCGGCGGCCAGGTTGCGCGCCACGGACAGGATGCGCGAGTCGTTGTCACCCAGCCGGAACCCGGCGGGAAGCACCGTCGGGTCGGAATGGTTGAGTTCGACCTGCACCGTGCCGCCCAGCGCGCCGACCGGCAGCTCCGCGTCCAGCCTGCCGTGCTCGATGCGCAGGTCATCGAGGTGCCGCAGGGCCTGGCGGGCGAAGTACCCCAGCTCGGGATGGTTCCGCTTGGCTTCCAGCTCGGTGATGACGACGATCGGCAGGACTACCTTGTGCTCATCAAAGCGCGTGATAGCCGCCGGGTCGGCGAGCAGGACACTGGTGTCGAGTACGTACGTACGGCGACCTTGGGAATTGACCACGCAGACTCCCCTAGGCGCCGAGACGGGCCCGGCGCCAAGACAGGACACAGACGTGTCGGATGGACCGGGCGTGGCCCCCAAAAGGGCCGCGCCGGCCCTTCTGTCAGTTCGCCTGCACGCAACGCGCGTAGCACGAAGATCCGAGGGCCTTCCCGGGAACGGCGCCGTGCCGTCCACCACTATCGAAGGTACCCGCGAACGCGAGCCAGCAAAAGCACCGCCAGGTTACTAGCTGGTGTTTCCCCCGGTAACAGGGCTTTACGTGCCGAAACGCCGGCTCCGCGCCGCGTAGGAGCGGAGCGCGCGGAGGAAGTCGACCTTGCGGAACGCGGGCCAGTAGGCGTCGCAGAAGTAGAACTCGGAGTGGGTGCTCTGCCAGAGCAGGAAGCCGCCGAGGCGCTGCTCGCCCGAGGTGCGGATGACCAGGTCGGGGTCGGGCTGGCCGGCCGTGTAGAGGTGCTCGGCGATGTGCTCGACGTCGAGCACTTCGGCTAGTTCCTCGATCGTGGTGCCCTTCGTGGCCTGCTCCTGCAGGAGGGAGCGCACCGCGTCGGCGATCTCCCGCCGGCCGCCGTACCCCACCGCCACGTTGACGAGCAGCCCGGGATGGTGCGCGGTGGCGTCGGCCGCGTCCTTCAGCACCCGCACGGTGTCGCCGGGCAGCAGGTCCAATGCGCCGACCGGGTTCACGTGCCACTGCTCCGCCACCAGGCCCTGCACGGTGTCCTCGATGATCTTCAGCAGCGGGACCAGCTCGGCCGAGGACCGGGTCAGGTTGTCGGTGGACAGCAGCCACAACGTGACCACCTCGACGCCGCTCTCGCGGCACCACTCGAGCAGCTCGAAGATCTTGTCCGCGCCCTTGCGGTGGCCGCTGGCGACGTCGCGGAACCCCGCCGACCGGGCCCACCGGCGGTTCCCGTCGCACATCACCCCCACGTGCCGCGGGATGGCGTCGGGCGACAGGGCAGCAGCTAGCCTCCGCTCGTAGAGCCGGTAGACCAGGTCACGAAGTCCCATGCTGGCGGCCTTCCTCATCGCCATGATGATCCACCAGAAACGTACCTAACCGATACGACACTCAGGTTAACGCGAGAGGTTACTGGTGAGGTTCCACTCCGCTCGGCACTGGTCACCCGAGCGACTTGACCAGGGACTCGTCCAGGCCGGGGAAGGAGCCGAGGAACTCCTTCCGCTCCCGCTTGAGCCGGGCCACCATGGCTTCGTGCTCATCCGTCCGGCCCTGCCGGGCGTAGAGCCTGCGGGGCTGGAGGATCTCGAGGTCGTCCACACCCGGGATCGCCGCGGCCACCTCGTAGCCGAAGTCGGGATCCTCGGTCCACTCGATGGTGCCCTCGACGATGCCCTGCACGATCGCGGAGGAGTAGGGGATCGTCACCTTCTTCGAGCCCGGGTGGCCGTCGCCGCCGCCGACGCGCCCGGTGTTCAGGACGAACGCCTGGAGCTCGTGGCTGTTCAGCAGGTCGAGCATCCGGTTGCCCATGTCGGCCATGTCGCGCGGGAAGAACGGGTTGGTCCCGGGGACGCGCAGGAACTTGCCCTCCTCGTCCTTGCCGCCGGCCGAAGTCCCGGTGGTCTCGCCGAGCATGAAGTAGGCCGCGGCCTGAGTCGGGTCCAGCCGGGCCACGCCGGGCACGATGTTCTCGTTGCGGTTGAGGATGAGCAGGAAGCTGGCCGGGGGGATCCGGTCGGCCGGCCACGGGTCGACGTAGGAGAACGGCCAGGTGGTCCTGCCGTTCTTGGTGTAGGAGGTGTCGAAGAAGTCCACCTTGCCTTCTACGTCGACCGAGACGTTCTCCAGGTAGGCGTCCGGCTTGGTGGTGGCGTTGTAGATGACCGGCTCGTACTCCGGGTCGAGCCCGAAGGTCTTGGCGAAGCAGCCGTTCTCCGTGGTGTACACCCGCCCGCCGGGCATCAGCGCGATGAAGTCGTCCTGGGCGGGCTTGCTGCCCAGCTGGGTGGTGAACGTGGTCGTCGTCTTGCCGGTGCCGGACAAGCCCACGATCAGGACCGCCGTGTCCTGGCCGTTGACCGGGATGACCTTGCAGCCAGCGTGCAGGGCGAGGCCGCCGCGGTCGTAGACGACGTTGTTCCACATCCGCAGGCCGCCCTTCTTGGACTCGCCGAAGTAGTCCGAGTTGAGCACGCGGGTGATGTTGGCCTTCAGGTCGACGGCGATGAGCCGGTCGTCGGGGTAGCCGGGGGCTTCGGCGTTGGGCGTGTAGATGACGGTGGTGTCCGGCGTCCAGGCGGCCGGGTCGTAGCCGGCTTCGGCCGGGTAGTAGAGCTGCTGCTGCATCCCGGCCACGTTCGCGTTGGCCGCCTCCATGATCAGCCGGGCCCGGGTGCGGAACTGAGGATCGGATCCGATATAGCCATCGACCACGACCATGCGGGTCTTCGCGATATACGCGTCCTGGATGGCCGCGACGCGATCGTATTCGGCCCGGGTAATGGTCTGCCCGCGGGAGTTGGTGGAGTCGTCGACGATGTAGGTGGAGCGGGTGCTACGCGAGTCGACGCGGGCCTTAACGTTTACGTTCCCGAACTCCGTGAGCGTGGCGTTGGGCATTTCCTCGGTCAGTTCGCGCAACCGGGCCGCCGTGGGATTCCACTCCACCCGCGGGCCGTTCACCTGGTACGCCACCGTCTTTCCTCCTCCTGGGCACACGCCTCACGCCGCGGTTACACCCGCGCGGGCACGCTGGCCAGCGCACGGGGAAACGCATGGACACGCGGGGACGCGCATCCAAGGCAGGCACGATTTCGTGGATTCTACCCGGAATCGGAAAAATTATTGCAGTCGGTTTCCCGTCGGCTATTTATGCATCCGTGATCTGGTATAGACCAATGGCCTGGACCAATTCCCGGGCTTTATCACGCGCCGCCGGGGCCCTGGTCCCGCACTTCCTCGACGTGCCGCAGGGCGTCGCGGAGCCGGGCCAGCCAGGCGTCCGAATTCTCTCCGGTCAGCCGCACGCACCAGGCCAGCGCATCGCTGCGACTGCGGGCCACGCCCGCCTCGACCAGCGTGTCCAGGACCCGGCGCTCGGGCTGGCGCAGCCTGGTCATCACCGGGACCGAGAGTGTGGTGAACATCTCACTCACCTCGGCGCAGGTGACGCCCCACGACACCTTGCGCCGGAACTTGTGCTCGGCCTCCCGCGCGATCTCGATGCGGCGACTCCTGGTCTCCTCGCGGAACCGGCGGATCCGGCCCTCGGCGGCCGCGGCCCGCTCGGCGTCCGACGCCCCGGCCGTCTCAGGGGCGGGCAGCGCGCCGACGATCGTGATCTCCTCGCGGTCCGCCTGGATGTCCGGGGCGGCGGTGAACCAGTCGCCGGGCAGCCGCCCGGTGAACCAGCCGCGCAGTTCTTCGGTAGCGTTCGCCTTGCC
>Ga0207683_10001830_pt1 | contig 18789 bp, 21 predicted proteins | sample KBSM73metaG_FD_184333 | JGI IMG/M metagenome (GOLD analysis project Ga0207683, IMG submission 184333) | Miscanthus rhizosphere microbial communities from Kellogg Biological Station, Michigan, USA - KBS M7-3 metaG (SPAdes) (version 2) | ecosystem: Host-associated > Plants > Roots > Rhizosphere >... | reverse complement strand
GGGGCCGGAGCAGTTCTTCTCCGAGCACGGGTTCGCTCCGACCACGACCTACGACCTGGTCTGGGAGAAACGCCGCTACCCGCCCAAGGCGATCCTCGGCACGGCCTACGAGCTCGCCACGGGAGAGCGCCTCGCGTCGGCCGACTTCGAGGGCGGGAAGAGCGGTGCGGTCAGGGTGCTCGAGCAGCTCGGCTTCACGATCGAGCCGCGCTGACTACCCGCCGCTGATCGCCGCGATCACGTCGACCCGCGAGGCGGGCTCGAGCACGGTGTCGAGCCCGCCTCGCTCGCGGTCGACGTAGACGTTGATGTGCGGGCGCAGCTTCGGGCCGGGCTCGACGAGGCGGTCGCGCATCCCCGGCCACCGCTCGTCCAGCTGGTCGATCGCCTCGTCGACGGTCGCCGCCTCGACCTCGAGCTCGCGTGGGAGCCCGGGGAAGAGCGGCGGCAGGATCGGCGGGAGGTGCAGCTCGGCCATCAGTCGACTGATGCGACCGTCACGGAGGTGATGCCGGGGAAGAGCCCGCCGATCTGGCTCCAGCTGTCGCCCTCGTCGATGCTTGCGAAGAGCTGGCCGGTGCTCGTGCCGAAGTAGAGCCCTGGCTCGTCCTCGCGGTCGATCGCCATGCCGTCGCGGAGGACGCCGACGTACGCGTTCTGGCTCGGCAGCCCTTGGTCGAGCTGCTGCCAGCTCGAGCCTGCGTCCCGCGTGCGCCAGACGGCGGCGTGGCCGTCGGGCATCGTCCGGCCGTGGCCCGGATCGAGCGGGATCACCCAGAAGGTGTCGCGGTCGTGCGGGTGCGTCGCGGCGGCGAAGCCGAACTCCGTCGGCAGCCCTTCCGTGATCTCCGTCCAGGTCTTGCCGCCGTCGTCGCTGCGGTGCATGCCGACGTGGTTCTGCTGGAACATGCGCTCGAAGTCGGCCGCCGGCGCGACCTTGTGCACGCAGAAGCCGATGTCCTCGTAGTCCGCCGGCCAGTCCCGGCGCAGCCCTTTGTTCCGCGGCTCGAAGGTCTGGCCGCCGTCGGTCGTCTCGAACAGGCTGAAGCCCTGGACGATCACCCAGAAGCGGCCCTGCTCGTCCGGGTGCGGGATGATCGCGGAGAGGCCGAGATGGCCGGGCGGCTGCTGGGCCGGGTCGTTCCAGGCCTCGCGGCCCTCCTGGCCCTCGAAGGTCGTCAACAGCGAGAAGTTCCTGCCGCCGTCGGTGCTCTCGAAGAGACCCGCAGACTCGGTGCCGACGAGCAGACGGCCGTGCACCGGCATCACGTGCGAGACCTTCGAGAGGCGTAGGTCACCGCCCTCCGGAAAGCCGATGCCCTCGCTCGAGTGCTCCCAGGTCTCGCCGAGGTCGTCGCTGCGCCAGATCGCGGAGCCGAGCCACTCGCTCGCTGCGGCGGCGTAGATCGTGCCGGACTCGGGATCGAGCACCGCGTGGTACATGGGCCAGCTCTCGCAGTAGGGGCCGCGCACGGTCCAGTCGCGCCGGTCGCCGCTCTCCAACACGAACAGCCCCTTGCGCGTGCCGACCAGGAGCATGCTCTTGGACATCGGTTCACCTCCGTCTCGACGGTCGTCCTCCATTAGACCGAATTCGGGCGTCGAACTCATCGGCGGCGGGGCGCAGTGCCGCGACCGCACTAGACTCGCGGTCGTGGCCCTCGTCACGACCGTCGTCGGCAGCTACCCGCAGCCCGACTGGCTGATCGATCGGGAGCGGCTCGGCGAGCGGCTCCCGCCGCGGGTGCGGGCGCGTGAGCTCTGGCGCGTCCCCGACTCGCTGCTCGAGCAGGCGCAGGACGACGCGACCCGCCTCGCCGTCCGCGACCAGGAGCTGGCCGGCGTCGACGTGGTCACCGACGGCGAGATGCGTCGCGAGAGCTACTCGAACCGCTTCGCGACCGCGCTCGAGGGCATCGATCTCGACAACCCTGGGGTGGCGCTCGACCGCACAGGTCACGAGAACCCGGTGCCGCGGGTCGTCGGGCCTGTCCGGCGCGCGCGGCCGGTCGAGACCCGCGACGTCGAGTTCCTGCGCTCGCTCACAGACCGGCGGATCAAGATCACGGTGCCCGGGCCGTTCACGATGACCCAACAGGCGCAGAACGACCACTACGCCAGCGATCGCGACCTCGCGCTCGCCTACGCCGCAGCCGTCAACGAGGAGCTGCGCGACCTGAAGGCCGTCGGCGCCGACATCGTCCAGATCGACGAGCCCTACCTGCAGGCCCGGCCGGAGGCGGCTGCCGAGTACGCGCTCGAGGCGATCGACCGCGCGCTCGACGGGATCGGCGGCGACACGGTCCTGCACACGTGCTTCGGCTACGCGCACATCGTCCACGACAAGCCCACCGGCTACCCGTTTCTGCGCGAGCTCGCCGGCTGCGCCGCGACGCACCTCTCGCTCGAGGCCGCGCAGCCGCGGCTCGACCCGGAGGTGCTGCGCGAGGTCGGCGACAAGGTCGTCCTCTTCGGCGTGCTCGACCTCGGCTCGGAGGAGGTGGAGACGCCGGAGCAGGTCGCCGAGCGGATCCGTGGCGCACTGGCGGTCGTCGGGTCGGAGCGGCTCGTGGTCGCGCCCGACTGCGGGATGAAGTACCTGTCGCGCGAAAAGGCGTTCGGCAAGCTCGAGGCGATGGTCGCCGGCGCGAGGCTGGCCGAGGACGCCCTTGTCACCTGAAGGCTGGACGTCGATCGCGCACGCATACCCGGACCGCGTCGAGGTGCGCGGCCGGGATCTCGCCGGTGACCTGATGGGCCGGCTCACCTTCACCGAGTACTTCCACCTGCTGCTAACCGGGAGCGAGCCGACCGAGGAGCAGCGCTTCTTCCTCGACCTGGTGCTCGTCTCAATCGCCGAGCACGGCCTGATGCCGACGAACGTGGCGGCGCGGATGACGCTCGCGGCCGACCCGCGCTCGCTCCAGGGCGCGGTCGCCGCCGGAATCCTCGGCTGCGGGCCCGTCGTGCTGGGGACCGCGGCCGAATGCGCGCGGCTGCTCGGCGAGGCGCACGCGCGGTCGGCCGCCGAGGTCGTGGCTGAGATCCACGCGGCCGGCGCCAAGGTGCCGGGCTTCGGCCACCCCGTGCACACGCCGCTCGATCCGCGGGCCGAGCGGATCCTCGAGCTCGCGGGCGAGCACGGAACGGCAGGTGAACACGTTGCGCTCGCGCAGGAGCTTCGCAACGCGGTCGCCGAGGCCTACGGCAAGCCGCTGACGATGAACGTCTCGCTGCCGATCGCCGCGGTGATGCTCGACCTCGGCTTCTCGGAGGACGCCGTCGCGGCAGTGCCGGTCCTCGCGCGCACCGCGAGCCTGCTCGCGCACCTCGCCGAGGAACGGGAGCAGCCGCTGGGCTTGACGCTCGCCGCCGCGGCGGAAGCCGCAGCCGAGTACCGGCCGGAGTGATGCTCGACCCCGAGGTCGAGTCCAGGCCGTGGGCCGAGCAGCTCGCGCTCGACGACGAGAGCTACCGGGCGCAGCTCGCCTACCTGCTCGAGCGCTCACCCTTCTACCGCGACAAGCTCGCCGGCGCCGACTCGGCCGGCGGCCTCGACGCGATCGCCGAGCTGCCGCTGACCGAGAAGGACGAGCTCCGGGCTTCACGCACCGACGAGAACCCGATCGGCTCGCACCTGTGCGTCGAGCGCGGCGAGATCGTCCGGATCTACTCGACGAGCGGGACGACCGGCGCGCCGAGCTACGTGCCGCTCACCGCCGGCGACCTCGACAACTGGGTCGCGGGCTCGGCCCGCAGCTACGCGGCCTCGGGGATCGCCGCCGGGCAGCGGATTGTCTCGACCTACAACTCCGGCCCGTTCGTCGCCGGCGCCGCGCTCGCCGCGTTCGAACGGATCGGCCTCGGGCACGTGCCGGTCGGGACCGGCAACACGGAACGGCTGCTGCGGGCGATCGAGCTGCTCCGCCCCGAGGCGGTAGTCCTCACGCCTTCCTACGCGGCCTACCTCGTCGAGTCGGCGGGGGAGCGCGGGCTCGACCTCGCGGACTCGAGCGTGGGGCGCGTCCTCGTCGCCGGCGAGCCTGGCGGCGGCGAGCCGGCCTTCCGCGCGCAGCTCGAGACTGGTTGGGGCGCCCAGGTGACCGAGGCTATGGGGATCGGCGACATCGGCGTCTCGCTCTGGGGCGAGTGCGAGCAGCAAGACGGCATGCACCTCGGCGCACGTGGCTTCGTCCACCCGGAGCTGGTCGACCCGGAGACCGGTGCGGCGCTGCCGTTCGAGGACGGCGCGTCCGGCGAGCTCGTGCTCACGCACCTGCGGCACCGCGCGGCGCCGCTGCTTCGCTTCCGCACCCGCGACCACGTGCAGGTCCGGCTCGGTTCGTGCCCGTGCGGCCGCACCGGTCCGCGGATCCGCTGCGTCGGCCGGACGGATGAGATGCTGATCGTCCGCGGCGTCAACGTCTTCCCGTCGGCGGTGCGGGAGGTCGTCGGCACGTTCGCGCCCAGGGTAAGCGGCCACGTCCTGGTCAAGCCGCGCGCAGACGGCGTCAAGCAGGAACCGCCGCTGCCGGTCTCGGTCGAGCTCGCTCGCGGGGCGGAGGGAGGCGAGGAACTGGTCGAGGCGATCCGCGGACGGCTGCGCGAGGTGCTCGTCGTCCAGGCCGCAGTCGAGCTCGTGCCCTGGGGCAGCTTGCAGCGCAGCGAGTACAAGTCGAAACTTGTCGAGCGCTAACACCAACGAGCGGAGGAGCCAGATGCCGAACACGCTGAACATCCTCAAGCCGAGCGTGAACAACCTCACCGTGCGCATCTTCGTCCGCGCGGCCGACCTCGACTTCGAGGAGGTGGACGTTTGGGGTCAGACGACGTCGCCCGAGTACCTCGCCAAGTACCCGGCGCACCTGACGCCGATGCTCGAGACGGACGGCCTGCCGCGGGGAACGCTCGGCGAGAGCTGCGCGATCATGGCCTACCTCTGCAACAAGCACGGCCTCGACCGGTTCTACCCCTCGGATCCGGGCGAGCGGGCGATGGTCGACAACGCGATGTTCTATTTGATCGGCACCTTCTACCCGCTGGTGACGCGGGCGACCTATCCCGCGCTCGGGTTCCCGCAGTACCCGGGCGAGGTCGGCACGTCCGAGGCCGACGACGCGATGAAGCAGAAGGCCGTCGACGACGCGACGGCGGCGCTCGCCGATCCGCTCGAGGTCTACAACTCGTTCTTCATCGGCGACAAGCAGTTCATCGGCGGGGACTCACCGTGCATCGCCGACTGCCGCTTCGCGGCGACGCTCGAGTTCCTGCGCGCGATCGACTACGAGCTCCCGGCCTGGGCAGAGGAGTACATGCAGCGGATGGAGTCGACGCTCGGCGACGCGTACTCGGAGCCGGTCGCGGACGTGCGCGGCTATATCGAGTACGCGCGCTCGCAGAACTAGTCGAAGCGCAGCCAGGCGGCGGCGAACAGCACGCGTGCATCGCGGCGAGCGGGAAGAGGCCGAGGACGGTGACCATGCGCGAAGCCTCCTCCTCGTGCAGGCGCGACGCAATGGGCCGCGCGGCCCATCCTGGCTCGGGCTACGCCGAGGGCTTGAGCGGCGCGCAGCGCGGCTCGTGCGTCTCGGCGAGTCGGAGCAGCAGCGAGTGCAGGGCCTCGCGCTGCTCTTCGTCGAGCGGCGCGAGGAAGTCGTCCTCGATCTGCCCGGACAGCGTGCGCAGGCGCCGGAGCATCTTCTTGCCCGCTGGCGTCAGTCGCACGACGTGGCGGCGCCGGTCGTTCGGGTCGCGCTTGCGCTCCACGAGCTCGCGTTCCTCGAGCTCGTCGAGCAGCCCGACGAGCTGCCCGCGGTCGTAGCCGAGCGTGTCGGCGATCGAGCCCTGGGTCTCCGGCGCGCCCTCGTCGAGCACGAGCAGCACGGCGTGGTGGTACGGGTGCAGGCCCGTCTCCTCGTAGGCGGCCAGCGTCCGGTCCTTCGCCGCGAACCCGAGCCGCTTGAGCAGGAACGTCGTCGATTCGACGAGTTCCTGCGGCAGCCTGGTCGCAGAGGCGAGAGGAGTTTGTGTCGCAAGATTCATGTTCATCGCCAATAGAGTAGCGCACTCAAAGGTTGTTGTGCTAGATTGTTGTCTGCACCAACGATCAAGGAGGACAACAACGTGGGAGACGCCGTCCGGAAAGACCGCCGCTGGAGCGCATTGGCGCTGATCGTGACCGCACAGTTCATGGTCATCCTCGACGTCGCGATCGTGAACGTCGCGCTGCCGTCGATCAAGTCCGATCTCGATTTCTCGCAGGCGAACCTGCAGTGGGTCATCTCGGCCTACGCGATCATGTTCGGAGGCGTGCTGCTGCTCGGCGGCAGGCTCGCGGACGTGCTCGGACGCAGGCGCCTGTTCATCGGCGGCCTCGCGCTCTTCACCGCCAGCTCGCTCCTCTGCGGGCTCGCCTGGTCGGAGACCTCGTTGATCGGCTTCCGGGCTGTGCAGGGTCTGGGCGGCGCGCTGCTCGCACCGGCGGCACTCTCGCTGCTGATGACGACCTTCGCCGAGGGCCGCGAGCGCAACCTCGCGCTGGGCATCTACGGAGCGGCCTCGGGCAGCGGCGCTGCCGTCGGCGTCCTGCTCGGCGGCGTGCTGACCTCGTACCTCAGCTGGTCGTGGGTCTTCTTCATCAACGTCCCCGTCGGCCTCGCGGCCATGGCGCTTGCGCCGGTCCTGCTGACCGCAGGCGCGCGCTCGGCCGGCCGCCGCCACTTCGACGTTCCCGGCGCCCTGTCGATCACCGCCGGGCTGATGCTGCTCGTCTACGCGACCACGCGCGCGACGAACGACGGCTGGACGGCGCCCGTGACCCTCGCACTGTTCGGCGTCTCCGCGCTGCTCGTGGCGGCGTTCGTCCTGATCGAGCTGCGCTCGCCCGCGCCGCTGTTGCCGATGCGGATCTTCCGCTCCCGGACGCTGACCGGCGCCAACGCGGCGATGGCCATCGTCGGCGGGGTCGCATTCTCGGAGTTCTTCCTGCTGACGCTCTACCTGCAGGACGTGCTGCACTACTCGGCGATCGAGAGCGGCGTCGCGTTCAGCGGCTTCGCGCTCGCGGTCGTCGTGGTCTCGAACGTCGCGCAGATGATCGTGACGCGGTTCGGCGTCCGACCGACACTCGCGGCCGGCCTGTTCGCCAGCGCCCTCTCGGTCGCGTGGCTGACGCGCCTGCCGGTCGAGGGCCACTACTTCTGGGATCTCTTCCCGGCCTTCGTGCTCGGCGGCGCCGGCATGGGCATGTCGTTCGTGCCGGTCACGATCGCGAGCCTGAGCGGCGTCGAGCGCGCAGACGCGGGCGTCGCCTCCGGCCTCGTCAACACGAGCCGACAGATCGGCGGCGCGGTCGGCCTCGCGGCGGTCAGCGCGATCGCCGCGACGTCGAGCAGCTCGTTCGCGAGCGCGAACGGCGTCTCGGCCGCGAGCGGCGCCGCGCTCGACCACGGCTTCCAGACCGGGCTCTACGCCCTGACAGGCTTGCTCGTGCTCGGGCTGGTGATCGCGGTGACGCTCGTCCGGCCACCGGCGCCGAAGTCCGAGGTCGTCCCGGAACCCGAGCTCCCGGTCCTCGAGGAGGCGGCATGAACGCCGCCGTCCAGGGCTTCCGGGAGCTCGACGACCTCGTCCTGCACCTGAAGGGCCTCGTGATCGTGCAGGGCCTGCGCGAGCAGAGCGGCGCCGACGACCTGGAACTTGCCCAGTACGGCGCGGAGATCGAGCGCGTCCGCGATCAGCTGGCCGAGTACGTGCGCGACGCCGGGCGATGAGTTTCGCCCGGCGCTCGCGTCTGCTTCGGTAGACAGGGTCCACACGACGAAAGGACGCAGCGATGCCGAAGGTCACTCCTTTTCTCTGGTTCGACACCGAAAGCGAACCGGCAGCCGAGCTCTACACCTCCGTCTTCCCGAACTCGCGGATCCTCGAGGTCACGCGCTACGGCTCCGCCGGCCCCCGTGAGGAAGGCCTCGCGATGACGGTCAGCTTCGAGCTCGAGGGGCAGCGCGTGGTCGCGCTCAACGGCGGCTCGGACTTCAAGCTCAACGAGGCGTTCTCGCTCTCGATCGACTGCGACGACCAGAACGAGGTCGACTACTACTGGGAGAAGCTCGGCGAGGGCGGCGAGCACGGCCCGTGCGGCTGGTTGAAGGACCGTTTCGGCCTCTCCTGGCAGGTCGTCCCGAAGCGGCTGCCGGAGCTGCTCTCGGATCCGGACCGCGAAAAGGCGCAGCGCGTGATGGCGGCGATGCTGAAGATGGGCAAGATCGAGGTCGCCGAGCTCGAGCAGGCAGCGGTTTCGGCCTAATACCCGGGCGGGCACAATCCCGCGCGCGATGGACGAGCTGCACGTCGAGAACCGACCCGAGCGGAGCCGCTACGAGCTGCGCCGCGGCCACGAGCTGATCGGGTTCGCCGACTACCGTCCGCGCGAGGGCGGGATCGCGATCACGCACACCGAGGTCGAGGACGAGTACGAGGGACGCGGCTTCGGCACGCGCCTCGCGCAGGCTGCGCTCGACGACGCCCGCGAACGCGGCCTCGAGGTCGACCCGCTCTGTCCCTTCGTTGCCCATTTCATGCGGCTCCACCCCGAGTACGAACGCCTGCGACCGGAGTAGACTGACCGAAGGTCTAGGAGTATCAACCGGCGTTTTTGTCGAAAAGGCAATCGTGGACACGAACGAGATCGCCCTCCACAAACCGCTGATCATGTGCCAGGAGTGCGGGAGCCTGTGGCTCGACCCAACCGAGCGCTGGCGGCTCTACCTCGACGACGACGAGCCGGCGAACGCGGTGCCGTACTGCCCGGCTTGCGCGGCCCGCGAGTTCGACCCGGACTAAGTCTCGCCGCACGGTCAGTGGCGCAGCCGCCTCGCCCGCGGCACAACTAAGGCAGGGCACGTTTCGCCACGAGGAGGGGTATGGCGACCGAGGAGTTGCACGAGCTGCGGCCGGCGAGAATCCGGGAGATCCTCGACGACCTCGTGCACCAGCGGCAGCGCCTGCGCAACTCGCCGGTCGAGGCCGCGCTGCTCGAGGCGAACCGGCGCAGCATCGTCTACTGGCAGACCGAGCTGTCGCGGGCGCTGCTCGTCGAGCGCGGTCACTCGCCGACCGTGCGGTAGGCGTACGATCGCCGGCGTGCCGGCGATTCGCGTGCTCGACCTCTCGCGCGTGCTCGCGGGGCCGTACTGCACGATGCTCCTCGCCGACCTCGGCGCGGACGTAATCAAGGTCGAGCGGCCGGGCGAGGGAGACGAGACCCGCTCGTGGGGCCCGCCGTACGCCGGCGGCGAGTCGGCCTACTTCCTCTCGGTGAACCGCGGCAAGCGGAGCGTCGCCCTCGACCTCGCACGCCCGGAGGCGCAGGAGGCGCTGCTACGGCTCGGGCAGGGGGCGGACGTCGTGGTCGAGAACTTCAGGCCCGGCACGGCCGAGCGAATCGGTGCCGGCTCCGAGCGCCTCGCGCGCGAGAACCCGCAGCTCGTCTACTGCTCGATCACGGGCTACGGCGACGAGCGGCCCGGCTACGACTTCATGGTCCAGGCCGACAGCGGCTTGATGGCGGTCACCGGCGAGGTCGACGGCGAGCCGATGAAGGTCGGCGTCGCGGTCGTCGATGTGCTCGCCGGCTACGCGGCAGCGAGCGCGATCCTCGCCGCGTTACTGGAAGGCGGCGGCAAGCGGATCGAGATCTCGCTCGCCGACGTGGCCCGTTCGGCGCTCGTCAACCTGGCCCAGAACGCGCTCGTGACCGGCGAGGAGCCGCGGCGCCACGGCAACGCGCACGCGAGCATCGTCCCGTACCAGACGTTCGCCGCGGCCGACGCGACGATCGCGGTCGGCGGGGCGAACGACGGCCTCTACCGGCGGCTGTGCGCCGCGCTCGAGCGGCCCGACCTGGCCGAGGATCGACGCTTCGCCACCAACCCGGCGCGCGTGGAGCACCGCGAGGAGCTGGTCGCCGAGCTCGGCCGCGTCTTCGCGGAGCGCGGCGCCGACGAGTCGGTCGAGCGGCTCGAGGCGGCAGGCGTGCCGGTCGCCAAGGTGCGCGGCGTGCTCGAGGCACTCGCCGGCCACACGTTCACGGTCGACCACCCGGCCGTCGCGCAGCTGCCGCTCGTGCCGTCACCGCTCGGGGCGGCCACGAGACCGCCGCCGCTGCTCGGCGAGCACACGCGTGAGGTGCTCCACGAGGCCGGCTACGGGGAGAACGAGATCGACGCGCTGACCGGCTAGACCCGTCGGCGCCAGCGCGAGAAGACGTCCTCGAGGTCGGCGCGGCTCCGGTGCGGGACGAGCACGAACAGCCGGTCGCCGGCCTCGACCACCGTGCTGCCGCGCGGTGGGATGGCGCGGCCGTCGCGGTTGACCACCGCGATCAGGGCGTCGCGAGGAAGCCCGAGCTCGCGCACCGCAGAGCCGCTCACGGCGTGGTCCGGCGCGACGATGAAGTCGACGAGATCGAGGTCGCTGGTCGGAGGCACTTCGAGCGGCGCCTCCGGCACGGGCGGCGCAGGCGAGACGAGTCTCAGCCGCCGCGCCAGCGGCTCGAGCGTCGTCCCCTGCGCGACCGCGGAGACGAGCACGACGAAGAAGACGGCGTTGAAGATCGTGTTCTTGTGCGGCACGTCGGACGAGAGCGCGAACGTCGCGAGGACGATCGGGACGGCGCCGCGCAGGCCGGCCCAGCCGAGCAGCAGCCGCTCGCGCTCCGTGTAGTCGGAGAACGCGGTGGAGGCCCAGACTGCGACGGGACGGGCGAGGAACGCGAGCACGAACGCGATCGCGAGCCCGCTGAGCGCGACGCCCGGCAGCTCGTGCGGGAAGACGAGCAGGCCGAGCACCACGAACAGCACCACCTGCGCCACGAAGGCCACCCCTTCGTGGAAGGCGACGAGCTGGCGCCGGTAGCGCGACGGCGTGCTCCCGACCGCGAGGCCGACGAGGTAGACCGCGAGGAAGCCGCTGCCGCCGATCACGTCCGCGGTCCCGAACGCGAGCGCCGCCGCGGCCAGCGACGCGACGGGCGCGAACGTGCCGACAGCGCGCGGGATCCGGGCGAACACGTAGGTCGCGGCGGCTCCGAGCGCGACGCCGACCACGAGGCCGAGCCCGATCTGACGGACGACCAGCAGCACGAGGTTGCCGAGCCCGTACGAGTGCGGATGCTCGATCCACGCGATCAGCCCGAGCGTGAGCGCGATCGCCATCGGGTCGTTGCCGCCCGACTCGGCTTCGAGCGTCCGCGCCAGCCGCCGACGGATGTGCGTGAAGCGCAAAGTCGCGAACACGGCCGCGGCGTCGGTCGAGGCGACGACCGCGCCCAGCAGCATCGCCTCGAGCCAGGTGAGGTCGAACAGCCAGCGGGCGCCGGCGCCCGTGATCAGCATCGTCACGGTCACGCCGACGGTGCTCAGCAGCGCCGCCGGGACGGCGACCTCCCGCAACCGTCGCCACGAGGTCTGCAGGCCTCCTTCGTAGAGGATCAGCCCGAGGCCGATCGTCCCGACGCGGCGCGCCAGGACGGCGTTGTCGAAGTCGATCCCGCCGGGACCGTCGGAGCCGAGCAGCATTCCGAGCCCGAGGAAGGCGACCAGCACCGGAAGCCCCGTGCGCGCCGCGACCACCGCGACGACGATGCTCGCGGCGAGGACGGCGCCGACGAGCAGCAGGGCTGTGCCCAGGTGCACGCTTCCATCTTGACGGTCGCGGCTCCCGCATCTGCTTCTGGTATGCAGCAGGGGTGAGCGGGGTCGAGCGACAGCACTACAACGTGACGTTCACGTTGCTCGCAGTCGCGGCGGTCGCCTACGCGCTGTTGCAGTCGCTCGTCGCGCCGGCGCTCCTGACGATCCAGGAAGACCTGCACACGACGACCGCCGGGGCCGCCTGGATCCTGACGGCCTACCTCTTGAGCGCGTCGGTGATCACACCGATCGCCGGCCGGCTCGGCGACATGTACGGCAAGAAGCGCGTCATGGTCGTGGTGCTGATCGTGCTCGCGATCGGGACCGCGCTCGCCGGGCTGGCGACGACGATCGGCGTGATGATCGTCGCGCGCGTGATCCAGGGCGCGGGCGGGGCGATCTTCCCGCTCTCGTTCGCGATCATCCGCGACGAGTTCCCGCGCGAGCGCGTGCCGCACGGGATCGCGCTGATCTCGGCGATCCTCGGCATCGGCGGCGGCCTCGGGATCGTGCTCGCCGGCCCGATCATCCAGCACCTCGACTACCACTGGCTGTTCTGGTTCCCGCTCGGCGCGGTGATCGTCGCGACGATCGGGATCGTCCTCTTCGTGCCGGAGTCGCCGGTCAAGACGCGCGGGCGGATCGACCCGCTCGGCGCGGTGCTGCTCGCGGCCTGGCTGTTGGCGCTGCTCGTGCCGGTCAGCCAGGGCCCGACCTGGGGCTGGACGTCTCCGAAGACGCTCGTCCTGTTCGCGGCCGCCGCGGTGCTGATCCCGGTCTGGGTCTGGGCCGAGTCGCGCAGCCGGGCGCCGCTCGTCGACATGCAGATGATGCGCCTGCGTCCCGTGTGGACGACGAACCTCGCCGCGCTCGTGCTCGGCTTCGGCATGTTCGCCTCGTTCGTGCTCGTGCCGGAGTTCGTCGAGCTCCCGGCCTCGGACGGCTTCGGCTTCGGCGCCTCCGTCACCGAAGCGGGGCTCTTCCTGGTCCCCGCGACGCTCGGGATGCTCGTCGCGGGGCCGATCTCGGGACGGCTCTCGAGCACGGTCGGCTCGCGCGTGCCGCTCATCCTCGGCGCGCTCTTCTCGTGCGTGGGCTTCGCGCTGCTGGCCGTCGCGCACAGCCAGCGGTTCGAGATCTACCTCGCCATGGCCGTGATGGGCATCGGGATCGGCTTCGCGTTCTCGTCGATGGCGAACCTGATCGTCGAGTCCGTGCCGGCCCACCAGACCGGGGTCGCGACGGGCATGAACACGATCGTCCGCTCGATCGGCGGCGCGATCGGGAGCCAGGTCTCCGCCGGGATCGTGGCGGCGACGCTCGTCGCCGGCCGTCCGACGGAGCGTGGCTTCACTCTCGCGTTCGCCGTCGCCGCGGGAGCGCTGGCGCTCGGCTTCTTCGTCGCGCTGTACGTGCCGAAGCCGGCCGAGGCGCACGAAGAGGCGGTCGCCGAGGCTGCGTGACCGAGCAGCCGCAGCAGCAACGGGTTCGCCTGATCTTCGGCGCCCTGCTGTTGGTGCTCCTGCTCGCCTCGCTCGACCAGACGATCGTCTCGACCGCGCTGCCGACGATCGTCGGCGACCTGGGCGGCATCCAGCACCTCTCGTGGGTCGTCACGGCGTACCTGCTCGCCTCGACGATCTCGGGCCCGCTGTACGGCAAGCTCGGCGACCTCTACGGCCGCAAGAAGGTGCTGCAGAGCGCGATCGTGATCTTCCTGATCGGCTCGGCGCTCTGCGGGATCAGCCAGAACATGGGCGAGCTGATCGCCTTCCGCGCGCTGCAGGGGCTGGGCGGCGGCGGGCTGATGGTGACGACCATCGCCGTCGTCGGCGACATCATCCCGCCGCGCGAGCGCGGCCGGTACCAGGGGTTCTTCGGCGGGGTCTTCGGCGTCTCGACGGTGATCGGCCCGCTCCTCGGCGGCTTCTTCGTCGACAACCTGTCGTGGCGCTGGATCTTCTACGTCAACGTGCCGATCGGCCTCGCCGCGTTCGCTGTGATCGGCGCGGTCTTCCATGCGCGGCCCGCGACCGCCCAGGCGCGGATCGACTACCTCGGCGCGTCCGTCCTCGCCGGCGCGCTCTCTTCCATCGTCCTGTTCACGAGCCTCGGCGGGACGACCTACCCATGGGGCTCTTGGCAGAGCGTCTCGCTCCTCGTGATCGGCATCGTCTTGACGGTGGCCTTTCCGTTCGTGGAACGGCGCGCCGCCGAGCCGATCCTGCCGCTCGAGCTCTTTCGCAACCGCGCCTTCTCCGTCACGAGCGCGGTCGGCTTCATCGTCGGCCTCGCGTTGTTCGGGTCGGTCACCTATCTGCCGCTCTACCTGCAGATCGTCAGGGGCGACAGCCCGACGAAGTCCGGCCTGCTCCTGACGCCGCTGATGGCCGGCGTGCTCGTCACCTCGATCGCGAGCGGCAACCTGATCACGCGCTACGGCCGCTACCGCCCGTTCCCGATCGCCGGCACGGCGATCGCCGCCGTCGGCCTCTTCCTGCTCTCCCGGCTCGGCGTCGAGACCTCGACGTGGGTTACCGCGGCGTACATGCTCGTCGTCGGGCTCGGCCTCGGGATGGTGATGCAGGTGCTCGTGCTCGCGGCGCAGAACGCGGTCGACTACCGGCTGCTCGGAGTCGCCACCTCCGGCTCGACGCTCTTCCGCCAGGTCGGCGGCTCGGTCGGCGTCTCGCTGTTCGGCGCGATTTTCGCGAACCGGCTCGCACACGAGCTCGGGGCGCGGCTGCCGCTTGGGGCGCAACTCCCTCCCGCGGCCAACCCCGCGGCCGTGAAGCGGCTGCCCGCGGCCGTGCACGCGCCGTACGTCGCGGCGTTCTCGGCGGCGCTCGAGCCGGTCTTCCTGGCCGCCTCGGGGATCATGTTCCTGGCCTTCCTGTTGACGTGGCTGCTGCCGGAGATCCCGCTCCGCGCCGCGGCTGCGGAGGGCATCGGCGAAACGTTCGCGTCGCCGCGCGAGGACAGCTCCGAACGTGAGCTCGAGCGGATCCTCAGCTCGCTCGTCCGCGGCGACGAACGCACGCGGATCTACCGCCAGCTGATCGCCCGTTCGGGCGTGGACGCGACACCGCCCCAGGCCTGGGTGCTCGGACGGCTGCACGACCGGGAGCCGATCTCGCCGGGAGCACTCGCGGATGCGCTACGCGTCGAGCCCACGCGGCTCGAGCCGGTGCTCGGCGAGGTCGAGCGGCTGGGATTCGTTCGAGTCGACGGCGGAACCTGCAGCCTCAGCGAGCGCGGCGAGGCGGTCTACGCACGGCTCGTCGACGCCGGCCGCGTGGAGCTCGCGGCGCTGATCCCGAAGCAGGACCACGACGGTGAGGCCGCGCCGGTGATCCGCCGGCTGGCAGAGTCCCTGGTGGCCGACATGCCGGAGCACTCGTGAGCACACTGGTCCGCTGGTACGGGCAGTCCGCCTTCCTGGTCGAGGGCGAGCAGTCGGTGTTCATCGACCCCTTCGGCGACATGGGCGCGATGTCCGCGCGCGGGCTCGAGTTCCGCTACCCGCTCATCGATGATGTGCGCGCCGACCTGCTGCTCGTCACGCACGAGCATTTCGACCACAACGGCGTCGAGGCGATTGGCGGCGACCCCGTCGTGATCCGCTCGGCCGGCACACACGAGTCGCCGGTCGGCGAGGTCGTCGCGATTGCCTCCGAGCACGACGACGTCGCCGGAACGGCCCGCGGCTCGAACGTGATCATGTGCTTCTCGGTCGGCGGCGTCCGCTTCTGCCACCTGGGCGACCTCGGTCAGGCTGCGCTGCGGCCCGAGCAGGTCGAGGCGATCGGATCGGTCGACGTGCTCTTCCTGCCGGCCGGCGGTGGGCCGACGATCGGCGGCGAGTCTGCCGCCGACGTCGTGCGGGCGCTCCAGCCGAGGCTCGTCGTGCCGATGCACTTCCGCACCGAGGCGGTCAACTTTCTCGATCCGCCCGACGCGTTTCTCGAGGCGCTCGGCGCGCCGGTCGTGCGGCTGGAGACGAACGAGCTCGTGGCCGAGGACGCGCTTGCCTCGGGCGAGCAGGTCGCGCTCCTCAGCCCGCCGCGCTGAGCATCTCCACGAGTCGCTCGCGCGGCAGGCGGCTCGCGTCCGCCACGACCGTGAACAGCGTCGGGTCGCTCAGGTCGAGCCCGTAGAGCGTCCGCACCCAGGCGCGTTTGCCGTGATCGTCGTGGCGCACCGCCCGCTCGGCGGCGGCATGGTCGACCAGCTCGTCGCGCGCGTAAGCGGCCGCCCGCCAGTCGAACGGCGCCGTCACGCGCACGTGCACGGCGGCCGGATGGTCGCGCAGCGCCGCGAAGGCGGCCGGCGCGAAGATCACCGCCGGGCTCCTCGCCGCCTCGTGGAGCACCGTCCGCCCGAGCTCGGGCAGCGTCCTGCGCAGCTGCAGCTCGTGGAACGCGTCGCCGGCGCCGGCCATGAGCGCAGCGCTGAGCGCGAACGCGTTTAGCCGGCCGCCGACCCGCTCCTCGAGCGCGTTCACGTCGTCGATGCCGCTGACCTCCGGATCGAGCTCGTGGAGCAGCCGGGCGAGCTCGTGCCGGTCGTAGAGAGGAACGCCGGCGCCGGCCGCGAGCTCCTCCGCCACCTCGCGGCCGCCGGCGCCGAGCGCCGCGGAGATCGTCCAGACGGTCATCTCGTCATCTTTGCTAGTTTACGTAAACGTCAATATGAGGCGACTGGACTACAAGTGGGTGGCGCTCTCGAACACCACGCTCGGGATGCTGATCGCGACGATCAACGCGTCGATCTTGCTGATCGCGCTGCCCGACATCTTCCGTGGCATCCGGATCGATCCGCTTGCCCCGGGAAACACGAGCTACCTGCTCTGGCTGATCCTCGGCTTCATCGTCGTGATGGCCGTGCTGCTGGTCAGCCTCGGCCGCCTCGGCGACATGTACGGCCGCGTGCGCATGTTCAACCTCGGCTTCGCGGTCTTCACGGTCTTCTCGATCCTCCTCTCCGTGACGTGGATGCACGGCTCTGCCGGCGCGCTCTGGCTGATCCTGATGCGGGTCGGCCAGGGCGTCGGCGGCGCGCTCATCTTCGCGAACTCGAGCGCGATCCTCACCGATGCGTTCCCGCAGCACCAGCGCGGGCTCGCACTCGGGGTCAACTCGATCGCCGCGATCGCCGGCTCCTTCATCGGGCTCGTCCTCGGCGGCATCCTCGGGCCGATCTCGTGGCGGCTCGTCTTCCTCGTCTCGGTGCCGATCGGCGTGATCGCCACCGTGTGGTCGTACCACTCGCTGCGCGAGCTCGGCCAGCGGCGCCCGGCCCGGATCGACTGGTGGGGGAACGCGACCTTCGCCATCGGCCTGGTCGGCGTGATGATCGGGATCACCTACGGGATTCAGCCCTACGGCGGCCACACCATGGGCTGGACGTCGCCGCTCGTGCTCTCGACGCTGCTCGGCGGCCTCGCGCTGCTCGCCGTCTTCTGCGTGATCGAGACGCGCGTCGACGACCCGATGTTCCACCTCGACCTCTTTCGCGTGCGCGCGTTCGCGGCAGGCAACCTCGCGGCGCTGCTCGCGGCGATGGGTCGCGGCGGGCTGCAGTTCATCCTGATCATCTGGCTCCAGGGGATCTGGCTCCCCGAGCACGGCTATGCCTTCTCGCAGACGCCGTTCTGGGCCGGCATCTACATGCTGCCGCTGATCGCCGGCTTCCTCGTTGCAGGCCCGGCCTCCGGCTGGCTTTCGGACCGCTTCGGTGCGCGGCCGTTCGCGACCGGCGGGATGGTGCTCGCCGCGCTCAGCTTCCTCCTGTTGATCGTCCTGCCCGTGGACTTCTCGTACGGATGGTTCGCGCTCATCCTGCTGCTGAACGGGATCGGGATGGGCCTCTTCGCTTCGCCGAACAGCGCCGGCGTGATGAACTCCCTGCCACCCTCGCAGCGCGGCGCGGGGGCAGGCATGCTCGCGACCTTCATGAACTCGGCCAGCGTCCTCTCGATCGGCGTCTTCTTCACGCTGATGATCATCGGGCTCGCCGCGGGCCTGCCGCACGCGCTGCAGAGCGGGCTCGTCGCCCACGGCGTCCCCGCCGGCGACGCCCAGCGCGTCTCGACCCTGCCGCCGGTGGCGACCCTGTTCGCGTCGTTCCTCGGCTACAACCCGATGCAGACGCTGCTCGGGCCGCACGTGCTCGGCTCGCTGCCGGCCTCGCAGGCGCACGAGCTGACCGGCCGCAGCTTCTTCCCGCAGCTGATCTCCGGGCCGTTCCACTCGGCACTCGTCTATGCGTTCGTCTTCGCCGCGGTCGCCTGCCTGGTCGCCGCGGTCGCCTCGTTGATGCGAGGCGGCAAGTACCACCACGAGGAGGTTGCGGTCAGCGACTTCGTCGTGCGCGAGGAAGCAGCATGAGCGCCCGCGGACTGCGGATCGGCGAGGTCGCCGAGCGCGTCGGCGTGACGACGCGGACGATCCGCTACTACGAGGAGCGCGGCCTGCTGGGACGCGAGTCGCAGCGCGAGAAAGGCGCCCACCGCCTCTACGGCGAGGCCGACGTCGTCCGGCTCCAGGAGCTGATCCGCCTGCGCGACCTGCTCGGCCTTTCGCTCGAGGAGCTCGTCGAGCTGGCCGAGGCGGAGGAGGCGCGCGCCGCGCTCCGCGGTCAGTGGGCCGAAAGCGCGACCGACGAGGAGCGGGCGGAAATCGTCGAGGCCGCGATCCCGCTCGTCGAGCGCCAGCTCGAGCTGCTCACCTCGCGGCAGGAGACGCTCGCCGCATTCGCCGACGAGCTCAGGGGCAAGCTGGCGCAGCTGAAGCGCCGCCGCCGGTCCCTAGCAGCGGACCGTGCCGGCGCTCGAGGCGCCTGAGCCCGACGTCAGGCCGCGCTGGCTGATGCGTGGCGTCGCAGCGTCGGCGCGGCGAGCTTGTTCAGCGATGCAGGCCACGAGATCGCGACGTCGGTCCTGGCGACGTTCGTGACCGTCACGCTGCGCTCGTCGGTCGGCGTGCGGGGGTTGATCGCCCGATCCCGAGCTCGGCGCACTCGTGCATCGTCTCCTCGGCGCGCTCGGGCCGCGTGCCGATCACGACCGCCTGCACTCCGCCGGGAATCGACTTCA
>Ga0207683_10001829_pt1 | contig 18792 bp, 19 predicted proteins | sample KBSM73metaG_FD_184333 | JGI IMG/M metagenome (GOLD analysis project Ga0207683, IMG submission 184333) | Miscanthus rhizosphere microbial communities from Kellogg Biological Station, Michigan, USA - KBS M7-3 metaG (SPAdes) (version 2) | ecosystem: Host-associated > Plants > Roots > Rhizosphere >... | reverse complement strand
TTCGAACGACTGCGTTCCCTACTTTCTTCGTCACGGTGATGCCGACACGGCCCACTGGCAAGGTCTGCTGCAGCGCGAGCACCAGCAAATGGCGCCCATGCAGCTTCCTACCCCCGGACTGGACCGCAACGAACTCGGAACGACGGCGGAGCCGCATCTCCTTGCTGATGCGGCAGACCGGCACGCCATCTACTTCTTTGCGATCGTCACCGAGATACGCTTGCGGCCCTTGGCGCGGCGGCGGCGAAGGACCTCGCGGCCTCCGCGGGTCTTCTTGCGCGCGCGGAAGCCGTGGGTGCGCTTGCGGCTCTTGTTATGCGGCTGGTACGTACGCTTGCTCACGGCATCGTCTCCGGGTTTTCGGAGCGCGATCGATACGCAATCGCGGAGGGGGTGTCAAGGCGCAGATCACCGAGTTGCCTCGCACTCCCGATACGCGTCGTGTTCGACGACAATTTCGGGCCTTTCGGGAGTCGAATTGCTGACGAATTTGCCTTGCGATCGCAAACACGCATCTGCTACCTACGCCAAACTTTCTCCTGTGGACAACTCGTTGAGGGCGGACCGGGAGAAGCTCCAGAAGGGGCTGTGGATAACTTCTGGAATGGCTGTTCTTTGTCTGTTGGTACGTAGTCGCTAACGTTCAGAAATCACAGGACTTAGTTCCTGGAGCCGGGGAATGACACAACAGCTGCCATGGGATGAAGCGGTCGGACGCCTTCGTGAACGCGTATCACCGCAGAATTACGACATGTGGCTCCGTCCGATCGAGCTCATGTCCTGGGATGGAGCGATCCTCCGGCTGCGCGCCCCGAACAGCTACATCCGGATGTGGTTCGAGTCGAACTTTCTGCCTTCGATCGTCAAGGAGCTGCAGCACCTCGGCCACCAGGAGGTCCGCGTCGAGTTCGATCCGGATAGCGAGCTCCGCCCCGCTCCGGAGCCGCTCGAGATGCCCATCGGCACCGCCCCGATGCCCGTGCAGCCCGAGCCTGCCATCCGCGCTCCCGAGCCCCCGCGCGTGATGACGAACGGGATGACCGACGACGAGCCCGGCATCGTCGCTCCCGACCAGGCGACGCTGAACCCTCGCTACACGTTCGATACGTTCGTCGCAGGCCCGTCGAACCAGCTCGCGTTCGCCGCATCGCAGGCCGCGGCCTCGAGCTACCCGCCGAAGTACAACCCGGTCTTCATCTGCGGCGGCGTCGGCCTCGGCAAGACCCACCTGCTCCACGCCATCGGTCACCAGCAGATCGCGAACCGCCCCGGCGCGCGCGTCGTCTACATCTCGTCCGAGCGGTTCATGAACGAGTACGTGCAGGCCATTCGCACCGGCAAGATGCACGAATTCCGCCGCAACTATCGCGAGGGCATCGACGTGCTGCTCGTCGATGATGTGCAGTTCCTCGCCGGCAAGGAATCGACGCAGGACGAGTTCTTCCACACGTTCAACGCGCTCCACGAGACGCACAAGCAGATCGTGATGACGGCCGACCGCAAGCCGCACGAGATCAGCGACATCGCCGATCGCCTGCGCACGCGCTTCGCGTGGGGCCTGCTCGCCGACATCGAGCCGCCCGAGCTCGAGGTGCGCATCGCGATCCTTCGCAAGAAGGCCGCCGTCGAGGCGGTCCACCTGCCCGACGACGTCGCGCTCTACATCGCCGGCGCCATCAAGAGCAACGTCCGCGAGCTCGAGGGCGCGCTGATTCGCCTCGCCGCGTACGCATCGCTGTCGAAGCGCCGCATCGACCTGGAGTTCGCGCAGGAGACGCTGGGCGCCGCCCTGACGCGTCCGCGCGAGATCATCACGGTCGAGTCCATCATCAAGTCGGTCGCGAGCTACTACGGCCTCAAGCCCGCCGAGATCAAATCCGACCGCCGCCACAAGTCGCTCGCGAACCCGCGCGCCGTGGCGATGTATCTCTCGCGCAACCACACCAAGGACAGCTACCCGGACCTCGCGCGCGCGTTCGGCGGCAAGCACCACACGACGGTCATCTCGGCCGTCCAGAAGATCGCGGAGAGGGTCAAGGAGGACGCATCGCTGCGCTCCGAGATCCACGCGATCGAGTCGATGATCCTCCGGTGACTAAGTCTGTGATCCCAGCTGTGAACGACCTGCGGACGAATTTCGTCGTCGGAGTTGTCCACATGTTTGGTGCATGTCATCCACCGGTGACCGGGCATGTCAGACGCATGTGCTTCGCTCTCGATTGTCGAGCGTCGACAGGTGCTTGCTGACTTACGCACACCGTCCACAGCACCTACTGATCCTTACTACTACAAAGATCTAATTCTTAAAGATCGAAGAGAACGAAGAGCACGCAGCAAGGCGAGAGGGTGACCATGGAGTTTCGAATCGCAAAGAACGAGTTCTTGAGAGGCCTACGGCTCGCGCAAGGCATTGCCGACCGCAAGAGCACGATGCCCATGCTCGCCAACGTCCTGCTGCGCACGACAGGCAAGAAACAGATCCTCGTTGCAGCGACGGACCTCAACGTGTCGCTCACCGCGGAGCTCAAGAGCGAGAACGCGAGCGAAGGCGGCATCACGCTCGGCGCCAAGAACCTCTACGAGCTCATCGCGAACGCTCCAGGCGACGAAGTCACGCTCAAGAAGGCGGACAACCACTGGGCGGAGATTCGCTCGGGGAAGGTCGCCTATCGCATCGTCGGCATGCCGGACCGCGACTTCCCGAAGGTTCCAGACCATCGTGAAGCGCAGTACTCGACCGTCGAGAGCGCGGTGCTCAAGGAAATGATCGAGCGCACGCTGTTCTCGGTCTGCAACGACGAGACGCGCTTTCATCTCAACGGCGTGTACTTCGAGTGCGACGGCAGCAAGGCGCGCATGGTCTCCACGGATGGCCATCGCCTGAGCAAGGTCGAGCGGACCATCGCAGGCGGCCCCAAGCTCTCCGCCGGCATCATCATCCCGAAGAAGGGTCTGCTGGAGATTCGCAAGGTCATCGAGACCGCGCAGAGCGTGAAGCTCGCCATCAAGACGCCGCACCTGTTCGTGGTGGCCGATGACATCGCGCTCGCGGTGAAGCTCATCGACGCGCAGTTCCCGCCGTACGAGCAGGTGATTCCGAAGGACCACAAGAAGGTCATCACCGTCGACCGCGCACGCTTCATCGATGCACTGCGGCGCGCGCAGCTGATGTCGTCGGAGACGCGCGGCGTGAAGGTCGCTGCGACCAAAGAGGGAATCACCATCACGAGCGACAACCCGGACCTCGGTGAGGTTCGCGAGGAGCTCGAAGCCGAGTACAACGGCGATGCGATTGCCATCGGGTTCAACCCGAAGTACGTCGTCGAGCTGCTCGGTCAGATGCAGAGCGACCAGGTCACATTGTCGCTCGGTGGCGAGCTCGACCCGGGCCTCATCCGGCCGCTCACCGGCGACGACTATCTCGGCGTCGTCATGCCGATGCGCATCTGAACCGACGTGAGAATCGAGGTTCTGACCGCCGAGGGCGTGCGGAATCTGAAGCCGGTGACGCTGAGCCCGCGCGAGCGGTTCAACGTCTTCGTCGGTGACAACGGGCAGGGCAAGACCAACCTGCTCGAGGCCATCTACGCGGTCGCCACGCTGCGGTCGTTCCGCACCGCGAAGCTGGCCGAGCTGATTGCCTTCGGAGCACCAGGGTCAGACGACGCGGCCGCGCGAAGCGCGCGGATCGGCGCTCGCGTTCTCAAGGACGAGCTGACGCGCGTCTACGAGCTCGCCATCGTGCCTGGCGGCCGGCGGGTGACGCTCGACGGCAAGGCGGCTCGGCCGCTCGCACGCTACTTCGGCGGCTTCAACGTCGTCGTGTTCACGCCCGAGGACCTGGGGCTGCCGCGCGGCTCGCCCGGAGACCGCCGGCGGTTTCTCGATCGCGCAGTCTTCAACCTGCGCGCCGAGTATCTCGCGCAGATGCAGGACTACGAGAAGGTCATCAAGCAGCGCAACACGGTGCTGAAGATGGCAGGGCAGGGCGCGCTGATGCCGCCGCGCGTGAACGAGCTGCTAGAGGTCTACGACGCGCAGCTGGTGCCGCTCGCACTCTCGGTGGCGAACGCGCGGGCCGAGATGGTGGAGCGCGTGAGCGGCGAGCTCGCGCCAGCGTTCGCGAACATCACGCGCACGGGATTGACGGCGCGCGCGCGTTACGTGTCGAAGATCGCCGGATCTTCGACGGAGACGGTCGAGACGTTGCTGCGCGAGGGCAGGGTGAAGGACCTCGCGACGTGCGCGACGCAGACGGGGCCGCATCGCGACGACCTCGCGTTCGAGCTCGACGAGCGTGACGCCGGCGCGTTCGCATCACAGGGCCAGCTGCGAGCGATCATGCTCGCGTGGAAGAGCGCAGAGCTCGCCGTGCTCGCGCGTGCGCACGGCGACAGGCCGATCCTTCTCCTCGACGATGTCTCGAGCGAGCTCGATCCTGCGCGCAACCAGTACCTGTTCGAGCACCTCGCCGAAGGCGCTGGCCAGTGCTTCATCACGACGACGGACGGACGCCATGTTCTGCTCGACCGCGATCGGGCCGATTACCGTATTCGAAATGGCGAGATTTCCTCGTGAAATCAGGCAATTGATCCCTGTTGCAAGCCCCCTGGATGTGGTATCCACAGTCCTCGACGGGAAAACGGCGTTAAATGGCTGATCCGACTACGACTTCGCAGGGTTCCGAGCCCGTCTACGACGATTCCTCGATCGGCGTCCTCAAAGGGCTCGAAGGTGTCCGCAAGCGACCCGGCATGTACATCGGCGACACCGATGACGGCACGGGGCTCCATCACCTCGTCCACGAGGTCGTGGACAACTCGGTCGACGAGCATCTTGCAGGTCATTGCCCGCGCATCGACGTCATCATCCACTACGACAACTCGGTGACCGTCGAGGACTCCGGTCGCGGCATTCCGGTCGGCATCCACCCGGTCGAGAACCGTCCGACCGCAGAGCTCGTGATGACGTCGCTGCACGCCGGCGGCAAGTTCGGCGGCGGTGGCTACAAGGTGTCCGGCGGTCTGCACGGCGTCGGTGTGTCCGCGGTCAACGCGCTCTCCGACTGGCTCAAGCTCGAGATCCGCCGCGACGGCAAGGTCTACTACCAGGAGTACGCCAAGGGCATCCCGGTCACCGAGTTCAAGCAGACCGGCGTCACCGATCGCCGCGGCACGAAGATCACGTTCCATCCCGACCCCGAGATCTTCAAGAACATCCTCGAATTCTCGTTCGACCAGCTCGCCCAGAAGCTGCGCGAGCTCGCGTACCTCAACTCGGGCCTGCAGATCGTCATCATCGACGAGCGCACCGAGAAGAAGGCCGACTACAAGTTCGAGGGCGGCATCGCGACGTACGTCGCCGACCTCAACGCGAACAAGACCGCCGTCTCCGACGTGATTTACTTCAACGGCACGCACGAGGGCTGTGAGGTCGAGGTCGCGATGGCGTGGAACGACGGCTACTCCGAGCTCGTCACCTGCTTCACGAACACGATCAAGAACCGCGACGGCGGCACGCACCTCACCGGCTTTCGCCAGGCGCTGACGCGCACGGTGAACAAGATCGGCGAGGAGAACAAGCTCATCAAGGATCCCAAGTCCGGTCTCTCCGGCGAGGATCTGCGCGAAGGCCTGACCGCGGTCATCTCGATCAAGGTCGGCGACCCGAAGTACTCCAACCAGGCCAAGGACAAGCTCGTCTCGTCCGAGGTCGCGACTGCGGTCTCCGCCGTCGTCGGCGACAAGCTCGCGCAGTACCTCGAGCAGCACCCGAAGGAAGCCAAGACGATCATCTCCAAGGCGATGCTCGCGTCGCAGGCCCGCGAGGCCGCTCGCAAGGCGCGCGAGATGGTGCAGCGCAAAGGCGCGCTGACGCTCACGTCACTGCCGGGCAAGCTCGCCGACTGTCAGGAGCGCGACCCGGAGAAGTCCGAGCTGTTCATCGTCGAGGGCGAGTCCGCCGGCGGCTCCGCCAAGCAGGGCCGCAACCGCGCGTTCCAGGCGATCCTCCCGCTGCGCGGCAAGATCCTCAACGTCGAGAAGGTCCGCTTCGATCGCATGCTCAGCTCGCAGGAGCTGACCACGCTCATCACCGCGCTCGGTGCGGGCATCGGCGAGGAAAAAGACCTCGGCAAGCTCCGCTATCACAAGATCATCCTGATGACGGACGCCGACGTCGACGGCAGCCACATTCGCACGCTGCTGCTGACGTTCTTCTTCCGCCACTTCAACGAGATGTTCGAAGCGGGGCACGTCTATATCGCGCAGCCGCCGCTCTACAAGGTGAAGAAGGGCAAGACCGAGCTCTATCTCAAGAACGAGCAGGCCCTCGAGGACTTCTTGCTCGAGTCCGTCACCAAGGAGACCAAGCTCCTGCTCGGCAACAACACCGAGCTCACCGGTCACGCGCTCGCGGAATGCATCAAGCGCATCACGTCGGCCAAGCGCGTGCGCATGCAGCTCGACAAGCGCGCCGACCGCCGCATCGTCTCCGCCTTCGCCGACGCGCAGCTCTCGGAGGCCGACCTCCGCGACAAGGACAAGCTCGAGCGCATCGAGGCCAAGGTGATGGCCGAGGTCTCGCGCCGCCACGGCGAGCTCGGGCAGGCCGGCGCCGAGTACAAGCAGGACGTCGAGCACGGCACCTGGGAGCTCTTCTACCAGGCCGGTCAGCACGGCGTTCGCCGTCACACGCACATCAACGCGGACCTCGTGCGCAGTCCCGAGTTCGCCGAGCTCAAGAAGATCAGCCACGATCTCAAGGGCAAGCTCGTCGAGCCGCTGCGCCTCGCGCACGCCGGCGACGAGCCACAAGTCGTCCAGGGCTGGGACGAGATCGCCGCGCTCATCGAGGAGCTCGGACGCAAGGGCTTGCAGATCCAGCGCTACAAGGGCCTCGGCGAGATGAACGCGGAGCAGCTCTGGGAGACGACGATGGATCCGGACCGCCGGAATCTCTTGCGCGTGAAGGTCGAGGAGATGGAAGAGGCCGACGGCATCTTCACGAAGCTCATGGGTGACCTGGTCGAGCCGCGCCGCGAGTTCATCGAGGAAAACGCACTCAACGTGCGCAACCTCGACATCTGACTTCGCGCCGCTAGCAGATCGTGACGGCCTGGCGGTCGTAGCCGCCGCCTGCGGCTTTCACCATCCAGGCGGCAACGTCGGCGCGTGTCGTGCGCAGGCGGGGGAGCTTCTTGTCCGCGGGGACTTCGTCGATGTGGCCGGTGGCCGGCTTGTTGATCAGGCCGGGCGGTCGGCAGAGGACGTAGTCGAGTCCCGAGGCCTTGAGGACTTCCTCGGCGGCGAGCGCGTCGACGTAGGTCTTCTTGACGACGAGCGGCACGAAGAGGTTCGCGGCGAGCCACGAAGTCTTGCGCATCTGCGGCATGCTGTCGCCGACGCCGAGCGCGGAGAGCCAGACGATGCGTTTGACGTTCTGCTGCTTCATCGCGGCGGTGATGGCGCGCGCGGCGTCCTGGCGGAGCGTGGTGGCCTTGAGGTTCGGCGGGCCGAGCGCGGCGATCACGGCGTCGCAGCCGGCGATGAGCTCGGCGCATGCGGCCGCGTCGGTCGCGTCGCCCTTGACGATGGTGAGGAGGGCGTCGTTCTCGCGGATCTTGGCGGGCGTGCGGGCGAGCACGCGAACTTCGTGGCCCGCGGCGAGCGCGATCTGCATCGCGTGTCCGCCTGTTTGACCGGTTGCGCCGAGGATCGCGATCTTCATGGGGCGAGACTACAGCGCGCGGTGCTGCGAGGCGTGGAGGAGTGGCTCCGAGTGTTCGCAGTCGTTGAGGCGCACGACCTGGAGGTCGGCGATCGAGCGGCCGGAGAGCACGTTGAGCGTGGCGGGAGCCTGGCGGAACTTCCAGACCTGCTGGAGCGGCAAGCCGAGGATGCGGCAGAGGAGGACGCGGTTGACGGCGTCGTGGGCGGCGATGAGGCCGGTGTCGCCGGGGCCGAGGCGGGCGCAGAGACGCTCGAGCACGGGCCACGCGCGTTCGGAGACGTCGCCGAGGGTTTCGGCGCCAGGACCGGCGGGGGCGTCTCGACCGGGCGCGGTGCGCCAGACGCCGAACATCTCGGCATGATCGCGCTCGACCTCGGAGGCGAGCTTGCCTTCCCATGCGCCGTGGGAGATCTCGAGGAGGCCGGCGTCGAGCTCGAGGGACAGGGAGCGGCCGGCGAGGATCGCTTCGGCGGTGGTGCGCGCGCGAGAGAGCGGCGAGGAGAGGGCGACGGCGATCGGCACGGAGCGCAGGCGGTCACCGAGGGCGCGGACCTGGGCCTGGCCGGTGTCGGAGAGAGCGATATCCGTGCGCCCCTGGTAGCGGCCCTCGCGGTTCCAGGTGGTCTCGCCGTGGCGGACCAGGAGGATGTTCATGGCCGCACCATACTCTGCGGGTCTGTGGTAATCGACCGAGCATGACTCACCGCAGCCGGATTCTGGGGATCGGCATGGCCGTCCCGTCGCGCGTCGTCACGAACAATGACCTCGCGAAGCAGATGGAGACCTCGCACGAGTGGATCGTGGAGCGGACCGGAATCGAGGAGCGTCGGTGGGTCGAGCCGGGGGAGGGTGGGGCGGAGCTCGGTGCGCGGGCGGGCAAGGAAGCTATCGAGCGCGCAGGTATCTCGGCGCGCGACATCGACATGATCGTGTACGCAACGCTGTCGCCGGACGTGAACTTTCCCGGCACCGGCGTGTTCGTGCAGCGGCTGCTCGGCATCGGCGACAAGGGAATTCCCTGCATCGACATTCGCCAGCAGTGCACCGGTTTCATCTACGGGCTCTCGATCGCCGACGCGTACATCCGCACCGGCCAGTTCAAGAACGTGCTCGTGATCGGCTCCGAGGTGCACTCGACCGGTCTCGATGTTTCGACCGCGGGTCGCGACGTCACCGTGCTGTTCGGCGATGGCGCGGGCGCGGTGGTGGTGGGGCGCGCGACCGACGACCAGCACGTGCTGATGTCGACGCACATCCACGCCGACGGCACCGAGGCCGAGATCCTGTGGACGGAATATCCGGCCAGCCGCCAGCATCCGCGCATCAGCGCCGAGGCGATGGCGGAGCGGAAGCATTTTCCGCAGATGAAGGGCAAGAACGTCTTCAAGCACGCGGTGACGCGCATGCCTCAGGCGATCATGGAGGGCATGCAAGCGAACGGCATCAAGTCGATCGCCGAGATCGACATGCTGATCCCGCACCAGGCGAATCTGCGCATCAATCAGATGGTCGCGCAGATGATCGGCATGCCGGCCGAGAAGACGCACAACAACATCATGAAGTACGGCAACACGACGGCCGCCTCGATCCCGATCTGCATGCACGAGGCGATCGAGCTCGGCAAGATCAAGCCGGGCGACCTCGTGTGCCTGGTCGCGTTCGGCGCCGGCCTCACGTGGGGCAGCGCGTTCTTGCGGTACTAGCGGGACTAGGCTGCGGCGGGTGCGAAGATCGCGTCGACTTCGGCCGTGATCTTGTCCTCGCCGACGCCCTTGGCCAGCGCGAGCTCCTTGATCAGGAGGCCACGGGCGGTATCGAGCATCTTGCGCTCGCCGAACGACAGCTCCTTGGTCGTGCGGAGCACGCACAGGTCACGGAGGACCTCGGCGATCTCGAAGACCGAGCCGGTCTTGATCTTCTCCATGTACTCGCGGTACCGGCGATTCCAGGTCTGGGTATCGCGCGGGATATCCCGAGACTTGAGGATCGAGTAGACCTCTTTCACCTGCTTGGAGGAGATGAGGTCCCGCAGGCCGACCGAGCCCGCGTTGATCGTCGGCACCATGATCTTCATGCCGGTGTCGAGGATCTTGAGGATGTAGACCGGGGTCTGGCTGCCGCCGATGTCGCGCTGCTCGAGAGCGACGACCTCGGCCACCCCGTGCACCGGGTAGACGGCCTTATCCCCTACTGAAAATTGCTGCTTCAAGTGGAACACCCCTGACAGCTCAATGTACCAGTCGGGGGGCTCTCTGTCAAACCACGCAGCGAGTCAAGGCAGCGAGATTCCTGCAAAAACTCGGACCTGGACCTACCCGGATGGCGACTACTTGGAGGTCGCGTACTCGACGATCGTGGCGACCGCGAACCCGGTGCCGCCCTTGGGCTGGCTCGGCCGGGTGCTCGAGGTCGAGGCGGGGCCGGCGATGTCGACGTGGACCCAGGGGGTGTCCTTGGCGAACGTCTTGAGGAACAGGCCGGCCGTGATCGCGCCGCCGAACCGGTCGCCCGTGTTCCGCATGTCCGCGATCGGCGACTTGAGCTGCTCGCGCAGGCGCGTGGTCAGCGGCATCCGCCACATGTCCTCACCCGAGCGGTCCGCGGTGTTGAGCCATGCGCGGACGAGGCCCTCGTTGTCCGAGAACACGCCGGCCGTGTACGGGCCGAGGGCCACCATGCACGCGCCGGTGAGCGTCGCGAAGTCGAACATCTCGTCCGGCTGGATCTTCGTGCGCGCGTAGGTGATCGCGTCGCCGAGCGTCAGGCGGCCTTCGGCGTCGGTGTTGTTGATCTCGACCGTCGTGCCGTCCATCGACGTCAGCACATCACCGAGCTTGTACGCGCGACCCGACACGAGGTTCTCGCACGCGGCGGTGACCGCGTGTACCTCGTAGTCCGAGCCGAGCGTCGCGATCGCGTCCATCGCCGAGATGACCGCGGCGGCGCCGGACATGTCGATCTTCATGTCCTCCATCGCGTTGGACGGCTTGAGCGAGTAGCCACCGGAGTCGAACGTCACGCCTTTGCCGATGAAGCAGACCTTCTTCTTGGCCTTCTTCGCCGGCTTGTACGTCATGTGGATGAAGCGTGCCTCCTGGTCGGAGCCCTGGCCGACGGCGAGGAACATGCCCATGCCGAGCTCGGCGCACTGCTTCGGCGTCAGCACGGTCACCGAGAGCGTGCCCTTGTGCTTCTTCGCGATCGCCTGCGCGTCGGCGGCAAGCGCCACCGGCGTGACGACAGCCGCGGGCTCGTTGATGAGGTCGCGTGCGTGGTTGATGGCGCCCGCGATCGTCGTGCCACGCGTCACCGCGGTCTGGAACGCGCGAGCCTGTGCCGCGCCCGGCTTCTTGCCCTTGGTGTCCGTGAAGATCCCGAACGCCTTGAGGCTCTGCGGCTTCTTGTGATCGTCGCCGGTCAGGTAGCGCGAGAACTTGTACGTGCCGAGGTTCAAGCCCTCGACGGCGAGCTGGACGAGCAGCGCCTCGCGATTGCCGCTCAGCTGCGGGAGCACGAACGCGACGCTCGCCGCGTTGATCTTGTTCGCGGTCTGCGCGACCTGCGCAGCGACATCCCGGATCGTCGCGTTGGCGAAGTCGCCGCGCGCGCCGGCGCCCACGACGATCACGCGCTTCGCAGGCAGCTTGCCGTGCGTGTAGAGCGAGAGCACCTGACCGGTCTTGCCTTCGAACGACTCGTGCTTGGCGACCTCGGCGAGGTGACCGCCGAGCGCCTGGTCGACCGATTTGAAAACGGGATCCTTCGCCGGGTCACCGAAGCTGGTGATCGCCAGTGCATCGACATTCGCCTGCAGTACCTGACCCGTGAGATGGGTCACTTCGAAGCCGGTCGTCGCGTTCATAAACCTCCGTAACTGCTAGGAAAGGCGCCGGTTATACGGCGCGATCAGGGCGAAGTAAAGGAATGAGATTGCCTACATTGACACTAGGAGAGCCGGATCCGTAGAGTCGATACCGGACAGAGCTTCTGGGGGAAATTGAATGCGAAGCAAGGTGATGACCGCGCGCCCGGCCGCGCGTAAAGGTGACGGTAGCCGCGCCAAGAAGACCGTCGCGGTGCCGTCCACGAGAAAGAGTCAGCCGATCATCCAGATGGTGGAGCGCAAGTCGTCGCGCAACATCCTGGAGCTGCCGAAGAAGCAGGGCGAGCTCCCCATTCCGACTGCCACGTTCGTCTTCTAGATCGTCAGTCCGCATCCAGCAGTTTCTTGAAGTTGCGCGCGTCCGACCACCGCTCTGGTGATGCGAACGCAACGGTGAGCTCCCGGTCCTCGTATTGAGTGACGAGATCGGCGAGCTCATCGAGCTTTTCGGAGCGAATCGCTCCCGAGCGGCCGGCGCCTTCCACGCGCAGATAGAGTGAGTCTGCTTCGAGGTCGTGATGGATCTCGGGCGGCTCGCCCGGATCGCGTACGAGCGGATCGATCGCGCACGTGACGCCGAGCTCGCCCGCGAGCTTCACGGCCGTCCGGACATTCCACAGACCGCCCGGCACCCACACACGCCGGACCGGCGCCTCGAGGACGGCGACCTCGGCGAAGAACCGCTTCAGCAGATCGCGGTTCGCCGCGGACGGCGAGAACGATTCGGCGGATCGGAAGATGACCGAGCCGGCGCGGAGCTGGGTGACCGCTGCCTGCAGCGCCGCGACCGCGTCACGCGCGATCGGACCATCGCGGAAGTCGCCGCTCGACGCGTCATGCGGCCACAGCTTCGTCCCGGAGGGCGGCTTGCGCTGCGTCAGCGAGAACGGCGCGACGAGGCCGATCGCACCTTCGGGCGCAACCTCGGCCCACTTCGCGAGAATGCTCGGCTTGAGCGGCCCCGCAAACAACGCAGAGAGCTCGAGGTATTCGAGCTCGCGAAAGTATCGCTCGCGCTCGACGCGCGCAGGCACGTCGACGGTCCCGATACGGACGGCTGTGTTTCGCTCCGACAGAGGGCGCACGCTACGTCGGCGTCAGGTATGGTGCAAGCGGAAGGAGCGCCCATGAAGTTCTTCATCGACACCGCCGACATCAAGGAGATCAAGGAGGCCGCCGCGATGGGCCTGGTCGACGGCGTCACCACGAATCCGTCGCTGGTCGCGAAGAGCGGCCGCAAGTTCCGCGATGTCCTGCTCGAGATCTGCGACATCGTGAAAGGCCCGGTCTCGGCCGAGGTCGTCAGCGTCAAGCACGACGACATGATGAAGGAGGCGCGCGAGCTGTCCGCGCTTCGCAACAACATCGTCGTCAAGATCCCGCTGATCCCCGAGGGGCTCAAGGCGGTCCGCACGTGCGCCGACGAGGGCATCAAGACCAACGTCACGCTGTGCTTCTCGCCCACGCAGGCGTTGCTCGCCGCGAAGGCCGGCGCGTCGTACATCTCTCCATTCGTCGGCCGCCTCGACGACATCGCGACCGATGGCATGCAGCTGATCGGCGAGATCCTCACGATCTACGAGAACTACGACTTCGCGACCGAGGTGCTCGTCGCCAGCGTCCGCCATCCGATCCACGTCCAGCAGGCAGCGCAGCTCGGTGCGCACGTCGCGACGTGTCCGTTCTCGGTGCTGATGCAGCTGTCGAAGCACCCGCTGACGGATATCGGGCTCGCGAAGTTCCTCGAGGACTGGAAGAAAGTTCCGCAGTGAAGGTGGCGGTCGTTCTGCTCGCGGCCGGCTGCGCGCAGAACACCGGACCGCATCTCGCCTCGGTGACGCCGTCGTTCGTCTATAACGCCACGACGATGAACGTCACGATCGATGGTGAACGGATGTGCGCCGGGGACTGCGCGCACGCCGCCGGTGAGATCGCGCTCGAGTACGACGATGGCGTAGTGTTGCAGCTCTCGATCGTCAGCTTTGCGGACACGAGCGCGCAAGTCGCGATTCCGGGTGGAGCTCCAACCGGGACGTGCTCGATCGTGCTCACGGTCAATGGATCATCGTCGAACGCGCTGCCGTTCTCGGTCATGCGCGCGACCGGCGGGGTGCTGCCGTGAGGCGCGCATTCTCGGTCGCGATCTACGCTCGGCGCGGCGTCGAGGTCCTCGTGATCGAGCATCGCCGGCTCAAGACCTGGCTGCCGATCGGCGGCGAGCTCGAAGCCGGTGAGACGCCTCTCGAAGCCGCCGTGCGCGAGCTGCGCGAGGAGACCGGCCTTGCGGGCAGCTTCCGGCTGCTTGCGGGCGCCCTCGACGGCGTCCCGCCCGGGCTCATCGGCTACGAGGAGCACCAGGCCGGCAGCAAGGGCCTCCACATGAACTTCGTGTTCGTCTGCGAGGTTCCCGCGTCGGCCGAGGTCGTCCCGAACGAGGAGTTCGGCGCGTTTCGATGGGTCGATCGCGCGGAGCTCGAGCGCCTCGAGTCGCCGCTCAACGTGCGCCAGTTCGGATTCGTCGCGCTCGACGCCCGCTGGGCGTGATAGACGAACGGCGAATGCGCATTCGCCAGCACGTCAACCCGCTCGGACTGCACTACGAGCAGTTCAAGGGCGTGCGGCCACCGTTCGAGCCGGGACGGCTGCTCGAGGTCGAGATCGGATGTGCCGAGGCGCAGTTCTTGTTCGAGCGCGCGACCCAGGATCCGTCGCGTACGTATGTCGGCCTCGAGATCCGCGACGAGCTCGTCGATCATGTGAACCGGCTGGCACGCGAGCGCGGCGCACCGGTGCATGCGGTGTTCTGTCAGGCGCAGCTCCACATGGCCGAGATCTTCGGCGACGTGAAAGCTTCACGCATATACGTGAACTTTCCGGATCCGTGGTTCAAGCGCAAGCACCACGCGCGGCGCATGGTCGACGCGACGCTCGCCGAAGGCATCGCGCGACTCCTCGCACCGGACGGCGAGCTGTTCGTCCAGACCGACGTGTGGGACATCGCGCTCGATGCGCTCGCATCGTTCGAGCCGCGCTTCGAGAACGTCGCGGGCGAATGGACGTTCTGGAAAGACGGCAATCCGTACGGCGTGCGCAGCTGGCGCGAGCAGAACGCAGAGGAGACCGGCCTGACGATCTGGCGACTCAGGTATCGCGCGCCTCGGTGATACGATCGCATTCGAGGAGCGCCTGCTGCTGCTGGTCGTGATGTGCGCGGGCTGCGACGCCGTGTTCGGGCTCGTGGGCGTGCCGACGCAGGTGGTCGTCGCGGCGCCGCAGACCGTGGTGATCGGCCGCAACGAAATCGATGTACCGCCGGTCACGCTGCTCGGCGGCAACTACTGGTTGCTCATGGTGTTCGATGCGTCGACCGCCGTCGAGCGCACGAGCTCCGGTCTGTATGGCTACGAGACCTGGTCCTACGCGAGCGCGTTTCAGTCCACGTGGCGAGAGCCAGGCTGGAACGACGTCGCCAATTCGACGTACGCGTTCTTCCTTCGTATCGGGATGTGAGCGCAATTTACGTCGCTCGAGCTCGCGCAGAGCTTGGTAGCGTCGGCGCATGCGGTGGCTGTTGTTCGTGCTGCTCGGCGCATGCTCGTTCTCGGCACGATCCGGCGAGCAGGCGGTGGTCGACGCGGCTGCGGGCACCGACGGACTGTCGAATGACTGCACGCCGAACGAGACCGCGTGCGACGGTCGCGTGCGGAACGTGTGCGGCGGCGACGGGCACTGGGACGGCACGCTCGAGACCGTCTGCGACTTCACGTGTTCGGCAGGTGCGTGCGTCGTCGCGAGTAACGTTCCGCTTCCCGACGTGAGGATGTGCACGAGTGCGGGTCCGGCGCTCGCGCCTCCGGCCGGCGCATCGGTCACCGTGAGCTCGGCAGGTGGCGTGCACATCGACTGCTTGCCGGAGTGCGGCAACAGCGTCACGCGGATCGACGCGACCGCGGTGTTCACCAATGTCGAGCCGAACCTCGTGTGGTTCTGTCTCGGCAGCGTGAACCTCCCGGCGAACGTGACGCTCGTCGCATCGGACGTCAGTGCGCCGAGCACGGCGATCGCGTTGGTCGTCGACGGCGCGGTGTCGATCGCGGGCGGGATCGTGCTCGACGGCCGCGCGGCCACGGCAGGCGTCACCGGCGGTTCCGGCGGACCGGGCGGATACGCCGGCGCGAACCTGACCAGCTCGTCGGACAGCAACGGCCAGGGTCCATGCGGCGGCCACGGTGGCGATCACGACGGCCCTTTCATCGGCGATCACTGGATCGGTGGCGGTGGCGGCGGCGGCGGCAATGCGACGGCGGGCGCAGGTGGCGGCAAGGGTCGCTGCACCAATGGCGATCACGACGGGAACGGTGGTGGTGCGAGCGATGGCTCGTGCAGCCTCGCGCCGCTCGTCCCGCTGATCGGCGGCAGTGGCGGTGGCGCCGGCGGCGATGCGACGGTCAACGTCCAGCAGGGCTGGGCCGGCGGCGGCGGTGGCGGCGCGCTGCAGATCTCGTCGCGCGTCTCGATCTCGATCACCGGCACGGTCAGCGCTCGCGGCGGCGCGGGCTACGGAGAGATGTCGGTCGACGGCGGCGGTGGTGGTGGCGCGGGCGGCGGGCTGCTGCTCGAAGCTCCGACGCTCACGCTCCCCGGCATGCTGCTCGTCGATGGTGGCATCGGCGGATCGGCGGGCGCGGGCCCAGGCGGCACGGGGGCTCGCGGGGGTGATGCGGCCGCGAGCGGCAAGACGTTCACGCAGAACGGGCAGGGCGGCAGTGGCGGCGGTGGGGGCGGCGGTCGGATCCGGATCAATGCGGGCAACGCGGTGTGTCCCGCGGGCGCGTCGCCGGCCTCGGCGTGCACGACCGGTCCGCTGACGCTGCAGTAGCTACTGCACGGTCGCCTGCTTGATCTTGTCGAGCCGGAACTGGCGGTCCTGACCGCTCTCGAGATCGATGCAGTTGAGCAGCGTGATCTGGCGATCGAACACGAGGTTGCGGATCCGCACGAGGCGCGGCGACAGCTGCCAGGCCTTCTTCTCGTAGACGATCCGCAGCGTGCGCGACTCGAACCACGCCTGCTCTACCGCCTCGCGCACCGCGGCAGCCACCGGAAGCGAAGGCACGCCGACGAGCTGGAGCTCGCGCACGAGCGTGAGCAGCTCGCGCTGCGCCGAGGTCGACAGAGCCGCGCGCACCTTGTCGACCGCGCTCTCGACCGTCTTCGGAAACGGCATCAGGCGATGTTCGATCGCGAGTCGCGACAGCGCGAGCAGCAGCGCCGCCTCGCGCGCCGTGAAGTTGACCGGCGGCAGCTGGTAGTTCTTGTCGAGCGCGTAGCCGCCGCCGCGTCCGCGATCGGCGCGGATCGGCATGCCCGCATCCTGCAGCGCCTCGATGTCGCGATAGATCGTGCGGAGCGTGACCCCGAACCGGTCGGCCAGCTCGGCCGCCGTGATGCCGGTCCGGCGGGCCCGCAGGACCTCCGCGAGGGCGAACAGCCTGCTCTTTTTTCGCATGTCGAAACCTGACACTAGGCTGTCACGCAGGGGTGGCAAGTACCAGTTCGAAAGGCAGAAACACCCATGATTGACATGAAGAAGACTCTCCCCCGTCCCGATGGCCACCACACGATCGTCCCCGGCTTCGCGGTTCCGAACGCCGGCCAGGTGATCGGCTTCCTCGAGCGCGCGTTCGGCGCCAAGGTGCTCGAACGCTACGACGCGCCCGACGGCAAGGTCGGCCACGCCGAGCTCCGGCTCGGTGACTCGGTCGTCATGCTCGGCGACGCGATCCACGACCCGGCGATGCCGGCCTCGCTCTCGTACTACGTCACGAACGGCGACGCGGTCGACGAGACGTACAAGAAGGCACTCGCGGCTGGCGCGACCTCGGTCACCGAGCCGAAGAACCAGTTCTACGGCTATCGCAGCGCGACCGTCCGCGACGTCGGCGGCAACCGCTGGACGATCTGCGCGGTCGTCGAGCAGCTGAGCCAGGACGACATCGTCGCTCGCATGAAGGACATGAAGTCGTGAGCCAGGCCTGGTGGCTGTGGATGGCCGGCTGGAAGAGGGCACGCTAGAGTGGCCCCCGTGGCGGGCTACCGGAAGAAAGCGCGACGCAGCGACGAGGGCACCGCGCCCCCGCCGCTGCCCGCGCGGTCATCGTCACCCTTCCGGCTCGCCACGAAGTACGAGCCCGCGGGCGATCAGCCCAAGGCCATCCAGGAGATCGTCGAAGGCCTGTCGCGCGGCGACGAGGCGCAGGTCCTGCTCGGCATCACGGGCTCCGGCAAGACATTCACGATGGCCAACGTCATCGCCCAGACCGGGCGGCCGACGCTGATCATCGCGCACAACAAGATCCTCGCGGCGCAGCTGTACGGCGAGTTCAAGGAGCTGTTCCCCGACAACGCCGTCCACTACTTCGTCAGCTACTACGACTATTACCAGCCGGAGGCGTACGTCCCGACGACCGACACGTTCATCGAGAAGGACTCGATCGTGAACGAGGAGATCGATCGGATGCGCCACGCGGCGACGTTCGCGCTGCTGTCACGGCGTGACGTGATCATCGTGGCGTCGGTGTCGTGCATCTACGGCATCGGCGATCGCGAGACATACGGCGCGATGACGGCCGAGCTCGACGTCGGAACCAGCGTCGATCGCGACAGCGTGCTGCGCCGGCTCGTCGAGTTGCAGTACGAGCGCAACGACGTCGACTTCCATCGCGGCACGTTCCGTGTCCGCGGCGACACCGTCGAGGTGTTTCCGGCGTACGAGGCCGATACCGCCGTGCGGATCGAGTGGTGGGGCGACCAGATCGAAGCGATCACCGAGATCGATCCGCTGCGCGGCGGCGAGAAGCGCAAGATCGATCGCACCGTGATCTTCGCGGCATCGCACTACGCGACCCCGCAGGAGACGATGCGGCGCGCGATCGAATCGATCCGCGTCGAGCTCAAGGGTCGGCTCGAGGAGCTCTCCCAGCAGGGCAAGCTGCTCGAGCGCCAGCGCCTGGAGCAGCGCACGATGTACGACCTCGAGTCGATCGAGCAGATGGGCTTCTGCTCGGGCATCGAGAACTACTCGCGGCACCTCACGGGCCGCAGTGCCGGCGATCCACCGCCTACGCTGATGGACTACTTCCCGGACGACTACCTGCTGGTCGTCGACGAGTCGCACC